>MTKW01011028.1_pt1 | contig 25277 bp, 29 predicted proteins | sample 1042761 | NCBI WGS metagenome assembly MTKW01 (sample SAMN06205366, study PRJNA360243) | anaerobic digester metagenome | biome: Wastewater treatment plant; feature: Anaerobic digester sludge; material: sludge; isolation source: anaerobic digester fed with sludge from wastewater treatment plant ...
ATTTTATTGTGGATGAATCCTGTGGGAAATGTACTCCTTGTAGAGTAGGAACCAAGCGAATGTTGGAGATCCTAGAACGGATAACAAAGGGGGAAGGGCAAGAAGGTGATATAGAAAAGCTAGAGGATCTGGCAGAGGATATTAAGGCTTCCTCACTATGTGGCTTAGGTCAAACCGCTCCCAACCCTGTACTATCAACTATCCAATATTTCAGGGATGAATATGAGGCGCATATCCTTGATAAAAAATGTCCTGCCGGTGCTTGTCAAGCACTACTTTCCTATACCATTCTTGAGGACAGGTGCCGTGCTTGTGGAATATGTGCTAAAAAATGTCCTGTGAACTGTATTACAGGAAAACCCAAGACACCCTATGTTATCGATCAATCCCAGTGTATTAAATGCGGTACTTGTTTAGAAGCTTGCCCATTTGAAGCTATTATAAAGGCATAGCATGCCGTACGGATTTTCCTACATGAAGGACATATAGGCTAATGGCCAACCACCAAGGGTCCCTGTAGGGAATGATAAGTTCTCATAAACTCAAATTAGACTTCCTATATGGAGGTCTTTTTTTGTTATAATAAACAAAGGCAATAGATAAGAATACAGGAGGTAATATGATGGGTGATTTTACACATTTAAATGAAGAGGGACGAGCCAGGATGGTGGATGTTAGCGATAAGGAGGATACAAAAAGGGAAGCGGTAGCATGTGGATCAGTGTTTATGAAGCCGGAAACATTATCCCTTATCAAGGAAGGCAGGATAAAAAAGGGAGATGTACTAGCGGTAGCACAGGTTGCTGGAATTCAGGGGGCCAAGAGAACCAGCGATATGATCCCTATGTGTCATAATATTTTTTTAAGTGGAAGTGATCTTTCCTTTCAACTGGATGAGGAAAAAGGAGAGGTATACATCCAGGCTAAGGTAACATGTACTGGTAAGACAGGGGTAGAGATGGAGGCATTAACCGCTGTCTCAATGGCAGCCCTTACCATTTATGACATGTGTAAGGCTGTAGACAGAGAAATGGTTATTTCCAATATTATGCTATTAGAAAAAAAAGGTGGAAAATCTGGAGTATTTGTGAGAAAATAACTATGTGCATTCTTTAGCTTCGCAAAAAAGCTCTAGAATTGTCTGATATAATTTTTTGACTGATAAAAATTAATATAATAATTACTAGTGTGTTGATATTATCATGGCAGAAATATCATTGCAGGTTTTATTTAGAGCAGGAAAGTTAGACTTGTTTTCACAGGACCTAACCTTCCTGCTTTACCAAGTAGATCTATTCTCTATCCTATTCTAGTAAAAACTTCAAAAGTCCATTTTTATTTCCACCAGGTTGAATATCTACATCATTTGGCAGGAGGTTGATTCTTAAATGTAGTTGTTTAATATAAAAATAGTTTTATAGTCAGGGAGGATTTTGTATACAAGATGTCGAAATAGAGTGAGCATGTCTGAGATAAATTAAAGGTGACCATGAGCCAAAATTTTGTTTTTTTGTATCAATGAAATATATATATTAATGAGGTGAAAGGGAAATGGAAATAAAAAAAGCAACCTTTAAAGGAGGTATTCACCCCTCCTACTTTAAAGAATTTACTAAGGACAAAGGTTTGAAACAAGCGGATCCTCCAAAAAAAGTGATACTCCCTATGCAGCAACATATCGGTGCACCCTGTACCCCCCTTGTAAAAAAAGGGGATTTGGTAAAGCTGGGGCAAAAAATTGGTGAGCCCCAGGGCTTTGTATCTGCGCCCATTCATGCAAGTGTTTCAGGCAAGGTATTGGCTGTAGAGCCAAGACTTCATCCTAATGGTCAAAAGGTGCTATCAGTTGTTATTGAATCCGATGGAATGGATACCAAGGTGGAGGATCTCAAATCCTATCATTCCTTGGAGGAAATTTCCTCGGATGAGTTATTGAACGGAATTAGAGAGGCGGGAATCGTTGGATTAGGTGGTGCGACATTCCCAACCCAGGTAAAACTTTCACCACCTCCTGAGAAAAAGATCGAAGCGGTTATTTTAAATGGAGCGGAATGTGAACCCTATCTCACTGCCGACCATCGGGTTATGGTAGAAATGGCTGAGGATGTGGTCTTCGGTTTAAGAGCGATCCTTAAAGCTCTAAATGTTAAAAGAGGATATATTGGTATCGAGGATAATAAGCCGGATGCTATTCAAGCTATAAAAGACGCAATAGGATCGGATGAGCATATTACCATCTATTCTTTGCATACGAAATACCCTCAAGGAGCTGAAAAACAATTAATACAGGCAATTACCGGCAAAGAGGTGCCTTCAGGTGGATTGCCGGCAGATGTAGGAGTTGTTGTTCAAAATGTAGGAACTGCAGCTGCCATATCTCGGTTTCTAAAAACTGGTCTTCCATTAATAGAGCGTGTGGTAACCGTTACCGGCAGTGCAGTATCCGATCCCCAAAACCTGGTGGTTCGTCTTGGGGTTCCTTTTACTGATATTGTTCAGCAATGTGGGGATTACTCCCAAACCCCGGGTAAGATTATTATGGGAGGCCCTATGATGGGAATTGCCCAATTCTCAACCGAAGTGCCTGTCATTAAAGGGACATCAGGTATTCTTATTTTAAATCAAGAGGAGGCGGATATTCCTGAGCCAACGCCTTGTATAAGATGTGGAAAATGCGTTGAAGTATGTCCAGTAAATTTGTTACCCCTTTATATTTCAGCGTATGCATTGAATGAATCCTTTGAGAAAGCGGAAGCCTACAATGCTTTGGATTGCATAGAGTGTGGCTCCTGCTCATTTATATGCCCCTCAAGGAGACCATTAGTTCCATCTATTCGTCTAGCAAAACATGAAATAGTATCAAAAAAAAGAAAGGCTATGTAATAGGAGGTTAAGAAATGAACGATGTATTTCTAACGGCATCATCTTCCCCCCATATAAGAAGCAAGGAAGATGTAAGTATCATAATGAGGGATGTAGTAATTGCACTAATACCCGCACTAGCTTGTGCTATTTACTTCTTTGGCATTAATGCCTTATTATTAACGATCATTTCTGTATTAACTTCGGTTCTTGCAGAAGCACTTGTGCAAAAGCTTACCAAAAAACCGATAACGATTAATGACTGGAGTGCAGTTGTAACTGGTATCCTACTTGCTTTTAACTTGCCAGTAACCGCTCCATGGTGGCTTGCTGTCGTTGGTGCTGCCTTTGCCATCATCATTGTAAAACAGGTTTTTGGAGGGATCGGACAGAACTTTATGAATCCGGCATTGGCGGCAAGAGCATTCTTACTCGCCTCCTGGCCTACAAGGATGACTGGAACTGCATTTATATGGCCTAGGACAGCGGACGCTGTTAGTTCTTCAACCCCCCTGGGTCTATTAAGCGCAAGTATGGCTGATGCAACATCTTCTGCAACAGCATCTGCTTCAGCAACATTAGCTACCATTGAATTACCAAGCTATTTGGACCTATTCGTAGGAAATATTGCCGGAACCATCGGGGAAACCTCGACTTTGGCGCTACTAATTGGTGGTGCATACCTATTATATCGAGGTGTTATTAGTTGGAGAATTCCAATCATCTATTTAGGAACAGTAGCTGTAATGTCCTTTGTATTCGGTGGGAACCAACTATTCTCGGGCGATGTTATCTACCATCTTTTATCAGGAGGATTGATGCTGGGTGCAATATTTATGGCAACCGATTATTCCTCTTCCCCTGTAACGCCAAGGGGGCAGATAATATATGCACTGGGCTGCGGCATTTTGACAGCTGTTATTCGGCTATGGGGTGGCTATCCCGAAGGAGTATCCTATTCCATTCTTCTTATGAATGTCGCTGCACCACTCATTGATAAATATACACGACCTAGAGTGTATGGGGAGGTGAAGGTGAATGCGTGAAGTTGTTAAACTTGCAGGGATCCTTTTCATCATTACATCGGTGGCTGCTATTCTTTTGGGATTTACCAATATGGCCACTAGGGATGTTATTGCTCAACAATTGGAACTTGAAAATACAGAGGCAAGGAAGTCCGCTTTACCTATTGCGGAAGAGTTTGAAGAGGTTAAGGGAAAAGAATTGGAAAATGCATTATTAACAGACTTTAGCTCCATCGATGAGGTCTACCAAGGGAAAAAGGACGGCGAAATTATAGGCTATACCTTCAAAATCACATCAGGAGGATATGGCGGAGAAATGGTGATAAATGTAGGTATTTCGGTTGAAGGTAAAGTAACTGGGATAAAGATCGTAAGCCATTCAGAGACTCCTGGTTTAGGGGCAAAGGCTGCAGAGGAAGATTTCCAAAATCAATACATCGATAAATCTGCAGATTCCCCTTTATCAGTCATTAAAGGGAATGCCTCAGGAAACAGTGAAATTGAAGCCATCGCTGGTGCAACCGTTACATCAAATGCTGTTACAGATAGTGTAAATCTTGCCATTGAGCTCTATCATCAATTATTTAAATAATTATAACCATCGGGGGTGATTCTGTGAATTTCGGAAAGGTATTTATGAATGGTATTATCAATGAGAACCCGACCTTTCGTTTATTAATCGGAATGTGTCCAGTACTGGCGATAACTACTGCAGCAATTAATGGCGTGGGCATGGGATTGGCGACAACAGGTGTCTTAGTGGGGTCCAATGCTGTAATCTCCCTCCTTAAGAAGGTGATACCATCAAAGATTCGTATTCCAGCCTATGTTGTAGTTATTGCATCTTTTGTAACTATCATTGGTATGCTTTTAAAGGCATATGTTCCTGCTTTAGATAAATCTTTGGGCCTATTTATCCCGCTCATCGTTGTAAATTGTATTATTTTAGCGAGGGCAGAATCCTTCGCCTCAAAAAGTAGCCTTGTAGATTCCATTGCAGACGGTTTAGGGATGGGCCTAGGTTTTACCATTGCTCTAACCATTATTGCTAGTATCCGGGAATTACTGGGTGCAGGAAGTATATTTGGTGTTCCCATAATGGGGGCTGCCTACGAACCCGCAATCATGATGATCCTGCCACCTGGGGCCTTTATCACATTAGGTCTTTTGATCGGTCTTATCAATAAATTGACACAACGGACGCAATAGATAAGGAAAGGGGGAAAAGATTTTGTCGGGACTTTTAATTATTTTATTTAGCTCTATTTTGGTGAATAACTTTGTTATGGTGAGATTTCTAGGTATCTGCCCCTTTCTAGGCGTTTCCAAACAGGTAGAAACAGCTGTAGGAATGGGTATGGCTGTAACCTTTGTTATGGCAATTGCGTCTGCCATTACTTATATGGTTCAAGCATTAATCCTGGTACCCTTGGGAATTGAATATATGCAGACCATTGCTTTTATATTGGTTATTGCAGCCTTGGTACAATTGGTTGAAATGATTATTCAAAAAATTAGCCCAACACTCTACCAAGCTTTGGGGGTTTATCTTCCTTTGATAACAACAAATTGTGCTGTTTTAGGGGTGGCGATATTAAACATTGAAAGCGGGTACAACTTGTTAGAGACTATCATTAATGGAACGGGTGGTGCGCTGGGCTTTACCCTTGCCATCGTATTATTTGCAGGTGTAAGGGAGCGTCTAGAACTATCATCCATATCCGATGTGCTGAAGGGATTTCCAATCGCACTAATAACAGCAGGATTGATGTCTATTGCATTCTTAGGTTTTCAAGGACTATTATAGGGAAAAGAGGTGACAAATGATGTTGGAGCAAATCCTTTGGCCTGTAATCAGTTTAGGAGGAATGGGTCTTCTATTCGGAGGGGGCTTAGCCTATGCATCCAAGATTTTTGCTATTGAAACCGACCCCAGGGTTTCCCAGGTAAGGGATGTACTGCCGGGGGCAAATTGTGGTGCATGTGGTTATCCAGGATGTGATGGTTTTGCTAATGCCGTAGTAAGCGGAGAAGCTAAAATAAATGGCTGCCCGGTAGGGGGAGTAGAAACTGCTGAGGCAGTGGGCGAGATCATGGGTGTTGAAACAAGCCCTTCTGAGAGGATGATCGCCCGGGTTATTTGTAATGGGACAAATAAAAATGCCAAGGAAAAATACAAATACTATGGAATAACAGATTGTAGGGCTGCCGCAATGGTTCAGGGAGGCAGTAAAGAATGTCCATATGGTTGTTTGGGATTGGGAACCTGCGAGAACCTTTGTCCCTTTGATGCCATTCATGTCAATGAAAATGGCGTAGCTGAAGTGGATGAGGAAAAATGTACAGCCTGTGGTATATGTATAGAAGTATGCCCGAAATCTGTTATTGAATTAGTTCCTGAGTCTAAAGAGGTGCGTGTTCTTTGTAACTCAAAGGATAAAGGGAAGGAAGTGAAAAATTACTGCTCTGTTGGCTGCATTGGGTGTAAGATTTGCGTAAAGGAATGTCCCTTTGATGCCATGGAATTTAAAGACAATCTTGCCTATATCAACTACGATAAATGTACCAATTGTATGATTTGTGCTGAAAAATGTCCCACCAAAGCCATCTATGCGAACTTTGCAAATAGAAAAAAGGCATTTATTGATCAGGATAGATGTATTCAGTGTACCATTTGTAAGAAGAATTGCCCAGTAGATGCCATAGAAGGGGCGGTCAAACAAGAGCATTATGTTTTAGAAGATCAATGTATTGGCTGTGGTGTTTGTGAAGAAAAATGTCCAAAAGATGCTATTAAATTGCATTAATTACTGAAAAACAAAGGTAGGACTGCATAGTAGCAGTACTACCTTTTTTTATATGAGAAGCAAGTAAAACTTTTCACTATTTAAAAAGCAGGAACTGAAGAGGAGGAATCAATTTTGGATTAGAGGGGCTGTTCTGTTTGCATATTTTCACTATATACTTAAGTATTGTTTTTAACAAAATCCAGTGTTAAACTATATAGAAGATTGATAGCAGGAGGTTAAAGATGAAAGGGANNGATAGAACATCTCCTGTAACATCAAGTCATAGTGGGATGGGTACCATAACCGATTTCACAGTGTTTGGAGAGAATGCAGAGGAAGCTATTCAGCGGGGGAAGGATATCTTAATTGATATTGAACAAAAAATGAGTTTATCTATAGACAGTAGTGAGGTTAATGAGATCAATAGACAGGCGGGTATAAAACCCGTTCCGGTAAGCGAGGATACCTTTGAGGTGATTAAAAAAGGGGTATTCTTTTCGGAATTAACAGAAGGTCGCTTTGATATCTCTATTGCCCCAATTACCCAGCTATGGAATATTGGTCAGGATGGCCAAAGGATTCCAACTGATGAAGAAATTGAAAAGGCTTTGTCATTGGTAAACTATGAGCTCATCAGTATTGATGAGGAGAAAAGAACGGTTTTTTTAGAAAAAGAGGGAATGAAGATTGATCTAGGTGGGATTGCAAAGGGTTATGCAGCGGATAAAGTCATTCAGGAATTCAAGGATCTTGGGATTGAAAATGCCTTAGTAAGCGTTGGAGGCAATATTAAAGTAGTAGGGGAAAACATACAAAAAGATCGACCCTGGAGGGTCGGTCTGAGGCACCCTAGGGGGGCAAGGGGGAGTCATTTTGCATTAACGGATCTTCATGATGGGGAAACTGTAGTATCCTCTGGTGATTATGAACGATATTTTACAGAGAATGACATTCGTTATCATCATATATTCGATGGAAGAACAGGAAAGCCTTCCAGAACAGATATCATTGGTGTTTCTATCTTAACGAATAATTCTATGTTTGCCGATGGGATATCTACCTCCATATTTTTAATGGGGAGTAAAGATGGGATGGCGTTAATCAATGAATTGGAAGGGGTAGAAGCCGTCATTGTTACCGAGGATCTAAGGGTCTTAATGTCAGATGGTATTAAAGAGCAGATCGACATAGAAAGTACACAACTATAATAGGCGGGATTTCATATGACCAAGTGGGATAAAATTTTAATAGCTTCCATCCTTTTGCTTAGTTTTGTTTCAATAGGCATCCTGACCTATTATCAAAGCCAAGTAGACATACTTTATGGAGTCATTGAAGTAAATGGGGAGGAATATAAACGAATCAATCTTTCAGAGGTGGACCGTCCCTATACAATTAAGGTGGAAAATGGCGATGAATATAATATAGTGCAATTGGAGCAAAATGCCATAAGGTATATTGAAGCTACCTGTCCAGACAAGGATTGTATAAAAATTGGGAAATTAGATGCACCGGGGAAAATATCTGTATGTCTGCCTAATAATATCACCATTAGGGTTTTCAGCACAAGTCATGATAGAAATGATGACATAGACAGCACCACCTATTAGTTTCCTTTATTTGATAAAATTAATTTTCCAGAAATGTTTCTATTCATTTATAAAGATTGGTATAATGATTGAGGAATGTTTTGTAGTATAGGGGGAGGATCATGAGAGCAAAGAAGAGTCCGTGGCTTTTAATTATTACCTTAATAGGTACATTGGTGGTTGGAGGATTTATAGGGGATATTTTAAAGAACTACATCAGACTATTTGAATTTAGCTATCCTATTGGAATATTAAATGCCCAAGGGAATCCTTGGAATATTATTAATTTGAATGTACTTAAGCTTTCCTTTGGTATGGTTTTTAATGTCAATTTAGGAAGCGTACTAGGCATATTAGCAGGTCTATGGATCTTCTATAAAAGATAGGGTGATTAAAGTTGAAGAAGCTTGTTCTTGCTTCCCAATCTCCCAGAAGGAAAGAAATCTTGAAGCAGGTTGGATTAACTTTTGAGATACAGCCAAGTGCCATCCATGAGCATATGTCAAGCCACTCCACTGTTCAGGATAGCATAGAAGAATTAGCCTTAAGGAAAGCGAAGGATGTTGCAGATAAAGTTCAAGGAGATGCTATTGTATTGGGTGCAGATACCATAGTATTATTGGATGGGAAGATATTAGGTAAGCCCAGAAGTAGGGAGGATGCAACATCAATGCTAAGAGCACTATCTGGGAAAACCCATAGTGTTCTCACAGGCATTGGGCTCATTGACACCGGTACTGGAAGACATCTGAAGGGGCATCAAAGGACCCATGTGACTATGAAGCCCTATGGAATGAAAGAGATTTTAGGATATATAGATTCTGGGGAATGCTGGGATAAAGCAGGTGCCTATGGGATACAAGGGCTAGGTGCTCTATTGGTTCAAGAAATTCGTGGGGATTATTTTAATGTCGTAGGCTTACCAGTAGGTCTCCTAGATGAAATGCTAAAAGAGCTGGACTATTTTATATTAGTAGGCAGTGGTGGGCAATAACCAAATTTTTAATGGGGAGTGCACAAATTCATTCATGAGGAATGGATAGGGGGAAGGGTGGCAAAATGTCAGGAGGAAATCGGAACCATTTAACCATAAAGGATTTTCCTGAGGCAGAAAGACCTAGGGAAAAATTACATAGATATGGTGTGAGATACTTAACCGATGCTGAACTATTAGCAATTATCCTGGGGACAGGCAGCAGGAACACTACTGCTATTTCACTGGCTCATCAAATCATGAAGGACCATGAGCAGGGATTAAGATTTTTGTATAATGCAAGTGTGGAGGATATAAGTAAATACAAAGGCATTGGGCTTGCTAAGGCAACTCAAGTAAAAGCTTCATTAGAATTGGGAAGGCGATTATCCATTCAAAACCCTATTAATTTTACTATTAAGCAACCCACGGATGTTGTGGACTATTTAATAGGGGAAATGAGATATCTTACCCAAGAACATTTTAATGTCTTACTATTAAACACAAAAAATATGGTGATAAGCCTTGAAAACATCACAAAAGGTATTGTGAATGCTTCCTTGGTTCATCCTAGGGAGGTTTTTAAAAAAGCAATCAGTAAGAATGCCACATCCCTAATACTTGCGCATAATCATCCCAGTGGTGATCCAATGCCGAGTAACGAGGATAAGTTAATTACCAAAAGGCTGGTTGAGGCTGGAGAAATCATTGGGATCGGCATCATCGACCATATTATCATTGGAGATGGAAGCTACTTAAGTTTTAAAGAAATGGGAATGTTATAAAGGAAGGACATGAGTAGACAAAATAGAGGAGGAACAGCAAGATGAGCAGAGTTTTTTCAAAGGATATTGGAATTGATTTAGGTACAGCTAATACACTAGTTTATGTTAGGGGAAAGGGAATTCTTGTAAGAGAACCTTCAGTAGTAGCAATCAATAAAAATATTAAAAAAGTGATGGCTGTAGGTGAAGAAGCAAAGAAGATGATCGGTAGAACACCAGGAAACATCGTCGCCATTCGACCTATGAAGGATGGTGTGATTGCTGATTTTGATGTTACTCAAAGTATGTTGAAATATTTTATAAAAAAGGCATACGGTAGGAACAGATTTATTAAACCAAGGGTTTTAGTATGTGTACCCTCAGGAGTAACCGAGGTAGAAAAAAGGGCTGTTGTTGAAGCAGCAGAACAGGCAGGTGCTAAAGAAGCCTATGTAATTGAAGAGCCCATGGCTGCGGCGATAGGCGCAGGATTGCCGGTGGGAGAACCAGAAGGAAGTATGGTGGTAGATGTTGGAGGTGGAACCAGTGAGGTTGCCATACTATCCCTAGGCGGTATTGTTACCAGCAAATCGGTTCGCATTGGGGGCAACGAATTGGATGATGCCATCATCCAGTATATTAAGAAGGAATATAGTCTAATGATCGGAGAGCGAACAGCGGAGGAAATTAAAATATCCATTGGCTCCGCCTATCCAATGGAGGAGGAACAAGAACTAGATATAAAGGGAAGGGACCTTGTCTCCGGTCTCCCCAAAACAATTACCATTAGTTCTCAGGAAGTTAGGGATGCCTTGAAAGAACCCATCAATAATATTATCGATGCCATAAAAAACACTTTGGAAAAGACTCCCCCGGAGTTGGCTGCTGATATTATGGATAAGGGTATCATGTTGACAGGTGGTGGAGCCCTGTTGAATGGTTTGGATCAACTTCTAAGAGCGGAAACAGGAATGCCAGTAGACATAGCTGAGGATCCTTTGGATTGTGTGGTTAAAGGTACCGGTATGGTATTGGATGATTTAGATATGTTTAATAAGGTTATTGCGGCATCTAAAAGAATTAGTTAAGTGGGTGGGATGAAAATTTGAATTGGATTAAAAAATACAAATTCGGTATGATAGTAGCTTTGGTTACTATCATTCTTATTATTTCAATTTCATACACCTCTAAGGGTAGGGACACAGTTACTTTTGTGGAGGGCTTTATAAGCAGGTCAATGGCTCCTATTCAGAGAACCCTATATAGGGGCACCCAACATGTTAAAAATTTCTTTGGAGGGATCATGGAGATAGGATCCCTAAAGGAAAGGAATCAACACCTAGAAGAAGAGATAAAAAAACTAAAGGAGCAGCAGGTTGAGCTGGAGATATTGAGAAATGAAAATGAACGCTTAAGTAAGCTCTTAAACTTTCAAAAGAATAATCGCCAATTTGATACCATTATTGCGGATATAGTATCCATCGACCCTGAGGCTTGGTTCAATGTGTTTGTTATTAATAAGGGTTCCAAAGATGGCATTGAAAAGGATATGCCAGTAGCTGTAAAAGAAGGTTTAGTTGGAAAGATCATTGAGGTAGCTTCTAACACCTCAAAGGTTCTTGCCATTTCGGATACCAGTAGTATGGTAAACGGACTTTGTACAAGGACAGGTGACTATATGAGGGTACAGGGCACGGTAAGCAATTCTCTAGATGGCTTTGTCAATCCAGATGCCAGCCTAATCCCCGGAGATCTGGTTGTTACTTCCGGATTAGGTGGAATCTACCCCCAAAATATCATTATTGGTGAAGTGGAAAGGGTTGAAAAAAAGGAAGGAATGCTGGAAAAGAGGGTTATCATTCAACCAGCAGTAGATTTCCAACAGCTAAATGAGGTGTTGGTGTTAAAGAAAAAATGATTAAGGGGTCATCAAAGTGAGAATATTCATACTATCTTTAATTCTATTAACAGAAGTGATGATAGAGTCTACCATCCTGCCTTTTTTTAGAATCAAAGGCATTACGCCAGATATCGCACTTATCACCATTATAGCGATTGGTTTAATATATGGGAAAAAAGAGGGGACTTTTCTTGGTTTCATAGGTGGGCTTCTTTCGGATATCCTCTATGGAACTATTATTGGACTTCATGCCCTTCCATTTATGTTAATCGGGTATGTTATGGGATTGGTTAGTGAAAGGGTCTATCGTGAAAATCGAATTATTCCTCTATTATTTACCCTTATAGGGACATTCCTATACCATCTTTATTTCTACCTTATTCAATACCTGATGGGTGTAGATTATAGCATCTATGAGTATTTGAGAAACTACACCACTGCTTCACTTATTATTAATGCCATTCTTGCCATATTAGCATATCCACTATTGTTAAAACTAAGCGACTGGAATCTATTAAAGGATAATTAATTTCTATTGAACAAAGGTGATTGTATGATAATAGAAAGAAATAAATATCGTTTTAAATTTATGTCCCTCCTTATATTTTTGATTATAGCTGCATTCCTTTTTCGATTAGCTCAATTACAAATTGTTAAAGGAGAGGAGTATCGAGAAATTGCAGAAAATAAAATGCTAAGGAGAATAACTACCCCTGCGGAAAGAGGTAAAATCTATTCCAATGACGGACATATTTTAGCAACCAGCAGGGTAGGTTATTCTGTAGAGATGCTTTATACCCAGATGGATGAGGCTCAACGCAATAGAATGATATTGATGCTCACCTCCATATTGGACAAATACGGTGAGGAATATGAGGATGAGTTCCCTATCCTTTTTCAAGAGGATGGATCCCTAATTTTTTCCTTTCAATTAGAGGAACTTGAATGGAAGAAGAATTTTGACATTCCAGCGGATGCAAGCGCGGAAGAAACCATTAAAATTTTAAGGGACCGGTACTATGTAAGGGAAGATGTAAGTGATGAACTGGCATTGGAAGCCATCACCAAGGTCCATCTAAATGAGAGTATTCCCATCACCTTAGAACCGGAAATCATGTTTACTTTTGAGAAACAGGAGATAGAGTGGAAAAAATGGTATGGATTTAAAGAGGAGGAGTATCATTATACCGCCCAACAATCCTTTGAAAAATTAAGGGATGCCAGCGGTATTGGAGAAGAGTACTCTATAGAAGAGGCACGGAAAATTCTTTTGATAAGAGAAAAGATTAAGAGTCAAGGATTTCGTTCCTGGGAGTCCATTGAATTGGCTACAGACATTAAAATGGAAACCATGGCTGAGATTGTGGCTCGGAAGGATGAAATGCCGGGGGTTGCCGTCAATGCGAAGCCCATAAGAAATTATCCAGAAGGGGCCTTAGCTTCACATATATTGGGATATATTAGTAAAGTTAGTGAGCTGGATGTGGAAGAAAGAGGATATAAGATGAGTGATCTGAAGGGTGCCCAAGGGTTGGAGGGGGCTTTCGAATCTTATCTGAGGGGAGAAGATGGAGAAAGCTTGGTTATTACTGACCATAGGGGTAGACCAAGGCATGATTTTAGTGAACTAGACAAAGCCCCCGTACCTGGTAACAACCTATTTTTAACAATCGATTATGAACTTCAAAAGACTGCGGAAAGAGCCCTGGAACAAGTCATAAAAGACCTGCAAAAAGGCACCGGCGGCAGAAAGGCGCCAAATGCGAAATCAGGTGCGGTGGTTGCCATCGATGTCAATACGGGAGGGATTCTTGCCCTTGCCAGTTATCCATCCTATGATCCCAATCTTTTCTCAAAGGGAATCTCCTCAGAGGATTGGAAAGAGTTGAACATCCTTACTAACGATCCACTGCATCCACGCCCTCTCTACAACAATGCTACTATGGCTGCCCTACCTCCAGGATCCACCTTTAAAATGGTTACTGCCTTAGGTGCATTGGAAGAGAATAAAATTGGGGTTAGGGACAATGTCTACTGTAGGGGATATTACCCGGGTTTCGGTGGGAACAAGTTTCGATGTTGGCTGAGGAGAGGTCATGGGAATGAGCATATGGAGGAGGCAATACGGGATTCCTGCAATGTATTTTTTTATGAGGTTGGAAATAGACAGGGCATTGATAATATAGAGAAGTATGCTCGATCCCTGGGTCTGGGTTCTAGGACTGGAATAGAGATCTCAGAATCTCAGGGGATACTGGCAACAAAGGAATCCAAACGGCAGGGGCAGGTATATAATGCATCCAACTATATCAGAAACACTATTGGAATATTGGGGAATAGCATTATTATCAATGATCAGGGTGAGGAACAAGAAGTATATACTTCCTATGCCATCGCCAAGGAGGTTTTTGATGCTGTTTCAGCTTTAGAAAAACCCAGAAGCAACGAGATCTATAGCACTGTCGCAGAAGTGCTTCGGGAGAACAATATTAAGGATGCCCAACAAATTTACAGGATCTATCAATTTATCATGGATGGTATGTGGACGACTGCTGATACCCTAAATACATCCATTGGACAGGGCGGGAATTCCCTTACTCCCATTCAAATGGCAAACTATGTTGCCACATTGGCGAATGGTGGCAAAAACTTTAAAACTCATTTGGTACGAAAGATCACAACGCCAAGTGGTGAGGTGGTAGAGGAAATAGAGCCTGAAATCATGCATGATATAAAGATCCAAGAAAAGAATTTAAATGCAATAAAAATGGGGATGAAGAGGGTAACAATGCCCGGTGGTACAGGAGCTAGAGATTTTATAGGATTTCCCCATGAGGAAATTGGAGTAGGTGCAAAAACAGGCTCAGCCCAATATGGAACATCGGATGAGATCGATGCAATGTCCTGGTTTGCGGCATTTGCCCCCTATGAAAAACCAGAAATTGCAGTAGTGGCTATGGTAATACAAGGTAGCAGTGGAAGCTATTCAGGCCCTATTGTAAGACAGGTTCTAGATGCCTATTTTGGTCTGGATAAAAAATCTCAAAAAGAAGGACCTGATTATAAGCCCATTGATAATCGCTTTATACATTAATATCATATTTTTAGGCACTTAGCTTTATAGCAAGGTGCCTCTTTTATTGTTATGACTTTTAAGGTTGTCCTCGATCATTTGGTGGAAGAATATTTTAGTTTTTTTACTTATAAAGAAGGATTTATCAATATATTGAAGAATAATTAATAACAGACGATAATCTTAGTAAAGGAGTAGATTATAGTATAGATATTGAATACATATCCTTGGAGGTAATAAAAAACATGGCGGAAGATATTGTGGTATTTAAAGGGAGCAAGGACGGATTACATCTGATTATTCAGACTGAATGTAGCTTAGAAACATTAAAGGATAGCATCCATAAAAAGATTAGCTCTGCGCAAACATTTTTCCAGGGAATTCGTAAAATAAAGTACAAGGGGACGAGCCTTTCTAAGGATGAATTGGATATCTTGACCCACTGGTTTATGGAACATTTTGAGATTGAGTTGGAGAGAGAAAAAATTGAAGATCCCAGTAGGATAGATGACGAAGCTTGTTCCGTTTTGCCCTCCAAAGTGATTGAGGAGGGCTTGACTAAATTTGTCTACAGCACCATTCGTTCAGGCATGAAAATTCAATATAATGGGAACCTTGTCATCATTGGAGATGTAAATCCTGGAGCAGAGGTTATTGCTACAGGGAATATCATCGTTATGGGCGCCTTAAGGGGGATAGCTCATGCGGGGGCATTGGGAAATAAACATGCCATTGTCATTGCATTCTCATTACAGCCAACCCAATTAAGGATTGCAGAGGTCATTTCCCGATCACCGGATCAAATAAATTTTGTACCAAATTGTCCGGAAAAGGCTTGTATAAGCGGGGATGCCATAATTATTTTACCATACTATAAAAACATATAATATAGCTAACAGGAGGGAAAAGAATGGGAGAAGTTATCGTTATAACATCAGGAAAGGGTGGAGTAGGTAAGACAACAACCGCAGCCAATATAGGTACTGCTTTATCCTTAGGAGGCAAAAAGGTTGTTATTGTGGATGCGGATATTGGGCTTAGAAATTTAGATGTTGTTATGGGGCTTGAAAATAGGATCGTATACGATATCGTAGATGTGGCAGAAGGAATCTGTAGGATAAAACAGGCTTTAATAAAAGATAAGAGATTCGAAGGATTGTATTTACTTCCTGCTGCTCAAACAAAGGATAAGTCATCTATAACCCCAAAACAGATGAAGAGCCTCACTGAACGATTAAAGAAGGAATTTGATTATATTCTAATCGATTGCCCTGCAGGCATTGAGCAAGGATTTAAAAATGCCATTGCGGGTGCGGATAAGGCCATTGTGGTGACTGCCCCTGAAGTTTCAGCGGTGAGGGATGCCGATCGAATCATCGGACTTTTAGAAGCTCACGAGATCAATAACCCCAAGTTAATAATAAATAAGGTGCGTATAGATATGGTCAAAAAAGGTGATATGATGGATATCGATGATATGATTGATATCCTATCCATCGAACTATTAGGCGTTATTCCTGATGATCAAAGTATTGTCATATCCACCAATAGAGGGGAACCTGCTGTAATTGATCCAAATTCGTTGGCTGGTAAGGCCTATAAGAATATAGCTGAGAGAATTCTAGGAAATGAGGTTCCGTTTTTAGACCTTGAGGTGGATAAGGGTTTCTTTAAAAAGTTTGCAAGAATGATTGGCTTTAAAGTCAATTAAGGGAGAAAAGGAGGGGAAACTTTGTTTAAACTATTTAATCGAAGTGATGAAAGACAGAGTAAAAATGTGGCAAAGGAAAGATTAAAATTAGTATTGGTGCATGATCGCGCCAATGTCTCTCCTCAGTTTTTAGATATGATAAAGGGAGATATACTATCCGTAATACAGGACTATATAGAGGTGGATGAAGAAGGCATTGAGATCTCCATGACCAGAACTAAACGAGATCACGATAATGCGATGATTCCTGCCTTGGTTGCAAATATACCAATAAAAAAAATGAAAAACAAAATGGGTTCGAGTGAATTATAAAGGGGAATCCATAATTTTCTATAGGCAAATAGCCCATTGGATTTATTCCACCTATAGAAACTAGAGGTATGTATGGTATAATAATGGGGTACGAATATAGAGAAGGTGAAACCACATATGGATAAAAAGATTTTGAAAGGATTCGATATCCCTTTATTTATAAATGTTATTTTTCTAGTTCTCTTAGGATTTTTTGCCATCTATGCTGCAACCCAAAGTTTTAGCCAAGAGATGTCCACAAGGTTTGTCATCATCCAGGCGGTTGCCTTTGTACTAGGTTTAATTGCAATGGGTGTAGTCATTAGTATTGATTATAACCAATTTGGAGTCTTTTGGAAGGTCATCTATGGGATCTCCATATTAATGCTGATTGCGGTGTTGATTCCTGGAATCGGCAAGGTGAATAAGGGGGCTCGAAGCTGGATCAGTTTGGGCGTTGTTGAGATGCAGCCTGCTGAACTTGCGAAGATTGGTATCATAATCACCTTTGCTAAGCTACTAGCCGATCGAGAGGATAAATTAAATACAATAAAAGACCTTATTGTACCTGCTATTCATGTTGGTATTCCAATTGTATTGATTATGCTGCAGCCTGATTTGGGAAATGCTTTGGTTTTTATTGTGATCGCAGTAGGGATGCTTTTCTTGGCAGGGATTAATATAAAGTTTGTTTTTGGGAGTATAGCAGCTCTCCTTGTTTCATTTCCTATTCTATGGAACTTTGTTCTTCTATCCCATCAAAAAAGCAGGTTGACAACCTTTATTAATCCTTACAATGATCCTTTGGGTGATGGATATCATGTGATACAGTCAATGCTTGCTGTGGGCTCAGGACAAGTTTCAGGGAAGGGGCTATTAAATGAAGAAACATTAACCAACTTGAACTTTCTCCCTGAGCAATGGACCGATTTCATTTTTTCTGTAATATCCGAGCTAACTGGTTTCTTTGGCTCAGCCTTGGTGGTTATCCTATTTGCCTTTTTCCTATTTCGACTACTGTATCTTGCAAAGATTGCCAAGGATCAATTCGGGACATTGATCATTATAGGGATCTTTTCAATGTATCTATTTCAAATTGTAGAAAATATTGGGATGACCATAGGACTAATGCCTATTACAGGTATTACCCTGCCCTTCTTAAGTTATGGCGGCAGTTCTTTGCTAACGAATATGATTGCCATAGGCTTAGTCCTTAATGTAACCATGAGAAGGCATAAGATTAAATTTTAATAGGATCTCCAGAAGATCCTTTCGCTGGATCTATTTGTTTCGACAAAGAGTAGCCGCTCTTTGTTTTTTTATTTGCTGTAATAAAACCCCCCATAGAAAAATATATTATCTTAAACGGTTAAGAAAAATAAGTTTAAGGGGGAATCAACATGGATGAGGAGAGAATGACGAGGAGTAGTCGACGGATAAGGTTAGAACCTAAGATCAGAGAATATGGCAAAAGAAGCCCATTTAATCCTAGGAAAGATGAGATAGATGAGGATATAAAAACAATTGATGTAGAAGGAATAGTCAAAAAAAATGCTATTCGACTTGCCATAACCATCATCATTTTTACAACTGTCTTCGCCATAAGATCCCTGCCCTTTTCTACAGCTCAAAAAGTGTCCCAGGGGATCAAGTGGGCGATAACATATAAAATGAATTGGAGAAATGATTTTGTAGACAGACGAAACATCATTCCAACCATCAGTAACCAATTGGATCGCTTTATCGGAACCAAGGATCTTGTAGGCGATTCTAATAGGAACAAGACCTATATTTCTCCTGTTACCGGAAGGATCAGTTCACCCTTCGAAGATAGTATCCACCCAATATTTAATACCCGGATTGAGGCACGCGGAATAGAGATTAGCGGTCAATCTAAAAGAGAAATCAAGGCCATTGCCCATGGGAAGGTACTACAGGTACAGGAAAGTATTTATGGAGGAAAAAGGATTATTTTAGGACATGAAGATTCAATGAGGAGCGTGTATGAGGGATGTTTCGATAGCTCTCTACTTGCAAATCAAGAGGTAGAGCAAGGCACTATACTGGGTAGAACAAAAGAGGTAGAAGATGGTGAACAATCCATCCTTTATTTTGAACTATGGAAAGGGGATCAAGCGGTAAATCCTTTGGATTATATTATTTTTGAAGAAGAATCTGCTGGCTAAAAGGAAGTGAATACTCTGTGAAGATCTTCAAAATATGCGGCGTTACCTTTTCCATACACATATTATTTTTTCCCATCCTGCTATCCCTTTATCTCATTGGCTATTTGGAAGAGATGGTCGTATTATTAGGAATTCTATTCGTCCATGAACTATCCCATGGATTAGCCGCATTATTTCTAGGCATTAAGATTCAAGAGATTCAGATTCTTCCCTTTGGTGGTGTAGTCAAGTTGGATCATTCCTTAAGTTTTACCCATGGTGAGGAGATCTTTATTTCAGCAGCGGGTCCAATATCCAATATCGTACTTTCCGCTACTGTATTTTTTTTGCAGGGATACTACAATATGAAGGAGCCTGGGTTTGATTTTATAATTTTTAGTAGTCTAATGGTAGGATTTTTTAATTTGATTCCAGCTTTTCCATTGGATGGGGGGCGGATATTTAGAAGTTGTCTATCCTATTTCATCGCCTATAAGAAAGCGACAAAAATTATCGTTGCCCTATCTAAGATGATTGCTATTCTTCTAATTGCCATCAACATCTATCTCTTTGCTATAGGGAGTTATAATTTTACTCTGATATTAATTGGCATCTTTATGTACTACCAATCCAATAGGGAGAGTGAAATAGCCACATTTGCAACTATGCGGGACATCACACTGAAGAAGGAAAATTTGAATCGAGCCGGATCCATGGATTCGCAACATATGACAGTACTCCCTAGCACATCTTTAAGTGATATCTTTAAACAATTTTCACCAAAAAAATTTCATATTATTTATGTACTGGATGAAAACTATGCCTTAAAAGGGATCATTACTGAGGATGAGATTCTATCCGCTATACTACAGCATGGAATGAATAGCAAGGTGAAAATATTATTGGAAAAAAGGAAGAAATATTGATAAAATAGTAAGGATAAGAGTAAGATAAGCCAATAATTAACTTACATTTGAGAAAAGGAGAGCTTTGATGGATAAAACAAGATTGGATGAGATACTATCTAGGGTAGAGAATCCTGTTCAATATATAGGGAATGAGCTTAATAGTATTCATAAGGAAGTAAGGGAGAATACCATACGATTTGCCTTTGCCTTTCCGGATGTCTACGAAATTGGCATGTCACATTTAGGAATGAAGATCATCTATCATCTTCTCAATGAGCAAGAGGATGTTTATTGTGAAAGGGTATTCGCACCCATGGTAGATATGGAGAAGGAATTAAGGGAGAATAACATGCCCCTTTTTGCATTGGAAACCATGGATCCCATCACCCATTTTGATTTTTTAGGGTTTACCTTACAATATGAGTTGAGCTATAGCAATGTTTTAAATATGATGGATATGGCAAGAATACCCCTCCTATCCAAGGATAGGACTAAAGAACATCCCTTTATTATGCTAGGTGGTCCCTGTGCGTATAATCCGGAGCCTTTGGCAGATTTTGCGGATATTGTTGTACTAGGGGAAGCTGAGGAAGTGCTTTTAGAGATAATAGAAAGATATCGAATATGGAAGGGCACAAGCGGGAGTAGAAGGGATTTCCTTGTTTCTATATCGTCCATTGAAGGGGTATATATTCCTTCCTTATACCGGGTTAAATACGATGGGAATGGGAGGATAAGTGATTTTTCACCGGTGGATAATCAGTTCCCTAGAAGGATTACCAAAAGGTTTATTAAGGATCTTGATCAAGCCTATTATCCAGGCAAGGTAATTGTGCCCTATACTGGTATTGTACATGATCGGATTATGCTGGAGCTATTTAGAGGATGTACAAGGGGCTGTCGGTTTTGCCAGGCAGGCATGATCTATCGACCAGTCCGAGAAAAGACTCCAGAGACATTAAGAAATTTAGCAAGAAAACTAGTTGAAAGCACAGGTTATGAAGAGATCTCATTAGCCTCATTGAGCACCAGTGATTATACCCAGCTGATCCCTTTAGTAGAACAATTGATCAAGGAATATAAGGATAAGAGGGTTGGGCTATCCCTTCCTTCCCTAAGAATCGATTCATTCTCTGTAAAATTAGCTGAGGAGATTCAAAAGATCAGAAAGACTGGATTAACCTTTGCTCCAGAAGCAGGTACCCAAAGGTTAAGGGATGTTATTAATAAAGGGGTTACCAAGGAGGACCTATTGAGTTCCACCAGACAAGCCTTCCAGTCAGGCTGGGGGACCATTAAACTATATTTCATGATCGGTTTACCTACAGAAACCTATAGGGATGTAGAAGCCATTGCGGAACTAGGGAAAACGGTCATTGATCAATACTATCAAGTGGAACCAGAAAGAAGGAATAAGAAGATAAGGGTAACCATCAGCACCTCTTCCTTTGTTCCAAAGCCCTTTACACCCTTTCAGTGGGAAGCTCAGAACACAGTAGACCAGCTTAGGGATAAACAAAGGTACTTAAAGGACTGCATAAGGGATAGAAGAATAAGTTATAGTTGGCATGAACCGGAAACAAGTCTACTTGAGGCCATTTTTGCCAGGGGGGATCGTAGGCTAGGGAAGGTACTGCTTACCGCATGGGAAAAGGGCTGTAAGTTTGACGGCTGGGATGAGCATTTTAAGTTTGAAAAATGGATGGAGGCATTTAAGGAGGAGGGATTGGATCCATCCTTCTATGCCCATCGGGAAAGGGATTATAATGAGTTCCTACCCTGGGATTTCATTGATATTGGGGTCACAAAAGACTTCCTTATTCGGGAGCACCGGAACGCATTAAAGGAAAGGATAACACCTTTTTGCAGACAAGCTTGTGTAAATTGCGGTATTCAAGAATTTGATGGAGGGTGGACATGCTATGGCGACCGCTAGGATGAAATTTTCCAAGGGGGAGGAGGTTAAGTATATATCCCATCTAGACTTACAAAGAACCTTTCAAAGGGCTCTAAGGAGGGCGGATATTCAAATAGCATATTCCCAGGGTTTTAATCCCCACCCCAAATTATCCTTTGCTATGGCACTGGCAGTGGGTATGACTAGTGAAGGGGAGTATGTAGATGTGGAACTTGCCCATCCTATAGATGCTAAAGAAATGAAAGAGAGATTAAATAACTCTCTACCCGGAGGTTTACGAATCTTAGATTGTAAAATCAGTAGAAATAAAAATCCTTCCCTCATGTCGACTATAAGGGAAAGCTTATATAGGGTAAGGATTATTTGTTCCCAAAGGGTGGATCCAAATGCCATGCAAAAATTGATAAAAGACTTCCTCGGAGAGGATAGGTTAGTCATTGAAAAGAGGAATAAAAAGGGAAAAAGGGTAGAAAGGGACATCAGACCCTCCATTTATGAGTTGAGTCTGGAAGAAATGGACCGCAACAGTATGGTGCTATTTATGAGATTAGAGGCAGGAAGTCAAAATAATTTGAAGCCCGAGCTCGTAGTAGATAAACTTATCCATCATGGGGAAGGCTTTTTTGAAGAATATTCAGCCCGAGTTCATAGGATTGAGTTGCTTACAGGGGAGGGGAATAGTCCCATAGAAAATTTTAGTTAAAATTGGGGAGAATATATGTGAAGAGGATACTTGTGGATATTAACCATCAGCAATCAAGAATAGCCATCACTGAAGATCAAGATTTAAAGGAATTCTATATAGAAAGACAGGACCATCAAAGGCTGGTTGGCAACATCTATAAGGGGAGGGTGGAGAATGTTCTACCCGGTATGCAGGCGGCTTTTATCAATATCGGTATTGAAAAGAATGCCTTCCTATATATAAGGGATACCACTGCATTGATTAGAAGATGGGGGGACAATGCCCCGTTGCCATCCATCCATTCCATTCTCAAACCTGGGCAGGAAATTCTGGTGCAGATTGTCAAAGAACCCATTGCCCAGAAAGGGGCAAGGGTAACGACCAATATATCATTGCCTGGGAGATATCTGGTTTTGTTGCCTTTTGCTGAGTATATAGGCATTTCAAGACGAATTGGGGATGAAAGGGAAAGGGAAAGATTACGAACCATGGCACAGGAAAACATTCCTGAAAATATGGGGGTTATTATCCGAACCGAAGCGGAAGGCATAGGAGTCGAGGATCTTAAACTGGATTTGGAATTACTGCTTAAACTATGGGAAAAGATAAGCAGGCTGAGTAAAACTTCAGTTGCTCCAAAGCTTATTCATAGGGAATTGGAACTGATCTATAAGACCATCCGAGATAACTTTACAAGGGAAATAGATGAGTTGGTCATCAATGACAGAGAACACTATGAAAAAGCCCTTGATATGGTAGGATCTATCTCTCCTGAACTAAGAAGAAAGGTTGTATTATACGATCAGCCCTATCAAATATTCCATCATTATGGGGTTTCCTCCCAGATGGATGAGATATTACGGGATAAAATATGGTTGAGATGTGGGGGATATATTGTAATTGATACAACAGAAGCCTTAACCATTATAGATGTGAATACGGGAAAATTTGTGGGAAAATCCAATCTCAAGGAAACTGTTCTAAAGACCAATTTGGAAGCTGCCCAGGAAATTGCAAAGCAGGTACGATTAAGGGACATTGGTGGAATTATTATTATTGATTTCATTGATATGAAGAACCCCGAGGATGAAGAGAAGGTACTAGATCAGTTAAAGGGTGCATTTAAGGAGGATAAAACCAGGACCAATATTCTTGGGATAACTCAATTGGGGTTAGTGGAAATGACTAGAAAGAAGGCGAGAAAATCCATTGGCAGAATTATACAGCAAAATTGCCCTATTTGTGATGGGACAGGTAGGGTGAAATCTGCAGACACCTATTTTTTAGAGATACAAGAGATTATCAAAAACAACGAAAATCTAATGAAGGAGGAACAGTTATATATTGTTCTCCATCCACATTCTGCTTATTTATTGGACTATGATGAAAGAAATTTCTTGGAGAGGTTAGAGAAGGTATTTGATAAAAGATTTAAGATCATTAGAGATCCCTCCCTCTCCATCAATAGGGTGGAGGTAAAGAAACTACCCTAAGTGTAACAATTCTGAGGAGTATATTGACAGTAAAATGTTTGTTTGTTAGAATGATTAAATGTAGGTAGCCGCTCAAATCGGGTTATAAATCCTTATTTGGTACCTGGGGTTTGGCGAGTCTGGTTAGAGGAGGTGTAAGAATGTACGCTATTATTAAAACAGGTGGAAAACAGTACCGAGTGCAGGAAGGCGATGTTATCAAGGTTGAAAAGCTGAACGGGGAATCCGATGAGCAGATTGAATTCAATCAAGTATTAGCCATTTCTAAGGATGATAAGATCTCGGTAGGCACACCATTCCTTGAGAATGCAAAGGTTATAGGTAAGGTAGTTGAGCAGGGAAAATCCAAGAAAGTTATTGTTTTTAAATATAAGGCAAAGAAGAATTATAGAAAAAAGCAAGGACATAGACAGCCTTATACAAAGGTCATGATAGAAAAGATTGAGGCGTAAAATGATTCATATTACTCTCTGGCAAAATGAAAAAGAGGAGATTATTGCCTTTGAAGTAGATGGTCATGCTGGTTATGGGGAGGAAGGATGGGATATTGTTTGTTCTGCGGTATCCGCCTTGACAATAGCTGCACTGAATGGGCTTACTGAATATGTTCTCCTTTCAGCAAAAATTGAATTGAGGGATGGCTATGTACATTGCAGTTTGCCTAAAAGAATGGATGAAGTACAATCAGTGCAAGCACAGGCGATCCTAAGGACCCTAGATTTGGCCTTTGAAAGTATCGAAGATCAATATGGTAGGTATGTGAAGTTGAATCGAAAGAACCTATAGGAGGTGTAAAGATGATAAGAATGGACCTTCAACTATTTGCCCAGAAGAAAGGGGTAGGTAGTTCACGAAATGGTAGGGACAGTGAGTCCAAAAGATTAGGCGTAAAACGCGCCGATGGACAATTCGTTCTTGCTGGGAACATTTTAGTGAGACAAAGAGGTACAAAGATTCATCCCGGAAACAATGTGGGACGGGGTAAGGACGATACTCTTTTCGCAACCATTGATGGAATTGTGAAATTTGAACGAAAGGGTAAGCAAAAGAAACAGGTAAGTGTTTATCCAACGGAAGTTGTGATGTAGTAGTCTAGGATACCACTTCAGCATATGTCTGAAGTGGTTTTTA
>MTKW01001960.1_pt1 | contig 25256 bp, 23 predicted proteins | sample 1042761 | NCBI WGS metagenome assembly MTKW01 (sample SAMN06205366, study PRJNA360243) | anaerobic digester metagenome | biome: Wastewater treatment plant; feature: Anaerobic digester sludge; material: sludge; isolation source: anaerobic digester fed with sludge from wastewater treatment plant ...
ACCATCAAGCCCTACGAGATCAAGACCTTTAAGGTGAGACTGAAGTAAGCAGCAGGGAAACAAGGCCCATCGCGCCAGAGCGCGGTGGGTCCTTTTTTCGGGGCTCCCCGCCGCGTATCAGCCGGGCCTTTTTGGGAAATATTAGGACAAACTAGGCTGAAGGGGGTTAAGACATGAACTGGTTGTCCCGGCTGGCTCTGCTTCTGGTGATTATCGGTGCTTTGAACTGGCTTTTGGTGGGGCTCTTCCAGTGGGATCTGGTGGCTTCCGTCTTCGGAGGGGAAACCATGCGGGCCTCATCCATGCTGGCGCGGATCGTGTACACACTGGTGGGCGTTGCGGGCCTGTACTGCCTGACCTTCTTGTTTGGGGGGGGCAGGGTCGGAGCGGAGTAGCCGCCCCAGAATTATCCCGCTTGTACTCAGCTTTCATCTGCCAACTCCCAGAAAGTCTCGGCCCAGGCCGGGGCTTTTGCTGTATAGAGGGGGGTATAATAACCCCAGGAAAAGGGAAGGGGGGTTGCCATGTCCAAGGTAATCGCTGCACCGCTTACCCAAGTTGAGCTGCGCAGGGCCATCCTGGAATTCGCCCAGGGCAGGGATACGGGCTACCTGGGAACAGCGGGCCCCGGCGGTGTGCATGTGAGCCCGGTGAAGTACTTCATCGACCCAGAGCTCAACATCTACATCCATTCCCGGGGGGGAACCAAGTTTGAGAACCTGGCGGTCAATGACCAAGTCTGCCTCTTGGTTTCCACGCCGTTTGCCGATGATCTGCATCAGATCCGAGGGGTGCAGTTTTTCGGCCGAGCCCAGGTGGCCCAGGCCCAATCCCAGCTTTACGAGATGGCGGAAGAGCTCTGCCCCTGGGATCACGGGGAGGAGATGAAGTTGATTCACGTGGCGGTAAAGGCGGCGGTGTACGTGGATCGGCTCCACGGCAGAGACATTAAGCAGAGATGGTTTAGAGAGGGTTAGGTGGGCGCACCTTTGGAGGGTGCGCCCTTCACTGCGCTGAGGATGGGGACAAGCCTTCCCGGCATTTATCTTTGCTTTTGGGCAGGAGTTAATCTTAAGTCGTTGAATAAGATTCAGTGGCCTTGGAACGGGCCTGCATACGCAGCAAGAGATCTGCTGAGGAGGAGAAAAACATGGCTAGGGAATCAACTCGCAATCTGGTTTTGGCAGCGTTCTTTGTGGCCTTAGGGCTGCTCATGCCGTTTTTCACCGCCCAGGTTCCAGCTTTAGGGGCGCGTTTTTTGCCCATGCATCTTCCTGTCCTTTTGGGTGGGTTCATCCTGGGAGGCCCCCTGGCTCTGGTGGTGGGGCTGATCACTCCCCTTCTGCGCAGCTTTTTGTTTGGCATGCCGCCCATGTTTCCCACCGCGGTGGCCATGGCCTTTGAACTGGCTGCCTACGGCCTGCTCACGGGGGTGCTCTACCAGAGGACCCGTCAAGTTTTCCTGGCGCTCATCTTGGCCATGCTCGGGGGCAGGCTGGTCTGGGGTGTGGTGAGCCTTGTCCTTTACGGCTTAACGGGCTCCGCCTTCGGCTGGCAGGTGTTTACCGCCAGCGCGTTCATCAACCCCCTGCCGGGGATCATCTTCCAGATCGTCTTTATTCCCGTGGTGGTCATGGCCCTGCGGAGGGCAGGTCTGCTGAAAAACGATTAGCGGGGCGCTAACGGCGTCTGCTCCTTAAGCTGGGGCCGAGGCTAACATTGACAGAGCAGGAGTTCTCATAATATAATGGAAACAACAGATTTACGTGCGCAGCCGCAGATCCTCCTTGGTCTGGGTGCGCTTTTCTGTCCAAAAGGTTGTAATCGTTTACAATATACAATCAGCTGCCGGTGCCTTCTCAGCTAAGGCCAGCAGTGCAGACGGAGGGGACAGTCATGAGCAGTGAACAGGCAAAGAAATGGGGTTTTGCCACCAAGGCCATTCACGGAGGTTACAGCCCCAATGCGGCCGGGGCCCTGATCACCCCCATCTATCAGACCTCGACCTACCGCTTCTCGTCGGCGGAACAGGGGGCGCGCAGGCACCGCTTTGAAGAGGACGGGTACATCTACACCCGCACAGGGAATCCCAACTCCACGGAACTGGAACAGAAGCTGGCCCTCTTGGAAGGGGGCGAAGCGGCGGTGGCCACCGCCTCCGGTATGGGAGCGATCACTTCCGCTTACTGGAGCATTCTCAAGCCGGGAGACCACGTGGTGGCCGGCAAAGCCCTTTACGGCAGCGTCTATGTGTTCCTTTCCCAGGGCGTAGCCAGCTTCGGCGTGGAAACCACCTTTGTGGACACCACTGATCCGGAGGAAGTGCGCAGGGCCCTGCGGCCCAACACCAAGGTGGTGCACCTGGAAACACCGGCCAACCCCACCCTCTCCCTGGCGGACATCGGGGCCATCAGCAAAATTGCCCACGGGGTTCCTGGGTGTATGGTGTTTGTGGACAACACCTACTGCACGCCGTACCTGCAAAGGCCCTTGGAGCTGGGCGCGGATGTGGTGCTCCATTCCGCCACCAAATACCTCAACGGGCACGGAGATGTGCTGGCGGGTATCGTGGTGGGACCCAAAGCGTTTGTGGACCGGGTCCGGCAGTTCGCGATAAGAGATATGACCGGTTCCGTTTTGAGCCCCTTTGACGCTTATCTCATTTGCCGCGGCCTGAAAACGTTAACAATCCGCATGGAACGGCACTGCGCCAATGCCCAGGTGGTGGCGGAGTTCCTGGAGCAGCATCCAGCGGTGGAGAGGGTCTACTACCCAGGCCTGCCCAGCCATCCCCAGTACGAGCTGGCCCAAAGGCAGATGCGGCTGCCCGGGGGCATGATCGCCTTTGAACTGAAGGGCGGAATGGAAGCTGGCGTCACCCTCATGGATAACGTCCAGCTCTGCACCTTGGCGGTGAGCTTGGGGGATACGGAAACTCTGATCCAGCATCCCGCCACCATGACCCATGCCACCTATACACGGGAAGATCGCCTGGCCTGCGGAATCACCGATGGTCTAGTGCGCCTTTCCGTGGGCTTAGAGGATCCCCAGGATATCATGGACGATCTGCGAGCTGTGCTCGACAGGCTCCAATAAAGGAGGTGAAGCAGCCGCTCTAGGTTTACGGCAAAAGGTATGTTGCTCAGCTTGTTCCATCACTTCAACTTTAAGGGGGAATTGCTATGAAAAAGGCAAGATTAGCTCTGCTGCTCTTGGCGCTGGTTGTGGTTCTGGCCGCGCCTGCCTATGCCCAGGATAATACCCTGCGCTACGGTCTGCGCATGGACCAAACGGGTAACCTTGACCTGCACTACACCACCGCCGCCGGGCCCTTCATCGCTGGCGAGAACATTTTCGAGCCCCTCGTGGCCAAAGATGTGGATGGTACCATCCATCCCCACCTGGTGGAGGACCTGCCGGAGATCTCCCAGGACGGTTTGGTGTACACCTTCAAACTGAAGGAAGGGATCACCTTCCACGACGGCAGCCTGCTCACCACTGAAGACGTGGTGGCCACCTTTGAGCGGCTGCTGGATCCGGAGAACGTCAGCGTGCATTCGGGCGTGCTCACCAGGCTGATCCTTGGCGCTGCCGAATTCGCCGCCGGGGAAGCGGATGAAATCGCTGGCATTACGGTCTATGATGAATGACTACACCTTCTCCTTCACCTTGACAAGTCCCAACGTAACCTTCCTCAACAGCCTCAGCGACCTGGCCTTTGCCATTTACCCCGCGGAAGCCAAGGACATCCCGGGCTGGGGTGTGGAAACCGTGATCGGTACCGGTCCCTTTATGCTTAAGGAATTCAGGCCCACCGAAAAGCTGGTCCTGGAGCGCTATGACAACTACCATGGCGGCGTGAAGAAGCTGCAGCGTATGGAGTTCGTGCACATGGACGAGAACACCGCGCTCATGGAGTTTGAAGCTGGCAACATTGACATCACCGACATCAGCGACGCCCGCCTCATTGCCTGGTATCTGGGCAGCCCTGAGTATAGAGATATGGTGCACCGGGTTGAGCAGTCTGGCGTGATCCTCTTGAGCTTCAACATGCAGATGGAGCCCTTCACCGATCGGGAAGTGCGCCGGGCGATCAGCATGGCCATCAACCGGGAGGAAATCGCCAACCAGCTCCTGCAGGGGCTGTACACACCGGCCAAGAGCATCCTGCCCAACAGCGTACTCGGCTACGACCCAGATCTGGAGCCCATTGAGTACAACCCGGCCAAAGCCAAGGAGATCCTGGCCAGCGCCGGCTATCCCGATGGCCTGCACATCCAAGCCATCACCACCGATACCGCCGCCACAACGGTGATCCTCCAGTACCTGGAGCAGTCGCTGAAGGAAGCTAACATTTTCCTGACCATCCAGACTGTGGATGCCGCTGGCTTCAACGACATCCGGGCTCAGGGGAAGGTACCCATGTTCATCCTGACCTGGGTTGGCGAATCCGGTGAGCCGGATTCCCTCCTCGTTTGAACGGGCCGACTCGGCCGTGGAAAATCGCGCTTCGGGCATTAGCTGGCCTCGCCAGTACCTAGAAGCGCAACCGCCCCATCCTGGTCTTGGGTCCGTGAAACAAGCAACTGCGAGGTCTCAACCTACTAAACGTTGACACTTACGAACCGGGTTGGATTTTTTACAATCTTTGGCGAAACATGTTATAATTGGGTAAATAGGTAGACCAGTTGAGGGGCGATTTTCATGTTGAAGAAGGAACGCAGCAAAGAGCGGAACAACGTCACCATTAAAGATGTGGCTGAGGATGCCGGCGTTTCCACGGCCACCGTTTCCAGGGTCCTCAATAAGAGTCCTTTGGTTACTGAGGACCTGATTGAGCGCGTGCAGAAATCCATCGCTAAGCTGGGCTACCGNNCCAACCCCTATTTCATGCACATCATCAAGGGCATTGAAGATGTGATCTCGCCCCTGGAATACAGCTTGCTCATGGCCAGTTCCGACGAGGACCCCATGAAGGAACAGCGCCTCCTTAACGTGCTGGCGGAGGATCGCTGCGACTGCTTGGTCTTGGCCACTGCAGGCAGCAACGAGGAAGTGATCGAGGCCGTGCACTTCGGCGGCCTGCCCATCGTGCTGGTGGACCGCCTGCCGGAGGAACTGGCCGATTCCATGGATGCGGTGGTGGAGGACAACTACGGGGCAGCCTATGAACTCACCCAAAGGGTGCTGGAGCAAGGGGTGCACTCTTTGGCTGTGATCCACGGCCCCCAAACGGCCAGCACCGCGCAGCAGCGGGCGGCAGGCGTGCGCGCCGCCATCAGGGACACGGCCCCAAGGGTCGCGGTCACGGAATACTACGGAGACTTCTATTTCAACTCCGGGCTCAGGGCCGCCAGGCGCTTCCTGGAGAAGGGCTGCCCAGAGGCGCTGCTGGCCATGAACAACCTCATGGCCATGGGTGCCCTCTCCGAACTGCTCAAGAGGGGCTGCAAGATCGGTACGGATTTGGTCTTTGGATCATACGGCGCGGTGGATACGCTCATGCTGCCGGGGACTACCATCTACTACGTGAACCAAAGCCCCAGGGCGCTAGGCGCATCCGTGGGCAAGCTGGTCAAGCGCAGGCTACACGATCCAGAGGCGGATGTAGTATACGATGTGGTGAAGCAGCCTGTTTTAGTGCAGCGCCTTTAGGAGCAGAGCAGGAATCGAACTGAGGCTGTTGAAGCAAGGGGTAGAACAAAAGGGAGGGATGAGCTTGGACTTCAGCGGTGTAATCCATTACGCGCAGCACCATGACCGCATCATGGCTCTCTATCTGGTGGGTTCATATGGAACTGGGTACCATACACCGCTAAGCGATATCGATTTTGCCGTTATCTCTAGAGAAAGTCTAGGTTTTGCTGAACAGGCCGCGATCCTCACCGACTTCATGGACATTCTGGGCAGGGACGATGTGGACATTATCTTCCTTCCTGGAGCTGGGTTGGTCCTGCAGCACAAGGTGCTCAGCGAAGGCACGCTTTTGTATAACAGGGACGAGGTTTTCCTTGCGGATTTTGTAGAGTACACGATTAAGTACTACTGCGACTTCCAGATCGATCTCAACCAGTTCTACCGGGATTACGATCTTGGGCTGTTGGAGGAATATGGCCATGATCGAACATGAGAAGATCAGACAGAAAGTGCAGTTTATGCGAGACAGGCTTAAGCAGCTCGAACTAGTTGGTTCCATGAGCTTCGAGGACTTTGCCAGCCACCCCTTCGCCTTTGATGCGGCGGTGCGATCGCTGCAGGTTTTGATCGAAGCCATGCTTGATATCGGAGGGCATATTGTAGCACGTGAGGGCTATGGGATACCCAAGACATATGCCGGTATCATTACCTTATTGGCAGAGCATGGCGTCATTGACCGTGAACAGACAGCCAACTACGTGGCTATGGTCCGTTTTCGAAACAGGGTTGTGCACTTGTACGACGAGGTGGAGCCCGCAATAGTATACCAGATCATCCGTGAACGCCTTGACGACTTCCGGCGCTTTATCTCTGCCATAGTCCGTAGGTATTTGAGTCCGCAAGACTGAACTCGGCTCAAGGCATAGGCTTGAAGTCTGTGCAGGAAGAAGCCTAGAAAGCAGATTAAGCCTTGGCAATGGGATGGCGCAGTACCGTCTTCAGCTTCTCGGGAGCGGTCTTTCTAGGATCGCTGAGATAGATCTCATGATGCAGGCGCTTTGGGGAAAAGTCTATTCTGTAACCGTGCTCTGCGGCGAAGGCGTGCATGCGTTGAACGCTTTGCGGTTCGGTATCGTAAGGACCTACATGCAGCATCTGCACGCACAGCCCCTCGGCAAAGGAGATGAGCTGGGCCTTGGTCAGATCCAGGTCTGGTTTCTTTTTGCCCAGCTTTTCCTTGGCCCAGGCCACGACATCTTCGTTTACGAAGGAAGGCTGCCTGAGCAGCATGGTCCAGAGGAGCCCCTGTTTGTTGGTTACTACCCAAGACTCGGCATCCACATCACCGCCCCACCAAAGTCCCTCCAGAGGCGGGATGACGTAGTCGAAGTACCCTTCGGGAGCACTACCGCTTTTGGGGCTCATCTTGATCGTATAGGACAGGCCGTAGAGTAGTTCCACCGCTTCCCGATACTCTTGGGACGTGTTGGGATCACCCTGCCCGTCCACGGCCAGGAACAGCATTTCGGGAACGTCCACAATGGCTGGAGTGGTTTTGGGCTGATAGAGGTGCTTCTCCTCTTTTTTGAAGTCAAATTTAGCCACTTTGATCCGCCTCCCCCGTTTTCTTGAGTATATTATACCACACGGCTCAGGATCTTCGGAACTTACGTTCGCTTTAGGGGTGGACGGGCACGGCAACATCGGGTAGAATAATACCAACATATCCACATGGGAAGGAGAGAAGCGATGGACAGCTACCAAGTGGTTTTGGAGTACTTCGAGAAAGCCACTGAACCAGCCCGAACTGGGGACATAGTGGAGGCAACTGGCCTGGACAAAAAAGAAGTAGAAAAGGCCATGAACAAGTTGAAAAAGGAAGGCAAGATCGTCTCTCCCAAAAGGTGCTATTGGGAAATCAAGAAGTAGCGGATTTACGAAGTGGTAACGTGGGCTCCCCGGTCGGATTTGGCAGGGGAGCTTTTTTGTCCCTCGACGCCACGGGGCGGCAGGAGAAGGCTCTGCTATCTAAGTTACACTTTTCCCTATGTCGAGAAAGCCAAGATCGCTCTTGAAGCTGGGTATATATCCCGGGGTAGGTATCGACAGCTTCTGATAGAGGCAGGTCTGATGGATCTTCTCTGAGGAAGGTGAACCGTCTGCGGGAGGATAGGCTGGCCCTATGGCCCGGTAGAGCACTGATCGGATGGCTGTTTTTGGCACTTCGCCGCAGGTGGAGTTGTGAAATTTCTTGCGGGATATGCACGGTTTAGGAAGAAAAATGAAACGAGGTGCACTTAGCGTGAATTCTTCTCGTAAAAGGTGCGGCCTCGCCGTGTCGTTGAGCCGACGGTAGGTGAATAGTCTCTTCTACGCCGGCCGAGTTGGTTCGATCTAGCTACCAAAACCACGAATGGAGGGTGAGAAGTGAAAGGCGCTCGCGACTGTAAAACTGTAACTACACTGATCCTTGCAGTACTGGCCTTTTTCGTCTTCCTGTCGATCGCACACATTGTTGAGACAAATGGTGGAAAGGTGGATGTGGACCGACTCACCATCGCAACCAGCGAAGGAGCTGTGTTGAGTGCTAAACTGTGGCGGCCCAAGAACGCATCGGCAGAAAATCCGGCGCCCGCAGTGATCCTGGTCCCAGGTGGGAATGCCAACTTGGAGTATATGTCAGCTACGTCCTTGGAGCTAGCCCGCAGAGGTTATGTCGCCATAGCCATCGATCCTTTCACCATCGGCAGGTCTGATGTAATCCAACCGAGTCCAGACTTGGGGGCGAGCTCGACCCTCGCCTATATCAAGCAGCTGGACTTTGTGGACAAGGACGCCATCGGCATGGTGGGCTGGTCAGCGGGTGTTGGGCGGATGAACGCGGCAGCGATTAACCCAGATGGAAGTCCCAATGGTGTAAAGGCGCTGTTTGGCTTCGGAGCAGGGGCTCCTGGCGACCCTGAGCTGCCCATCAACCAAGGCTTTTTCATCGGCAAGATCGAGACAACCTACGGCTTCGGAGTGGAGAAGCAGAGGGATATCAACACCTCAAGGGCCTTCACTGCCGGTATGCAGACCGACTACGTGGAGTTCGCCACTTGGTATGGCGATCTGGCCAATAACAAGGGCCGCATTCTCTACACCGGGTGGACTGGACATATCCTGGGCCTGATCTCGAAATCCGGTGTCTGGGCGGCATGCCACTTCTTTAATGATGCACTCGCTCCTGCGCCCAACAGCCATGTCACCAACTTCATCTTTGGCTGGAAAGAACTGAGCACTGCCCTGGCCATGGTGGCTTTGGTCGTTGTCATGGTCGCTTTGGGCAGCCTCCTGCTGAAAACGAGCTTCTTCAGGCCGCTCCTTAAGACCGACAAACAAGTGATTCAAGCGCAGGGCGGCCCTGTAATGTGGGGCATGTTGGTCCTTTTCAGCCTCTTTGGTGCCCTCATCGCCAAAACGGCTGTTTACAACGGACAGCAAATCCTGAACAAGACAGGGTTCCTGCAAATCGCCAATGTGAATGGCTTTGTTTTCTGGTTGCTGTGCCTCACCGCCTTTTCCATCGTCCTTTTGGTTGCGCGCATTCTTTTCGATAAGAACCTGGACAAGGCGGCCCTCAAGGACCATGTCAGGACATCTATTCCCGATCTCCTCAAGAGCCTGCTGTTGGGCCTGACAGTCATCCTGTTCGCGTATTTCCTGGTATCCCTGGGCGATCAGTTCCTCAAGATCAGCCCGCGTTTTTGGAAAGTCCAGCTCAACGTGCTGACGCCCAAACGCCTCAGTTTGTGGCTGATTTACCTGCCGCTGTACCTCATCCCGATGGTCGTTTTCAACATCCTGCAGACCTCGGCCTATTACTTCGAAAACAGACCTAGGCTGTTCAGGCTCCTGGTCTGGGCGGCCAACACCCTGCCGGCGCTGCTCTTTGTGTTGTACGTGTACGGGAAGATCATCTTCACCGGTCTCACGCCCATTACCAACGCTGCCATGTCCAGAGCAAACGGCTCGATGCTCGATGCACTGCTCTTAATGCTTCCCGTCAGCTTCATCAGTACCGGCTTCTACCACAAAACCAAGAACCTCTATATCGGTGCGTTCTTGAACGCCCTCCTTTTTGCCTGGGCTGCAGTGGGCACTGACTTGATCACGTTCCTAGGCTAGCACACTCTAGAACAACAAGCGAACAAGCTCCTTTGCTCGGTTTCGGGCAAAGGAGCTTTTTGATCGGCTGTGCCCCGTCCTTCCGCCCCCAGGCAGGGGCCTACATGTGTACCTGCCGAGCGGAAAGCCCCTGCGCAAAACTGCGCAACAGAACCGCACGTAGCGCAATTCCTTGTTAAAAAGTTACACAGTTAAGAGGAAAATGGAAGGCTAGATAGAATAAAGATCGTGCAACTGGCTGATTGGTCAGTTCTATCATGTTGCGCAAATTGCGCAACGGAGCAGGATGGTGAACATGCGGCAGAGCTGCGCTGAGCTTCTCGAGACCTATACCCAGCAGCGGGAAATCCACCAGTCGGAGAAACTGGTTTTCAAAGGCATATCCGGCCTGGATGTGTACAATATCACCGCACCCCTGTGGGATCAGGGGGAAGAGTTCATCCTAGGGCGGGTGGAGCCCCGGGCCTCGGAGTATTCCCAAGTGGTGGCCTTCCGCAAGCGCGATGGCCACTGGTATGCAGCCGAGGACGTACCGGTTCTGAACCTTCAGGACCCCTTCTGGAGCCGGATCCACGGGGAGCTGATCGTAGGTGGTGTGGAGGTGTTTCCCCATCCCACCAGGCCAGGTTTGGGCTGGCGCACCAAGTTCTACCGGGGCAAGACTCTCAGGGAACTGGAGCACTTTGCCACCGGCCCCGACATGATGAAAGATATCCGCTTGGCGCAGCTGCCCAGCGGGGCCATTGCCGTCTTCACCCGGCCCCAGGGCGATCCCGGGGGACTTGGCACCATCGGCTACACCCAGATTTTATCCCTAGATCAGCTGCACCCCGCCACCATCAACGGGGCAGATCTCTTGGAACAGTTCATGCCCGACGAATGGGGCGGCGTGAACGAAGTGCATGTGCTGGCCGACGGCTGTTTGGGGGTACTGGGCCACATCGCCCGCTTCGATGAAGCGGGGGATCGGCATTACTACGCCATGGCCTTCACCTTCGATCCCCTAACGAGAAAGCCTGAAGCCATGCGCATTATCGCCACCCGCACTGACTTTCCCGCCGGGGAAAGCAAGCGGCCTGATCTGCAGAACGTCATTTTCAGCGGCGGCTTGGTGAGGATCGCAGGCGATAGGGCCTGGCTGTACGCCGGCTTAAGCGATGCCGAGGCCGGCCGGGTGCTCATCGCCGACCCCTTTTCCGCTAGGTTTAGGAACAAGGTGCGCTGAGGACAGGAGGCTTACCAGTGAGCGTCACCCTGAAGGATATAGCAGAAGCATTGGGCATATCGGTTACCACCGTCTCCCGGGCCCTAAACGGGCAGGGCCGCATCAGCAGTGCAACCCGGGAAAGGGTGCTCCAAAAAGCCCTGGAAATGGGCTATGACGTGAAGCCCGGACTGGGCCGGCGGGATGACACCCGGCACATCTGCATCGTGTTCAACGCCCGTTTGCAGTCCCTTTCCGGCGACCCTTTTTACAGCACCGTGATGGTGGGCGTGGAAAACGAGTGCCAGAAATACGGGTACAAGGTCTTCCTGCAGACCATCGGCAAGCCCGATGACCGCACCGTCCGGGAGCTGCACCAGGCGGTACGGGTGGATGGCCTGATCTTCGTGGGGGCAGATGTCTACCCCAGCATCGTGCGCCAGGCCAAGCAGTACGGGATCCCCGCTGTACTCATCGACAACTGGATGCCGGAGATGGCCGTGGATGCGGTGGTCACCGACAACCGGGGCGGGGTAATGCGCCTGGTCAACTATCTGGTCAGTCAGGGCCACAAGCGCATTGGCTTTATCGGCGGGCCCCTTTCCCACCGCTCCCTGCAGGAGCGCTATGACGGCTACCGGGCCGCCCTGCGGGAAAACGGCATCACCTGCCAGCACGAATGGGGCTGGATCCACTCCCAACCCGGCCCCCAGGTGGATCAGGGTCGGGAAGGGATGGAAGCACTGCTGGCCCGGGGTCTGCCCGTGACCGCGGTGATCACCGACAACGACAGCACCGCCTTCGGAGTGCTCCAGGCCTGTGCACAGGCGGGGGTGAAGGTGCCCGATGACCTGTCCCTGGTGGGTTTTGACAATGTGGAGCTGAGCGAGTTCGTCAACCCGCCCCTGACCACAGTGCATATTCCCAAACAGCGCATGGGGGCCATAGCCGCCCGTAGGCTGCACGAGCTCATGGAAGGCCAGGATGCCGATGTGGCCATGCGGATCATCTTAGGCACGGAGCTGATCATCCGCCAGTCGGTGACACCACCCCAACAGCAGTAGTGATAACAGGAGGAAAGTTCATGTTCAAACTGCGCCGCCTATCGGACCAACCCATTCTCGCACCCATCCCGGCACACCCGTGGGAACGGGCGGCTGTGTTCAACTGTGCCGTAACTATGTACCAGGACAAAATCCACATGATCTACAGGGCCGCGGACCGTGATTTTTCCGTGCTGCGCCAGGCGCAGCCGGAAGCAGCCCTTCAGTTTACATCCAGCTTCGGCCTCGCGGTAAGCGAGGACGGCCTCAGCTTCAAACGGGAAGCGGAGCCCATCTATGTGGGGGAAGGGCCCCAGGAAGCGTGGGGTGTGGAGGATCCCCGCCTGAGCAAGATCGGCGAGACCTTCTACATGGTCTACACCGCCTTCGGCGGACGAAGCTGGGACGATCACAGAATCGCCCTGGCCTCATCCCAGGATCTGCGCACCTGGCAGCGCCACGGCGTGCTCCTGGATGAGCCCAACAAAGACGGGGCCCTGCTGGAAGAAAAGGTGAATGGCAGATACCTCCTCTTCCACCGGCGGGTTCCCCATATCTGGTCAGCTGTGTCGGCTGACCTGCGCAGCTGGCATGATCACAAAATCATCATGGAAACCATTCCCGGAGGCTGGGAGAGCTTGAAGATCGGCATCGCCGGCCCGCCTCTGCGCATCCGCCAGGGCTACCTGATGATCTACCATGCTGTGGATGGGCGGCGAACCTACCGCCTAGGGGCAGCCCTGCTGGATGGGGAAGATCCCACCAAGGTGGTGCGGCGCCTGCCGGAGCCCATCCTCGAGCCGGAGCTGGAGTGGGAAAGGCAGGGGCACGTGCCCAATGTGGTCTTCAGCTGCGGGCAGGTGGTGAAGGACGGTTTCCTCTACGTGTACTACGGCGCGGCCGACCAGGTTATCGGCGTGGCGGGCATAGAGCTTGATGAGATAGTCTTTTAGCGGCCCGCCGGACTTAATCCAGGCGAAAGGATGGCAAGAAGGTGAGTTGCGGACACAAACTCCGAAGCATCAGCATTACCGGCCTCATCGCGCTGCTGATTGCGGGGGCAGTGTGTCCGCTTTCTGCATTCGGGCGGGAGCTGCGCTACCATGAGTACCTCCAGCTGTGGGAGGGGAAGGAGCGCCCCGATCTCCAGCTGGTGGTGCCAGCTGGCGTCCTCCTCCCGGAAGGGGAGGCCGTGGAGTGGACCGTAGAGGTGCCGGTGGAGGGCCTCTACAACCTAACCTTGGTCTACCTTCCCTGGCCGGGCCGGGGGGCCAGCATGGAGCTGGAGCTTACCATCAACGGAGAGCGGCCCTTTGCGGAGGCGGGGTATCTCCTTTTCCACCGCATCTTCGGCGATGCGGGCCCGGTGGTGCGGGATAGCCTGGGCAACGAAGTACGCGCCCCGCAGGTGGAATTCCCCCAGGTGCGCCGCCAGCCCCTGGTGGATTCCCGGGGTTACACCCAAGCGCCGTTCCTGTTCTATTTGGCCCAGGGGCTCAACACCATCCGTCTCGAGGCCAGGCAGGAGTCCATCTTCATCGAGGAACTGATCGTGGGCCAGACCCAGGAGCCCCTGCCCTACGCTGAGGTCGCGGCCATGTGGCCCCAGGTTGAGCCCCGGGATATCTTCATCAAGATCCAGGGGGAACAGGCCCTCTACCGCTCCCATTCCACCCTCTTTGCCCTGGCGGATATGGGGGATCCCACTGTGGAACCCTATCATCCCGCCCAGATCCGCCTCAACTCCATAGGCGGGTGGCGCTTCAGCCAGCCCGGGCAGTGGATCAGCTGGGAGTTTGAGGTGCCCGAGTCGGGCTTGTATACCATCGCCTTTAAGGCCAAGCAGAACCTGCGCCGGGGCATTGCCAGCAGCCGGCGGGTGCTCATTGACGGTCAAGTGCCCTTTGCCGAGCTGGATGCGGTGGAGTTCCCCTATTCCACCCGCTACCAAATGCACCGCTTGGGAGGCGAGGAGCCCTACCTGATCTACCTGGAAAAGGGCCGCCACGAACTGACCCTGGAGGTGGTCTTGGGCCAGCAGGCCGCCTTGATCCAGGCGGTGGAAGACAGCCTCTACGAGCTGAACAGGATCTACCGCCAGCTGATCATGGTGCTCTCGCCGGATCCCGATCCCCTCCGGGATTACCAGCTGGAAGAGCGGATCCCCCAGGTGCTGGCCGCCATGGGGGAGCAGGCCCAGATCCTCCATGGCCTAGCCGATGAGCTGGAAAGCGCCTCCGGCCAGCGGGGCGGGCACATGCTCACCGTGCGCAACCTGGCCCTGCAGCTGGAGAGCATGGCCGCCAGGCCCGAGACCATCCAGCTCCGCCTGGATGAGTACCGGGATAATCTAAGCGCTTTGGGAACTTGGCTCCTGCAGACGGTGGAGCAGCCCCTGCAGATCGACTATATTCTCATCACCAGTCCCGAACAGGAGCTGCCCCGGGCNNACCGGCCGGGACCAGGCCCAAGCCCTCAAGACCATAATCGAAGATACCTTTACCCCCCAAACGGGGATCCGGGTGGAACTAGAACTTGTGGACATGAACATCCTGCTCCAGGCCACCTTGGCCGGCCACGGCCCCGATGTGGCCCTGGGTGTGGATCCTTCCCAGCCCATGAACTTCGGCCTGAGGGGAGCGGTGCTCGATCTGGCGGAATTCCCCGACTTTCCCGAGATCGCGCAGCGCTTCTACCCGGCTTCTTTGGAACCTTTTACCTTCCGGGACTGGGTGTTTGCCTTGCCGGAGCAGTTGCCCTTCTTCATGCTCTTTTACCGGCAGGATATCCTAGATGAGCTGGGGATCGAGGTCCCCCAAACCTGGGATGAAGTGCTGCAGGTTATCCCGGAGCTGCAGAAGCTGAACATGAACTTCGGCCTCCCCTGGACCGAGATCAAGCGCAACGTGGGGGGCCGGGTGGGGGAAACCCCCGCTGGTGTGGGGAGCCTTTCCGCCAGCCAGGGCGTTTTGACCTTCCTCATGTTCTTAAACCAAAGGGGCATGGAGCTCTTCGGGGAAGATGCCGCCCAGACCAATCTGCACACCCAGGAAGCTTACGAGGCCTTCCAGTTCTGGACGGATCTGTATGAGCTTTATGACCTGCCGGTGGAATACAACGCGGAAAACCGCTTCCGCTTAGGCGAAATGCCCTTGTTGATTGCCCCTTACACCCTGTACAACACCCTCACCGTTTTTGCCCCGGAGCTCAGGGGCGAGTGGGGCTTTGCCCCGGTACCGGGGACCCGGCGGGAGGATGGCACCATTGACCGCACCGTGCCCGCCAGCGGTACCGCCGCGGTGATCTTAAGCGATACGCAGGATAAGGAGGCGGCCTGGGAGTTTGTGAAGTGGTGGACCCAGGCGGAAACCCAGACCCGCTACGCCCTGGATCTGGAGGCCCTCATGGGCGCGGCGGCCCGCTATCCCGCGGCCAATCCCGAGACCCTGCGCAGCCTACCCTGGCCCCTGGAAGATTACCGCAAGCTGGAGGAGCAGCTGCGGTGGGTGAAGGGTGTGCCGGAGGTTCCCGGCGGCTATATGGTGGGGCGCCACCTGGATAACGCCTTCCGGCGGGTGGTGGAAAAGCAGGCGCCGGTGCGGGAAACCCTGTTGGATTACAACCGGGTAATGAACGAAGAGATCCGGGCCAAAAGGCTGGAGCTGGGTCTGGACACAGAAGGGGGGAGCAGGCCGTGAAGCTGCGGGCTTTTTGGAAGAAGTGGGGCATCTCCTACCTCTTTGCCGCGCCCTATGTGCTCCTCTTCCTGCTCTTTACCGTGATCCCGGTCCTGGTGGCCATGGGCTTAAGCTTCACCTCGTACAACATGCTCCAGCCGCCAGTTTGGGTGGGGTGGGCCAACTACGTAAAGCTGCTTTTCGCCGATGACGTGTTCCTGATCGCGGTGAAGAACACTTTGCTCTTTGCCGCCATCACCGGGCCCTTGAGCTACATGCTCTGCCTGCTTTTGGCCTGGTTCATCAACGAGCTCAAGCCCACCTGGCGTACCATCTTGACCCTGCTCTTTTACGCCCCCTCCATTTCGGGGAACGTGTTCATGATCTGGACCATCCTCTTCAGCGGGGATATGTACGGCTGGGTGAACAGCGTGCTGCTGCGCCTGGGTATCATCTACGAGCCGGTGCGCTGGCTCACCAACCCCGATACCCTGCTCTGGGTGACCATGCTGGTCACGCTCTGGATGAGCCTGGGGACCTCCTTTCTGGCCTTCATCGCCGGGCTCCAGGGCATCGATGAGACCCTGTACGAGGCGGGGGCCATCGACGGGGTGCGCAACCGCTGGCAGGAGTTGTGGTTTATCACCCTGCCCGCCATGCGGCCCCAGCTNNGTGGGCTTTCCCAGCACGGACTATGCTGGGCACACGGTCATTACGCACCTGATGGACTACGGCAACATCCGCTTTGAAATGGGCTACGCCTCCGCCATCGCCACGCTGCTCTTTGCCGTGATGCTCATTACGCAGCAGGCGGTGCAGCGGATGCTGCGCAAGATCGGTTGAGGGGGGAAAAGGCATGCAGCTGCCCATCTACCGCAAAAGGGTTACACGTTCGCCGGGGGGCGATCTGGCGGCCCTGGTGCTTTTGGTGGCCTTGGGGTCCTTTACCGCCCTGCCCATGGTGTATGTGATCAGCAGCGCCTTTAAGCCCCTCAATGAGCTGTTCCTCTTCCCGCCCAGGTTTTTCGTGCGCAACCCCACTCTGGATAATTTCAAGGACCTGGCGGTGCTCATGGGGGAATCCTGGGTGCCCATTTCCCGTTACCTGCTCAACACCTTGCTCATCACCTGCTTGGGGACCGCGGGCCATGTGCTCTTTGCTTCGCTCTGCGCCTTTGCCCTGGCCAAGCACCGCTTCCCTGGGTCCCGGCTGGTCTTCAACCTGATCGTGATCTCCCTCATGTTCGCTCCGGAGGTCACCGCCATTCCCAACTACCTGATCATCGCCCGCCTGGGCTGGCTGGACACCTACCGGGCGGTAATCGTGCCCGCCTGGCAGTCCAGCCTGGGGCTCTTTCTCATGAAGCAGTTCATGGACCAGATGGTCCCCGACAGCCTCCTGGAGGCGGCCCGCATTGACGGGGCCAACGAGTGGCAGGTGTTCCGCAAGGTGGCCATGCCCACCGTGCGCCCGGCCTGGCTGACCTTGATTATCCTGTCCTTCCAAAGTCTGTGGGGCAACACCGGGAGCAACTTCATCTACAGCGAGAACTTGAAAACCCTGCCCTACGCCTTGAACCAGATCGTGGCCGGGGGTATCGCCCGGGCCGGAGTGGGCGCCGCTGTTGCCCTGGTGATGATGATCGTCCCGGTGACCGTGTTCATCCTCAACCAGCGCAATGTGGTGCAGACCATGGGCACCTCGGGCCTGAAGGAGTAAAGGGGGGAAGCGCCGTGGGCAAATTCCGCACCTGGCTCGCCATTGCCATGATCCTAGCTGGGGCACAGCTGGCCTGGGCTGCCCCCTATGCTAGTTATACCTTCGATTTTTACGGAAACCCGGTGCCGGCACCTCAGGCTTACACCGCCCGGGGCATCATCGACGGGCCCAGTCTGGGCACCTTGCCCCTGCGGGAGCCCCGGGATCTGGCCGTGTCCCCCGCGGGGGAGATCCTCATCGCCGATACGGGGAACAACCGCATCCTCAGGCTGAACAGCGATTTCGAACTGATCCAGATCATCGACGGTTTTTGGCACGGCGATACCTGGGACACCTTCGCCGCCCCCGTGGCCCTGTATGTCACCGAGCGGGAGCGCCTGTACGTTGCCGACCGGGATAATGCCCGCCTGGTGGAGCTCACCACAGACGGAGAGCTGGTCCGGGTGATCGGCCCGCCGAAGGCGGATCTGCCCGGGACTCTGCCGGAGAATTTCAACTACCGCCCCTTCAAAGTGGCGGTGGATCAGGGCGGGCGCATCTACGTACTCGCGGACGGCATTTACGAAGGCCTTTTGGAGTTTGACGTGGATGGCAACTTCCGGGGCTTCCTAGGGGCACCGCCTGTGAGGCCCACCATCCTGGAGCGCTTCTGGGCGAAGATCGCCACCAGGGAGCAGCGCAAACGGATGGCGCTCTTCCTGCCCACGGAGTACACCACTGTGGATCTGGACGAGCGGGGCTTCCTCTATGTAGCGGAGTTCAACCAGATCCGGCGCCTCAACCCCAGCGGCACCGATGTGCTGCGCCGCAACGGCTTTTTCGAGCCCATCGGTGATGTGCCCACCGCGCCGGAATACCGTGTGTCGGAAGAGATCCCGTCCACCTCGTTCATTGATATAGCGGCCAGGCCCGGGGGGCTCTACTCGGTGCTGGACCGCCAGCGGGGCCGCATTTTCACCTACGAGAGCGATGGCCACCTGCTCTATGTCTTTGGCGGGCTGGGCACCACCGAGGCCACCTTCCGGGTGCCTGTGGCCCTGGATGTACTGGGGGAGACCATTTTGGTGGTGGATCGGGGCGCCAACCGGGTGGTTGTGTTCGAGCCCACGGTCTATGCGCAGCTGATCCACGCGGCCATCCGGGAGTACCAGGGGGGTCACTATGACCGCTCCGCGGAACTGTGGGGGGAAGTGCTGCGGCTCAACCTCAACTACGATTTGGCCTACACCGGGATTGGCAGCGCGCTGCTTCGGCAGGACCGCTTTGCCGAGGCTATGGCCAACTTCCGGCTGGGTAATAACCGGGAGCAGTACTCCAAAGCCTTCAGCCTTTACCGCCGGGAAGTGATGGCTAAAAACTTCGGCAAGGTGATGGCGGTCCTTTTGGTGGCCCTGGCTGCGGCCCTGGTGGGCAGGGGGCTCCGTCCCCGCTTGGCGCGGGTGGAAGCGGCCGCGACCCGCCCCCAGCCGGTACCCAACCGCCAGAGTTTTTGGCCGAGCCTGCTCTATGCCAAACATGTGATCTTCCATCCCTACGACGGCTTTTGGGATCTGAAGCACGAAAAGCGGGGGACCATGGGCGCGGCCTTGACCATCGTGGGCCTGGTGGCCCTGACCTACGTGGTGATGCGGCAGTACACCGGCTTTATCTTTAACCCCAGGGACCTATCCCGGCTCAATGTTTTAGTGGAACTGCTCAGCGTCCTTGTACCTTTCTTCCTCTGGGCGGTGGTGAACTGGGCCTTGACCACGCTCATGGACGGCAAGGGCACCCTGCGGGATATTATCATCGCCACCGCCTATGCCCTGGTGCCCTTTGTGCTGATCAATCTGCCGCTCACCTTGGTGAGCAACTACCTCACCATGGAGGAGGGGACGTTTTACCACTTTTTCCGCATCGCCGCGGCCCTCTGGACCGCTTACCTGATCTTCATCGGTATGGCGGTCACCCACGACTACGAGAAGGGGAAGAACTTCTGGACCTGCCTTTTGACCATCGTGGGTATCGGTGTGGTGCTCTTTATTGGACTGCTCTTCATCCATGTGATCAACGTTGTGGTGGGCTTTATCTCCTCGGTCTACGCCGAGCTGGTCCTGCGCTTGTAAGGGGGTGAAAAGATGCGCCGCTTGATCCCAGCGTTCCTNNCCTGTGCGCGGAAAATGAGCATTTGGCCCTGTACATCCACCCCGAGACCACGGAAATAGCGGTCTACGATAGAGCCGCGGGGGAAACCTGGTTTTCCAACCCCCAGGGGCGCAGCATGCGCCACGGCGTGGGGCAGGATGTGCTGCAGCTCCGCTACGATGCCCCCACCAGCCCCGACAAGCTCATGGACAGCTGGGCCCACAGCGTGCAGCTGGGCCAGGCGGAGATCATACCCCTCGGGGACGGGGTGCGGGTGGAATACCTCTTCGGGCCGGAGTACCCGGAAAGCGCTGCCCTCATACCCCAGCTGATCAAGGCGGGCATCTTTGAGGAAGAGGTCCTGGCCAAGGTGAGCCCAGGGGACCAAAACACCCTGCTGCGCTACTACACCCCCATCTATCTGCGGGAGCCTTATCCCTTCGAGCTGGGGGTGACCAGCGCGGCCCGGGAGCTGGAGCGGCGCCTCTTCGGCGAGCTGGTGATCGTGCCCCTCACGGAAGAATACCAGTCTCTGGTGGCGGAAGCCAAGGAACTGGAGGCGGGCTCCCAGGAGCTCCGCCGCCTGGAAGAGAGAATCGCCAAGGAGCGCATGGATGTTCTCTACCTCCTTTTGGAAAAGTTCACGGGGTATCTCCTGGCCAGCGGGGAAGGGGCCAGATCAGTGGGCTTCCGCCAGGACATTACCAGCACTTCGGATTTGACCAAGGATGATTTTTCCCATCTGAAGGAGGAGCCAAGCTACCTCCTGGCCCGGTTGGCACCGCTCATCCAGGAACAGGTGGTCCGCATTTTCGCCAAGGTGGGCTACGGGGTGGCGGAGCTGACCAGGGACCATGTGCAAAACCGCCTGGATCCCCCCATTCCGTCTTTGGAGCGCTTCTTCGTCCCGGTGGAATACCATCTGGACGGAAGAGAGCTTGTGGTGCGCATCCCCATGGCGGAAGTGGTCTACCCCAAGGACCGGCCCACAGCCTTTGAAGTGAACTGGGACGGCTCCTTAGGGGAGGAGGTGGTCATCTACGACCACAGCAAGGAGCTGGCCACCTATCCCTTGACCAGCATCACCCTGCTCCGCTACTTCGGTGCCGCGGACAGCCAAGCGGAAGGCTACATCTTCGTCCCAGATGGCAGCGGAGCCCTGATCTACCTGAACAACGGGAAGACGGGCCAGACGCTGTACAGCGAGTCCGTTTACGGCCAGGATGGGGCCCTGCCCTTAAGCGAGCGGCGGCCCTTCGACAGGGAAGTGAACCATCTGCCCGTCTTCGGCCTCAAACAGGGGGGAAGGGCGTTTTTCGCCGTGATTGAAGAGGGCGAAGCCATCGCCCAGATCCGGGCGGACATTGCCCGGCCCACCGGCCAGTACAACATCGCCTACCCGGTCTTCCAGACCATCCCCAAGGCCGCGCGGCGCCTGGATCAGTTTACCCAGATCAACCTCTACCAGAGCCGGCCCTACTTGGGCGATCTCACCGTGCGCTATGCCTTCCTCTACGGAGAGGAGGCGAGCTACAGCGGCATGGCCCGCTATTACCAAAACTACCTCCTGGAACGGGGCCTTCTGTCCCAGCGCCGCCAGGGGGAGGGGATTCCCTTCTTCCTGGAAGTGATCGGTGTGGTGCCCAAGGTGCAGCCTGTCTTGGGCGTGGCCCGGGAAGTGCAGCTGCCCCTGACCACCTTCAGCCAGGCCGGGGCCATGGTGGAAGAGCTTTTAGACCTGGGGATAACTAACCTCAGTCTGCGCTATTCCGGCTGGCTCAAGGGGGGCCTGGAGCATCAGTACCCCGCAGGGGTCAAGCTCGCCCCGGGGCTGGGGGGAAGGAAGGGCCTTGTGGAGCTGGCCCAGTTTCTGGCGGAAAATGGGGTGCCCTTTTACCCCGCGGTGGAGTTCTTGAAGGTGCAGCGCTCCGGAGTGCTGCAGGGCTTTCTCCCCGCGCGCCAGGCGGCCCGGGCGGTGAACGGGATGTATGCCACCTGGCCGGATTTCGATCCCGTAACCTATCAGGCCTTGGCCAAACCCGTGCGGTATATCCTATCCCCCGCGGTCCTGCCCCAGCTGGTAGATGGGTTCCTGGAAGACTACCGCGCTTTGGGCCTGACGGGCCTGGCTGTGCCCAGCATGGGCAGGGAGGTGCACTCCGACCTGCAGCGGGATGAAAGGCGGGTGGTGGACCGGGTGCAGGCCGCGGCCCAGATCCAGGCTCAGCTGGAAAAGATCCAGGCAGCGGGCCTTGCCCTCCAGATCGATGGGGGCAATGCCCTGGCCCTGCCCTATGCCAGCTCGGTGCTGAATGTACCCCAGACCAGCACCGGCTACAACTTGGCAGATGAGTCCGTGCCCTTCCTGCAGATGGTCCTGCAGGGGCTGGTGGATTACGCGGGGGGACCTATGAACCTTGCCATCGATCTGGAGGAGCACATCCTGCGCTCCGCCCAGACCGCGAGCGGCCTTTACCTCCTGCTGATCTGGGAAGACGCTTCGCTCCTCAAGGAGACGGAATACGCGCGGCTTTTGAGTGTGCAAAAAGACTACTGGCTCCAGGAAGGGGCCCGCATCTACCGGCGCTACAACGCTGAACTTGGGGATCTGGCGGGGGAGCGCATCGTGGACTTTACCCGCCTCAGCCCCGAACTTACCGCAACCCGTTTCGCCAACGGCGATCTGGTGGTGGTGAACTTCGGCTTCAGCGAAGCACAGTACAACGGGGTAACCGTGCCAGCCAGGGATTTTGTGCGCCTGAGGGGAGGGAGTTAGATGCGGCGGCTGCGATTATCCTTAAGCGCCCAGAAAAGCCTTTTGGGGCTGCTCTTCACCCTGCCTTTTATCGTGGGCTTTCTGGCCTTTTTGGCCTATCCCTTTGCCCAGTCGGTGATCTTCAGCCTGAGCAAGCTCACCATCGTGCCCACAGGCTATGAGCTTGATTTCGTGGGCCTGGATAACTACCGGCATGTGCTCACGGTAGATCCCCGCTTCCGCCAGGTCTTTGTGGAAACGGTGGTCACCATGGCGGCCCGCATCCCGGTGGTCCTCATCTTCAGCTTCTTCGCCGCCAACCTGCTCAACCAGAAATTCCGGGGGCGCATGCTGGCCCGGGTGATCTTCTTCCTGCCGGTGATTATGGGGGCGGAGATCAGCCTCAAGATGCAGCAGGCCGATTACATGCAGCAGGCGGTGAGCTTCAGCGAGTCGGGCTTGCTCTCTTTGAGCACCCTCCAGCAGCTGCTCACCACTTTGAAGCTGCCCCAGGGCTTTATCGGGTTCATCTTCCAGGCCATCAACGAGGTGCCGTTGATTATCCGGGCTTCGGGCATCCAGATCCTGATCTTTTTGGCCGCGCTCCAGTCCATCCCCAAATCCCTTTACGAGGCGGCCCATATGGAAGGGGCCACGGGCTGGGAGGCCTTTTGGAAGATCACCTTCCCTTTGGTATCGCCGCTGCTTTTGGTGAATGTGGTCTACACCATCGTGGATTCCTTTACGGCCGCGGATAACGCCCTGTTGGAGCTGATTCAAAACGCGGCCTGGATGGGGGCGGGCTTTGGCGTGAGCACGGCCATGTCCTGGATCTATTTCCTCGCGGTGTTAGGCATCTTGGCTGTAACCATCATCCTGCTGGGGCGGAGGGTGCACTATGAGACTTAATAAGCTGTTGGCAACGGGTGCAAAACTGGTGCGCTTCGGCCTTTTGGTGGGGATTGGGTTTATCATCCTCTATCCCCTCTTAAGGCAGCTTTCCGCGGCGGTGATGCATCCCGATGATATGTACGATCTCACCGTGAACTGGATCCCCCGGCAGCTCACCAGGCTGAACTTCGAGGTGGCCTGGAAGATGCTGGACTACCCCCGGGCCCTGGTGAACACCGTGGGGGTGACGGTGCTTTTGAGCACCTTGGAGCTGGCCGCGACCATGATCATCGGCTACGGCTTTGCCCGCTGGCGCTATCCCGGCTCTAACTTGGTCTTTGCCTTGGTGATCCTCTCCATAGTGATCCCGCCGCAGATGGTGATGGTGCCTTTGTTCCTGAACTTCCGCTACTTCGATCTTTTCGGGCTCATCCCCGAGCCGGGGCTGAACTTGATCGGCAGCTTCTGGCCCCTGGTGCTCATGGCCCTCACGGGAACGGCCAAGCGCAGCGGACTGTTCATCTTCATCACCCGCAACTTCTTCCGAGGCATGTCCACCAGCCTGGAAGAGGCGGCTTACGTGGATGGGGCGGGGCATTTGCGCACCTTTTTCCAGATCATGCTGCCCAATGCCAAACCCATTGCCATGATCGTGTTCCTCTTCTCCTTTGTGTGGAACTGGAATGATCTGTTTTACACCAATCTGTTTCTGCCAGGCGCGAAGCTGCTGCAGCTGGGCCTGGCCACCATCAACTCGCAGTACAACTACCCCTGGGCCAATAAGGCGGTGGAGGGGACGTACATCCAGCTGGTGAACAACGCCGGCATGCTCCTTTACGTTCTGCCGGTGCTGATCCTCTATGCGTTTTTGCAGAGGTACTTCATTGAGAGTATTGAGAAGACAGGTTTGGTTGGGTAAAGGGGGGATGCGTTCAGAAGGCAAGAACAAGATGCAGGAAGCAGGATGCAAAAAATAGAGAAGGAGGAATCAAAGAGTGAAACGCTTGGTTAGTGTGCTGTTGGTTGTTCTGCTGTTCAGCGTGCCGGTTCTGGCTGCTGAGTACGATCTCGGCGGGCAGACCATCAAGATCGCCAGCTACATGGCTGATGGCATGCGGGAGTATTTCACCGATGGCGAGGGCCGCGGCCGCTTGGAGAAAGTGGAGGAGGCCTTCAACTGCAAGATCGAGTTTGTGCAGGTGGATTGGGATGGTGCGGAGCACCGCATTTTAGCCAGCATCATCGCGGGCGATCCAGTGGGCGATCTGATCTACATTACCAACCGCTGGCTGCCGCTCCTGGCTGGAAATGGGGCGCTCCTACCCTTGGATGATATCCTAACTGAGGAGTACTATGCAAGCCTGCCCGGCTCCCACAAGAACATGCGGGAACTGTACTCCAGCTACCAGGGTAAGGCCTACGGCATCTCCGTCAACGGCAGCTACCAGAGGAACATGGATATCGGTTCTGCCCAGGGCTGGATCTACAACCGTGACCTGTTTGTACAGGCTGGGCTGCCCACACCCAACGAGCTGCAGAATGAAGGCCGCTGGAACTGGGAGACCATGAAGGAGCTGGCCATCGCTTTGACGCAGGATATCGATGGCGATGGAGTGGTTGACATCTACGGCGTTGGCGCCCGCCTCGATCCCTGGCCCATCGAGCAGGAGATGGCTGTTTACGCCAACGGCGGCGGGATCATCAAGTTCGTGGACGGCAAAGCGGTCTTCGCCATGAACGATCCGGAAGCCATCGAAGCCATCGAGATGTGGAAAGAGCTGGATCAAGTACACGGCTGCGTCATGGTTGGCGATAAGTACGACATCCGTGCCGAGTTCAACCAGGGCAAAGTGGCCATGTTCCGCCTGGACCTCTATGCCCTGCCGGACCATGCCAAAGAGGTGGACTTCGACTACGGCTGGGTCTTCTTCCCCATGGGCCCCAGAGCCACGGACTTCGTGAACCCGGTCTGGGGTATGGATATGTTTGTCCTGCCCGTATCCTGCCAGGAGCCTGAGGCCATGGCCGAGCTGGTTGA
>MTKW01002400.1_pt1 | contig 25230 bp, 20 predicted proteins | sample 1042761 | NCBI WGS metagenome assembly MTKW01 (sample SAMN06205366, study PRJNA360243) | anaerobic digester metagenome | biome: Wastewater treatment plant; feature: Anaerobic digester sludge; material: sludge; isolation source: anaerobic digester fed with sludge from wastewater treatment plant ...
GGCAGATATCGTCCGCGACGGCGTGAAAAAATACGATAAGCTGATTTATTCAGTGAGCCCTAGGTAAGTATATGTCGTACGCAAGTGAGAAGAGGTGGCAAGGTTTAGCGGATGATATTCTCGATTTAGACAATCGGCTAAGATCGGTGTAAGGAGATGCAGTGAGTATTAAAGTAGGTGAGATGATGGAGCATTTGACGAATGAAGGATATGAGGTCAAATGCTTTGGCAAAGAGGATCGTTCGATAGACAGATATTCTTCACTGTACGATTTGAGCGACAACTCAATTACTTGGGCAAGAGAGCTCGAATACATTGATAAGTGTTCGCTAGATGAACACACGAATTTGATTGTATTAGTCAATTCAGAACCAGTCGGCAAGCGAGTAGATGAGGTGACTTATCTTGTTTGTCGTGATCCAAGAGCAGCATATTTTGAGTTGCTGTTGAGATTTTTTTCACATTCTTCCACGCCATCTATTTCTATGACGGCTTGTGTGGAATCGGTGAATATTGGTGACGGTTTTTCTGTAGGTCATAATTCATACATTTGTGCTGATACGGTTATAGGCCGGAATGTAAGAATTGCGAATAATGTAACCATAGAATGTCCGACAATTATCGGTGATAATACTTCAATCGGATCTGGAACTGTGATTGGTACGTCTGGATATGGATATTTTGAAACACCTTCCGGCACTCAGAAGATGATTCCTCATTTTGGCGGTGTAAGTATTGGGTCAAATGTTGAGATAGGTGCAAATGTCTGTATAGACAGAGGAACTTTAGGTGATACGATCATCAAGGATAATGTGAAGATCGATAACTTATGTCATATCGCGCATAACGTCATAATTGAGGATAATTGCTTTGTTATTGCGCTTAGCATGTTGGGGGGAAGTGCGCACTTGTGCGAGGGCGCATACATTGCTCCTGGTGTTCTTGTTATGAATCAGGCAACGATTGGCAGTCGTTCTTTAGTGGGCTTAGGAGCTGTTGTTACAAAGGATGTTGAAGCGGGTAAGGTTGTAGTAGGTATGCCGGCAAAACCCATTAGAGATAATGTCTAATGCAGGTACGAAATCTGTGTTGGACACTAAGAATAATTCATATGATTCAACGATATGTATATATATTGCTCATTTGTTGATCGTTGCATGAACAGCAGGGCGAGTAATAGTATTTTTGTAACAAAAAGATGAGGTAGAAATATGCATTTTATTGACTTAGCAAGCCAATACAGGCGTATCAAAAAAAGAGTCGATGCTAGGATAATGAGTGTTCTAGAATCGAGTGCCTACATCATGGGGAAAGAAGTTGATGAACTTGAAAAGGAATTGGCAGCCTATACAAACAGAAAATTCTGTTTATCTTGCTCCAGCGGAACAAGTGCTCTAGCTATTCCGCTAATGGCTCTTGATCTTAATGAGTCAGATGCGATTTTTCTTTCTTCGTTTACTTTTTTTGCCACTGCCGAGGTAGTAGTATTGGCTGGCGCAACGCCTGTCTTTGTAGACTCTGATGAGACATACAATATTGCTCCTGAGGCTTTAGAGAGGGTGATCGTTCAAACAATTGCAGAAGGTAAACTCACTCCTAGGGGAATAATACCTGTCGACATCTTTGGACTGCCTGCTGACTATGAAGTGATAGAAAGTATAGCAAAGAAATATAATCTGTTTGTGTTATCTGATGCAGCTCAGAGCTTCGGTGGCGAACGTGATGGAAAGAAGGCATGTTCCTTTGGTGACGTGGCGGCAACATCGTTCTTTCCTGCTAAGCCATTGGGTTGCTATGGTGACGGAGGCGCTATTTTTACCGATGATGAAGTTCTGTACGAGATAATGAAATCTATCAGAGTTCATGGTCAGGGTACTACTAAGTACGACAATGTGCGGATAGGAATAAACGGTCGCCTTGATACGCTACAGGCCGCAGTTTTGCTTGAAAAATTGAAAATTCTTGACGACGAGCGAAGAGTTAAAAATGAAATAGCTAGCCGGTATTCAGAAAAACTAAAAGAATACTACTCTGTGCCCATTATTCCTGATAATTGTGAAACTGCTTGGGCTCAGTATACGATTTTGACAAGGAACGCGGATCATAGGCAGGATATCATTGAGCACATGGAGGCTAAAAATATTCCCATGATGATCTATTACATCTACCCCATGCATATGCAAAAGGCCTTTTCGCACATGGGTTATGCGCCCGGTGATCTGCCGATATCGGAGGATTACAGCTATAGGGCAGTAAGCCTGCCAATGCACGCATACCTGTCTGATGAAGAAGTCGATATGATCTGCGATGAATTGATACACATGGCATAGGTGATGGTTGTTAAGCATGGATCGGGATGTTAAAACTGATATTTTAATGAATCCTATCACTTTCGTGAGGAACTCTACTGGGGATCAGTTGCGAATTCTCTACGTTACTTTTGTTGACTATGGTCATTGTTCCTCAGGATCGAGTGTTCGTCCGCACATGATGCTTGACGCCTTCCTTGATTTAGGTCATAAGGTACACCTTTTGGAAGGATTTCAAAACAAGCGGAGTGAGCGGAGGAAAAGGGTTAAGCAGGTTATTGCTTGGCTAGATCACAACAGGCCGGATTTTTGTTATGTTGAACCGCCAACGGGTCCTTTCTTCAATTCAATAGACCTGACTCTACTGAGAAAAGTAAATAGAATGGGTATTCCGATTGGGCTTTTCTATAGGGATGCATATTGGATGTTTCCTGATCTTTTTCCGATGGTCGTTTGGAAGCGTTTGATTTTAAAGTTAATGCATAAGAGGGATTTAAGATTATTTGAAAAAGTCTGTGATTTGATGTATTTCCCTAGCTCATCATTCAGCAGTTTATTTTCCGATTATAAATTTCGCAAGGTAAGTTTATTGCCGCCTGGTGGTAATGCTGTTCCATTTTGTGAGAACAATTATTATAGAGGAGAGTTTATATATGTTGGCGGAACTTCTGAGTCGTGTGGGGGGCTGAGATTAATCGAAGTATTTAGGAGGCTAAATCAAGAACATGGTTTGAATGTCAGTCTAACGTTTATCACTCATTCTGCTGCAAATTTGAAAGATAAGCATTATCAATATCCGTGGCTTAATATCCAACATACTTTCGACCGAGCAGCGTTAGAGTCTTTCTACCATAAAGCAACCTATGCCCTCATTCCTCGTAGAATTGATGCCTATACAAATTTGGCCCAACCATTGAAGCTATACGAGTATTTAGGGTACGGAATCCCCATTATTTCCACTAGTTGCCATGAAACCAGCAGGGTTATTACTGAGGGTAAATGTGGTCTTCTCTGCGATGATGATATTGATTCCATGATTTCTGTCATTAAGCAGAGTTTAAGCGATGAGGAACAGTATTTGGTGTTTAAGAATAATGCAGTTCTTTTCGGCCGGAATAACCGCTGGTTGGATCGTGCCTTAACCGTGGTGAAAGATTTGGGGGAGGCAAGGACATGAGAGTATTACACGGGATGACCGAAGTAGCCGGACAGAACTATTATTCTGTGAAGGGCTTAAGAGAAATAGGGATTGATGCCAAGGGTGCGGTTTGGCGGAAGCACCCTTTTGGTTATCCGGTAGATTATTACATTGGGGTTGGGCACAACATACTATTGTATCCGTGGTACCTCATGAAAATGATCTCTTTTTTTGTTTACGCTCTTTTTTCTTTTGAGTGTTTTCATTTTCACTTCACTCGATCTCTCTTACCCTGCAATTTTGACCTATTCTTTTTAAAATTTTTGAAAAAGAAAGTATTTTTTGAATTTCATGGCTCTGAGCTACGAGGTCTTTTACGCAATATCAAGTATCCATATTATGAGCCAGACAAAGCACCTAATTTACAGAGGAGGATGCTAAAAAGAATATCTAGGTATGCGGATGGTTTTATCTTGCACGATATTGAATTAGTTTCTCATCTGCCCGACTGCGATGTACCAGTTCATATCGTTCCCTTAAGAGTTGACATAGAGCAGTACACGCCGGTATACCCGGAGGAAGATAAGGGAGTGCCTGTTATCTTACATGCGCCTAGCAAGAGAAGTGGCAAGGGTACTAACTATTTGCTTGAAGCTCTTGAAAAAGTGAATGCACCCTTTGAACTTGTTTTAGTAGAGGGAATGTCACAGAAGGATGCGATTGAAGAGTATAGAAGGGCGGACATAGTATTTGACCAAATATCCGTTGGTACATATGGGGTTTTTGCCATTGAGGCAATGGCTTTGGGTAAACCTGTTTTAGTGTATGTTAGCGAGATGATGAAGGAATCGTTTCCCGATTCTTTACCAGTTGTGAGTGTTAATCCGGATGATTTGCATGTAATCATTGAGGCATTATTACTCGATGGAAAGAGAAGGTACGCATTGGGTGTAAGGGGAAGAAAGTATGTAGAAGAATATCACGACATTAGAAAGAATGCTAAACTGTTGAAAGATATTTATGAAGGGAAGCTAAACAATGCTTAAAGTAGGTTTGGTTGGTTTTGGCTATTGGGGGCCAAATGTTGCTAGAAATTTATATAGCAATAGCCAGATTGATCTTAGGTATATTTGTGATCTGAAACCTGACAGACTGGCAAAGGCTAGGGGAGTTTACGCTGAATCAGTCAATTACACACAGTACTTTGCCGATCTGATTAGTGATCCGGAACTGGATGCAGTTTGTATCGCCGTAGAGACAAGTAACCATTTTAATTTGGCGAAAATGGCTCTAGAGTGTGGCAAGCACATCTATGTTGAAAAGCCCTTTACCGATAAATTGGAAGAGGCAATTGTTTTAAAAAATCTCGCAGAATCAAATAATCTTAAGATTCATGTAGATCACATTATGGTATTTCACCCTGTCATAAAAAAGATTAAGGAGATCGTTGACTCCGGTGACTTTGGCGACATTCTTTATTTTGATTGCTCTAGAATCAACTTAGGTAAGATTAAGAATGATGTCAGTGCTATGTGGGATCTCAGTGTTCATGACTTGTCAATTATTGACTATATTACAAATGGTGAAACACCGACAAATGTTTTTGCTATTGGGGAGAAAATATATTCGTCTAAGCATTCTATTAACTTTCTCACACTTAAGTATCCTAGTTTTCTGGCCAATATTACGGCTAGTTGGTTGTCACCGATTAAGGAACGTCGAATTATTATTGCTGGTTCAAAGAAAATGTTGGTTTACGATGATGTCGATGTGCTAAATAAGCTGATCGTCTATGACAAGGGCTTTGATTATGCAAAAGACTTTAATGAGCACGTCGAGTATTCTGAATATGTAGTTAGAACTCGTATCGGGGATGCTATCATTCCGCAACTCAATCATGAAGATGCATTAGGTAATAGTATCGAGCATTTTAGAGAGTGCATTCTTGAAGATAAGGAATCTATCACCAACGCCGAGTCTGCAATTCGTATGATAAAAATATTAGAAGAGGCTGACAGGCAGTTAAGGGCATAGCTTCAGTAATGATTACCTCAATCTATGGCTAGGGATAATAAATTAATTCAGTTTTTAAAGGGAAGCTCTATTTTAGTTGCTACCAATATCATACTGAGGGCAATCAATTTCTTCCTCTTGCCGCTTTATACCAAGTACCTAGACCCCGTTGAGCTGGGCATTTCAGATATTGTCATAACGTTTACCTCTTTTCTTTTTCCATTGTTAGTTATGGGCCTTGATTCTGCTTTCAGTGCTTTTTTTTATGAAGAGAAGACGCAAGAATATCAATCAAAAGTTTTTAATACTTTATGGTTTACCTTGCTTTTTGCTAGCTTTGTTCCCTTAGCTTTATTAATAATTTCAGATAAGATCTCTTTTCTTCTTTTTGGCGTTACAAAATACAAATTGCTTGTTTCGTCGGCACTCATATCTGTGTCAATACAGCTCTGGTTCTTGCCTCATTCGCTGATGCTGAGAATGCAAAACAGAATGTCAGCTTTTGGAGCGATCAATATTTCAAGCTCCTTGCTGATGATAGGTTTAAACGTATTGTTTGTGGCAGGTTTTCGCTGGAAGGCTTACGCTCTCATTGGTAGTTCTCTATGCACGCATATCTTCCAGTTAGTTCTATATATGGTAATTACTAAGGAAAAGCTTACTCCTCTGAGGTATGATAAAGCTCTTCGCAATGCTATGTTGCGTTTTTCATTGCCCTTAGTGCCCACGGTAGTAGCTGTCTGGGCATTAAACATGTCTGACCGACTAATTATTAAGCATTATTTGGGCGAATTTTCCGTAGGAATCTATGGAATTGGCGCACGTTTTTCTGGAGTTATTACTATTATTGCTAATGCAGTTTACACCGCCTATACGACCTTCGCCTTTAACAAGAAAGATGATCCTAACGCGAAACAGCAATATAGGAGAGTCTTTAGTGGGTTTTTTCTAGTTATGTTTATCATTTGTTTTACGGTTTCTATGTTTGGAAAAGAAATAGTGCAAATTATGACGCAAGAAGCTTATTATTCAGCTAGTTTAATTCTGCCGGGCGTGTTGCACGCTCAACTAGCTTATGGGATTTATACGATCACAGGTTATGGTATTGCTTTTTCTAAAAAAACAGTCTTCTTTCTAATCGCAACAGTAGCGGGAGCTATTACCAATATAGTTTTGAATCTTATATTTTTACCGCGATACGGTTTGGAAGCGGCTGGCCATGTTAACTTTATTAGCTATTCAGTAATGTGTACGATGGGTTACATACTTGCTCAAAAAGTATACACCTGTGACTATAAAATCATGAGAACAACCGTATGTACTCTCGTTTCCTATATTGTTGTTACGTACACTCTTGAAAGTACCACGCTTCTCAAGATTTTTGTATGGGTTGTGATAGTCTCTATTGCATGTTACGTTTTTAAAGATGTTATTAGGGATCTGTTTGCTTTGTTAAGGATAATTAAGTCCAAGCTTACCCAATCCTTCGAGTAGATTACGAGCATGACGATTTATCCATTCTTAAATTGATTTTTCATGCTATTATTAACTCTATAATGGGACGAGTGACTGGAAAATATATGACTAATACAGATAGGATATTGATTCTTATCTATTCTTACCTTCCGCTCTGTGGACATATTAGTATTTCAGGGCTAACACTATTTGGCGTCACCGTTACACTGTATAGGATGTTGATTCCGTTGGTTTTTTTGTTGTTCCTTGTTCCACGTTTAGAGTATGATCGTGGAGTTTTCATCAAGATTTATCATGGGAAACAGCAACTCATGTTCTTTTTCACTTTTGGTTTCATGTTCTTTTACGGTGTGCTTTCGCTTTTTTGCTCGCCCTATGTAATAATGCGTGAAGGTTACCTCGAACTTTACAATATATTTTTGGGTATCTTATCCGTATTCATTGTTTGCGAAATTAGTTTAATTAAAGGTGGGATACGGTTTCTTTTTAGTGCTTTTCGAGCGATTATACTGGTTTTCGTTTTACTTGGGTTACTTGAAATTATTACAGGAAAACACCTCGCTGTATCACGCTATGCAGATCCAACTTTTCTGATCAGTTTAGGTCTTGAATCTAAAACGATTAAAATGGCCACTGGTTTGTACTTCAATGAGAACGATTTTAGTGCAGTAATTTGTTTGTTTTCGCCCCTGTTTTACCTTAGGAGACACTCAAGTTATTTCGATAAATTATTGTCTATATTTACACTAGCAAGCATAACATTAATTTCACTGGTTAATGATTCTTGGATATCTTTGTTTGCTGTGTTAGTAGGTCTTGTCTATTGCTTCTGTGTTTCAAATTCAAAAAGCAGGGTTAGAGGGCGGTTGCTTGGGATTCTTTTGTTTTTATTAGCAGCCTATTTTGGCGGAGGAATATATGTAGCAGTATCACACCAGTTTCATGCTGCGAGCCAACAGCGGGGCTCCCTCTTTTTGAGGCTGAATACATATTTAGTTTCGATCAGGGAGACAATAATTCAGACCTATGGTTTTGGTTTTGGTGTGGGTAGTTATAGCAATGTAATGGTGCAACTGCGTGAGCCGCAAGTACTACTCAACCCGCATTCATTGTGGATTGAGATTTTTACTCAGTATGGTGTAATCGTGTTTACTTTGTTTGCATTATTTCTAAATAACATTTTTCGTAGTCTATATAAAAAGTATGTTAGCCAAGCGAAGAATAATTATCTGCTTATGAGTGTTTTGGCGATGTTCGTTATATTTATGATGGTTGCCTTTTCTTCCAGCAGTTGGCTAAAATCGTCGGTTATGTGGATTCCAATAGCTCTTTCCCTTGCACTTACGCTTAATATTGATAATGAAAACGCTAATGAAATAGGATTGACCATCACTTAATGCGCCGTGAATCCTCGAATAGTGGAAATCGCGCTCGCAAAAGGCCAGCCGCGGCGTTTAAAGTCCACCAGGCTTTTGGGAGCGAGGAAGTGGACTTCGGTGGCAGCGATTGCCATGATGGGCTAGTAAGATCACCTAAGAACAATAAACCAAACAGCCAAGAGTACAGCCATCCCGATAAGAAAACCGATCAAAAGGCTCCATCCGAACGTCTTCCAGTTACTTCTCTTTTTCACATTCTTCGCCTGCTCGACCATGGACTTCTCTCCTTCTTTTCTTGAGCCGTTCGAATTGGTTCTGCGTTGCCTGTTGTTTGACGGCTGAGGGGGCATTACGCCTTGCGCAGATGCCTGTGAATTATTCATTACATGGTTTCTTACCGGCACTGGCTTTGCACCGTTAACCTCCTCTGGAGGTACAGCTCCGTAATATTTCTGGAACCGCTCCACATTCTTCTGAGCGGAATCATCAGGCTCTTCAAGCACCAAGTCGCGCACTTTGATGGCAAGGATGGTGCCATTCTCGGTGTTATCGGCTTGCCTCGAATGGATCTGCGCAAGTCGAATATTGGCAGCAAACGCATCGGGAGCCTTGATGTCTTCAGCTAACTCCCCATAGTGCACATTTGTATGGAAACCCTCCGAAGTGAGCAATACGATATCGCCTGTTGCAAGCTCAAAACGCTTCATTGTGTTAGGTTTCGGTTCCTCAAAGGGGACTCTTCTATCTCCGATATAGGTGGGGTATCGTTCAATTGACGCATCTTCGGGATCCATGAGCGTGTACAGTTCGTTGTCGCGGAAGAGATGTATCTGCGTATCGCCGACGTTAAGGATATAAGCCGTGTTAGCGTCGATGAGGAGCATGGCAAAGGATGCTCCGGCTTCCTGTTCGGCACGTGATCCGATCTGACTCAAAACACGGTAGTGCGTCTCTTTGATGAGTTCACGTGAGAATTGTGCGAAGTCAAGTTCCGGATGCTTGTAGTCGTCAAGTTTGGCGACGTAGTCTTTGCTGACGCGCTGAACGATGCGTCCCGCGAGGTCGCCGGCACCTGAGCCGCCGAATCCCTGTGTGACCATATATATCTGCGTATAGTCGGACGAGCCCCGCGTCTGTTCTTCGCTGCCCGTGATCATATCGGGGTAGACGCGGTCGCCGCAACTAAAAGAATCTTCATTTACTTTTGATCTCGTACCTGATTCCGTCAGGCCGATCACCATTGTTCGTGCCATGTTGTTTCCTCCATACAGATACGAATTATAGCATAGATAAGGATATTTCATGGCGTGCTATACTTCAAATGTGAAACTGTTCTATTTGATATAGAAATTCACTTGGTTGAGGTAAGTTAATGGTCAAGGATGACATTATCTACGAGTCAAAATACCCCGTCGTGATCGTCACGGGCGCGCCGTCAGGTCTGGGTGGCGCTTTTGTTCGCCTGCTCGACGAGACGCTTCCGGAGGAGATCGTTTTTTGGTTGATCGCAAGAAATAAGGAGAAGCTCTGTCGGTTCGCCGATGGATTGCACCATGAGGCGCGGTGCCTTGTATTTGATTTGACAGATGTCTCTTCTTTCGCTGTCATCAATGAAGCGTTGCGGTCTTCCGGCGCGACGGTACAACTGCTCATCAATAACGCGGGGGAAGGTGAGCCCGGAGTATTTGAGAATCAAACGTCTTGTTACCAGGCGTCGCTGTGCGACCTCAACGTGCGCGCACAAGTCTCATTGACATCAATCGTTTTGCCATATATGGAGGAGGGGAGCGCGATCGTCTTCACGTCGTCTGTTGCGGCGTTCCTGCCTCAACCCGGATTTGCGACGTATGCGGCGTCGAAGGCGTTTATCCTCTCGTTCGGCCGCGCTCTTGCGGAAGAGCTGCAGCCCCGCCGTATCGGCGTGACGGTGACATGCCCCAACCCTATGTTGACAGACTTCTTTTCTCTTGAAGAGAAGGAGAAGCTCCTTGCGTCGTATAAGCGTTATGCGATTGAAGATCCCGCTTACGTTGCCGAGAAAACCATCGCGGCAGTGCGTAAACGAAAAGTTGTCGTCGTCACGTCGTTTTTAGGGAAACTCGTCCGTTTGCTCTCGAAAATACTGCCGCATCGTTGGATCATCCGTTTGATCGGCAGCGCGTAGATATCAATTAATTGCTCTATCGATTGTTCTTAATCCTGATGTATACGAGTTTGACGTTAGGGTTGCCCGTATCGCGCATCTCGACGTCGTAGCGGCCGATTGATTGGATCAGCGTCGTAAGCTTATCGTATCCGTAGTTGCGCGAGTCGAATGAGGGTTGCTTTTTGACGATCAAGTTGCCGACTTCTGCGAGGAATGCCCAACCGTTCTCGTCCTCAACATCTCGAATAGAAGAGGAAATGAGCTGGATCAGCTTGCGGTCGACTTTCTGGATGCTTTTCTCTGTTTTCTTTTCCTCGCGGTCTATCGATTTGCGGTCGGCTGTTTTCTTTCCGGTGTCTTTTTTATCGGGTTCGCGTCGAATTGTCGTGAGTCGTCCCGTCTGTCTGACTTCTTTTTCCGTATCGCTTTCCTCGTCGGCACGTTGACCGATGATCTCCAGATAGATGAAGCGGTCGCATGCGGCGATGAAGGCGTTCGGCGTCTTCATTTCACCGAATCCGTAGACGATTTTTCCCGACTCGCGCAATCGCGTAGCGAGTTTTGTGAAGTCACTGTCGCTTGATACAAGTACGAAGCCGTCAATTTTATCGGCGTAAAGAATGTCCATCGCGTCGATGATCATGGCGGAATCGGTGGCATTCTTTCCTGTTGTATAGCTGAATTGTTGAATGGGACTGATGGCGTAATCGAGAAGGTGGTTTTTCCACTGTGTCAAGTTCGGTTTTGTAAAGTCTCCGTAAATGCGCTTAATTGTCGGTGTGCCGTAGCGTGCTATCTCTTCCATCATGCCGCGCACGTTGTGCGGCGGCACGTTATCGGCATCAATCAGAACAGCAAGTCTGACATCGCTGATTTTCTGCTGATTCGTATTTGCCATAAATGATGATTCTTTACCTTTCTGAATTAGGGTGACAAAAAGCAAATAGTCTCTCGTATCATGTTACCATATCCTTTTCGTTGCGTTGCGGTGCACTTTTTGCTAATATGATGTATCGCTCCACAAAGGACTCATCCAATCCTTTGGAAATATGGAAGCGATTTGTAATCGCTAATCGGATGGTTGGAGGTAATTCTGATTGGACGGCAGCAGCTGTACCGGCCCTCTTATGAGGGCGATCTTAACTGAACATGTGAGCACGGGAACTACGCGCGGTTCGCTTTTGTTCGATTTTATCCTGATATTCTTTCTCATTCTGGTCAACGGCTTTTTCGCTGCGGCTGAGATGGCCGTTGTTACCCAGAACGACAATAAAATTCGCCAGATGGCCGATGCGGGGAATGCGTCGGCTAAGCGTCTGCTCCGGTTTGTCGACAACAAGAGCCGCTTTCTCTCGACGATTCAAGTCGCCATTACATTGGCGGGCTTCCTGTCGAGCGCTTTTGCGGCCGATAAACTTGCCGCAAGGCTTTACCTCGTCGTCGATCCGAACTTGACACATCCGTCGCTTCGGACGCTGACGGTCGTTCTGATGACGATCGTTCTATCGTACTTTACGCTCGTTTTGGGCGAGCTCGTACCGAAACGATTGGCGATGCGCCGGCCGGAACAGTTTGCGATGTCGACCTCGGTCATTTTGAGTTTCTTCGACGTCGTCTTTCGACCGTTCACGAAACTACTCGAATGGTCGAGCAATTTCGTACTGCGCATTCTCGGTATTGATCCAGACGAGGTGTCGCAGCGCGTTACGGAGGAGGAGATTCGCATTCTCGTCGAAGCCGGTGCCGGTTGCGGCGATCTTCAGGAGACGGAAGCCGACCTGATCAAGAATATTTTCGCTTTCGACGACAAATATGTCTCGGAGATCATGACGCCGCGCGTGTCGATTACCGCCGTACCTCTGAGATCGACGTATGAAGAAGCCGTCGACATCGTCGCAAACGCGAGCTACTCGCGATTCCCCGTATACGACGAAGACATCGATGACATCGCCGGCATTCTGATGGTCAAAGATCTGCTCCGAGTACCGAAAGCGTTGCGCGGCGACGACTTCAGGCTTGAGAATATTTTGCGCCCCGCTTACTTCGTGCCGGAAGTTAAAAAAGTCGATGTCCTCTTCCAAGAGATGAAGCGGCAACAAACGACGCTCGCCGTTATCGTCGATGAGTACGGCGGGACGGAGGGTATCGTCACGATGGAGGACCTGCTCGAAGAGATTGTCGGGGAGATTGAGGACGAGTACGACGCGCCTGTGACGAGCGTCATCGTCAATACCGACGGCTCCTACGTGTTCAGCGGTCTCTTGACGCCTGCCGAGGCCGGACGCTACGTTCCCGAACTTGACGAGCTGAAAGAAGACGATGATTTTGATACGATAGCGGGGTTTGTCCTCTCGCTTCTCGGGTATATTCCGGAGGAGGGCACGCAACCGGAGGTAACGTTTAATCATCTCAAGTTTACCGTGCTTGAGATGGATGATCGAAGGATATCGCGTATTCGCCTAGAGGTGTTGCCGGATCAAATGTCAGAAGACGATGATGAGTAAATCGCATTTTTTGATCGTCGCTTCCGCTATTGTTCTCGTATAAGTCGTATAATAAGAATTACTGTGATAGGAGCATATATACTTCATCGTCAGTTTATATATATCAATAAGATTATTCTAACTGAGGTGTGTCACTATGAAAAAAACGACTGTTATCGAGAACGAGACGACATCTGATTCCATTCTGACAGGAGAGGAAGCATCGGTCCAATCGATTGAGTGTGTCGTCGAGAAGCTTGGAACGGATGCATCGTCCGGAATTACCGAATCCGAAGCTGCCTCGCGTCTTGAGTGCTTCGGGCGCAATGAACTTGAAGGCGAGAAGGGTACGCCTTTCATTGTCAAGCTGCTCAATCAGTTCAAAGACTTCCTGATCTTGATTCTGATCGTCGCCGCGATCATCTCCGCCGCGCTCGGCGAGATATTTGATGCGAGCATCATCTTGGCGATTGTCGTCATTAACGCGTTCCTCGGCGCCATTCAGGAGAACCGTGCCGAAAAGGCGCTCGAGGCGTTGAAGAAGATGTCGGCGCCATTCGCCCGCGTTAAGCGCGGAGGCGAGGTTCTGGAGATTCCGGCCGCCGAGCTCGTGCCGGGCGATCTTGTTGAGCTCATCGCGGGCGACGTCGTGCCGGCCGATCTCAGGATCGTCGTGTCCGCCAACTTGCAGGCGAACGAGTCGGCCTTGACGGGCGAATCGGTTCCCGTCCCCAAGGACGCCACCGTACTCTACGATGAAGTTCCCGGTATCGGCGATCGACTCAACATGCTTTACAGCGGAACGGAGATCACGTACGGACGGGGAGAGGGCGTCGTTGTCTCGACAGCTTCCAAGACGGAGATCGGAAAGATCGCCGATCGGTTAAAGAGCATCGAGACTGAAATAACGCCACTTCAAATTAATTTGAATCGTCTCGGCAAAGTTCTGGGAATTCTATTCCTCGTCATCTGCGCCATCATCTTCGTCGTCGGTCTCTTGCAGGGCGGCGAGCCTCTCGCGCTTTTCATGACGGCGATCAGCTTGGCAGTGGCGGCGATCCCCGAAGGGCTTCCCGCTGTCGTGACGATCCTTCTCGCGCTCGGCATGAACAGGATGGCTAAGGAGAACGCGATCGTCAAACGCCTTCTCGCTGTCGAGACGCTCGGCTGTGTCGACACGATCTGCTCCGACAAGACAGGGACGCTCACGCAGAACGAGATGACGGTGACGCGCCTCTACGCGGGCGATGATCATTTCCACGTCTCCGGGGTCGGATACGCGCCGTCCGGCGATATTAAGCGCGGTGACGCGTCCGGGACGGTTGATGCGACATCTTCTGCCGCCTTGAGACGTGTTCTCGAAATCGGGATTCTTTGCAATGACGCCGTTCTCACGAACAGTGAAGAGGGCGGTGTTACCATGATCGGCGACCCGACCGAGGGCGCCATGTTGACCGTCGCCGAAAAGGGCGGTATCTCGGTAACGGGGTTGCGCGAATCGTGCCCCGTCATCTGGGAGCTACCGTTTGATTCCGATCGCAAGATGATGACGGTCGGCTGTCTATTGGAAAACGGTGTGCCTCACTCTCTGACGAAAGGCGCTCCCGACCGCGTGCTTGACAATTGTGATCGTGAACTGACGGAAGAGGGGATCGTCGCATTGAGCGATGCGAGACGTGAAGCCATCCTTGCGCATAACATGAACTACGCCAAGCAGGCGCTTCGCGTACTTGGCTTTGCTTATCGCACGCACGACGATGAGACGTTCGAAGGTGCCGAATCGGGCATGATCTTCGCCGGCATGATGGGGATGATCGACCCGGCGAGACCTGAGGCGCGTGACGCCATAGCGACGTGTCACGAAGCCGGGATTTCCGTCGTCATGATTACGGGCGACCATCAGGCGACGGCCGCCGCGATCGCCGACGATCTGAAACTTCGAAAAGAAGACGACCTCGTCCTTTCTGGTAAGGAGCTCGAAGCGATGTCGGATGACGACTTGACGGAAGCCGCAAAATCGGCGACCGTTTACGCACGTGTCTCGCCCGAACACAAAGTCCGCATCGTCGAGGCGTTGAAGCGGTCAGACCGTATCGTCTCGATGACGGGTGACGGCGTCAACGACGCCCCCGCGCTGAAGCGCGCCGATATCGGTGTCGCGATGGGCATTACGGGTACGGAAGTCGCCAAGGGTGCCGCCGACATGATCCTGACCGATGACAACTTCGGCACGATCGTCAACGCCGTCGAAGAAGGTCGCGTCATCTACTCGAACATTCGCAAGGTAGTCAACTTTCTTCTGTCCTGTAATGTTGGCGAGATTCTCGTCATCTTCATCACGACTATGATCATGGGTCCGTCATTTACGCCTCTCTTGCCCGTTCAGCTCCTGTGGCTTAATTTGGTAACGGACAGTTTCCCCGCGCTCGCGCTCGGTCGAGAGCAAGCCGAAGAAGGAATCATGTTGCAACCTCCACGCCGTAAGAGCGACAGGATCCTTGACAAGAACATGGCCTGGTCGATTGTCGTTCAGGCGATTGCGCTCTTCTGCACCGTGTTTGCGGCGTTTAACATCGGGCGGTTCCTGTATCCCGACAATCTCATCGTCAACGGAGAGGTTGCGCTCGATCGCACCGTTTCGTTGTTCTCTCTTATACCTCTGGCGGATACGGTTCCGTCGTGGGGCGCGAGGACATTTGCTTTTGTCAGCTTGACGCTCGCAGAGATTTTACGCGTTTTTTCGAGCCGTTCCGAAACGGTGTCCGTGTTCAAGCAGGGATTCTTCTCAAACGCGACGCTCAACAAGGCCGCTCTCCTGTCGCTCGGCTTGGCGTTGCTTGTCGTCAACGTGCCGTTCATCGACAAGTACTTCAAGACGATCCCGCTTAACTTGCGCGACTGGGGAATTCTGGTCGCTTTGATACTCTTACCGTTTTTTGCGGGTGAGCTGTTTAAAAGCGTGTACCATCGGAGAGAAACGAAAGTCCGAGCGTAACTCTAGCGTAACCCTCGGGCTGTTTAGTGTGAAAAAAGCGCTTGACGAGTTCAAGCACTTTCGCTTATACTCTTCATCGAACAAGTAGAAGTTCCGCTTCTCACCTCCAGCTAGCGCAAAGAGGTTCAGAAACCAAGCATTGACTAAGTGGTTTTGTTGAGCGGAACAAGACCGCTTTTTTATGGGTCGAAAAGGAGGTTCGATATCAGATACGCACAGAGATCACACCGGATCAACGAGGAAATACGCTTTCCGCGTGTCAGGCTGGTGGATGAAGAGGGGAACATGGTAGGCATCGTGCCGATCGAGGAGGCACAGCAGAAAGCTTACGATGCCAATCTCGATTTGGTGCTCGTTTCACCCTCGCCGGACAATCCTGTCTGCAAGATCATGGACTACGGAAAGTTCTCATTCGATCAGGACAAGAGAAAACGCGAGGCGAGACGAAATCAAAAGATTGTCAAGGTCAAGGAAGTTCAGTTGAAATTGACGACGGAGAAGCATGATTTCGATGTCAGAGTGAGAAATGCCATACGCTTTCTCGAGGCAGGTGACCGTGTCAAAGTTGTCATTCGTTTCCGCGGCAGGGAGATGGCCCATATGGACCAAGGATACGATGTGATGGATGAGTTCGCCGAAGCTGTCGCAGACTACGGAGTGGTCGATCGCGCAGCGAACGCGGAAGGTCGCCACATGATTATGTTCCTCGCACCGATCAGAGACTAAGCGTACACGATACATACTTCTTAACTGTTCATTTTATTGCCCGGTGTTGACCGGTACGGCGGGCGGGTGTTGATATGCGCCTCGTCCATACCGGTGAACGCGGAGCGCACGGTAGCAGTGTATTCAGACGACTTTTTGAGTCGACTTAAAAAGGGAAGAACAGAACGATATTTTAATGAATGAAGGGAGGGCACTGTATGCCTAAACAGAAATCACATAGCTCATCGAAGAAACGGTTCAAAAGAACAGGTACCGGCAAGTATCTTCGTTCTCAAGCCTTTACGAGCCATATTTTGACAAAGAAATCGCCGAAGAGAAAACGCAATCTTCGCAAGACGACGCTCGCGTCGCCCCAAGACGCCAAGCGGCTGCGCAAGCTCTTGCCTTACAAGTAAGCGCTGATTTTCACAGAGGAAAGGAGCAGGGAAAATGTCCAGAGTTAAAAGAGGAACGGTGTTGCGCCGTCGCCATAAAAGAGTCCTGAAGCATGCAAAAGGATATTTCGGCCGTAAGAGCAAGAATTTCCGCGTAGCGAAACAGGCCGTCATGAAGTCGGGGCAATACGCCTACGATCATCGCCGCCTGAAGAAACGCGATTTCCGCCGTCTGTGGATCTCGCGTATCAACGCCGCCGCGCGTATGAACGGCATGAGCTACAGCCGTTTCATGCACGGGCTGACCGTCGCCGGCGTCGGTCTTGACCGCAAAGTCCTCGCCGATCTTGCCGTCAATGATAAGGACGGATTTGCCGAACTCGTCGAGATTTCGAAAAAAGCGCTCAGTGCGTAACGATCTGAATAGACAGATATGTATGGGAAGGCGGACGACACCGCCTTTTCTTTATATAAAGAAGGCAGCTCCTCATATCCATGAGGTGATATGATGCTTGAAGGAGGTCATAGCCATGAGAGTCATTGAGTCCGCCGACAATCCTTTGTTCAAATCGTTTCAACGCTTGAAATCGCCTCATCTGTCAAAAAAGGAAAAACTCATCATCGTAGAAGGGACGCGCCATGTCGCAGATCTTCTTGTTAACAAAAATGAGCCTCATTATCTTGTATTCTCAAAAGACTCTCGAGGTGAACAAGCGATCGAAAGGATTGATGAAGAGACGTCCGGAGTCGCATCCGTTGTGTCACAAGATAAAATCTGTTGGTTAGCACCTCATCTCTTTGAACGTATCTCCGAGATGAAGACGCCTCAGGGTGTTATCGCGATCGTGCGCCCGCCGTCCGTATCGCTTGAAAAATTGTTTGGCTCGTTCGATAAGTCAACCGTACGCCTTCTCCTTTTAGAGGATGTGCAGGATCCCGGGAATGTCGGAACATTGATAAGAACTGCCGACGCGCTCGGATTTCATGGCGTGTTGTTGACGGAATCAACGGCGACGATCTATAACGCGAAGACGGTTGCAGCCTCGATGGGTTCGATCTTTCACATTCCCATCGTCGAATTGCGAGATGACTTCGGTTCATTCGCAGATGAGATGAAGCGGAAAGGGTTCGTACTCGTGGCATCCGATATCGAGGGCGATAACCTTGCGTCGGGGCGTCCTCAGGCACCGAAGCTCGTCCTCATGATGGGAAACGAGGGGAAAGGCTTGTCAAAGGAAGCTTTGAGGTTCGCCGACCTTTCGGTCAAGATTCCTATGAACGGCAAGGCCGAGTCGCTCAATGTCGCTTCCGCCGGCGCGATTCTCATGTGGGAGATCGTTCGCGGGGAAAGGAAACTCGATTTGTGAGTCGGTATGACGAATATCTGCTTCTCACGATGTCCTTATTCGTTTTTATGAGCAATTAACTGCATTCAGCCGCAATCAACTGATGTTGTCTATATTACAACAAACGAGAAATAATCACTTTAGATGTTGCTCGAATGCTTCTTGTCTGATACAATGTATTTGAAAATATCGCTCAAGGAGACAACTTACATGCTGATAGGCTTTCGGGTTTTTAACTGGCGCTCAATTAGAAATGAGGTTTCTTTTTCGATGCTTGCAAGTCAGGAAAGGCAGCACGGCGATCGTCTAAAATGGCTAGGGAAATATCGGTGTAGACTGCTGCCTACAGCGCTTATGTTCGGCGGGAACGCCTCGGGTAAGAGCAATTTTGTTCGCGCGTTAGATTTCATGAAGAATTTTATTCTAAACCCGCCGAATCCTCACCAAGGAATCCCGGGGTATAATCCCTATATTTTCGATAAGACATCCAAAAGTGGGCCGAGTGAGTTTGAGATAGAGCTGCTGATCGATGAGAACATCTATCGTTATTCTTTCACAATTAACTCTAAATCCGTTTTGAGGGAAGAGTTAGTAAAAATCTTGACAACACGGGAACAAAGTCTTTTTGCTCGGGAGGGCAATGTATGCATTCAGTTTGATGATGTTTATCAGGGAGATGAGTCTGAGTTTAATCGATTGAAAGTTGTCTTTCAAGGAACTCAAGACAATGAATTGTTTTTAAGCAACTCTGTTGATCAAAATGTTGAGTTATTCAAACCGATCTATGACTGGTTTGATCATCATCTTCACATCGTTGACCCTTCCGCAAGATTTCTTGCTCTTGAACCGGATGCCTTGGAGTTATGCAATCAATATTTCCATTTGCTTGATACCAGCGTCAAACGACTTGGATTTAACGAAGTTTCACGGAGTTTCATCCCAAAGGAAGATTTTGAGCGTTTTAGTGCGGAATTGCCATTAGGCGGTTCTGTTTTAGGTGTGAACCCTATCTCTGGTGAAAGATACTTGCTGCACAAAAATGACGATAATACGATCGACACGCAACTCCTCTTTTCTTATCATGAAACACCTGATGGCGAGGAACATGGTATCAATTTTGTTGAAGAGTCCGACGGCACCAAACGATTGCTTGACCTGTTACCAGCTTTTGTCGGTGATAACGACTGTACAATCTTTATCGATGAGATTGATCGTAGTCTTCATTCAATAATAACAAAGCAACTTTTCACGTTCTTTCTTGCAAAGTGCGAGCAGTGTTTTAACAAGCAGATCATCGCGACAACTCATGACCTCCAACTCATGACGCAAGATTTATTTAGAAGAGATGAAGTCTGGATCTTTGAACGTAGAGAGAATGGTACCGATTTAATTCCGCTTTCTGATTTTAAAGACATTCGCTTCGACAGTGATATTCGTAAAAGTTACTTGGAAGGACGCATGGGAGGCATTCCTCAAATGATGCTTCCGCTACCGGACTTTGCGGAATGTGAGTAACGTATGAGAAGGAAATCGAGTTCTTTTAAACGGCGAAGAGCCACACGAAGGTATAAACGTCGATATTTATTGGTATGCGAAGGTAACGTTACGGAACCGGAATATTTTCGCCAGCTCAAAGGACTCTACCGAGACTCAATCATCGATATAAAATGTCTGAAAAAACGACAGTCTGCTCCCCAGTATTTGATCGATTACGCTATAAAGGCTCAAGCCGATCTCAGGAAAGGTGATGAGCTTTGGATTTTACTTGATCTTGACGAGTGGACTCAAGACCAGTTTGCGCGGTTAGAATATTGGTCTATTCAAGCTACATGTCACCATGTAGCCGTGAGCAATCCTTGTTTTGAGATTTGGCTTGTTTTCCATGAACAAGACCCCAAGGATTGCAGCAAGAATGCTTGCCAATCTTACTTTCTAGAGAATATTGCTCATGGGACAAAGGGGATACGAGTTAATTGGTTGACGGCCGAAAAGTTGGGCAACGCTGTAGACCGTGCGAAGGCGAGGGATCGAGGGAGTCAGGGGATTGTCCCAAACGTTCCTACGAGTAGAGTATATCGGTTGATTGAAAACATTGAAGGGTACTTAAGCCAAGCCTGATAGTAGTGATATGCCTTGCATCTTACTGTCCAGAACTAAGCCATTCAGCTCAACATCCGTAACAAAACTGTTGAAATCGCACGATAGTGCAGATGTTCTTTTTTTGTGCTACAATAACGCGTGGAATTTCCCTGACATCGTTCGAGGACGGTCCGGCCCTTACGTTGTCAACGGGAGTATAGGAGGAAATACAATGGACAAAGAAACGAAACTAGCCATCATAGAAGCGTATGCCGTTCACCCCGGGGACACAGGTTCGCCTGAGGTACAGATCGCGCTTTTGACGTGGAGAATCAATCATTTGACGGAGCATCTGAAGACGCACGAGAAAGACTTTCATTCGCGTCGCGGCCTTCTAAAGCTCGTCGGACGTCGCCGTTCGTTGCTCGATTATCTGATTAAAACCGATATCGAGCGCTATCGTACGCTGATTGCGAGATTAGGTTTGAGACGTTAGGAAAGGAATTGAAGCGGCGGGTTAATCCGCCGCTTTCTATGGTCAATGGGGTCGATACGGGCAGTGGGACGTAGATTGCGCCTCTCTACGCGATGAGAGATGCGGACTCTACACTCTATTGCCTGACATCGGATCCCGAGAGAATAATTTAATACGTATTATGTACTCCGTGAATGTGCTGTTCATTTTACGGCATAACGTTCTGTTCGTGTCGTCTTTACGGGAGTACACAAACCATTGTGGAGGAAAACATGGTAAAAAGAATTTTTGAAACGGAATTAACAGGAGCGCCACTCATCCTTGAGACCGGCGAACTCGCCCAATTTGCAAACGGCGCGGTACTCGTCCGCTACGGCGAGACGACCGTCTTGACGACGGTTACCGCTTCGTCCGAACCGCGCGAGGGGATTGATTTCTTCCCGCTGTCGGTCGACTACGAAGAGAAAATGTACAGCGTCGGGAAAATCCCCGGCGGCTTTCTGAAGCGAGAGGGACGCCCGACTGAGAACGCCATCCTGACGTCGCGATCGATCGATCGTCCGATCCGTCCGCTCTTCCCGAGCGATCTGCGCAATGATGTCGTCGTGAACAACTTGGTCTTGTCGGTTGACCATGACCACTCGCCGCAAGTTGCCGCCCTGATCGGTACGTCGGCAGCGATCTCGATCTCCGACATCCCCTGGAACGGTCCCGTCGTCGGCGTCCAGGTCGCCCTTATCGATGACGAGGTGATCATCAATCCGACGTTTGAGGAGTTTGAAGATTCCGATCTCGATCTTTTCCTTGCGGGAACCGCAAAGAAGATCAACATGATCGAGGCCGGTGCGAACGAGATCTCCGAAGAAAAAATGCTTGAAGCGATCGAGAAGGGGCATGAAGTGATCCGAGAGGTCTGCCTCATGATCGAAAACATGCGCGATGAAGTCGGCAAAGAGAAATTCTCGTACAAATCGAATGCGACGCCTGAAGGGCTCTTTGCCGCCGTTAAGGAGGCTTTCCTCGGGAATATGCGCGAAGCTGTCCTGTCGGCCGATAAATCCGTGCGTGACAAAGCCGTTACCGAATTATCGGACAAAATCAGACAATTCATCGAGATGAACTATCCTGAGGAAATCGGATACGCCGCAGGCGTCATTGACGATCTTCAGAAGTATGTCGTGCGCGATTATCTTCTGAACGAGCAGCGTCGCGTCGACGGGCGCCGGCTCAATGAAATCAGAAAACTATCCGCATCCGTCGACTTGTTCCCGCGCGTCCACGGGTCGGCGCTCTTTTCGCGCGGCCAGACGCAGGTCATGACGATCTGTACGCTCGGCACGGTCAGCGACGTACAGCGCCTTGACGGTGTTGATCCGCGCGACAGCAAACGCTACATGCATCAATATAACTTCCCTTCTTACAGTGTCGGTGAGGCTCGCCCCAACCGTTCGCCGGGAAGGCGTGAAATCGGCCACGGCGCTCTCGCGGAGCGCGCGTTGCTGCCGGTTCTGCCCGATGTCGAGGAGTTCCCTTACGCAATCCGCTGCGTCTCGGAAGTGACGATGTCGAACGGCTCGACGTCACAGGCGTCGGTCTGTGCGAGCTCGCTTGCCCTGATGGCTGCCGGTGTCCCGATCACGAAGGCGGTCGCCGGTATTTCGTCCGGTCTGATCATCGATCCCGAGAATGAGGACCGCTATCTCGTCTTCATGGATATTCAGGGAATAGAAGACTTTTTCGGCGATATGGACTTCAAGGTCGCAGGAACGCGTGACGGCATCACGGCCATCCAAGTCGACATCAAGGTCGAAGGGCTGACGCTCGACATCATTCGCGACGCGCTCGAGATGACGCGCGTCGGCAGACTGAAAATTATCGACGACGTCATGACGCCCTGTATCGCGGAGCCGCGCGAGGAACTTGCGCCTTACGCACCGAAGATCGACCAAATCGATATTCCTGCCGACAAGATTCGCGACGTTATCGGTTCCGGCGGCAAAGTCATTCGACGTATCACGGAGATGACGGGCACGGAAATCGATGTCGAGGAAGACGGTCCCGTCGGACACGTATACATCGCATCGACCGATCAGGCGTCAGGCAAGAAGGCGATGGAAATCGTCCGTGCGATCGTGTTCGATCCCAAACCAGGCACCGAATTCGACGGCATCGTCACGAGGCTCATGAACTTCGGCGCTTTCGTCGAGATCGCGCCCGGCAAAGAAGGGCTCGTACATATCTCGAAGATGGCGTGGGACCGCGTTAACCGCGTTGAAGACGTCGTCGATGTCGGCGATGAAGTTCGCGTTGTCGTGTCGGAGATTGACGACCAGGGACGCCTGAACCTCTCAATGCGCGATCTGATGGAAAAGCCTGAAGACTACGTCGAACGCGACGATAATGACGGCGGCAGAGGCGGCAGAAGCGGAGGACGTTCCTCGTCACGCGGCGGACGCGGTGATCGCACGCGCGGCGACCGTCCTCGCAGAGATCGCGACAACAAGGGAAGAGAGCGCGGCGGACGCGACGGCAGCCGTCGCTCATCTGGCGGCCGTCGCCGCGATGACGACGACGACAGAGAGCCGAGGGGCGAAAGGTTCTTCTAAACCGTCTGTAGGCATCTTGTTGTCTGTATTAAATTGACACGGCTTTCATCCTTTTGATATGATGGACGCCGTTAGGTGGTGACTTTCAGGTCACCGCCGGAATAGGGGAGTGGCTCAACGGTAGAGCAACGGTCTCCAAAACCGTGGGTTGCGGGTTCGAATCCTGTCTCCCCTGCCAAGGAAAAGCCCTGCGGCCGTGAGGTTACAGGGCTTTTATATTTTATACGGGACTGTATAGAAATCTGTTTTATCCCCACTTTTTGCCCGGTTGGGGTAGAATAATTAAATTGATGCGAATTAGTGATAGTAAAAAAGTATGTTGATAAGGTATGCGAAAAAATACTCGAAATTGATTGTCGGCCAGCTTTTCTTCGCGAGCATCTGGGTCTTTTCGCAGCTTCTCATACCTCGTTTAATGGTAGATATTGTAGACTCCGGCATAATGATGAAGGACATGAATGCCATTATTCAGCGGGGTCTGCTGATGCTGTTGACAACAGCCTTAAATATACTCTCTTTGCTGATTTCCATATTTTTTCTTACCAAAGTCACCGCCGGGATCTCAAGAGATTTACGAGCGGATTTATTCGAAAAAATTATCGGCTGGTCTAAGGAAACAAGGACGGGTTTTTCCGATTCCACTTTAATTACGCGAACAGTCAACGACGTAAAGCAAGTTTCAAATCTGATCGATCTGTCTTTAAGAAAGATTTTTACCCTCACCATTACCATTATAGGGGCGCTGGTCGTGTCCTTTGCGCTGGATGCCAAATTAGCCTCCATTATCTTGATCATCATACCGGCGATCTTGTTTTTGGGCTTATTCCTGACGACAAGAGCCCTTCCTCAATATGCCCGCATACGTCTTGCTATCGACCGGATCAATCAACTTTTCCGGGAAAATATAAGAGGGATTCGGGTTATAAGAGCCTTCAATAAATCCGGTTATGAGATAAAAGAATTTGAGAAGGCGACGAAAGATGCTTGCGAGGCCAGTGTCCGATCGGAATCGACGATGATGCTCTTGAGCCCTCTTATTTTGTTGCTCACCAATATTCTAATCTTGATTATTTTGTTTTTGGGCGGCAGCCGGGCGCAAGCAGGAACGATCAAACTTGGAGTTCTGATCGGTCTCATCGAATATGCCGCGATCAGTTTGAATAATATTCAGCAATTCGCATCTATCATCACTATTATTCCCAGGTCGAAGGTTTCTATAGACAGAATCGCAGAAGTGTTGTCGAAAGAAGAACTGCTCAAGGTTAAAAAAGATACTCTTAAATTGAGTGAAAAAGGAATCAGTTTTGAGGATATAGATTTTTACTATCCTGACTCTCGCATGGCTGCCTTGGGGAATATCAATTTTCAGCTAAAAAAGGGGGAGACTAAGGCGATTATCGGTTCGACCGGGAGCGGGAAATCGACCATCATCAAATTATTATTGCGCGACTATGATGCCTATCGGGGACAAATCTGCCTCAATTGCAATGATATTCAAAGCCTTTCGCGGGAGGAGATCAGCCGGTTTGTGACCTTTGTTCCGCAAACCAGCTTTCTATTTTCGGGCACCATCCGGGAGAATATCCAGACCGGAAAGAATAATGCCACGGACGATGAGATTTGGGAAGCCTTGGATATGGCTCAGATAGGAGATTATTTTCGAAAGTCTCCGGAAGGACTGGATA
>MTKW01000379.1_pt1 | contig 25182 bp, 25 predicted proteins | sample 1042761 | NCBI WGS metagenome assembly MTKW01 (sample SAMN06205366, study PRJNA360243) | anaerobic digester metagenome | biome: Wastewater treatment plant; feature: Anaerobic digester sludge; material: sludge; isolation source: anaerobic digester fed with sludge from wastewater treatment plant ...
AGAGTCCATAATATACGAGAAGCAGCCAACGCTATTGATGGTAATATTCTTAGCCCAGGTGAGGTATTCTCGTTTAACGAGACTGTAGGGCCGCGTAGTGCCGAGACAGGGTACTTAGAAGCGCCAGTAATGGTTGATGATGACTTGGTTCCAGGAATAGGTGGGGGAATATGTCAGGTATCCTCTACCCTGTATAATGCTGTTCTTCTCGCAAACCTAAGTGTTGTTGCCCGTTCAAATCATTCTATGGCACCTGCCTACATTCCAGCCGGCAGAGATGCTACAGTTGCCTATGACTATATAGATTTTAGGTTTCGCAATGACGGCTTAAGTCATGTTTTGATCAAGTTTCTCGTGACCAATAATACAATTACTGCCAAAGTATATGGTCATGTTCCAAGTGGTCAAGAGGTGTCTATTGTCACCTCTGTTGACGAAAAGATTCCACCTGGAATCATCAAAAAGGAGGATCCTTCATTAGCATCCGGCGATGAAGTGGTGGAGGATAACGGGACCTGGGGATACGTGGTTACTGTGTATCGAGTAGTAAAAGAGGATGGTATAGAGTTGTCAAGAGAACTGATTTCAAAAGATAGGTACCGTCCCAGGTCAAAACGTGTTCGAGTTGGCATAGCTCCCCCTAAAGGCGCGTAGGATACCTGGTAGGCTTATTTCTTAGTCAACACTGAATCATGTATGCTCTGAGAAGAGGGAAGTAAAACAGGGCCTGGAGGAAATGTCAGTGGGAAAAGAGAGAAGGAAGCTTAACCCCGGGTTTCTGGAAGCACTCCAGTTTTACGCCAGTGTAACTATGCGAATTGGGGTTTCTCTCTTGCTTGGCTTCCTAGGCGGGTACGTCCTGGATTCTAGACTTGGAACTCAGCCTTGGCTGGCGATTGTCGGTTTTTTCATTGGGGTGAGTCTGGGTGTTTGGAGTGTTTATGACATGATCAAACTCACGCTCCGGAAAAGCCCATCCAAATTGAGGCGGAGACGACGTATCAGATAGAGATACTAGTATGCATTTTCGCATGTATTATTTTTGGAACCGCGGAACGTCTGTCTGGTTGTATCCTATGCTCTGACACATCTTACCATGATGAAACCATTCTTCCTTTGGGTGGGCAAAGGGAAATCTAGGCAGTGCCAGGAAATGGGGGAGAATGACATGAAACTTAAACCCTTCGCGCTTGAGCGGTGGTTTGGAAAGTATGAGTTTACTGTCAGATACAACATTGCTGAGAGTTGCATCAAGCCTTTTACCGTATCTGAGCTTGAGGAAATATGCAGGTGCGATCTATTACGCACAGAGGAAATCAGCAACCTTGGGTACACGGATAGCCGTGGCGCTTACGAGTTACGTGACGCAGTTTCCAAGCTTTACCCAGGTCGTACCACAGACAACGTGCTGATAACTACCGGTGCAATTGAAGCAAACTATCTTGTATTCATGGCCTTACTTCAACCTGGCGATGTGGTGATTACTGAGTTCCCGGCTTATCAGCAGTTGTACGAAGTCCCGCGTGCCCTGGGTAGCGAGGTAAAGACCTGGAATCTTAGAAGCGAAAGCAATTATCGGCCGGACATTTCCGAGCTTGATAGGATGATGGCTACTTCTGATGTGAAAATGATTGTGATTAATCATCCGCACAATCCTACTGGGGCGTCTCTTGATGCAGGCAGTATGGCTGCAATTTGTGAGATTTCAGAGCAATGCGACGCAGTTCTCTTGTCAGATGAGGTCTACAGGGGACTGACCCTTGTAGACGGAATTGCCACACCTTCGGCACAACTCTTTTCTGACAAGGCCATAACGGTAGGGAGCATGTCTAAGGCATTTGGTTTGTCAGGACTCCGCATCGGATGGATAGTAGGACCTGAAGACATAATTCAGAAGTGCTGGACAATACGGGACTACACGTCGATATGTCCTTCAGGGCCTTCACAGGTAATGGCGTTGTCAGCATTGAAGAATATAGGCACTATCATGGGTCGGAACACTTCTCTCGCAAGAAAGAACTTTTCCATCCTGAATCAATGGATATCTTCCAACTCTGACATTGTCAGTTGGATTCCTCCTTGTGAAGGCGTTGTAGCTTTTATCAAATACAATGTTGACGCAGGTTCCCTACAGGTTGCCCGTGAACTTGCCGAATTCGATAGCGTTCTTGTGGTGCCCGGGGAGTGTTTTGAGGTGGAGGGCTACTTTAGAATCGGTTTTGGAGGAGATACTGATTTACTTCAAGCAGGATTGGATCTTACAGCAAAGCGACTCCGAGCTATGTGATGTCTTAGGAGATCGGGGTATCCCTGGTATTTCTCGTGTTAGTAGAGGAAGATGACGGTTAAAATATGCTATAATGTCGTTGGTAGGAAAGTCTGGAAGTATGCTTTCCAAAATCGCCATTCATAACCCGGTTACATTACTAAGGCTCCTGCTATGAGGTGCATGGACAGCTTGCGGAAATGGCTTGTTTGTGGCCAAAGGCGGAGCTTAAAGAGGAGCTATCGATGAAAAGAGGCAAATTCATTGTCCTCGAGGGCATTGACGGTGCAGGTTGTACGACAGAAGCCATCAAAATGAAAGATTACATTGATTCAAAGTTGAAATTACCTGTCCACCTGACTAAGGAGCCTACTGACGGACCTGTTGGCGGTCTTATTCGGTCAATACTGGCAAAACGTGTAGGCACTCTATCTTACGATGGGGTTTTCCAGAGTTTAGAGCCCCATAGTCTTGCCTTGCTTTTTGCCGCAGACCGTGTGGACCATCTTGAGGTAGACATTAAGCCTAAACTCGACAACGGAGTTGTTGTCATATGTGATAGGTACTATCTTTCGTCCCTTGCTTACCAATCGCTACATATGGATCTGAAGTGGCTTGAGGCAATAAACGCAAAATGTATTACACCTGATCTGACCATCTTCGTTCAGGTTCCTCCTTTGGTTGCTGAACGTAGGCGAAACAGATCGCGATGGCATGTTGAGCTTTATGAAGATACTGCCAAATTGGAGCAGGTAGCTGAGAATTACCTTCAGATCATCGAAATGCTTCAGAGGAGGGGCCAGAATATCGTTATTATTGATGGTAATCGGCCCCCTCGTGAAGTGCAGCGCGATATTACAGCTGTTGTTAAGCCCCTGCTTACAACAAGAGCCACCACAAGGAGCAGGAAGAAAGAAAGCGCACAAGGCGCACTACAACTTGACATTGGCCTTCCCGAAGAGCCAGAGACCGAGTCTAAGGGGGCTTTATGATGCTGAAGTTTCTGAATGAGAAGATTACGGTGACACTTAGTGAGGATGGGAATGAGCCTACGAGTTTTCTACATAGCGGCAAGGAGCACACGATCCGCGAGGTAGTTAAGGCTTGGCAGGACGGAGCCTTTCAAGCGCCGGTAGGCAGACGAGGCTCTGCAAAGCAATGGTGGAATCAACGTGGCAGGCAATTCTATCGCGTCATAACTGACGAAGACATAACCTTTGAGATGTATCACGACCCCCGTAAGAACCAATGGTTCTTGAGCAAAGAGTGGCGACAGTCTGAGCAAGAGTAACCAGGACTCGCCTTGTCAAGATTATGTGCTATCCCTGTTGAAACGGCTCTTTCTTGAGGTATTCATGTCCATATAGTAATCATCAAGCGGCGCTTCGCTGCACTTCGCTTTTAACATTCCGTCCTTGTCTAAAACAAACGAGATCTTCAAGTGCCGATCTTTTACTCATGATTTCTTAGTGCTTGCCATAGTTGTCAGGGGATAGGCAACACATGAGACCTAACTTTTCTAAGTAGATCACCATGAGACCGTTGTTCTCTCCCATATTATGTTAACACAGCCCACCCGAATCGCAGAGACTGGCCGACGTCTTGGGCGAAACCGGTGGTTACTGGAGAAGTCCAACGGTCTCATGAACTCATACTTAGTTGTAACAGTACATAGAAGATAGTAGAAAGGGGGCATCACAAAGGTCCTATAGAATCTGGCGGATTCTTATGGATGTTTGCGATAGGAAAGATGAAGACCTTCATTGATCTGAGAAGCGATACTATTACAAAGCCTAGTGACGAGATGCTCCAAGCCATGGTTTCAGCACCTCTCGGAGATGACTGCAGCGGAGAAGATCCTACAGTCAACCGCTTGGAAGCCTTGGCTGCAAGCAGATTAGGTAAGGAAGCCGGCCTGCTGGTGCCTTCGGGGACTATGGGTAACTTGGTATCTGTGCTGGCTCATACTCAGCGTGGCGATGAGGTAATCATGGAATCAGAGTGCCATATGTACTATTATGAAGTTGGTAACATCTCTGCTGTAGCAGGTGTGATACCCCGGTTTGTCAAAGGCCATCACGGTGTGCTTATCCCTGATGATGTGAAGAAGGCTATTAGAGGCGGAAATATCCATTACGCCCCTCCTAAACTTGTGGCTGTAGAGAATACTCATAACCGAGGCGGCGGGACGGTTACGTCTAGTAAGGTCAGTTGCGATATTTGTGATATTGCCAAGGACAGAGGGCTGTTTACCCACCTTGACGGCGCCCGAATATTCAATGCGGCAACTGCTTTGGGCGTTGATGTGAGAGAACTCACTCAACCCTTTGATTCTGTTATGTTTTGTCTTTCAAAGGGCCTATCAGCACCGGTTGGCTCTATTGTTGTCGGTCAGCGGGATTTTGTTGAGCGTGCAAGGAAATATCGGAAGATGCTTGGTGGTGGAATGCGTCAAGCAGGAGTCATAGCAGCCGCCGGGATTATCGCTTTAGAGACTATGGTAGAGCGATTGGAGGAAGATCATATCAATGCACGTTACCTCGGGGAAGGCCTGGCATCAATTCCCGGTATTCAAGTAGCGCTTGAGACTGTTCAGACTAATATGGTCTACTTTGATGTAGAGGGTCTCGGCCTTGATAGTGTGTCGTTCATTCAGGAGTTGGAGAAACGTCTGGTGAAAGCCTCTCTTCGTCCGCCTACAGGTGTAAGGATGGTCACACACAGACATATTTCCCGGGAAAACATCTCTTATGTGCTCGGCGTAGTTGAGGAAATAGCCAAATTTCGTTCCATGCCACAGTGACTTCTGTAATGAATGAGGTGTTCGGAGAAAACCGGGTTGGGAAGCAAGTGAGGAAGACGATGGAAAGCGTCTTCCTCACACGTCTTTCTGCATGCTTAATCGGAGACAGCATCAATATGCTTTTGCAAAGTAGACCCAAGAAGTAGCGTTGTCTCCACAGTGAATGCACTTTCCAGGGTTAGGCTGAGCGTCCATAGGAATGCACCTGATAGTAGCTCCTGTCTCGTCTTTCACCGATACTTCACACTCCTGGCTACCGCACCATGGAGCAAATATGAGGCCTCGCTGCTTATCTATGATAGTCTTAAACTCGTCGTAATTGTCCACGGTGTGAGTGTTTTCGTCCATAAAGCGCTTAGCCCGTGCGTAAAGACCTGCCTGAATGCTACTTAGCATGTCTGTTACTGCGCTTTCCACGTTTTCTATAGGCACAGCAGTTTTTTCGCCTGTGTCTCGTCGTACCAACACCACTTTGCCCGCCTTAACATCACGGGGTCCGATTTCCAGTCGAATGGGGACACCCCTCAATTCCCACTCATTGAACTTCCAGCCTGGCGAGTATTCCTCTCTCGCATCCAGCTCGACTCTGGAGATCTTAGCCAACCGCTCAAAAACACTATGAGCTGCGGCAAGCACGGTCTCTTGAGAGGGGGGAGGCATGATAGGCACGACTACTACTTGTATCGGAGCGATTCTCGGCGGAAGAGCAAGTCCTCGTTCATCCCCGTGAACCATGATGATACCACCGATTAGTCGCGTTGAAACGCCCCATGACGTCTGCCATACATATTTCAGCTGGTTGTCTTTATCAAGAAAAGAGATGTCAAAAACTTTTGCGAAGTTCTGGCCCAAATTGTGGGATGTGCCTGCTTGTAGAGCCCGACCATCGGTCATAAGTGCCTCAACGCAATATGTGGTAATTGCTCCTGCAAATTTTTCTTTTTCCGTTTTTCTGCCGGTTAGAACGGGTATTGCCAAATCCTCAGAGAGGAAACTCCTATATACTTCTAGTATCTTTAGGGTTTCTTCTTCTGCTTCCTCCTTGGTTCTATGACAGGTATGTCCTTCTTGCCACAGAAACTCAGAGGTTCTCAGGAACATTCTGGTGGTTTTTTCCCAACGCACGACGTTAGCCCATTGATTAATCAGGACAGGAAGATCTCGCCACGAGCTAATCCACTTTGAGTACATATGCCCTATGATCGTCTCAGACGTCGGCCTGACTACAAGTGGCTCTGCCAGCTCTTCATTGCCTGCCCGAGTCACCCAGGCGACCTCAGGAGCGAAGCCTTCAACGTGTTCAGCTTCTTTCTCGAGAAAACTTCCTGGTATAAACAATGGAAAATAGGCATTCCTATGCCCCGTAGCTCTAAAGCGTTTATCGAGAAGCTCCTTTATGTTCTCCCAAATGCCAAACCCGTACGGGCGTATTACCATACAGCCTCTCACAGGAGCATAATCAGCCAGTTCAGCGCGAAGGATTACATCCAAGTACCACTGCGAAAAATTCTCTGATTTTGCTGTTATGTGCTGCACAAATCCTTGCGAGTTCTCCATCATACGAGTATCCCTCCTAATTCGGCTACAAGGAATCTATACATTGTGCCGTGGTCAATAAATTGTGTACCGTGACAGACGGTCAGAGTCACCATAGGAGCCGGAACAAAAAAGCCTTCGCCCACTATGAGGGCGAAGGCCAAAACCTCCGCGGTACCACCCCGATTGGCACTGTGCCCCAGGGACACAGCATCCCACTCTAATTCGTGCCCATAGTTCTATGGGACACACATCCCTCTTAACGGCAGGTACCCGTCGAACTCATCATTCGCAGCTCCGGGGTGGGTAGCAAGTTAACACGGTTGATGGTCCTCTCAGCAAACGGCCCACTCTCTGTGCCCCGTAGTCAGTAGCAGCCCCTTCATCACTAAGTTTAACTCGATTTACTTGTGGTCATATGATAGCATATTCATTCTACATAGGCAACTAAACCTGCCTGTCTTTGTCGTCGGCTTTTCTTTCGCTCTTTGCAATAACGATGCTCAAAGGCCATAGGAATAGCTAAGTAGATCGCCATGAGACCGTTGTTCTCTCCTACATTATGTTAACGCAGCTCGCTTGAATCGCAAAAACTGGTCGGCGTCTTCGGCGAAACTGGCAGCTACTGGAGAAGTTCAACGGTCTCCACCATAAGTAATCGCCGGTTCCAGAAAGTGTACGTACCGGCAAACCAAGGCCTCGGAAAACGAGCGAAGACTAATGAACTCTCATACTTAGAATAGTGTCTATAGTGCGCTCTTATGTGTCAAGTGACCCATGGCTCTTTCTATCTCGGTTTCTAAGTGACTCCTAAGTCTGTTTCCCGCAATCTTCATAGGCGACGAGGAATATTCCCTACATGGCACCGTAAGGCGTCAGCTTTGAACCTAATACATTCGTTGACCTACAGGACCTGATACTGTTGCTATGCCAGCGGCTTGCAAAGGATTTCGTGGACCTTCAAACCGAACACATTGTTTGAGTGCTCCGGGACTATTATGGCTGCTGTGTCCGCGCCTGAACCACTGCCTCCGACTGCTATGACCGGCTTCCCATACGGCACTAGGCCTGCGTCTAGAGCCATGATAGAAATTTCCACACATACTTTGAGGCCTTGTCCGAGCATTCTTAGACTATTTGCGATTATCTCCGGGGGGTAGATACCTCCGAATTTGCTCTTAAGAGCTCTGTCAACACCTGCCAGGACATGGGTGGTGGTAAGGACTCTTACCCCTTGTGACGCAAGATATGCGCGTTCATCTTCCGGCATCTCATCGATTCCCGGCCCGCGAAATCCCACATGATGTGTAACACAACTTACCGAGAGACCGCTGACGTCTAGCTCCAATGCCTTTCGGACAGTAGCTCCACTGTTAGAAGCAATAACAATGTGTTCTATCCCCCGTGTCCTACAGGCATCCAGAGCTATCTTCAGAGTATCAACGGTGTTCTTCGGACCTGACTCTTCCCATATCATTGGAAATACCTCCTTTAAGGACGGTCAATTACCTAAAGTCCATGGAACAAATGAACAAGAATAGGAGCTACAGCTATTGCAGGTAACAGATTTGCCGCCTGAATCTTCTTAATTCCGAGCATATCGAAGCCTATTCCGACAATAAGTAGTCCGCCTGTTGCAGTCATCTCTGCTATTGCAGCATCTGTCAGCACCTTACTCATAACAGATGAAAGGGCTGTCAGTCCCCCTTGGTAAACAAGAACCGCTACCGCAGACAACGCCACTCCGATTCCCATAGCTGCACCAAAAGCAATAGAGCAGAACCCGTCCATCATGGATTTTGTCATGAGAATATGATAGTTTCCTGAAATACCGTCTTCAAGCGAACCGATAATAGCCATAGGCCCAACACAGAACAGGAGAGTTGCTGTGAGGAAACCTTCGGCGATTCGTGATTCTTGAGTAGCAAGACGTGTTTCAAGGCGGGATGCCACCCGTTCGAGACGTCCTTCTATATCAAGGACCGCTCCTATGATTCCCCCGATTATCAGAGAAAACAAGGTTGTGATAGCGCTCTGTGTTTGAAGAGCCAAGCGTATTCCAAGAAAAACAGTAAATATGCCAATTCCTTGGATTACTACATTTGAGACTCTGTTAGGTAAGCGTGTCTTCAGTAAAATGCCCAGGCTTGTCCCGCCTAAGATTGCTGCTACATTGATGAGTGTTCCTTTCATGGGCATATGCATTGCCTCCTGGTGTGTCTTAGCATGGGACCAAGTTCCGAGTGGATGAACATGGAATTTGGGATGATCTGCACTCCTGGTGGTGACTTCCGGAGACCCTACGAACTAGCAAGTCATCCCAGGGTTTACTTGGAATTTAGAAGTGTGTTTCTACATATGTGTCCGAAATCCCTGCTACAACCAAATGAAGAGCATGGCGAACTTACGCGTTCTATTTGAGAGAACGCTTGGCTATGGGGCTTAGTTGGTGAACTGCAAAATGGACGCAATTAGCAGGCGGTGGATAAGTTGCTGTCCACAGTTGCAGGGTTGAAGTGTTGCAGGATTGTTGTCATCGTCCTTTTCTTACTATGACGATACAAGTTTTCTTTCGCCACCTGAAGATAGGCCCAATGAGTTTCTCAAGTAGCTGATACATGGAAGTAACCTCCTATTTCCGACTATCCTTCACTTAAGCAATCTCGCTACAAACCCCTGTTGCATACTTATTCAAGTGATAGCAATTGAGTGGTCTATAGTGGCAAGATTTTTGATCGTAGACCATAGTATCCTGTGCAAGGCTAAATTGTGCAGTTCTTTGAGGGATAAAGATCCGCAAATCTCTCAACGAAGTTGTGAGAAAGAAGGAATCATGGTGTTTTGGTCTAATATATAGTAAAGGGAAACCAGAAAGTGTCGGTTCCAACCCGGGAATTTATGAAGTCAGACTTACTTCCGGTCTTCGAGAACACCTTGGATTTTCGATGGGAATGGGAGTCGGAAGCGTTGCTGAGACTGTAAAGCTGAAAACATCAATCGAATGCCGGCCGAGCCGAATGATGGCTGATAGGAATTATAATAGACGATGGATTCTCGCTGATCCCATGGGATCAGCTGCACAGGTAGATTACAGGAACCAAGGGAGCCTCCGGCTCCGGCTGTGATGAGTCACCGTGTCTGCTCAGGGATACAACATTAAATAGGTTGCCGGATGAAGCTAGAGGGAGATGCCTTCACAGGATCAATAGGCTATCTAGGGATCCGTAGAAGAAGGAGCCGTAGGAGCAAGACGCCTTTCAAGCCGAAGGGTGTCCAAACTCTCAGGCAAAAGCACCTCCGGCTGACGGACCTCTGGAGAGGCGCATTCTACTTTTGCAGGAGCGCCGCCGAAGGAGTAACCCGCCCGCTCTGCCGGCAGACGGGGAATCTCTCAGGCGACAGGACAGGGAAACGGGCAGCAAGCTTTGCCCGTTTTTTTCTTAAGAACAATCAAGGAGGTGCTTGACATGACAGAAACCCACGGTGGTGAGCCAAAGAAGACTCCGCTGTACGATGCTCATATTCGCGCCGGGGCAAGGATGATCGATTTTGGTGGCTGGATCATGCCGGTGTATTATCGAGGAATCGTAGAGGAGCATAAGAAAGTACGACAAGACGTGGGTCTATTTGATCTCTGTCACATGGGAGAAGTCAAGGTATCCGGTCCACGGGCTCTCGAATTCTTGCAGAAGGTTACCACTAATGATGTGTCTACGCTAGTTGTAGGCCAAGCCCAGTACACATTGCTTTGTTACCCTGATGGTGGAATAGTTGATGATATCTTGGTCTGCAAGACAGAGGACGGGTATTATCTTGTCCTGAATGCTTCTAACGCTACTAAGGACATAGAATGGCTCAGGTCTCACGCAGGAGATGGTGTAGAGATAAAGGACGAGTCGTCTGAAACCGCTCTCCTAGCTATACAAGGGCCTAACTCAGCAGCTTTGCTTGCCCAATTGACCGATGTGGATCTGGACAAAGTTTACTACTACCAGTTCACTTCCGGGCGTGTAGCAGACGTTGATTGCTTGATATCTCGCACAGGATATACAGGCGAAGATGGGTTTGAGCTGTTTTTCTATCATACTCATGCCGAGAAGCTATGGGATACGTTGCTTGATGCGGGTTCTAAGTATGGCATTGAACCTATCGGACTCGGAGCTCGTGATACGCTACGGCTTGAGATGGGTTACTCGCTCTATGGAAATGAGCTGGACTCGAAAACCAATCCTCTGGAGGCTGGGCTAGGCTGGATTGTGTCAAAAACGAAAGGCGATTTTGTGGGGAAAGATGCTATTGATCAAGTCAGGAAGGAAGGTATTTCCAGGCGTCTTGCAGGGTTCAAGCTGCTCGAGCGTGGCATCCCCAGGACAGGTTTCCAAATCGAAAAAGACAATGAGGTAGTAGGCGCTGTAACAAGCGGCTCTCTGTCTCCTATGCTTGGTATCGGTATCGGCATGTGTTTTGTCCGTCCGGATCTGGCTAAGCCGGGGAATCAGTTCTATGTTGTCATTAGAGGAAAGAAAATCCTTGCAGAATCTGCGAGGCCTCCGTTTGTGGAGGCTAAGGTAAGAAAAACTAAGTAAGAATAAGATTATTGCGTACCATATACCCGATGTTCCACGTGAAACAATGGATTGTCCCACTATTCGCACGGTTGGCGCTGGCTTTGCAAGACAACGTCAACGGTATCAAAAAGAGAATCAATGGATTCAGGCTTCTAGTAAGCCTTCAAGGTAAGGAGGAGAGATAACGTGTATCCCAAAGATCTGAAGTACACCGAACAGCATGAATGGGTGCGTGTAGACGGAAATCAAGCAACTGTAGGCATTACTCATTTTGCCCAGGATCAACTTGGCGCAATTGTCGGAGTAGGCTTGCCTGATGAAGAGGCAGATATGGAGAAGGGTTCAGAGCTTGCAGATCTCGATTCAATGAAGACTGCAGATCAGATTTTTGCGCCCGTAAGCGGAAAGATTGTAAAAGTCAATACGGCATTGGATACTCAGCCTGAACTGCTAAATGAGGATCCCTACGGCGAGGGATGGGTCGCTGTCATTGAGATGACTAACCTGAAGGAACTGGACCATCTGATGTCTGCGGACGAATACGAAGCTCACGTTGCCAAGGAGGCTGGTGAGTGATGAACTACGTTCCCCATACAAGTGAGGACCGTAGTGAGATGTTGAAAACCATTGGTGTTTCCAGTATTGACGAGCTGTTCTCGGACGTTCCCTCCCAAGTCAAGCTGGATCGCAAGCTAAACCTACCACCTGCGATGTCCGAATTCCAGCTCATGAAGTACATGTCTGACCTTGCAGGAAAAAACACCACAACTGATCGCATGGTTTCATTTCTGGGTGCAGGTGTGTATGACCACTATGTGCCCAGCGTTGTGAAACATATCATCTCACGGTCCGAGTTTTACACATCATATACTCCGTACCAAGCGGAAGTAAGTCAGGGAATGCTCCAGTCTATCTTCGAATATCAGACACTTATGTGCGAGCTGACTGCTATGGATATCAGCAATGCCTCGCTATACGACGGCGCCACCGCGATTACTGAAGCTGCAATGATGGCAAGCAGGCTGACTCGTAAACAAGAAGTGATCATTTCCCAAGCAGTGCATCCTGATTATCGCAGGACATTAAGGACATATGCACACAACCTAGAGTTGAACGTAACAGAGGTTCCTTTCAAAGACGGTTCGACTGATATCAAAGCGATACGGGATCTTGTTTCTGATAGTACGGCCTGTGTTATTCTGCAAAGCCCAAACTTCTTTGGTTGCATAGAGAATATGGCGCTTGCGGCAGAAGCGGCTCACGAGAAGAAGGCGCTCTTTGTAGCGTGTGTTGATCCGATATCGCTAGGTATCATAGCTCCTCCGGGAGAGTATGGTGCTGATATCGCAGTAGGTGAAGCCCAGGGTCTTGGAATTCCCATGGGCTTTGGCGGTCCACATCTGGGCTTTATGACCTGCCGTAAAGAGCATATGAGACAGATGCCTGGTCGCGTTGCCGGCGAGACCCATGACAATCAAGGACGTCGGGGATATCTCTTGACGCTTCAAGCCAGAGAGCAACATATTAGGCGAGATAGGGCAACATCAAACATTTGCTCAAACCAAGCGCTTTGCGCTCTTGCTGCAACAGTATACTTGTCATGGCTAGGGAAACAAGGGATAAAGGAAGTTGCAGAGCAGTGTGTTGCGAAAGCGCATTATGCATGTGAGAAGCTTTCCGAGATTCCCGGGTTTGAACGAAAGCACTCAGCACCTTTCTTTAAGGAATTCGCAGTGAAAACACCTGTCAATCCGGAAAAACTCTGTAAAGGCCTTCTCGAGGCCAGCATTTTAGGTGGGCTACCGCTTGGAAGGTTCTATTCAGGCCTGTCTGATTCCATGTTAGTCGCAGTGACAGAGAAGCGAACCAAAGGGGAGATTGATGCACTATGTCGGGCATTGGAGGGATTAGTATGAGTATGCCACTGATTTTCGAAAAGAGCAAACCAGGCCGCAAAGCCTATTCCTTGCCCGAGCTCGATGTGCCGAAGAATGAGAGCCCTGACTTGTTACCGGATTGGGCAATTCGAAAACAAAATGCTTCTTTGCCTGAGATAAGTGAAGTTGACCTGGTTCGTCATTATACTGAATTGTCCCGACGAAACTTCGGGGTAGATCAAGGATTCTACCCTCTTGGGTCATGTACGATGAAGTATAACCCAAAGGTAAATGAAGATGTCGCAGCTCTCTCCGGATTTAACAACATTCACCCATATCAACCGGAAGAACTGGTGCAAGGCGCGCTGCAACTTATGTACGAATTCGGACGGGATTTGTGCGAAATCAGTGGGATGCACGAAGCGTCGCTTCAACCTGCTGCAGGGGCTCATGGCGAACTTACAGGGCTTATGTTAATAAGGGCGTACCATGAGAGTCGCGGAGAAGGCAAAAAGAGGACTAAGGTGATAGTGCCTGACTCGGCTCACGGAACCAATCCTGCCAGTGCTGCATTTTGTGGATATCGTGTGGTTGAAGTAAAGTCAGATGAACAAGGGGGAGTCAATCTTGATTCCCTCCGCGAAGTTATCTCTGACGATGTTGCAGCTCTCATGCTGACCAACCCCAATACGCTAGGCCTCTTCGATGAAAACGTTACTGAAATTGCAGAAATCGTTCATAATGCCGGAGGACTTCTCTATTATGATGGCGCTAACATGAACGCGATAGTAGGCGTAGTACGCCCGGGAGACATGGGGTTTGACGTCCTCCACTACAATGTGCACAAAACCTTCTCTACACCGCACGGCGGCGGTGGACCTGGTTGCGGCGCTATTGCAGTCAAAAAGATCCTGGCTCCGTTTCTCCCTGTACCGGTTGTTGACAAACAGGGCGATCTATACACCCTGAACTACGACAGACCTCAGTCAATTGGTATGGTAAAAGGGTTCTACGGCAATTTCAATGTCATGGTAAAGGGATTTGCGTACATTAGGTCCCTCGGAGCTGAAGGATTGCGTAGAGTAGCTGAGACTGCTGTCCTTAACGCGAACTACATCATGAGAAGGCTTGAGAAATACTATAACTTGCCTTATGATCGTCACTGTAAACACGAATTTGTCATTGACGCGTCTCGACAGCTTCAATATGGGGTTCACACTAATGATATTGCTAAAGCCCTTCTTGATCTGGGATTCCACGCTCCGACGGTATACTTCCCACTTATTGTCAGGGAAGCTATGATGATTGAGCCTACGGAGACAGAATCTAAGGAAACCCTCGATGCTTTCATCGAGGCCATGATTGAAATAGCGCAGCTCGCTGAAACCTCACCTGAGAAGCTACAGACAGCACCACACAATACAGTTGTCGGTAGACTGGATGATGTTACTGCTGCGAGGCGACCTATATTGCGTTGGACTCCGCCTGAGGAGTAGATGATTCTTTAGGACTGTAATCGGTATTACTTCAACTACAAGAGTAAACGCTTTGATGTTGAGGGTTACCTGTGCTTTCAGCTGCGGATGGTATTACGGTCAAAAGCGCGGGTAACCCTGCTGACTTAAGAAACATGGCAAAGGCAGAAGCAGTCATATGCTTGAAAGAAGCGTGAGTCTTCACATGCCTAGGAAATAGCGACTCTATCATACGCCTGATAACACAAGAGCCCGGGATGTTCACGGTAGAACAGAAAATGCGTGACTATTGGATAACGTTCATTGAACCTCTGGTATGAATAGGGAGAACCGCTGATGAATAGATCAAAGTCCCATGTGGAAGTAGATATAAGGTCATTTGCAGCCCAGCCTCTAGAGAGTCTTATGAAATCTGCGTGGGATATCCGTGTCAGTAACTTCGGGCAAGATATCAACTGGGTGAATCCGATTCGTACTGCAGTTCTGAGCGTTACAGGAACGACATGCATCCTTAAGTGCGCTCACTGCGGGGGAAAATACCTCAGGCATATGCTTCCCATTGAACGTCGGGGCGAACTTGACTCGTCTCAGATTTCCAGCTGTCTCGTGAGCGGTGGATGCGATTCTTCCGGTAGAGTTCCGGTAGAACGGCATATCCACGTACTTCCGGAACTTTCGTCAAAATGGCGACTTAATATGCACCTTGGCCTAGCCTCTGAAGAGGTAATAAGAACCGTCGCTCCTTTCTGCCACGTGGTGTCATTCGATTTTCTGGTTGATGACGACACTATTCGGGACGTCTACGGCTTTCCCGCCTCCGGCGGGGACTATCTCCGGACATATTCTATGCTAAGACAGCACGTAAAAGTAATCCCTCATATTTGCATCGGCTTGCACGGCGGACAGATTTCAGGAGAACTCGATGCGCTTTGTGCCTTGACTGAAATCGGCGCTGACGCTATTGTTTTTATTGTATTTATTCCTACATCAGGGACTCTCTATGAAAACTGCACGCCTCCACAGGTTGAAGACGTGGCTCGCATAATTGCCACTGCAAGGTGCCTATTTCCTCAGACACCGATTTACCTTGGGTGCATGCGTCCGCATGGCCGGTACAGACATGTGCTGGATCCTATGGCAATACGAGCAGGAGTGAACCGAATAGTAGTGCCTTCACAAGAAGGGCGAGCTGAGGCATCAGAGTTGGGACTTAATGCATCATGGATAGAGGAGTGCTGTGCGCTGTGAATGACAACCGAACGATAAGAGTATCTGTAGGGACAGCGGCAGCCTTAGGGCTGGTAAATGTGCGTTGTGATATTCTTCCCAGCACTGCCTATTTGATGACTTGCGGAGGGTGTGTATCGCGATGCGCATTTTGTGCTCAGGCCAGATCCAGCAACAGCTCGGAAGCCCTCCTATCCAGGGTGAGTTGGCCTGAATTTCCTATAGAGCAGGTTCTCGATGCTCTTGCCCGAGGCAACTCCATTCTGCAAAGAGTGTGTGTTCAGGTAACTTCTACATCTACCGCACGCAAGACTACCAAAGAATTAGTCAGCGATATGATAAAGATTAGGCAGGCGTGCGGATTCGCTCACCAGATCTCTCTGTCGTACCATCCTTCTTCTGTTTCTGATGTAGAGAGCCTGTTCGCACTAGGAGTGGATAGGATAGGAATCGCGCTGGACGCGGCCACTCAGCGCATACATGAAAGAACGAAAGCGGGATCCGGATCCTGGGCAGGCACTCTGAGACTCATTGAAGAATCTTCCGCCCGTTTCCCGGGGAGAATCAGCACTCACCTGATAGTCGGTCTTGGAGAAACAGAGGAAGAACTGGTCAATATCATTCAGCATATGAAAGACCTTGGAATAACGATAGGGCTTTTTGCGTTTACACCTGTAAAGGGTACACCGATGGAGCGTGTTCCTCAGCCACAACCGGATACGTACCGCAGGGTGCAAATAGCCAGGCATCTGATTACCGGCGGGTACGTAACCGCTCAAGACTTCTCTTTCGCTAACGGACGCATTCTTGATGTCGGTTTGGCCCCTGAAACCCTTAGAAAACTAATAAGTGACGGTGCTCCGTTTGAGACTTCAGGCTGTCCGGATTGTAACAGGCCGTACTATAATGAACGACCGGGAGGAGTCACGTTCAACTACCCAAGGTCGTTGACAGAAGCAGAGATTCAGAATTGTATACTTGAAGCGAAGCTTGAGGGATTAGAGACGGAGGATACACCGCGTGGAAGTAAAGGCAGGTAGGAGAGGAAAATCAATGAAGTGGAGACTGCTTCGTACAGGACATAATTCCGGTGCCTGGAACATGGCTGTGGATGAGGCTATTATGATTCATGTGGCGAAGAAGATTGTGCCCCCTACGTTCAGACTGTACGGCTGGGTACCGCCTGCCCTGTCCCTTGGCCGGCTGCAATCCTTTGAGAGGGACGTGGATCCTGACAACTGCAGGAGTCTGGGGGTGGATGTAGTACGGCGTCCGACAGGAGGAAGAGCTGTGCTTCATGATAATGAGGTTACTTATAGCTTCATAATCAGTGAGGATGATCCTCTGCTCCCTCCGGATCTTCGAGATTCATTCTATTTGGCTACAGAGGGGATAGTAAAAGGTCTGGCTCTCCTTGGAATAGAAGCTGAAATTCAAGGCAGGCAAGGGGCGGGAAGTCTGGCTGACGCTTACGAAAGGGAATCACGAACCCGGCCTACACCGGATCAGAGTGTTCAGTCCGGGGCGTGTTTTGATTCGCCTTCATGGTATGAAGTAGTCGCAGGCGGTAAGAAATTGGTGGGTAGTGCACAGGCCAGGTTGAAAGGAGTGTTCCTTCAGCACGGGTCTATTCTCATCACATTAGATACAGATAAGGTATGCAGGGTCTTAAGGTATGATCATCCTGATGCCAGGGATCAGGCTTCGACACAGCTTCTGGAAAAGGCCACCTCGATTGAAGCCATCCTGGGACGTGCTGTAAGCTTCAGAGACGTAGAAGAAGCCGTCATCTCCGGTATCCAGGACCATATTAGTCCTATAGAACTTGTTGAAGGCCAATTGCTTCCTGAAGAATTATTATGTGCCGAGGATCTGATCTCCCAGAAGTACGCGGCAGACACTTGGACGAAGCGTCGATAGCCGGCGTGCTCAGGAAGAAATGGCACCTGGGAAAAACTGAACCCGGGAGAGAGCGGAATACGAGTGCCTAGGGGGCGTTCTTGTTGATGTTAGAACCTAAATCCTGCGGGAGTGGCCTAGAGAGGCTAAAGGCGGACTCACACCTGATTCTTGAGAGCGCGCTGAATGCAGTAGATCCTTACAAAGCAGTGCATTCTCATGTTACCAGAGAAGGGCGCTTCCTCAACGTGGGTGCCCATAGATATGATCTACAAGAAGTAGAGAGAGTAATTGTTGTCGGTGCCGGAAAAGCCAGCGCAAGGATGGCAGTGGCTATTGAGGAGATTCTGGGAGACTTGATTAGTGACGGACTGATCAATGTCAAGTATGGCCACGGAGAGCCCTTGAGGAAGATAACGGTATGGGAGGCAGGCCACCCTGTGCCTGACCAAGCCGGTATAGAGGGTGCCCGTAGGTTGCTTACTCTTGTGAAGGACGCAAATGAGCGGGATCTGGTAATATGTCTCATCTCCGGAGGGGGCTCCAGCCTATTGCCACAACCCACTTCCGGGATAGACCTTCTATCGAAACAGGAGACTACACGGGCGCTTCTTGAAAGCGGAGCGACGATTCACCAAGTCAACGCAGTGCGAAAGCACATTTCCGACATTAAAGGTGGGAGACTTGCACAGGCTGCAGCGCCTGCCCGCGTAGTATCGCTCCTGCTGTCAGATGTTATCGGAGACGATCTGGATGTAATCGCGTCAGGGCCTACTGTCCCTGACACAACAACGTTTGCCAGTGCTCTCGATGTGCTGGACAGGTATGATTTGACGGGACGTGTTCCTGTCAACGTGCTAAGTCACTTACGAGCAGGCGTAAGGGGTGATAACCCTGAGACTCCCAAGCCCGGTGACGCAGTCTTTAATAATGTAGTCAATGTAATCATTGCAAATAACGCAGGCGCAATCAACGCTGCAGCGGAAAAAGCCCATTCTCTGGGATACAAGCCGCTGGTGCTGTCTTCATTCATCCAGGGAGAGGCAAGAGAGGTTGCGCGGGTTATGGCTGCGATCGCCCGTGAGATAGCCGTGACCGGAAGGCCGATTGCAAGACCTGCCTGTGTGATAGCAGGCGGGGAAACCACAGTGACCCTGAAAGGCACAGGCGCCGGTGGACGTAACCAGGAGCTTGCTCTTCAAGCATCACTGGACATTGAAAACATTGAGAATATTCTTATCCTGGCTTCAGGCACTGACGGAACCGACGGCCCAACTGATGCGGCAGGCGCCATAGCTTCAGGCAAGACGCTTGCAGTTGCAAGAGAACTGGGTTTGTCTGCAAGAGACTATCTTGCTAATAACGACTCTTATCACTTCTTCAAAGCAATAGGAGATCTAGTCATGACAGGGCCTACAGGTACAAATGTGATGGACATTATCCTTATACTGGCGGGGCAGTGATATGTTCGGAAGTCTCATCCCTGCAGCTTCAGCATAGTGCATATTGCGTCAATATCTGGTTACTCTATATTTAGTATCCAGCGAATTCTGACTGCAGGGGGTGAAAGCAGGTGGGTGACTGGCTTCGCCATATAGTAAGGTTTGTTGTGTCAGCTTTGGTGCTTATGTTTATTGGGCTCATCGTGCCGGGTTTCAGTACGCTCAGCTTCTGGAATGCTCTGTTAGCAGCTGTGGTTATAGCAGGCATTGGTTATCTGATTGAAGCTGCAATCGGGAGAAACGTCTCTCCATTCGGGAGGGGGGTTGTGGGATTTCTGGTGTCGGCTGCTGTTATCTACGTTACGCAGTTTATCGTCCCAGCGCTGAGAGTTACGCTTTTGGGAGCCTTGATTGCTGCGTTTATCATTGGGCTCATTGACATGTTTATTCCCACCACTTTGCGATAGACGTGTCTATCCGATCTGTAGCCGGCCTCAATAGCGACAATTTGGACTCCCCGCCCGTCCGGACGGGGAATTCGCTTTTCATCCGGAACATTCGATTTCGGTATATTCGCTCTTTATTCCACGTATTTGTTTTTTCCCTTCTACAAGCAGCTCTCATTGCATGAGGAAGCCCTGGAATCTTGGCATTCCAAGAATAGCTTATTGAGAGCTAATTGCATTTGCTCCCGGAAACATTAGAATAAGATTGGGGGATGGCAAAGCCTGCAATTATCGCCACCGTAGAAATGCTGCGCATTTTGCTTTCGTGAGGACAGTCTTAACAGTCCTATCGCCACTAGTACGTAAGCGGATCGATGTAATGAAGAATGAATGAGTAAGGGAGGTATACGCTTTGGAGAATATAATTGCGTCTATGATGGATGTACAGGAAGCCAGCGAAGGTGCTATCAATAACATGTTTTCTCTGCTCGTGAGTGTAGGCGGAGTATTGATACGCATAGCCGTGACCCTGCTAATAGCCTATCTTGTTATCAGGGCTGCGAATTCTGCGATTGACGGAATCATATTGAAACGCAGGCCGGATCACACTCAGTTGCTGGACGATCGGAAAGCAAAGACCTTAAGCTCGCTTCTACGGAGTGTAGTGCGATATGTAGTGTACGCTTTTGCGATAATAGCTGTCCTTAAGCAAATCGGCATTGATACCACCGGTCTACTTGCAGGTGCCGGACTGGCAGGCTTAGCAATTGGCTTCGGCGCTCAGAGCCTGGTTCGAGATATCATAAACGGATTTTTCATCTTGTTCGAAGACCACTTTGCCGTAGGCGATTATGTAAGTATCGGCGACGTGTCAGGAATCGTTGAAAGCCTTGGCCTTAGGGTCACACGGGTGAGAGGTTTCGGTGGCGAGTTACATGTTATTCCCAACGGACAAGTGGAGAAAATCGTGAACCATATGGGAGCTTCAATGAGGGTATTGTTTGGTGTAACTGTCGGTTATGAGGCTGATATTGATCATGTGATCCAGGTCTTGAACCAAGGTTTCGAAAACGCGAAGAGGGATATTCCTGATATTGTAGAAGGTCCAACAGTGCTTGGCGTGAATGAGTTAGGTGACTCAGGAGTAGAGCTTCGAATACTTGCCAGGGCCAAGCCAATGCAGCAATGGAACGTAGAGAGGGCTCTTAAGAAACGCGTAAAGGATATCTTTGACCGGGAAGGTATAGTAATTCCCTATAGACACATGCAAGTCCTTGTAAGCAGGGAAGATAGCGCCCTTAAGGAATACGATATTTCAGGAGCTTAGGAGGATCAGTCATTGAAGTTCTACCTTGGCGACATTGTGCGGTTACGAAAAGCGCACCCTTGCGGGTCTACAGATTGGGAGGTCATGAGGGTAGGGGCGGATTTCCGCATCAAGTGCCTTGGATGTGGAAGAGTTTTACTGATAAGTAGATCAAAGTTTGAGAAGAGTGTAAAACAAGTAGTATCCCGCTCCGGAGGTGAAGAATAATGGTCCGAGTGGGTATCGTGGGGCTGCCCAATGCAGGTAAGTCTACTTTATTCAATGCGCTTACTCGGGCCGGCGCCGAGGTAGCCAACTATCCGTTTACAACAATTGAACCTAATGTGGGAGTTGTTGCTGTTCCCGACAAGCGCCTTCAGCGTCTCGGGGAGCTTATAAAGCCAAAGAAACTTACGCCGACAACAATGGAGTTTGTGGATATCGCAGGCCTTGTCAAGGGTGCCAACAAAGGAGAAGGCCTCGGCAACCGTTTCTTGGGACACATACGAGAGGTCGATGCCATTGCTCACGTTGTACGATGTTTCCCTGATCCGGATGTGTCTCATGTCAGCGGGTCCTTCGATCCCATTGGCGATATGGAGGTAATCGAACTCGAATTAGTTTTGGCTGACTTGGAGACTGTAGAGAAAAGACTTGATAAAACCATAAGGATGCAAAAAGGTGGTAATGTCCGGTACAAGGAAGAGGCCTTGCGACTGGAGAGGCTTAGAGACGGTCTTCTGGAAGGCAAACCCGCAAGAGAGGTTTTTACCTCAGATGAAGACAGGCTGGCTGTGAGAGACCTCTTTCTTCTGACTATGAAGCCTGTTGTCTATGTGGCAAACATAGGAGAGGGTGACTTGGAAGGCGACTCGGAATACGTAACGGCAATGGCGAAATGGGCTCAATCAAGAGGGTATGATGTTCCTGTGACTGCAATTTCGGCTAAGCTTGAGTCAGAGCTTGCTGAGTTGGATCCTATAGACGCTGCTGAGTTTCTCGAGGAACTGGGAATTCAGTCGTCAGCTCTTGCCAGGATTATCCTTGCGTCATATGAAGCCCTTGATTTGATAACCTTCTACACAACGAAGGGAGACGAAACAAGGGCATGGACTGTGAAACAAGAGACAGCTGCGCCGCAAGCTGCAGGTGTTATCCATTCCGATATGGAGCAAGGCTTCATCAAGGCGGAAGTCATTGGTTATGAGAGTCTTATGACGATAGGTTCATTAGCGGGAGCCAGGGACAAGGGATTGGTAAGACAAGAGGGACGGGACTACATGGTCAAGGACGGAGACGTAATCCTATTTCGATTCAGTGAGCCTTCAAGAAAGTAATAGTTTCAGGTGAGATTTGTAATTCTTTTGTGTAATTGTCATCTTGTTATGCTGATGCTATAATAGGGACGCTGTACATTACGACTACGGGTGTAGAATATGGGTGTACAAGTTCCCTGCTCCACACAGGATGTGGGGCCATAAGTCCGGAGGGAGGTGTCCAAGATGCGGGATTACGAGACTATGTTCATCTTAAGACCTGACCTGGAGGAAGAGGCTGTCGAGGCAGTCACAACAAGGTTCCAGGGGCTCATAACTGACGGAGGCGGTACTGTTGCAAGTGTAAATAAATGGGGTAAGCGCCGCCTTGCTTATGAGATTCGAGGTTACGGAGAAGGCGTGTACGTAATCATGGAATTCTCTGCTGAAGCGGATGTCGCACGAGAGCTTGAGCGAGTTTTCAAGATTGCGGACGAAGTGATACGACATCTTTTAATCAAGAAAGACTAGAGACCGAGTTTCTGGTAAGAGCACGAGAATAGGTGGTGCTATAACGTGAATAGAATAGTGCTCGTAGGGAGGCTTGCGCAAGAACCCGAACTTCGCTATACGCAGACAGGCATTGCTGTCACTAAGTTTGCTATTGCAGTAAACCGTCCTTTCTTAAATCAGCAAGGTCAGAGAGAAGCTGATTTCATCGACATTGTGGTATGGCGGAACCAAGCAGAAAACTGTGCGAACTACCTCTCCAAGGGTAGGCTTGTCGGCGTTGACGGTAGACTTCAAATCAGATCTTATGAGACTGCCGACGGGCAGAGGCGACGTGTAGCTGAAGTAGTTGCTGATCGAGTCGAATTCCTTGATCGGGCAAAAGACACCGGAGAGGGAAGTGACGACACAGGCCGGCAACAGACAGAGGATGATAATAGCTTCCCGGACGAAGTGCCGTTCTAAGGCACCGATTTATGTTAATGACTTCTCGTAACAAATCTTTAGGGGGAAAGAGTGTGAGAAGAGAAAGAGGCCGCAGAAGCAGAAAACGCGTATGTGGATTCTGTGTAGATAAAATTGAAGGCGTGGATTACAAGGATGTGGCCAGGCTTAGGCGCTATATAACAGAGCGAGGCAAGATTGTTCCACGGCGGATATCCGGCAATTGCGCGAGACACCAAAGACAGGTCACTCTTGCCATCAAGAGGGCTCGTACAGTCGCCCTGCTTCCGTTCACTGCAGAATAGCCTAATTGACCATACCTAAAACCATAGTATGCTGTGGGGGGCTGCCGGACAGGTGGCCCCTTTTCGGTAATAAACCCTGTAATGGCAATACAGGTATCAATTGTTTCCCCGTGCTGTGAAGGAGAACCCAAAAGAATCGGAGAATAAATGAGTCATGAACTAACGTGACCATGAAAGCTCCGCTTAGGGAGGGGGCAGGGAACTGTATGGCTTTCCAAGGGAGTGTCGGGAGTACAGAAAAGGAAGTAGTATCCAGGGTTGATATTGCCCGTAATATCAAAACAATTGAATGGTTGAAGACTGAACTTATCGGCGGCCTGTCTTCGCTTTTCAAAGGCATGCTCAAGAATAGTGACGAGCTCATCGCGGATTCCCTTGCTAACATCGTGGTAGGATGTTATCTTCTAGGTAAGCGGTTGGGCCTCCCCTATGGCGCCCTGGACGAGAAAGTCGCAGAGAAAGTCAAAGCAAACCTTGAGCAGGGTCATGAAATTGAAGCATGGTACGGCGATTTTTCCTTGCTTAAGAGGTATCTAACTGGGAGGAAGACTTAAGATAAATGACTCGTTCTGATAACACCAGAATACTTGTGGAAAGCGCTCTTTTGGTTGCCATATCCACACTATTTTGCGTTCTTGATGCTTATATACCTATATTTGCCCTTGTTTATCCTCTTCCCATTGTGATTCTTGTGGTAAGACGGGGACTGCGAGCCGGGGTCTGGGCGACTGTTGTTACAATCGCGGCTACCAGTATGTTTGTAGGTCCGTTTCAGGGACTACTGGTCTTCACAAAAGTGGGGATTATCGGAATTACCCTTGCTCAGTGTATCCGCAAACAGTTTTCACCTGTAAAGACCGTAGCGATCACTGCTGTGGCAGTGGCTGTTTCCATGGCTTTTACTATCGGAGTCAACTTGCTTATCGGCGGTTTCGGTATTGAAGAAACATGGGAAATGATGCAAAAGAGTATGGATTCGGCCATCGAGTTTTACCGGCGTATTGGTGTTGCCGAATCAGAAATATCCAGAATGGAGACGTACCTGTCACAGATTACTGAGGCTGCAAAAATCGTTCTTCCTGCCTCGCTGTTGATGGTAGTAGTGACAGTTGCAGGTTTCAATTACTTAGTGGCCAGGCTTATCTTGGGCAAGCTTGGCCATAAATTGGCGGAACTCAAACCTTTTTTAAAATGGAGATTATCTTGGCATTATGGGTGGGGTTATGTAGCCGGCCTTATTCTGGCATCTATTGGACAGGTTGCCGCTGTTCCTTTAGTTTCCAATATAGGTACTAACGTAATGTCAGTATTCGGTATGGTTTTCTTGGTTCAAGGCGCAGCAGTCGCCTGGTATTTTTTTGATAAGTATAAATTGCTTCCTATTGCAAAATGGTTGATTATGATCTTTATTGTTCTGAATCCGACTCTTCTCCAGATATTGTCATGGGCCGGAGTACTTGACGCATGGTTGGATTTTCGTAAACTGTCTTCATAGAGTAAGGGGTGGAGGTATGGAAGTCATTCTCATAAAGGATGTTAAAGGACTTGGTAACGAAGGAGAGGTAGTTAAGGTAGCCGATGGATACGCACGAAACTACCTTATACCTAAAGGCCTTGCTTTGCAGGCAACCAAGGCTAATCTGCGCATGCTGAAGGATAAAAGAGAAACCATGGAGACAAAAGCAGAGAGAGAGCTTGCTGCGGCTGAGAAGACGGCTAAGCAGTTGGAGCATTCAAGAATCACCATCCGCCGCAAAGCAGGTGAAGGCGGCAAGTTGTTCGGTTCAGTGACTGCTAAGGATGTTGCTGACGCTGTAGAGAA
>MTKW01001279.1_pt1 | contig 25175 bp, 17 predicted proteins | sample 1042761 | NCBI WGS metagenome assembly MTKW01 (sample SAMN06205366, study PRJNA360243) | anaerobic digester metagenome | biome: Wastewater treatment plant; feature: Anaerobic digester sludge; material: sludge; isolation source: anaerobic digester fed with sludge from wastewater treatment plant ...
CTGCCTGAAGGAGACTTTGATCGGGAGAACCTGGTTACATTCCTAAATGACGCACTGAACGCCGTTGATTTCCGCAAGCCTGGGACTCCAGCTTTTTATCAGTCTATCGAAGAGGCCAATAACTCTTTGCGGCAGCGGCTGTCTGACTATCAGTCCAAGAGCGGCCATAGACCGGCGATTACCGCAGTTGGCCATTCTCACATCGACGTTGCCTGGCTCTGGCAGCTGAAACACACCAGGGAGAAGAGCTCGAGAACCTTCTCGACTGTAAATCACCTGATGAAGCAGTATCCTGAGTATCAGTTTATCCAAAGCCAGCCTCAGCTCTATGACTACATTAAAGAAGATTATCCGGCCATTTATGAGGAAATCAAGGAAAATATTAAAGCCGGCAAGTGGGAAGTGACCGGCGGCATGTGGGTGGAGTCTGACTGCAACGTGCCTTCCGGCGAGTCCTTAGTGCGCCAGTTTCTCTTTGGCACCCGCTTTATGAAAGAAGAGTTTGATGTAGAGTGCAGTGTTCTTTGGCTGCCCGACGTATTCGGCTATTCCTGGGCATTACCACAGATTCTAGACAAGAGCGGCATGAAGTACTTTATGACTACCAAGATCAGCTGGAGCCAGTACAACCGTCCTACCTACGATACATTTATGTGGCGGGGACTTGATGGAACCGAGATACTGACCCACTTTATCACTGCCACTGAATCAGAAAAACCCAGATATTACACGTACAACGGGATCTTAAATCCAGCCACTGCCCAGCGCAGCTGGGAGCATTATCAGCAAAAGGAGATCAACGATGAGCTCCTCATTGCCTACGGCTGGGGAGACGGCGGCGGCGGGCCGACCAAGGAAATGATCGAAATGGGCCGGCGCATGCAGGAGCTGCCTGGGATTCCCAAAATCGAGTTTGGCAAGGTAGAACCCTACTTTGAGCGCCTGGGCGCCAGGGTCAAGGGGGAAAGGCGCCTGCCTGTAGTGGACGGAGAGCTTTATCTAGAATACCACCGGGGGACCTATACCTCCCAAGGCAAGATTAAAAGGGACAATCGCAAGGGCGAAGTGATTCTCCATGATGTAGAGTTCCTGCACAGCCTGGCACAGGCTAAACTCCAGGAACACAGCTATCCCCAGGACGAAATTAATGAAAACTGGAAAATCCTGCTGCGCAATCAGTTCCATGATATTCTGCCAGGTTCGTCCATCACAGAAGTCTACGAAGATGCTGCAGAGGAGTTTGCCCAGCTCTTCGCTTCCGCTGAAAAACATGAACAGGATGCCCTGCAGCTGCTGGCTGATGCTGTAGATCTGGACGGACAGAAACTTGTGGTCTTCAACTCCCTCTCCTGGGATCGGGGCGGCGTAGTCACACTTCCTTGGAGCAAGGAACTGGAGGGTATGGGCTTTTGGACCGCCGCAGGCGAGAGACTGCCTAGCAAAATCGTGGACTGCTTTGGCAAGAAGCAATTAGAGATCAGAGTGCCTGAGATCCCTGCCCTAGGCTATCAGACCTTTGTGGTACGGGAAGCAGATGCCGGTGAAACTCAAGCACCGCTAGGTGAAGTCACAATCTCAGGACGAGTGATTGACTCGCCGTATTACAAAATTACCTTTAATGAAAAGGGACAGATTACATCCCTCTATGATAAAGGTGCCGAGCGGGAAGTTGTGCCCGCAGGCAGCCTGGCCAACGAACTGCAAGCCTTTGAGGACCGGCCCATGAACTTCGACTGCTGGGATATTGACCTCTATTACCAGGAGAAGCAATATCCGGTAGATGAGCTGACCAAGTGGGAGGTTTTAGAAGACGGTCCGGATCGTGTTGTGCTCGGCCTGGAATGGAAGTTCCTTGACTCCACCATTAGGCAAAGGGTCTCAGTTTCCGCCTACAGCAGGGCGATTGACTTTGCCACAGAGGCAGACTGGAACGAGCATTCTATCTTGCTCAAGGCTGCTTTCCCCGTGGCAGTGCGTAACACCAAGGCAACCTATGAGATTCAATTCGGCAACGTTGAACGCCCTACCCACTATAACACCAGCTGGGACTGGGCTAAGTTCGAAACAGTGGCCCAGAAGTGGGTGGATCTGTCTGAACGTGACTATGGTGTAAGTCTGCTCAATGACTGCAAGTACGGCCACGACATTAAGGACAATGTAATTCGCCTCACCTTGCTGAAGTCTGGTATTGATCCGGATCCAGTAGCGGATCAGGGACATCATGAGTTTACCTACAGCCTCCTTCCTCACCAGGGCGACTGGTATGAGGGCGGAACAACCCAGGCAGCCCATGAGCTTAACTATCCGCTGCGGGGTATTATCAGTTCCGTTTCCCATGGCGGCTTGGAGCCCAAGGGCCAGCTGCTGCAGGTGGAAGGGGAGAGCACCATTTTAGATACTGTGAAAAAGGCCGAAGACGGCAGCGAACTCGTGTTGCGTTTCTATGAGTTCGGAAATCGCAGAGATACTGTAACAGTTACATTCCCCCATGGACTTCAGGCTGTCAGGGAATGCAACTTAATGGAGCAGGAAGATACAGATGTAGAATTTGAGTCTGACCGTTTCACATTTACCCTTAACCCTTATGAGATTAGGACTTTCAAGATAATGTAGTTCTGGAAGAGGTGCAAGAGATGGCAGGCAACCCAACTGAATTTCATGAACGCCGCATGTTATATCTGCAGGTGCGAGATTACATCTTGAACCAGATCGAAGAGGGTGTCCTTGTTCCGGGGGAAAAGATCCCCCCGGAACGGGAGTTGGCCGAAAAATTGAATGTCAGCCGTTATACCGCCCGGCGAGCGCTGCAGGAGCTGGTAGACGAGGGAGTTCTCTATCGAGTGCAGGGAAGCGGCACCTATATTAGGGAGAGGAACAATAGTCACAAGAGGCTGGATGCTATTGGGATTGTGATGCCCTTTGTGGAAGCGGAGATTGAGATGATGATTCTCTGCGGCATGCAGAGAGCTTTGCGTCGTACGCCGTATACCATGATGCTTTATACTTCCCATAATGACAGCGCCAAAGAAGCGGAGGCAGTCTCCCTGCTCACGTCAGAGGGGGTGGCCGGTTTGATTCTAATGCCCTCCCATGACAAGGGGGCAGGCATGTCAGCCCTCCCCTTAAAGCGTGATGGCTTTCCCTTTGTGATGGTTGATCGGACCATTGAGGCTTTTCAGGCAAATTGTGTAGTTTCCGACAACCAGCAAGGCGGCAATCAGGCGGCCCGACATCTTTTGGACCTCGGTCATAGAAAGATTTGCTTCTTATATCATCAGATAGACACTTCCAGCAGTATCCGCCAGCGCTTAAGGGGTTTTAAAGAAGCGTTTCGGGAACATGACGTTTCAGGCGGGGACTCCTACGCCTTTGACCATCAGAAAGGGGTCGAAGAACTCAAGGCATTTTTGCAGATGCAGGAGTATACGGCTGTAGTAGCTGGCAACGCCACTGTAGCCGCCAGTTTGATCACCGCCTGCCGTGATCTGAAGCTGTCTATTCCAAAAGACCTTTCCATCGTCAGTTTTGACGATTTGAAAATGGTGAGGATGCTTGATGTCTCACTTACCACGGTCAATCAACATTCTGAACTTATGGGCGAGAAGGCTGTGGAACTGCTGCTGTACCTGATTGAAAACGGGGATGATCAGCTGCTGCCCTTAACTCAGCTCTATCTGCCCACCGCACTTATGGTGGGTAATTCGTGTCAGAAGTTAGCATAACGAGGAGGTGAAGGTGTGCGTAGATTTGTCACGACCAAAAATATAATGCTGCTGGTCTTGGCTGTTGCTATGTTGGCCGGCTGGTTTTTGGAAACAGCTTATGCCCAGGGGGAGTTTGTGGAGATAATTGACTACCAGAGTTATGTTGCCCAGTATCAAGCAAGAGGTGCTCAGAATGTGTCCAGCGGGGCTGAGGTGGTAGTTTACGGTAAAGATTTCGTACTCACCGATATGGCTGGGGAGCTCATCTACGCCCCTGAAAAGGATGACTATGCGGTGCTCACTGAGGAAGTGGGCAGTATGGTTTGGCTGATTCGGGCACCAGAGGCGGGTTTTTACAATCTGGAGATTGAGTATATGCCTGTGCCGGGAAGGGGGATTTCCATAGAGCGTTCTGTGGAAATCAATGCTGAGATACCCTTTGAGGGTTCGCAGTATCTGGTTTTTCCCCGGGTCTGGCAAGATGCGGAGCCAATCCAGATGGATAACCAGGGCAATGAACTTCGTCCGCTGCAGAGGGAAGTCTTTATGTGGCAGGCGAAATTGGTCTCTGATTCCATGGGCAATTATAAAGAACCTTACCGCTTTTACCTTGAAGAGGGAGTAAATACAGTTACGTTGGTATCTAGGCGAGAAGCGATGCAGGTCTATGCTTTACGTTTTTTCAGAGCTGAAGAACCTCCTGCTTACGCGGAGCTTAGTGCCTCTTACCAGGAGCAGGGCTTCCGGGAGGCGGCAAACGTATTTGTTAAACTTCAGGAGCGGGATTCTTCCTATCGGTCTGAATCTACTATTTCACCCCTCTTTGACCAGGGCGATCCTACTATGGAACCCTATCATCCCGCCTTGATCCGTCTGAATATGATCGGCGGAGACAGCTGGAGTAAGGTCGGACAATGGGTGCGCTGGGACTTTGAAGTTCCAGAGGACGGATTGTACAAAATAGCCATTAAGGGCAAGCAGAATCAGATTCGCAGCTGGTTCAGCAACCGCCGCATTTACATCGACGGTGAAGTTCCTTTTGAGGAAATGAACGCAGTCCGCTTTCCCTACAGTTCCACTTATCTGATGAATGTGCTGGGCCCTGAAGACAGCGCGGAGCCTTATCTCTTCTATTTAACCGAGGGTTCCCATTCCATTACCATGGAAGTTGTCTTAGGTGATCTAGTGGATGTCATTCGAACTGTGGAGTCAAGTGTCTATGAACTGAACTCATTGTATCGGCAGATCATTATGATTACCTCACCTACGCCCGATCCGATGCGCACCTATGAGCTGCCCAAGAGGATCCCGGGACTGATTGAAACCATGGTTGAGCAGGCAGAAATCGTCAACGGCCTGGCTGACGCCTTGGAGGAGTATACCGGGCAGAAGGGCGGTGCCACCGTTTTGCTCCGGGATCTGGCCAGGCAGCTGGAAACCTTGGCGGAGCGGCCGGATACCATTCCGACCCGTCTAGCCCAATTTAGGGATAATTTAGGCTCCCTGGGAACCTGGCTCCTTACGGTGCGAGATCAGCCGCTGGCTGTAGACTACCTGATTGTGGCCTCACCAGAGATGGAGCTGCCCAAGGCAGCAGCTTCCGCAAGCGAACGTGTTACCCATGAAGCGAGGGCTTTTGCTGCGTCTTATACCCACAACTACCAGATGGTGGGGGATGTCTATGCTGGAGAGACGGAGCCGTTAAAGGTCTGGATCGGCTGGGGCCGTGACCAAGCCCAGATTCTTAAGCGGATGATTGAAAACCAATTTACTCCCCAAACTGGAATTATGGTCAACCTGGAACTAGTGAGCATGGGTGTTCTGCTGCCGGCGTCGGTGGCAGGGAAGGGCCCGGATGTGGCCATGGGTGTACCATCAGCCCAGCCTATCAACTTTGCCTTTAGGGATGGGGTTGTGAACCTGGCTGAGCTTCCAGATTTCCCCGAGGTCAAAGAGCGCTTTATGTCCAGTGCCATGGTGCCCTTTACCTTCAGGGATAATGTCTATGCCCTCCCTGACCAGCAGTCGTTTTTGATGCTGTTTTACCGCAGTGATGTCCTTTCCCAACTGGGTATAGATATTCCTGACACCTGGGATGATGTATTTGCAGTGATTCCCGTGCTGCAAAAGCGAAACATGGAATTTGGCCTGCCCTATTCGGTGCCGCTTAAGGCGGCCAGCGGCGCCATTGGTGATGTCAGTGGCACAGTCGGCAGCCTAGCTTCGAGCGGCGGCGTGTTGACCCTGCTCAGCTTTCTCTACCAAAGCGGAGAAGAACTCTTTATTGAAGATGGTCTGGCCACCAACTTAGACCACGAGGCGGCGGTGGAAGCCTTTAGCCGGTGGACCGAGCTCTATGAGCTTTATAAACTGCCCCTGGATTATAACGCTCTCAACCGCTTCCGCATGGGAGAGATGCCCTTTGTGATTGCGAACTACAGTTTGTACAATGAACTCCAGGTCTTCGCACCGGAGTTGAGGGGAAAATGGAACTTTACGCTTGTACCTGGGACAGTTCAGCCCGATGGCACCATCGATCGCTCTGCTCCTGCAGGTACGGCCCAAACCGGTTCGGTCATCATGGCTAACTCAGAGATGGTTGACCAGGCTTGGGAGTTTTTGAAGTGGTGGACCAGCACCGAGGTGCAAACTGAGTTTGGCCGCCAGATTGAAAGCGTCCTTGGACCGGCGGGCCGTTATGCCACAGCTAATGTGGAGGCTTTAGCCGGACTGCCCTGGTCTGTGGAAGAATATGATAAACTGATCAGCCAGTGGCGCTGGACCAGGGGCATTCCTGAGGTACCCGGGGGTTATATGATTGGGCGCTACTTGGATAACGCTTTTAGGCAGGTTGTTTATAACCATAAACCTGCCCGGGACGTTCTGTCCGATTACAATCGCCTGATTAACGAGGAGATTACTAGAAAGCGCTTAGAGTTTGAGCTGCCTGCAACTTATGAAGAATTGGATCCTCAGGACCGCAGACTTTACTGGTTAGACGATGAGTAGGAAGGGGGAGTAGAGATGCGACCTGCTGCCGAAAAACCTTTGTCAAGTGCACCGCAAAGCCGTCCGGAGGGACGTTTAGGGCGCCTTTGGGGCGAAATTAAGGCCAATAAGATCTCCTATCTGTTTATCGCCCCTTATGGCCTGCTCTTTACGCTCTTTACCGTGATACCTGTCTTTGTTGCCATCGCCCTTAGCTTTACGAATTACAATATGATTCAGCCGCCGAAATTTGTTGGCTGGGCCAACTATCTCAGGCTCTTTCTGTCAGATGATGTCTTTTTGATTGCGGTGAAGAATACCTTTGTGTTCGCCATTATTACAGGGCCCTTGAGTTATTTTGCCAGTTTCCTCTATGCCTGGTTCATTAACGAGCTGAGACCGAAAATCAGGGCCGTCTTTACGCTGATGCTGTATGCACCCTCCATATCTGGAGCTCTGTTTATGATTTGGACTGTGATGTTCAGCGGGGATGCCTATGGCTATGTGAACGGGTTCCTCTTGTACTGGGGAATCATCAAAGAACCTGTCCAGTGGCTGACGGATCCTAAGTATATGATGGGTGTTGTTATTATCGTAGTGCTCTGGATGAGTCTGGGGACAAGTTTCCTAGCCTTTATTGCAGGTCTTCAGGGCATTGACTCCAGTCTGTATGAAGCCGGGGCAGTAGATGGCATTCGTAATCGCTGGCAGGAACTGTTTTACATCACCTTGCCTCAGATGCGGGGCTACCTCATGTTTGGGGCAATCATGTCAATCACAGGCTCCTTTACTGCGGCGGCGCAGATCATTCCCCTGGTGGGTTTCCCCAGTACAGACTATGCAGGCCATACCATTGTGGCCCATCTGATTGACTACGGCAATGTGCGTTTTGAAATGGGCACTGCTTCGGCAATTGCAGTTATTCTTTTCTTGACAATGGTCGGAGTGCAGCGCTGGGTACAACGTTTTCTCAATAAATTAGGTACTTAAGGGGGGAGAAGGATGAGAGTCGGACTTTGGAACAAAAAACCGGCCCGATCTTTTGGCGGTGATCTGGCAATCTTTATCTTTCTGTTCGCAGGAGCACTCTTTTCGGTGCTGCCCTTGATTTATGCTGTTTCCAATGCCTTTAAGCCGCTGAACGAACTGTTCTTGTTTCCGCCGGTTTTCTTTGCACGGAACCCAACTTTGGACAACTTTTTCGACCTCTTTGTCCTGATGTCCAATTCCTGGGTGCCATTTTCACGCTATGTAATGAACACACTTGTGATTTCCATTGGCGGCACTGCAGGCCATGTGATCGTTGCTTCCCTGGCTGCCTATGCCTTAGCTAAGCATAAGTTTCCCGGTTCAAACTTTTTCTTCGGCATCGTGGTTCTATCGCTGATGTTTGCCCGGGAGGTTACGAACATTCCCAACTACCTCATCGTTTCCCGGTTTGGCTTGGTGGATACCTACTGGGCCATCATCCTGCCGGCCTGGGCCATGAGTTTGGGTCTCTTCTTAATGAAACAGTTTATTGAGGCGATGATTCCCGATGCCCTTCTGGAGGCGGCTAGAATTGAAGGGGCCAGTGAGTGGAAGATCTTCTGGCGGATTGTGATGCCCAACTGTAAACCTGGCTGGCTGACACTGATTATCTTATCCTTCCAAGGTCTTTGGGCCGAAACAGGAGGCCAGTTCATTTACAGTGAACAGCTGAAAACCCTGCCTTACGCACTTAACCAGATCATTGCCGGCGGGATTGCCAGGGCAGGTGTCGGTGCCGCGGTTGGTGTGATCATGATGATTGTTCCCATCATTGTCTTTGTGGTCAACCAGAGCAATGTAATCGATACGATGGGCACATCAGGGATCAAGTAGTAGACCACGGGAGGTAGTTAAGATGAAGCTGAATCGATTTGTTGTACTATGCTTCATGGTGCTGTTTACAGCCCTTACTTTAGTCCAGGGTCAGCTGTGGGCACAGGGAAGTTACACTTACAGCATTAATGGCGAGGCTGTACCGGGACCAAGTGTCTATGAAGCGGCTTATGAGATCTACGGCCATGATTTAGGCATCGGTGCCTTTCGGGAACCTCAGGATCTGACTGTTTCCTCAACAAATCAGGTTTATATCGCCGATACCGGCAATAACCGCATTGTGGTACTCAATGAAGAGCTGCTGGTAGACAAGGTGATCACCGGTTTTCAAAATGGGGAAGAGATGGATGCTTTGAACACTCCCACCGGACTTTTTGTCACAGACGACGGGGATCTCTATGTGGCTGACTACGGTAATCGCCGCATAGTAATCCTCGATGCAGCGGGCGATTTGCAGCGTACGATTGAAAATCCTACGGATCAGGAACTGATCCCTGAAGATTTTCGTTTCCGCCCCATGAAGCTGGTGGTAGACAAGGTAGGCCGGGTGTACGTTATTGCCGAAGGCGTACTGGAAGGCCTGATGGAATTTGATGAGCAAGGCATCTTTAGCGGGTTTATTGGCGCACCGAGAGTAAGTCCCAGTCCTTGGGAATACTTCTGGCGCAGCGTAATGACGGAAGCTCAAAAGGAAAGATCAATCATCTTTGTACCTACTGAATACAGCAATGTGGACATCGATGAAAATGGATTTATCTATACCACGCTCAGCAGGGGCCAGACCAATGTGCGGCAGCTGATCAGGCGCCTCAATCCTTCGGGGGAAGATGTTCTGCGCAGACCACGGGGGGGCTTTCCTCCCCCGCTAGGCGATGTGGACTTCATCGAATCGGTGGGCAACCCCCATGCTACTGTCACTGGACGTACAGCCTTTACGGACATTGTCGTTCGTGAGCATGGCATATACAGTGCTGTGGATCTGACCCGGGGCCGGGTTTTCACCTATGATGACAATGGCAATCTGCTCTATGCTTTTGGCAGTGTTTCTTTTGAAAAAGGCGGATTCAGGAACCCCTCTGCTATCACCGCGATTGGCGAGCGTCTCCTGGTCTTGGATCGGAGGATGAATCTGATCTCAGTCTTGGATCCGACGGAATATGCCAGCCTGATTCACAGTGCGATCGCGCTTTATCAGTCCGGCGACTACCATGGCTCAGCTGATCTGTGGCGAGAAGTCGTGTATCGCAATCCCAACCTGGACTTAGCCTACAGCGGCATCGGCCGTTCCCTTTTGAGGCAGGGGGATTTTGCAGGAGCTATGGAGATGTACCGCCTTGGCCAGGATCGGGCGGGGTATTCCCAGGCCCTGCAGCTGTATCGGCGGGAGTGGATCAATGAAAACTTTTCCTACATGATGGGCGGCCTGATAGTCCTGGTGGTTGTGGGGAAAGTTCTGTCTGCCTGGGTCAAACGCCGCAGGCATAATTCGGGCGAGTATCGGGGGCTGGCCACAAGGGTCAGCGAGAACAAGGTGAAGGCTTTCGGCCAAAGCCTCGCTTATGCCTGGCATGTGGCTACCAGACCAGCCGATGGTTTTTGGGATCTGAAACATGAAAAGCGGGGAAACGTGCTGTCAGCAACGGTGATTCTGGCCGGAGTAGTATTTTCCTATATTCTGGTTAGGCAGCATACTGGTTTCCTGTTTAACTTCAATGAAGCAAAGGATCTTAACATTTACCTGGAAATGTCCACCATCCTGCTTCCCTTCTTCCTGTGGTGCGGTGTGAATTTGGGTCTCACCAGTTTGATGGAAGGAAAGGGAACGTTTAAGGATATCTATATTGCCACGGCTTATGCTTTGGTTCCGATCATTATTATCAATCTGCCATTGATTCTAATCAGCCGTGTCATCACTTTAGAAGAAGGCGCATTTTACTATGTCTTCAGTACGCTGGCTGTACTTTGGATGGCGGCGCTGGTCTTTATGGGAACCATGATCACTCACCAGTATGAGCTGGGCAAGAACGTGTTTACAAGTATTTTGACAGGTGTGGGTATCGGTATTGTAATCTTTTTAGCCCTCCTGTTCCTCAATGTCATTGCGCAGCTGGTTGGGTTTATTGACTCACTTTATACTGAGATTACATTCCGTATCTAGGGAGGTTGGCTATGGTGAAACAATCATTTTTCAACAACAAGGTACTGCTCATCAGCGTGCTGGGCCTTTTGTTTGTCCATGCATTAGCTTTCCAGGGATGGGCAGCTGAACTTAAGAATTATAGCCTGGCCCTGGAAAACGAGTTTTTGCGGCTGTATGTACGGGCAGAAACCGCGGAGTTTGCGGTGGAGGATATCGCCAGCGGCGAGGTTTGGTACAGCGCAACAGAAAACATTAACTTGGAGCGGATTAAGCGGGGCAACGCCCGGAACAACATGCGCTCCCTGGTGGTGCTCAACTATTTCACACCCAGGCGCGAGGGCAAGACCCTAAGTTCCTATGGCGACAGTGTGCTGCATGAAGAGTTTACTGTTACGATCGGCCCAGAACAGGTGCGTTTCGATTTTACCCTGGGCAGACAGTGGGGAGAGCGCAGCCATTACCCAATCTTTATTGCCAAAGATACCTTTGAAGCACTGGTGGCCAGGGTTGAGGATCCCTTCGATCAAGAGATTCTCTTGGGATCGTACAGCCTTTTGAATTTTGTTGAGCAGGACTTTGATCCTTACGAACGGGTGTCTGTTTTCGGTTTGGATCTACCCGCTATCTTCGGAAACTGGGAAATTGAAATCCTCAGCGGAGATTTGAAGGATACCCGCATGGGGCTGCATGACGAACCCCATGAACGCAAGAAACATCTCATCGAGCGTTTGGCAGATACGATTACCAACAACAGGTCAGATGTGGAGAGAAGGGGGCTTTTGACCCCTGCTGACTTTGACTTTGTGTTCAAAGGTCCCTTTTATGCACTCCTTGATGAGACCTACAAGCTTTACAACCGTCCGGAGTTCGCCAGGATCTTCCAGGAACTGGGCTATACGCCCCAGGATATCGGGGCAGAGCATCAGCGCCACAATATTGATCCGCCCCGGCCTAACCCGGAAGTCTTTAAAGTTCCTGTCATAGTGGAGCTAGATGGGCGAGACTTGGTTGTTAAGGTGCCGGCTGGGGAAATTGGATATCCACGGGAGATCGAAAATGATCAGGGATTGCTGGAAACCTTTTATCCTTATTCCATTGATCTGCTGCCCTACTTTGGCGGAGCCCATGAAAGCTCAGAAGGTTACATCTTTGTGCCGGAGCGCTCCGGTGCCTTAATTGAACTGACCAATCCCAGGAAGAACAACCTGCCGGCTTATTCAGGAGCTGTCTATGGTGTAGATGCAGCTATCGCGCCGCAGATCGAACGGATTGCGCAAGGGCCTGCCATTTACCTCCCTGTCTTTGGCCTAGTGGAAGGGGAAAGGGCATTTTTCACCATCCTCGAAGAAGGGGCTTCTATGGCCTACATCAATGCGGAGAGTGCAGGACGTTCTGAGTCCTTTGCCAAAGTGTATGCACGTTATGCTTTAACTCCCCGGGCTTCGATCGTCCTGTTCGGGGTGGAGTCAAGTCTTGACAACAAGATGGTTGATGCCTACGCGGTCAAACCCTTCCAGGGAGACATCGTGCAGCGCATTACGTTCCTAACTGGTGAAGAGGCTGATTATGTGGGCATGGCCAAGACCTACCGCGACTACTTAGTGGCGAAACATGATCTGCAGAAAATCGAGGCAGATGAAGTTGTACCCCTTGTGGTTGAGATGATTGGCGGTATCCATGATTATGAACCGAGCTTTGGGGCTCCCCGGGAAGTAATCAGGCCTTTGACCTCCTACGCGGATGTCTTGACCATTTTAGAAGATCTTAAGATCTCAGATGTCAAGGCCGCACGACTGCGCTATGTGGGCTGGTCTAAGGGGGGCATTGAGCACTATGTGCCGGATCGGTTCTCTTTAGAAAAAGACCTAGGCAGTAAAGCCGATTTCCAGGCTCTTCTCGAATATACGAGGCACAACCCGGTAGAACTCTATCTAGATGTGGACTTCAGCAGGGTTTATAGGAACACCTGGTATGACTCATTTAGGGCGTCCAGGGATACATCACGCTTTCTCAACCGTTCTGCGGTTAAGATATGGGATTATAATATTTCCACCTACCAAAGGGACACCAGCCGGGAGGCTTATGCAGTGTCACCAAGGGCCATAGGCAATCTGGTAGATCGTTTCCTAAATTCCCTGGCCCCTTACGACCAGGCCAATCTGTCCTTGCGCCGACTAGGGAGAAGTCTCTACTCAGACTTTATTGATGATGCAAGCAAGATGGTACATCGCCCTGAGGCGGAGGCCATTTTGGTGGAACAGCTGGAAAAAATGAAGCATGCTGGCCGCTCTTTGCTGGTAGTAGGCGGAAATGACTATGCTGCCCCGTATGCCCGGCAGATTGTAGAGGCCCCGACAGAGGCCAGTCCTCTTCTGATCGTCGACAGAAATGTTCCCTTTTATCAGATTGTCTTCCATGGCTATGTAGACTATGCCGGTCAGCCCCTCAATTTTGGCGGCATTACCCGGCAAGAGCTTTTGCGCAGCCTGGAGAGGGGAGAACTGCCCTTTTTCCGCTGGAGCATTGGGGATTCGTCCCTAATTAAGGGAACGGACTTTGAATATCTCTTGGCAACCAATTACTATGATTCAAAGGACGACGCCCTTGCGTTTTTCCATGAAGTGGCACCCATTTTACAGGAAGTGCGGGGTCAAGGCATTGTCGGACACGACCAGGGACGTCCGGGCGTTTATCGGACCACGTATGAAAACGGCTTGCAGGTGCTGGTCAATTACACGGACAAACCGGTGTGGCAGTGGGGTAGGGTTATACCAAGTGAAGGCTACCTTGTAGAAAGGGGTGGTGACCTGTGAAAAGGCTATCGCTGAGGCGCCAGAAGGCACTTACAGGCTATCTGTTCTCACTACCGTTTATTATCGGGTTTATCTTTTTCTTCCTGGCTCCCTTCATCCAAAGTCTGATCTTCAGCATGAACAGGCTGGTGATTGTTAGCGGAGGTTACGAGCTGGAATACATCAAATGGGAGAATTTTCGCTACGCTCTCCAGGTTGATACCGAGTTCTTGCCCAAGTTTACTGAAACACTGCTCAGAATGCTTGTGGATGTGCCGGCCATCATCTTCTTTGCCTTTTTTGCAGCTATGTTGCTGAACAGCAAGTTTCGCGGCCGGCTCTTGGCCAGATCAGTCTTTTTCCTGCCGGTGATTCTCGGATCCGGGGTGGTTCTGAGCCTGGAACAGACAGACTACATGCGCACTATGTTAGAACAGTCGGGCAATGCCCTCAGCGGGTTTATGTCAGGGCCGGCCTTGACCAACTTTTTGATGCAAATGAAGATTCCGCCCCAGATGATGCTCTATGTGATTGACGTTGTAGAACGGGTGCCCGAAGTGATTCGAGCCTCCGGGATCCAAATTTTGATCTTCTTAGCGGGACTGCAGTCTATTTCCAGTTCGCTCTATGAAGCAGCTAAGGTGGAAGGGGCTTCGGGCTGGCAATCATTCTGGATGATTACCCTGCCTGTGATGAGTCCGATCATTTTTGCTAATGTCATCTACACGATCATTGACTCGTTTTTAGCCGCCAACAATGAACTGGTTGTCTACATTCGCAGTACCGCCTTTGGCGGAGCAGGCTTTGGCGTAGGAACCGCCATGGGGGTCATGTACTTTTTTGCGGTGGCGGTTGTGTTAGCTATTGTTGTTGCTGTCATGTCCCGCTGGGTATTTTATCAGGAATAGGCGAGAAGGGGGGAATAGCATATGCGTTTATCCAAAGCGAAACGTCAGGCGTTGGCTTACAAAACATCACAGTTTGCCCTGAGCGTGTTTCGGTTTGTGTTGATTGTAGGGATCTCTTACATCATTTTGTTTCCGGTGCTGACCAAGATTTCTTCATCCTTCACTCCCCTGCGTGATCTGGGGGACCAGACCGTAAACTGGATTCCGAAACACCCCACTTTAGATAATTACCGGTTGGCAATTGAGGTGATGAACTTTCCCAAAGTCTTTTTCAACTCCCTCTTTTTGTCCTTCTTGGTAGCGGTTCTGCAGCTGGCATCCACAACTCTGGTTGGCTACGGCTTAGCCCGCTTTGAGTTTAGAGGGAAGAAACTGATCATGGCTGCCGCCATTTTCACCTTGATTGTCCCGCCGCAGATGATGATGGTCCCGCTCTATCTCAACTGGAGATTCTTCGACTTCTTTGGGCTCCTCAAGGGCGGCGGATTGAATCTGATGGGATCTTATTGGCCTTTCCTGCTTACAGCTTTAACGGGCACAGGCTTGCGCAACGGCCTGTATATCCTGGTCATGCGTCAATTCTTTGCCGGCATGCCCCGCAACTTAGAGGAGGCAGCTTATGTGGACGGGGCAGGTCCTTTAACCACCTTCTTCCGAGTGATGCTGCCGGGTGCGGTGCCGGCCATGGTCATCGTGTTCCTATTTGGCTTTGTCTGGCAGTGGAATGACTCTTTCCTCACAACGCTCTATCTAGACTCTAACTTCCTTCCGGTGGCCCTGAGCAACCTGTCAAGAAGTCTGGCGGCCTATCTGGAGATGACCGATGTGCAATACTTCTCACTGATTGTTAACGCAGGCAGCATGCTGATGATTGCACCCCTATTAGTCATGTATGCGTTCCTGCAAAGGTACTTTGTGGAGAGTATTGAACGGACCGGTTTGGTGGGTTAGGGCCATAGGTGAAAAAAGTTAAAATTTGAATAACTTAAGGAGGATTTCCTAGAGTCCTTAGAGAAATGATAAATTGTATGGTGATAACTCCGTACCACGTTTCCGACAAATCTAGCGGAGGGAGTGATGTCAGTCTCATTGCAGGTTGGATGAACGGTGGACTTGTTTTGTAGAGGTGTGAATAATAAAGGAGGATCAATATGAAAAAGAGTTTGATACTGGTTCTTGTGCTTGCGTTGTGCTTTACAGCTGTGCCCGCCTTTGCCCAGCAATATGACTTGGGCGGCAAGACAGTCACATTTACTGGCTGGGTAAACAACCTTGAAGACGCAGAGGCCTCTGGCAGGCTTGCTGAAGCAGAAGAACTCTTCAATGTGAAAATCGAACATGTGATTCTAGACCAAGATAACTATCAAGAGGCGCTTATGGCCCGCTTGATCAGTGGCGACAGCGAGTATGACGTGTGGCGTATGGCTTCTCAGCCGCCCTGGTTCCTCTCTTTGGCAGCCCAAGGTGCTCTGCTTTCCATCACCGATACATTTGGTGACGAAGAGTATTATGGTGAAGCTTTGGATGTAGCCGGCGCCTCGATCGAAACCTTTACGCTTGGCGATGATCGCTATGCCGTAGCAGAGTTTCCAAGCTTTGCTGACGCCGGGACTGCTTATTTCACGCTGTTCAACAAGGACATTATCGAAGCCGCAGGCTTGCCTGATCTGGAAGACGAGTATCTGGCCGGCAACTGGACCTGGGATTTAATGCGTGAAGTAGCCCTGGCAACCACAGTTGACTTTGACAACGATGGAACCAATGACCAATGGGGAATTGCCAACATGTACATCTGGGCTTTCCTGACTATCACCAACGGAGACAACATTTATGTACTCGGTGAAGACGGAAAGTACAAGTTCAACTGGAACTCCGAGAAAATCATCCAAGGTGTAGAGTTCGGCGCCCAATTGCGTAACGTAGACCAGGTACTGGTTAGCGGTATGGCCCCCTTTGAGCAGGGCAACGCTGCCCTCGCCTTTGGAGAAGGCTGGAGAATTGATGGATTTGCCAAAGGCGACCACGATGTGAACTATGGCATCCTGCCCCTTCCCAAGGGACCTCAAGGCAAGAACACCCTCTATACCGGCTGGTTTGAGACTTTCGTAATTCCGTCCAACACCGCTGATGCAGAAGCAATGGTTGCCCTCGTGGACTTCCTGTTTAAGGATCCTGACATTAGAGCAACCACCGAAGGCTGGGTAGACAGACGGGTTTCCGAGTGGGCTCCCAATGCCAAGAGCGCCCGTGTTCTGGCAGACATCCTGACCAAGTATGCCCAAGAAGGCGAATACTTGAACTGGGCCCTCGTTTCTTCTGAGGTCATCGATGCATACAACTCCGTTGTACTAGGCGAGAAGACCGGTGCCGAGGCGTTTAACGCAGTGGCAGCTGCTGGTCAGGCCTATGTAGATGAGCTGCTTGGCTATAACAAGTAAGCTTGCTCTCAAACAGAACAAGCGACTCTACTCTTGAGTAGGGTCGCTTTTTTAGGCTTTTCACCATACCATTTTACAGAGGAGCATACCAATGTCAGACAAGATCACAGCCGCGCTCAAGGTTAGACCATCAGCGCGCCAGCTGCGCTGGCAGAAGCTGGAGTTTTACGGCTTCATCCATTTTGGCATGAACACCTTTACGGATCAGGAATGGGGTGACGGCAAGGCGCCGGCCAGACTCTTTAATCCCGCAGCTTTAGATGCAGGCCAATGGGCTCAAACCTTTAAAAACGCGGGCATGCGGGGTCTGATTCTCACCTGCAAGCATCATGACGGTTTTTGTCTCTGGCCCAGTCGCTACACGGAATACAGTGTTAAAAACAGTCCCTGGCAAGGCGGCAGGGGGGATGTGGTAAAGGAAGCTGCAGAAGCTTGCGCCAAGGAAGGCCTGGCCTTTGGCATCTATCTCTCGCCCTGGGATCGCCATGAAGCTTCTTACGGCGACTCCTCCCGCTATAATCAGTTCTTCCTGAATCAGCTGCGGGAGCTCTTGACAGGTTACGGACCCATCTTTTCCGTTTGGCTGGATGGCGCCTGCGGAGAAGGTCCAAACGGCAAGAGGCAGGAATATGATTGGGAGGCGTACTATGCCTTGATTCGGGAGCTGCAGCCGGAGGCGGTCATATCTGTAGTGGGTCCTGATGTGCGCTGGTGCGGCAACGAGGCCGGTCACTGCCGCGAATCAGAATGGAGTGTGGTTCCAGCAGCACTCCAGCTGGCAGAGCGCATTCAAGAGGCATCGCAAAAGGTTGATGACGGTAAGTTTTCCCGCCGCATTAAGTCCACCGACGAAGATCTGGGCAGCAGAGAAGCGATTGCTGGCGCCGAAGAGCTGGTCTGGTATCCGGCAGAAGTGAACACTTCGATTCGGCCAGGCTGGTTTTACCACGCCTCGGAAGATGATAAGGTGCGTCCGTTAGAAGAACTTTTGGAGATTTATTATAATTCAGTGGGGGGCAATGCAAACTTTCTGCTAAATGTGCCTCCGGATCAGCGGGGACTTATTCATGAAAATGATCTTAATTGCTTGCTGGAGTTAGGCGAGGTGCTGAGGGAAACATTCCGGCACAATCTAGCTGCAGACTCTTTGCCTAAGACGTGCCTGGAGTTTGATCTAGGGGAAGTTCGCCTTCTGGACCGGGTTGTGTTAGGTGAGGAAATTGAGCTTGGCCAGCGCGTTGAAGCGTTCACCCTTTACTTTAGGCAAAGCGGCGAGTGGTTGAAATGCTATGAAGGTACAACTATAGGCTACAAGCGAATTTGCCGCCTGGAGCCGGTGCAGGCAAAAGCGATCAGACTAGAAATTAGGCTGGCCCGCGCGAACCCTTACATCTCTCAGTTCGAAGTCTACTTGAGTTCAGACCGGGAACGGTGCCGGTAACAGGTGCTGCAGCTTGCTATGGTCAGATCGCTGTCCTTAAGGTAAGGTTTTTTCTTGACTACTGGCAAATCGAGGGGAGAAATGGCGAATAAGTGTAACAGAAAGATAATTGGAGGGAACGTGCATGCGTCGTAGAACATTGATTCAATCATTTGCAGTAATAATGCTGCTGGTCCTGACTGTGGGCGCCCCTAGCCTGGCTGCTTTGCGCGACGGTTACTTAGGTGATGTGGCTGTAATCGCCTGGTTGGAAGGGGATATCGTGAAGGTGGCATTGGCCAACGAGTCCACATCCCGCAAAAGTGTGACCATCGCTTCTGAAGGCTGGGACCAGCGCTGGAGGCCATTTTTCCTCGACCGTACAGTGGTGTTGCCGGCCCGTACAGTACTTATTGAAGCCTTTACCTTAAGTTCCGCCTGGAGGGGCGAACCGCTGGCAGTTCACGTCAGCACCTGGGATCGGACGGCGACTGTAGATGTTCAGACCCAGGGGATCTTCAGTCCCAATGCCTATGTAGTAAGATCTGGAGCAGAGGTTAGCGTCAAGGTGGACTTGGGTTTTTTTGCAGCAGATACACATAATGCCTATTTAATGGTTGATGAATATTATCGGGGGCTCGCTCCCGACGAAACCGGACGAATTCAGGTTCGCCATGTAGAAGGCGGCTTTAGGTATGCTCCGGATCAGCGAAGGGTTGAAAAAATTGAACCTTATATGCTGCTTGCGATGTTTGCTCCCCAGCCCCGGACTGACGCGTCCGTCTTTTCCTTCAGCGTCTATAGATACAGTGATGATGCCCGCTGGAACTATTATCAGGATGAAGTCCCAGGGCCGACCATATTAGTGTATGGCAGAAATCTTGTTTTACAGGACAACTCGCATCTTTATCAGCCGCCGACACCCTCCTGGGACAGGCGGTAGCGAAATCTGCAGTCGACCCCCTTTTTAAGGGGGTTTATTTTTCTTGCAGGGAGAATCGCACAGTTGTGGAAATAGACTCAAGAACACTAAGGAGATTTGTTATGAATAAACCAAAACTCTATGTTTTCGATATTGACGGAACTTTGCTTACTACAGAATACAAGATTCTGCCATCCACGAAGCAGGCGATGTCGCTTTTGGCAGAGAGTGAGCTCAGCGCCCCTGTTATGCTGGCCAGCGCCCGCTCGCCCCGGGCGATTGACCCGATTTGCCGGGAGCTGAATCTGGCCCCGTTTTATGTCAGTCTCAACGGAGCGCTGATTGTGCGCGACGGGCGTGTGCTGTATGATAAACCCATGGAGCCAGAGGCAGCCCAAAAGGTGATGCAAATCGGGCGGGAAGCCGGACTCAGCGTAAATGTCTACTCCACCTGGGATTGGTTTATTGAAGAAGTTAACCCCTGGTCTACCCATGAAGGGAAAATGGTGAGCTGGCAAGGGGAAGTGAGGGACTTGCGGACAGTCCGCACAGTCCACAAGATACTGCTTTTGGGTGAGCAGGAACTGATTCTGAGGGCCCAGAACAGAATTGGGCAGGAAGTGCCCAGCGTTTCAGCGCAGCTCTCTATTCCCAACTACTTGGAAATTTCGGACAGGAGCGCCAGTAAGGGACATGCTCTGGAAGTTGTCAGCGAGCTGCTGCAGATCGACTTCCGGGACATGGTTGCCTTTGGCGATGGCGAGAATGACCTGGCCATGCTGCAGAGGGCCGGTTATTCTATTGCCATGGGCAATGCCCACCCGAACTTGAAGGCGGTAGCTGACTTTGTGACTGGAACCAACGATGAAGATGGAATTCTACAGGCGGTGCAGAGAATGATTGCTGCGGGTGGTGCGGACTTTGAAGAGCGTTGATTTTGTAATTGTAACAGGTTTATCAGGAGCAGGAAAGACGCAGGCTATGAAGGCCCTGGAAGATCTGCATTTCTTCTGTATAGACAACCTTCCGCCTGCCTTGCTGCGCCCGCTTCTGGAGCTGCACAGCCAAGGCGCCAAGGAGCGTCAGTATGCCATTGCGATAGATGTGAGGGTCCGGGAATACTTTACTGATCTTAGGCGTTCGCTGGAGTGGCTGGAAAGCAGCGGCCATTCCTATCACCTGATCTTTCTCGACTGTAGCGATACTGTGCTGATTAAGCGCTTCAGCGAGACCAGGCGCCTGCATCCCCTGGTCAAGGGTCAGACCAAATCCGAAAGCATTGCCGAGAACATCACAGCGGAGCGGAGGCTCCTGGCGGAAGCGAGGGAAATGGCCAATGTGGTAATTGACACCACAGATCTGCGGCCCATGGATCTGCGGGGACGCATTAATGAGATCTATCTGGGCTCACCCCTGCACGATTCGCTCATGGTGGACGTTTTTTCCTTCGGCTACAAGTATGGTGCGCCGATTGATGCCGACATTGTCTTTGATGTGCGCTTTATTCCCAATCCCTTTTATGTGGATGAGCTGCGCCCCTTGACGGGCGAAGAGAAGGCGGTTGCCGACTATGTGCTGCAGTATCCCATTACTCAGCTTTTTTTGGAAAAGTTTACCGGACTGATCAAGGATCTGCTGCCGAATTATGCTAAGGAAGGCAAGGCCCGTTTGACAATCGGCATCGGCTGTACCGGCGGCCAGCACCGTTCAGTGGCGATAGCGCTGGAGCTCGTTAAGCGTCTTGATGCCCTGGGTGTCAACGCCAGCGCGAGACATCGCGAAATTGACTAGTGACGAAATAGAAAGGTGACAATTTATGGATCATACAGAACGTTTAGGGCAAGAAAGAGTCTTGCCCTTGTTGGTTAGATTTTCTGTTCCCGCTATTGTCGGGATGCTTGTACAAGCTTTGTATAATGTGGTGGACCGCATTTTCGTAGGCAACGGAGTGGGGTCTCTTGGTTTGGCGGGTTTAACTGTATCTTTCCCTGTGATGCTTGTGCAGATGGCCTTTGCGATGCTGATCGGCCTGGGAGCAACTGCGTTGATCTCTATCCGCCTGGGGGAAAACAGGCAGGATGAGGCTGAACAGATCATGAACAATGCCTTAGGCATGCTGGTTTTAATTTCCATCATCTTCACTGTCGTGGGGATCTCATTTCTGGATCCCCTCGTGCGCCTGATGGGGGCCAGTGATGCGGTGCTGCCCCATGCCAGGGACTACTTAAGCATTATCCTTTATGGAACCATTTTCCAAACGGTCAGCTTCGGCTTGAATCACATGATTAGAGCCCAGGGACATCCCAAGACGGCCATGGCTACGATGCTGATCGGTGCCATTACCAATATCATTTTGGATCCGGTATTTATCTACATCTTTAGATGGGGAACGGCAGGGGCGGCTTTTGCCACTGTACTGTCGCACTTTGTCTCCTTTGTCTGGGTCCTGTCCTTCTTCCTGCGGGGCAAGAGCCAGCTCAAGCTGGATCTGCGCAAGTTCCACAAAATCAAATGGTCATATGTCCTGCAGATTATCTCCATTGGTTTTGCCCCCTTTGCGATGCAGCTGGCCGGGAGTCTGCAGAACCTTGTCTTGAATCAGAGCCTGGCCACTTACGGCGGGGATGCGGCTATTTCCGCCATGGGGATTGTCTTCAGCGTAAACACGATCTTCTTAATGCCGATTTTCGGCATTAACCAAGGTTCACAGCCCATCATCGGCTATAACTACGGTGCCGTCAAATACAAGCGGGTGAAACAGGCCTTTCTCTACGCGGCAGCGGGAGCTACCTTCTTGTCTACGCTGGGCTTCTTGGCCACCAGGATCGTCCCGTTGCAGCTGGCGCAGCTGTTTGGCAGACATGATGCGGAGCTGATGGAACTTGCGGTCCAGGCTATGCGGGTGGTTATGGTTACCTTCCCCGTCATCGGACTGCAGATTGTTGGTGCCAATTTCTTCCAGGCCATTGGCAAGCCGAAACAGTCGGCTTTTCTGTCGCTGAGCCGCCGAGTTTTGCTGATCATCCCTCTGCTTCTGATCCTGCCGCGCTCTCTGGGCTTGAGGGGCGTCTTCTTAGCCTATCCTTTTTCGGACTTAGTCGCAGTGCTGATTACAGTCTGGATGCTATGGCGGGAGTTTGGCAATTTGGATGAGTCAGAGCTTGAAGCGGTGAATATGGTAAGGGGAAGAACGCCCCAGCCAGAAAGGTGAGGGAGTATGCAAGTTTTCTTAGCGCAAGTCAACCCTACAGTCGGCGACCTGGAGGGCAACCTGCAAATTCTGCGCCAGGTGGCCGGAGCTAATTCTGAAGCNNCTCTTCAGGCGAAGGTTTTTGCAGGGGGTGCAGAAGAGCATTGGGGAAATACAGGAGTTCAGCAAGACCATTCCTGAAACGGCCATCGTTGTGGGTACGCCATGGCCGGAAGCAGAGGGACTTTTTAACGCGGCACTGGTCATTAAGGACGGCCGCATTCTGGGCATCCATCGCAAGCAAAGACTAAGCAGATTTCGGACCTTTGATGAAACTGCCTATTTTCACTCTGGCACAGCGGCTGCAACCTTCCAATTAGGGGAAAGTATAATTGGGCTCAGCCTGGGCCTGGAACTTGACCCAAGGCAGGCCGCGGAGCTAAAGGAAGCAGGTGCTGAACTAATCATAAATCCAGCGGCTATTCCTTTTAGAGCCGGGGAACAGGACGAACACCTCAGGAAACTGACTGCGCTGGCACGGGCCAGTAATATTCCCATTATCAATGTCTCCCAGACAGGGGCCAATGACGGTCTGATCTTTGCCGGCAGAAGCTTTGCCCTCAATCGGGACGGTGAACTTAAGGCGCTGCTGCCTGAGTTTCAGACTGCAGGAACCCCGGTCGACATTGCTCTCGCCGGTGAGTCTATTGTTGCCGAGGCAAGGGACGAAACCGCGCAAATATTTCAGGCTTTGGTCCTGGGCGTTAAGGACTACGTGCGCAAGAGCGGTATGAGCAGGGCAATTATAGGTCTTTCAGGCGGACTGGATTCTGCGGTGTCGGCTGTGATTGCCTCAGAGGCTCTCGGACCGGAAAACGTCTGGGGCATCACCCAGCCAGGGCCGTTTTCCACCCCAGGCAGTGTCGAGGACTCCCGGGCTTTGGCGGAAAACCTGAAGATCAGATTTGACGTTCTGCCTATTACCGAACTCTACGCAGCAGCTTTGCAGTCTTTGCAGGGGCTTTTTGCCGGGACAGACGTGAATGTAGCCGAAGAGAACATTCAGGCCCGCCTGCGGGGCAATCAGCTCATGGCAGTCTCCAATAAGTTTGGTGGCCTGGTGTTGACCAACAGCAACAAGAGTGAGCTGGCGGTAGGCTATTGCACTTTGTATGGGGATATGAGCGGCGGGCTGGCGCCCCTTGCGGACTGTTACAAAACCCAGGTCTATCAGCTGGCCTATTACATCAACCGGGAGCGGGAGATTATCCCCTGGAACACCATTGAAAAACCGCCCTCGGCGGAGCTGAGGCCTAATCAGAGGGATGACGAAACCCTGCCGCCCTATGATATCCTGGATGGAATTATCAGGCTGTCTCTTGATGAGGGGTTGGGTGCCGATGAGATCATTGCCCAGGGCTATGCAGAAGAAACTGTGCACTGGGTGCTGCGCACCATCGACAGCAATGACTACAAGCGCAGGCAGGCGGCGCTGATTCTGCGTGTGACCGCGCCCATCCTGGGCCAGGACCGCCGCATGCCCCTGGCTGCCCGTAAGGTCTTGAGGTAGGAAAAATGAAAATTCCTGTTCTATATGAAGACAATCATCTTCTGGTTGTAGTAAAGCCGCCCAATCTCCTGTCCCAGGGCGATGCCACCGGCGATCTGGATCTCTTGACGCTGATGAAAGGATTCCTGAAGGACAAGTATGAAAAGCCGGGCAATGTGTACTTAGGTCTGGTTCATCGCCTGGACCGCCCGGTGGGAGGCGTTATGGTCTTTGCCAAGACCTCCAAGGCGGCGGGGCGTCTATCGGAACAGATTCGGGAGCGCAAGTTCGGCCGGGGCTATCTGGCTGTGGTGGAAGGGCATCCGGAGCCTCTCTCAGGCACATTGCGGAACTTCCTCCTCAAGGATCAACAGAAAAACCTGGTCAAGGCAGTAAGACCAGGTACAGCAGGTGCCCAGGAGGCTAGATTGGACTATGAAGTTGTGGATATGAACCGGTTCCATAGTCTAGTCAGGATCAAGCTTGTTACCGGCCGTTCCCATCAGATCCGGGTGCAAATGGCTGAGCACGGCCATCCCTTGGTCGGCGACAAACGCTATGGACCGAAAACCAACGAGAGACAGCAAATAGCCCTCTGGGCGGAACGCATTTCTTTTGCTCACCCGACTACCAAGGAAGAACTGAAATTTATCGCTGCCCCGCCCAAGTCAAAGCCCTGGACAGAATTTCGGTCATTTTTTTGAGTTCAGCAAGATGCGCTGAACCACGGCCTCCTCGCCCAGGGTGAGGACTGCCATGCTGATGGGGATGATGAACCTTCTGGGGCCGGCACTGCCGGGGTTGAGGTAGAGTATCCCGTTCCGCTGCTCCTGCAGGAACTTGTGGGAATGGCCGAAGATCACGATATCGACATCTTCCAGAACGCTTGGCAGGTGGGCGATGTTGTGGACGGCGAGGATGGACCATTTGCCCACCTGGATTCGCTCTGTGGTTTTCAAGTGATTGGCCCAGGGGCCGCTGTCCATGTTTCCTCTGACTGAAGTGGTGGGGGCAATCTGGTCAAGTTCTGCAAGGATTGCGGGATTATCGATATCGCCGGCGTGGACAATGCGGTCGCAGCTNNTAGGTAGAATACCACAAAATAAGCCCAAGATCCTCTATTGAGGATCTTGGGCTCTTATCTGTCAGCTCAGACTCAGTCGTCTATTTCTGCCCTGAAGGTAGCCTGCAGGGATACGGACATCTGCAGCTGGCCCGGCATATAGGAGTCCAGCTCGCCGCCGGTCAGGCTGGTTCCCTC
>MTKW01004375.1_pt1 | contig 25144 bp, 27 predicted proteins | sample 1042761 | NCBI WGS metagenome assembly MTKW01 (sample SAMN06205366, study PRJNA360243) | anaerobic digester metagenome | biome: Wastewater treatment plant; feature: Anaerobic digester sludge; material: sludge; isolation source: anaerobic digester fed with sludge from wastewater treatment plant ...
CCCATGGAATGTCCGGCCAGGATAAATTTTTTCAGGCCCAGGGCCATACTGAAGCGGTGCAGAAATTCGCGGTAGACTTTAATCTCTGCCGCCGGCTTTCCACCGGAGGCACCGTGCCCCGGCAGATCCACCGCCAGCACTGCGGCCTGGTTTTTAAGCCCCTCCACCTGGTCAAGCCAGTGGCGGTGGCTGCCCCCGGCGCCGTGGCAGAATACAAGAGTCTTCCCCGCAGCTGCAGTGCTTCCGGCGTAGTAGCAGATATCACCCTCTATATCGATCCGGGGCATTTTCTCCCTCCCTTCTTCTTTTTACTATTTGTTTCTTCCCCCCTGCATAAAATCCTTTTTAACCGCCTGCAGGGCTTTGGTGAGCTCTTATTCATGAGGTTCCAGGGCTTTTGTTCAGGTTGACACCGGGAGGGGTTGTTGCTATCATATTTCTAATTATACGGGGAGGTAAATCCCGGGGAGGGATAAAAAATGGGGGATGAAAAGTTTTCCCGGGAAGGGTTAACCTTTGATGATGTTTTACTGATCCCGGCCAAATCGAGGGTGCTGCCCCGGGATGTAGATGTTACCACCTCGGTCACCCGCAGCATCAGGCTGAATTTGCCGCTCATGTCGGCCGGCATGGATACGGTGACCGAAACCCGGATGGCCATTGCCATGGCCCGGGAAGGCGGTATTGGTGTGATTCACCGCAATATGTCAGTTGAGAAGCAGGCCGAAGAGGTGGATCGGGTGAAACGCTCCGAGCACGGCGTGATTACCAATCCCTTTCACCTTACACCGGAGCATTTGCTGAATGATGCCGCCGACCTGATGGAGCGCTACCGGATCTCCGGTGTTCCGGTTACGGTGGGAGAACGGCTGGTGGGGATTATCACCAACCGCGATCTCCGCTTTGAAAACGATTACACCAGGCCCATAGGCGAAGTGATGACCAAGGAAGGGCTGGTCACCGCCCCTGAAGGCACCACTCTGCAGCAGGCGCAGGAAATTTTGCGCCGCCACAAGGTGGAGAAGCTGCCCATAGTCGACGATGATTTTAACCTGAAAGGGCTCATAACGATCAAGGACATAGAGAAGACAATTCAATATCCACGCTCCGCCAAGGACAGCGGGGGACGTCTTCTTGCCGCCGCGGCAGTGGGGGCGAGCAGCGGGGAGCTGCAGCGGGCGGATGCGCTTGTGGAGGCGGGCGTTGACCTGCTGGTTGTTGATTCGGCGCATGGACATGCCCAGCCGGTGTTGGATATGGTCCGGGATCTGAAAAAACGTTTTCCTGAGGTTCAGCTCGTCGCCGGAAATGTGGCTACTTCCGAAGGGGCGCGTGATCTGATCAAGGCCGGCGCCGATGCGATCAAGGTCGGTGTGGGCCCCGGCTCTATCTGTACCACCAGGGTGATTGCGGGTATCGGAGTGCCCCAGGTTACCGCCATCTACGAAGCGGCAAGGGTTTGCCGCGAGGCTGAAGTTCCCGTAATCGCTGATGGGGGTATCAAGTACTCCGGAGATATAGCCAAGGCCATCGCCGCCGGTGCGGATGTGGTCATGATTGGCAGCCTCCTGGCCGGGACCGAAGAGAGCCCGGGTGATTTCGAGATCTACCAGGGGCGCAGTTACAAGGTTTACCGGGGTATGGGGTCGCTGGGGGCGATGAAGGATGGTTCGCATGATCGCTATTTTCAGGAGCATGAGCAGAAACTGGTTCCTGAAGGGATCGAGGGGCGGGTGCCATTCCGCGGCACCGTGGGCGATATGGTCTACCAGCTCATCGGAGGGCTGCGTGCCGGTATGGGTTACTGCGGCGTAAAAAACATTGACGAGCTGCAGCGCAAAACAAAGTTTGTTCGCATCACCGGTTCGGGCCTCATCGAGAGCCACCCTCACGGTATCCAGATTACCAAGGAGGCTCCCAACTACAGTTTTTAGCGGGGGCAGACAGATATCCGGGACTTGGGGGCGAACAGTGTTCGCCCGCTTGACAGATATTATTGCAATTACTTGCAGGGAGAGAGACAGTGCGGGGAGCCGCGGCGAAAATGCCGCGGCTTTTTTATGTTATAATTGAAATGAAAGAAGAGGAGCCAAAGGAAGGAAAAATTTGAGCGGTTTCCTGATTTCCATGGAGGGAATTGACGGTTGCGGGAAAACCACCCAGGCCCGCTTGCTGAAGGAGCGGCTGGAGCGGGAAGGAATAGCTCATCTTTCAACACGGGAGCCCGGCGGCACCGCCGCCGGAGAGAAGATCCGCCGGCTGCTGTTGCAAAAAGAGCATTCTCTAACCGGTGAAACAGAGATAATGCTCTACATGGCGGCGCGAGCGGAGCTGGTTTCCACCGTCATAGAGCCTGCACTCCGCTCGGGGCAGGTGGTGATCTGCGACCGCTATACAGATTCGAGCATCGCCTACCAGGGTTTCGGCAGCGGCGGTGATAGAGATTGGATCTGCATGCTCAATGAGAAAGTGTCACGGGGGCTGCAGCCCGACCTGACTTTTTTGTTTGATCTTTCTGTTGAAGAGGCCCTTTGCCGCCGCGGCAGGGAGGGGGATCGGATTGAGGAGCGGGATCTTTCCTTTCACCGGCGTGTACGCCGGGGCTATCTGGCCATAGCCGACGCGGAGCCTGCGCGGGTGATCGTGATAGATGCCGCCGCTTCCGCCGAACAGCAGCACCTGGAGGTCTGGTCCGGGGTGCGGCCTCTTCTTGAACCTGCATTGGGAAAAGGTGGCTCTGATGAACTTTGAAGATCTGCGCGGCCAGACCGAGCTGAGGCGCGCCCTTGCTGCAAGGATATCTGCCGGGACGATTAGCCATGCCCTGCTTTTATGCGGGCCTTCCGGCAGCGGGAAAAAAAGCTGGGCAGCGGCGCTGGCAGGGGCGCTGCTCTGCCCCCATTGTAAAAATGCGTCGGCCTGCGGCAGCTGCCGCTCCTGCCGCCTGCTCGAATCCGCCTCCCATCCGGCCCTGTTTCGTATCCGGCCGCAGGGCCGCAGCCTGGGGATCGATCAAATTCGCCGAATCCGGGGCAGCTTTTATCTGGAGGGCGGCAAGCGGGTCTGCCTCATCGAAGAGGCGGATCTGATGACCCCCGAGGCCTCTGCTTCACTTTTAAAAATACTGGAAGAGCCGCCGCCGGGCCTTTACTTTATCCTGCTTTCCGGAAAGCCGCAGCGGTTGCCCGGCACCATAATTTCACGCTGTCAGCGGTTTACGCTGCATCCCCTGAGCAGGAACGATATTCTTGAAATTCTGGAGCAGCGGCGGAAGTTGCCTCNNTGAGGCTGGCTGACGATGTCTCTTTCGAGGAGCGGCTTCGGGAGGTGGCGGAGCTGGCCCGCAGCCTGGCGGCGGGGAGGTGCTCCTCGCGGCAGCTTCTTTCTCTGGCCGGTTCGTTGGCCGGTAAAGAAGATCTCTCTTTTTTTCTGGAGATGCTCTATCTTTACTACCGCGATGGTTTGGTCTATCTGCTTTGCGGGAGCGAGTCGCTGCTGCTTGTCCCGGCAGAGGTTTCATTTTGGGCAAAGGGGACAGTCAGCCCCGCCGCCCTGGAGGGGGCGTTGGCTCTGCTTCAAAAATTGGTTCAGGAACTGGGTTCGACCAATGTTAACCGCAGACTTGCTCTTGAGGGGACACTGCTGCAATTGAAAAGGAGGTTTGCTGCATGCCCAGGGTAATTGGAGTTCGTTTTCGCCGGGCAGGAAAGATATATCATTTTGATCCCGGTGAGATAAAAATAGAGCCTGGAATCAATGTAATCGTGGAGACGGCGCGGGGTATGGAGATGGGTGAGGTCGTGTACGGTGAGATAGAGTTGCCTGAAAGTGAACTGGTAACGCCCCTGAAAAAAGTGCTTCGCCTGGCCGGTGAAGGCGACGAGCGCCGGGCGGGAGAAAACAGGAGAAGGGAGGAGGAGGCCCTCCCCAAATGCCAGGCTCAGATTGAACGTCACGGTTTGAACATGAAGCTCGTGGACGCCGAGTATACCTTTGATCGCAGTAAAATAGTTTTCTATTTTACTGCGGAGGACAGAGTTGATTTTCGCGAACTCGTCAAAGATCTTGCCGCCATCTTCAGAACGCGGATCGAGCTGCGTCAGATTGGCGTCCGCGATGAAGCCAAGCTCAAAGGGGGCATCGGCCCCTGCGGCCGCAATTTTTGCTGCACCAGTTTTTTGGAGGAATTTTCTCCAGTGTCCATACGCATGGCCAAGGGGCAGAATCTCTCCCTGAATCCCACCAAAATATCCGGCGTATGCGGCCGCCTCATGTGCTGCCTTCGTTTCGAGATGAGCGCTTACGAGGATGCGCGCGAAGAGCTGCCCCGGACGGGTGAAGAGGTGCTGACGCCCGATGGAGAGGGGGAGGTTACGGCGACAGACAGAGTAAAAAAGACAGTCAGGGTAAAACTCCGCGAGTCGGGGCGGACCAGGGAATATCCGGTGGAAGAGGTTGATAGGGCTTAAGAAAAGCCGGATCTTGAACAGATCCGGCTTTAAAGGGTTTATCCATGATCTTCCTAATCAGCAGCCAGCTGTTTGATGCATTCGTGGCAAACGATGCGATTGTTGAAATGCTTGACATTGTCTGCATTGCCGCAGAAGATGCAGGCAGGCTCGTATTTTTTCAAGATAATTTTTTCGCCGTCAACATAAATCTCCAGGGCGTCTTTCACATCAATTCCCAGCGTCCGCCGCAATTCAATGGGTATAACCACTCTACCCAACTCGTCTACCTTGCGTACAATACCCGTTGATTTCAAAATCCAGCTCCTCCTTTTTCTACAATATGCGACATTTTGCGCGTGAAAACAGTATACCATTAATTTACATGGTAAGTCAACAGCCTTTTTCCGATATTTTGCCGTCTTTACAAATATTTATCTGATAGAAGTGTCTTTTCTTGACTTGAAGGGCGGTTTTGGTATAATAGCGTCATCGTACAGCTCCCCGAGGAGGTTTGCTTATGGCGGGCAAAAACACCTACTATATTACCACACCCATCTATTACCCCAGCAACAAGCTGCATATAGGTAACGCTTACACTACCGTGGTGGCAGATGCCATGGCCCGCTTCAAAAGACTTACCGGCCGTGAAGTCTGGTTTCTTACCGGCACCGACGAGCACGGCCAGAAAATAGAGCGAGAAGCGGCGGCGGCCGGGAAGAAAACAGAGATATTTGTCGGTGAAATTGTAGATTGGATCAAGACTCTCTGGGAAAGGCTGGATATCTCCTATGATGACTTTATCCGCACAACGGAGCCGCGCCATTATGAAAAGGTCCAGCAGATCTTCACCCGTTTTTACGAGCAGGGTGATATCTACAAGGGTAAGTATGAGGGGTGGTATTGCACCCCTTGCGAAGCCTACTGGCAGGAGCGGGAGCTGCTGGGGGGGAAATGCCCTGATTGCGAACGTCCTGTTGAGCTGATTTCCGAAGAGGCCTATTTTTTCCGCATGTCGCGTTACGCCGGGCGGCTGCAGGAACATATTGAAACTCATCCGGAATTCATACTGCCCCCNNGCGAAGGGGGCGGCGAGAAGATGGCCCGTTTCTGGCCGGCGGATCTGCAGCTTATCGGCAAAGATATCCTGCGCTTTCACACGATCTACTGGCCCATATTTCTCATGGCGCTGGAGCTGCCGCTGCCTCGCACCATATTCGGACACGGGTGGCTTCTGATGCAGGAAGGGAAAATGTCAAAGTCGAAGGGAAACGTCATTGATCCCCTGGTTCTCTCTGACCGTTACGGCCCCGACGCAGTGCGCTACTTCCTGCTGCGGGAGATTCCCATGGGTCAGGACGGGGTTTACAGCCTGGAGGCGCTGATCAAGCGGATCAATACCGATCTGGCCAATGATCTGGGCAACCTGGTCAGCCGGACCCTGACGATGGTGGAACGTTACTTTGAAGGGGTTCTGCCGGGACCGGGTTCTGCTTCAGCGGAAAGCGACAGGGCGCTGCAGCAGCTGGCCCTGCAGACGCCTGCAGCGATGGAAAAACATATGGAGGTTTTGAAGATTCACGAGGCGCTGGCGGAGCTCTGGAAACTGATCCGGCGCAGCAACAAATATATCGATGAGAACAGCCCCTGGGAGCTGGCCAGGGAGCCGGCAGGACGTGAAAGGCTGGGGACAGTTCTCTACAATCTGGTGGAGAGCATCAGGTTTATCGGAACGCTGCTGGGGCCATTCATGCCGCGCACACCTGATAAAATCTGGAGCCAGATCGGGCTGCAGAAAGAGGTTGAATCCCGGGACTGGGCCGCCCTGCAGCACTGGGGCTGCATCAAACCGGGAACAGTGATCCGCCGGGAGGAAGACCTTTTCCCGCGCCTGAACCTGGGCCGGGAGCTGCACCGCCGGCTCCCCGGTGAAATAGTGAAAAAGAAGGGCGGGGAGCGCAGCTCCGGGAAAGAGAAGGTTCCGCAGGAAAGGGCCGGATCCGGGGATGAGCAATCCGGATTGATTACCATGGATCAATTCTCCAGAATTGACCTGCGGGCTGTTACCATTTCGCAGGCAGCCGCCGTGGCCGGCAGCGACAGGCTGCTTCGGCTCACGGTGGATCTGGGAGCCGGGGAGCGGCGGCAGGTTGTGGCCGGGATTGCCGGGTTTTACAGGCCTGAAGAGCTGATCGGCCGCCAGGTTCTCTTTGTGGCCAATCTTAAGCCTGTCAAGCTGCGGGGTCATCTCTCCGAAGGGATGCTCCTTGCGGCGGAAGACGACAGGGGTGATCTGGCCCTGACCACGCTGGACCGGCTGCTGGCTCCCGGGAGCAGGGTGCGCTGAAATTGGCCCGGTTTATAGACACCCATGCCCACCTGAACCTGCCCCAGTATCGATCCGATTTGCATAATGTACTCAACAGGGCGCAAGCGGCGGGAGTGGGCATGATCATCAATGTGGGCAGCGATGAAACCGACTCCGAAGCTGCAGTGGCGCTCAGCGAAGCCTACCCGCAATTGTGGGCCGCTGTGGGGGTCCACCCGCATTCAGCTGCCGGGGTATCGCCGCAGTACCTTTCCAGGCTGGCCGGCCTGGCAGCAAATAGGCGGGTGCTTGCCCTTGGGGAGATGGGCCTAGATTTTTATCGCGATCTCTCGCCGCGTCCCAGACAGGAGCAGATATTTCGCGAGCAGCTCGAGCTTGCCGTGGAGTTGAACAAACCGGTGGTTATTCACAGCCGGGAAGCCCATAACAGAACGCTGCAAATACTTCGCGAGACGATGCCGCCGCGTGCCGGCATAGCCCACTGTTTTTCCGGCTCCCCGCAGGATCTGGGAGCCTTCCTGGAGCTGGGTTTCTACATCTCTATTGCGGGGCCCGTGACCTATCCCCGCTCCCGCGAGCTGCGGGCGCTGATCAGGGAAATCCCGGCTGACCGGCTGCTTTTGGAAACCGATGCTCCCTATCTTTCGCCGCTCCCCCATCGCGGGAAACGCAATGAACCTGCTTTTGTCAGGGCAACATATGAACGGGTGGCCCTTATCCTGGAGCTGGAGCTTGACGAGCTCTGCCGCCGGGTGCAAACCAATGTTGCCCGCCTCTTCTGGCCATAAAAACAGTCATGCAACGGGATATAGAAGAATACATATAATAAGATGAAGCTGCAGATAGAGATCTGGAACAGGAGAGGGGGAAGAAAGATGATCGGCCCCGGTTTTTCAAGCAGCAAGGCGGGGAAAGCAGGGCTCTGTTTGCTTGCCCTGGCGACAGCTTCAGGCGGGCTGTTCATGCAGCGCAGCTTTCGGGCGGCCGAAAAGGTCGGTATCGAGAGCTGCGACAGTTTCCTCGAAAAAAAAGATGTGGCCCTGGGTAGGGCGGGCAAGCAGCGGGCTTTGCTGATCTTCCCGCCGCCGCAGAATCATCATACGGTGGAGCCGCCGGAAAAACTACCCTCACGGGGCGAGCGGCCGCCCGGCGTCCTGCAGGGGCTGGCCTCCTGGTACGGCGGAGCGGACGGTCTGCATGGTGCGCTAACGGCGAGCGGGGAACCCTTTGATGAGACCGCCCTTACAGCGGCTCACCGGACCCTGCCCTTCGGGACCAGAGTCCGGGTGACGTTTCTAAAAACAGGCAAAAGTGTGACTGTTCGAATCAATGATCGCGGACCCTTTGTTGCCGGGAGGATTATCGATCTCTCCCGTGCCGCCGCGGCAGAGATCGGCATGCAGTCTTTTGGGGTGGGTGCTGTAACATTGGAGATTCTGCCCTAGCGCTGCGAAGCTGTTTTATGCGGGGGGAGTGAGAGAAAAGGGGTTCCCTGCAGGGAACCCCTTTTCAGACCGGACAGTATCCGGGAAGGTGAAAAGATGTAAGTCTTCGGAAAGAGTAAAACCTGCCGCCAATATATTTGGCTCCTTCCGAAGCCTGGAATACCACCGCTTATGCATGATCTTCTGATTCACCGGGGTTGTAACGGCCGTCGCATCATCCGTTCTTTTTGGATCGCCCTGCTCCGGTTTGCAGGCTAAAGCGTCTTTTTGCCTGCGCTGCTTTCGTGGGATATATCTATTACCCCGTACCGCTTCCTGACCGGGCTGTTCGCGGTTCTCAGTGACCAGGGCGCCTTTTCCATGCAGATTACCTGCTGCTTGGTTATGGGAACTGTCAGCCGAGCAGGCTTTGCAATTTCATCGCCAGGGACATGTCGCCCTTGACCTTCAGCTTGCCGGCCATAAAGGCGGAGGTGGCGTTGAGCTTTCCTTCAAGCAGGCTGTCGAAATCATCCGCGGCCATAGTGATAGTAATGTTGGCGCTGTCGGAGGCACCCTCAACCACTTCAGTTGCGCCGTCGGCTACCTTTACATGAAACACTCCGCCGTTATCTCCGGAAAGGTCAAACTGGTATACAGCATTCATCCCCTTGATCTTGTCCGGATCCGCGCTTCCCAGCTTGGTGCGCAGGTTTCCAACCAGGTCCTGAAAGCTTGCCATCTGATAAAACGCCTCCTTAAAATTTTTGATCCCTTTCTACTACCATGCACTTCATCTTCGAACGGCTCTTCCTTGAAAGGCGACCTCCCTTCCGGAAATAAATTGCTAAACGAGGTTAAATATAGCTTTGATTAACTTTCATTATAAAGCATCGGGGCCATTTTGTCATTATTTTTTATTTTATTTGCTGAGATGCAATCCCGGCATAAGCGGCAATTGTTCAGGCTAGACTAAATATTGCTCAAATGGTGAAGTAATTGACAGCAGTTGGGGCAGAGGATAAAATGTCTCTGGCGTAAGGAGGAGAGATTATGCAGACCCGGCATGTTCGAAAACCGGGGCCGTTCCTGGACCTGCTTCCGGTGAAAAAAAGCTTCCAAGAGATTGGCTGCACCGTGATCAATATTTGTAGAAAGCACCCCCTGTTAATTTTTTACGGCTGTATAATTGTACTGGCGGCCTTTGTTTACCACTATGCCCGGAATACGGTTTCTGTCTATGTCGACGGTGAGGAGCTTTGCACATCTGTCACCTTCAGCCGGACGGTGGAGGAGCTCCTCGGCGAGAAAGGAATTCAGCTCCATCCCTGCGACAGGGTGGTTCCGGATCGCGGAACGATTCTATCTCAAAAGACACGCATAGATGTACACAGAGCTTTTGAGGTGGCCGTAATTGATGGAAACAGCCTTTCACTGATCCTCACACCCACGGTTTCCGTCAAGGAGCTGCTTGTTGCGGAGGGTTTTGAATTGGGGCCCGATGATCGGATCGAACCCACCGGGCTCGAGGAGGTTTACGACGGCGCGCTGATCAAAATTGTGCGCGTTGAAAAGCGCTATGCCAGCAGCCGCAGTGATGTTCCCTTCGAAGAGATTGTACAGGAAAATGCCCTGCTTGATCGGGGGTTGACCAGGGTAATCCGGGAAGGATGTGCGGGGCTCCAGGAGGATCTCATTGAAATCACGCTTGAAGATGGTGTACAGGTAAAAGAGGAGGTTGTGGGCTCTGTTCTCCTGGAGAAGCCGCAGGAGAAAATTGTAGAACATGGTGCCAATACAACACTGGAAAGGGAAGGGCGCGTCATGCAGTTTGACCGGGTCCTGATCATGACTGCAACCTCCTACTGCCCGGGGACGCCTGAATCAGGCTGCCCGCTGGACAAAAACGGTCATTCTTTTTGCACGGGATCCTACAACAACGGTTATACTTACACCGGCAAAAAAGCGGTCCAGGGTCTCGGCACTTTCAGTTCGCCGCGGATGGTAGCTGTAGATCCGCGGGTGATTCCCTTGGGAAGCCTGCTCTATATCGAGCCTATACCTGGAATTGGCAAGATCGGATTTGCCAGGGCCGAGGATATCGGCGGGGCAATCAAGGGTCATAAAATAGATCTGCTCTATGATTATCATTGCGATGTGGCCAAATTCGGGCTGAGGCGCGGCATAAAAGTCTACCTCCTGAATCAATATTGATTGCACTCTCTATCTGGAAAGGATGATTGGTGATGCCCGGGGGAGCCGAACTGCCTGATCTGACCTCGCCGCGCGAGCTGCAGCTCTATCTGGAGCAAAGGGGCCTGCGCCCGCGGCGCGGCTGGGGACAGAATTTCTTGATTGACGGGAACATTGCCCGCAAAATTGTCGATGCGGCGGCGCTTTGCCCCGGCGACACAGTAGTCGAAATCGGGCCGGGGGCGGGTGCCCTGACGGCAATACTGGCTCGCCGCGGTCTGGCTGTCATTGCTCTCGAGGTGGATCGGGGGTTGGCAGATGCGCTTGGGCAGCTGCTTCGCCCTTTTCCCGCTGTCAGGGTGATGCAGAAAGATGCGCTGGAGGCGGAATGGGCGGAGCTGCAGAAGTCCCAATTCGGCTCCAATGAGCATGGGGTTCTTGTTTCCAATCTTCCCTATTATATTTCAGGACCGTTGCTTTACCAGCTTTTCAGGCAAAAATTCCCTTTCAAAAAGGCCGTGTTGATGCTCCAAAGGGAGGTTGCCGGGCGTCTCACTGCGGCGCCGGGCAGCGCCGGCTACAGCGCCCTATCGGTATTCTGCAGTTACTATACCGTTTCAAGAGCGCTATTTCCCGTGTCCCGACATGTGTTCTGGCCCGCCCCGAAGGTGGATTCGGCGGTGGTGGAGCTTAGGCAGCGCAGCCGCCAACTCGACGCCGGTGAAGAGGCGGTGTTCTGGGAAATTGTGCAAGCCTCTTTTCAGCAGCGCCGAAAAATGTTGATCAACAGCCTGGGGAGCGCCAGTTTTTCCACCAGGGAGGAGCTCCTCTCCGTGCTGCACCAGGCGGGAATTGATCCCCGGACCCGTGCAGAGACGCTTACCACGGCGCAATTTGCAAAACTGGCTCGAATCACTTACAATTGTACCGTTGAACATGGATGAAAGGTCGTCTAACCCATGGAATTTTACAGCCCAACTAAAGGGAAGCTCACCTTTGCGGCTGTGTTTGAAGATATCACCGGCTATTCCAACGAGAACCCCGAAGACAAGTACAAATTGATCATCGGGACCGATTCCCATTCTTACACCCAAAGAAACGTTGTCTTTGTCACTGCGATTATTGTGCACCGCATCGGCAAGGGGGGACGTTTCTACTACCGCAAACATAGGACACGCTACATGGAAAGCCTGCGTCAACGGATCTATTATGAGACTTTTCTCAGTCTTGAGGTGGCGGCAAAGGTTACTGAAAAGCTGGCCGAGAACGGGCAAGAGGAATTGAACGTGGAGATTCACCTCGATGTGGGGGAAAAAGGGGAGACGCGGGAAATCATCAAGGAGGTGGTGGGGATGGTTATCGGCAGCGGTTACCCCGCCCGGATCAAACCCGAATCGTACGGCGCCACCACCATAGCCGACAGGTTTACCCATTGAATTGCTGTGAATGGAGGGGCAGAATTCGCTATTTTCTTGACAAAACAGGCGGATTTATGTTAAAATCTATTAAACAGCAAAGGTAAGGTGGTTTTTTCGTTGTCTAAAGACGTTCTTCTTGAAATTCGTAAAAAGCTTGAACCCTTCGTTGGACAAAGAATAAGATTAAAGGCCAACCGCGGGCGGCGGAAAACCTTTGAAAAAGAGGGCATTCTGGAAAACACCTACCCTTCCATCTTTGTGGTGCGGATCGACGAACCGAACTATTTTCAAAGGGTCTCCTTCACCTATGCAGATGTGCTCACAGAAACGGTCGAATTGAGCTTTGGTGAGGAGAAGATGTATCGCACCGTGGGTCTGTAGCTTTTATGCAAAGAATAAAAAACCGGAACCGTCAATTCAGGTGACGGTTTTTTTGTTAAATTAATCACATTGCTCACAGCGCCTCCAGTATTCAGATCGTTTAAAGAAAGACCGTGGATCATAGACTATGGATGCCGTCTTCTTTTATTTTATGAAAAGGAGTTGATGCTGTGGCGCGTCGCCGCCGTCGCCCGGTGATGTCGGAAGAACTCAAATATGAGCTCGCTGGTGAACTGGGAGTGCAAGATCTGGTGCGCCGTGAAGGGTGGGGCAGCGTCAGTTCCCGCCAGTGCGGCAACCTGGTCAAGAAGGCTATAGAACGGGCCGAGCGCTCGCTCCGGAAGGAATCATAAGACGGCTTGCATGCCCGCTGCGGCGGGCATGCATTTTTAAAAAAAGGATCGGGGCACTTATTGTGGAATACTTTTTATAAATTTTTGATTTGGGAGGTTGCCCATGAGAGCCCTGTTGATCATTGATATGTTGAACGACTTTATTAAACCTGAAGGAGCGCTCTATATCGGTCCTGCAGCGGAAAGGGTGGTTCCGGCAATCGGGGAACGGCTGGATCACTTCAGGAATCAAGGAGAACCGGTCATCTATATTTGCGACCGTCACCTCCAGGGCGATCTGGAGTTTGATATGTTTCCTCCCCATTGCCTGGAAGGGGATGCCGGCGCCCATGTTATCGAAGAGCTGGCCCCCCGGACCGGAGAGAGGTTGATTTTCAAACGGCGCTACAGCGCCTTTTTCGGCACAGATCTTGATCTGACATTGCGCGAACTGGGGGTATCCGAACTGGAGCTGACGGGAGTGGTGACCAACATATGCGTTCTTTATACCGCCGCCGATGCCCGGATGCTGAACTACCGTGTTTTTGTCAGTGCTGCTGCTGTGGGCGGGATCGAGGAGGAGGCGCACCGCTTTGCCCTTGGGGAAATGGAGAAGACGCTGGGAGTGGTTCTGTTTTAATCCGATATTATTGAGGGGAGAAAAGCTCCGTGGATCTTATTACGCTGGCTGATATCGAAAAGGCTCCGCCTGAAACTGCCGCCAGGTTTCACACGGCCACCCATACGGAGATAGAGAAGGGGTGGACTACTGATCTCTATTTTGTGCGCACCAGGGATCTCCTTGAAGCGATGGGGTTGGCGAGAACGGAGGTCACCGCAGAGATTTTTGCTTCCCGGGAAGGCCTTTTTGCAGGAAGCGAGGAGGCGCTTTACCTTCTTCGCGATGCAAAAGTGCAGGTCTGGAGTTTGCCCGAAGGGGAGAGGATGTCAAAAAAAGAGGTGGTCATGCGCATAAAAGGGGATTACGGGAATTTTGGCATTTATGAAACTCCTTTGTTGGGTATGCTGGCCAGCGCCAGCGGATGGGCCGGCGCCGCGCGGGAATGCAAGGAGGCTGCCGGCGGCCGGACCTTGCTTTGCTTCGGCGCACGCCACGTTCATCCGGCAGTGGCGCCGGTGATGGAGCGGGCGGCCCTGCTCGGCGGTGCTGATGGATGCAGCTGTATTTTGGGTGCCCGGCTGCTGGCCAGGAAACCTTCGGGAACGGTGCCCCATGCCGCCTTTTTGATTGCCGGCGACTCCGTAGAGCTGGCCCTGGCCTATGACCGGTATGCTCCGGCAGGGGAACCGCGGGTTATACTTGTCGATACGTTCAAGGACGAAGCCGAAGAAACGCTCAGGGTGGCCCGGGCGCTGGGCAAAAAACTGTCTGCAATCCGGCTGGATACCCCTGCGGAAAGGGGCGGGGTTACACCGGCGCTGGTGCGGGAGGTGCGCGCGCGGCTCGATCAGGCCGGGTTTGGGGAAGTCCGGATTGTAGCCTCCGGAGGGCTTGATCCCGAAAAGATCTCCATCCTGGCCGGGGCGGGGGCCGATATCTTTGGAGTGGGCAGCTACATCTCGCGCGCTCCGGCCGTTGACATGACCATGGATTTGAAAGAGATCCGGGGAGAGGCCATTGCGAAAAGGGGCCGCATTCCCGGTTTGACCGATAATCCCCGCCTCGTTAGAATGATGTAAACGGGAATTCGGAAAATGGTAAAAGCCATGAAGATCAAGGCTCCGGCCAAAATCAATCTGGGTTTGAAGGTCCTCCGGCGCAGGCCCGACGGTTATCACGACATATGTTCCGTTATGCAGCAGCTGTCGCTGTCCGATACCATCCTTCTTGAACCCCGCCACGGTGAAGGCTGGCAATTTTTTTGTACCGAGCCCTCTCTTCGCGACAAAGATAATCTTGTCTGCCGGGCGGCGGACCTTCTGATAGAGAAAGCGGGCCGGCGCCGTCTAGCCGGAGTTAAAATTACCCTTTACAAGAATATACCCGTGGGTGCGGGACTCGGGGGCGGCAGCAGTGATGCCGCCGCAGTGCTGAAGGGGCTGAACTATTTCTGGAAACTGGGTTTGAGCCCTGCCGAGCTTTCAGAGGCCGGTGCCCTTCTCGGTTCCGATGTACCCTTCTGCCTGCAGGGCGGGACAGCACTGGCGCAGGGGCGGGGGGAAAAATTAATGATATTGCCCTCTCTTCCCTTCCACTGGGTAGTCCTGGCTTTTCCAGTGGACCTGCCCCTTTCCACGGCGCAGGTTTACGGTGCCCTGGAACCGGCCCATCTGGGCGCCCCCCTCCTGGAGCCCTTGATCACCGCTATAGAAGCCCGAAACAGAGAGCAGCTGCATGATTGGTTTGCCGCCGGTTCAACCAACACCCTGGAGAGTACAGTTTTAACGGAGCAGCCCCGTCTCGGCGAGCTGAAAAAGCAATTTATAGATCTCGGTCTGCCTCCGGCCATGTCCGGTAGCGGGCCCTCCTATTTTGTCCTCTGCGACAGCCTGTTTTCTGCCCGCGCTGCTGCAAGTTCTCTCCTTCAGGAAAAGGACAACCGGGTTTTTCTATGCTGGACCAGATCTGAACTTGACAAGATAAGGGAGTGAGACCCATGTTTGATGCCGTTGTCCTGGCCGGCGGGGGGAAAAATGATACTCTTACAGAGCAGGAAGGAGTCTCCAACAAGTCTTTTATCCGCATTCATGGCCGCCCCATGCTTGGCTATATTATCGAAGCACTGCTAGATTCACCCTCCATTGANNGGGGGCTACAATTTCATGCCCCTTCCCGAAGTGGGGGACCTTCTGGCAAACATTGCCTCCGCTTTGAAGGCGTTGGATGGTAAACAGCCATGCCTGGTGCTCACGGGAGATATTCCTTTGATCAACCGGCAAGCCATTGAAGGCTTCCTTGAACGATGCGCTCCTTTCGAGGGAGATTTTTACTATCCCATCCTGCTGCGGGAAAGCTGTCAAAAGCGTTTTCCGCAGATGAAGCGCACCTATGTTCGGCTGCATGAGGGTTATTATACTGGCGGCAATATTGCTCTGCTCCGTCCGGACTGGTTTGAACGCTGCCGTTCCCGGCTGGATCTATTTGTGGCTTACCGGAAAAAACCCCTGAAACTGCTTCGCATTTTACCGCCCAGCTTTATTTTCAAATTTCTTTTGAAAACCCTTTCGGTGACAGATCTTGAGCGCTATCTGTCAAAAATGATGCGGGCGAAGGCCCGGGCCGTACCCTGCGAATTTGTGGAGATCGGTACGGATGTTGACAAAATCAGCGATCTGGAGATAGTCCGTCAGGCTTTGGAAAAATAATAAAAAAGGAATTCTTCTTCACAGGCAGGATTTTATCAAGTGATCGTTGAATTAGTTTCATTATTAAGAAGAAGGCAAGCCTTTTGTCAACTTTAAACCGGGAAGGTGGTCCTTGTGAAGGTAACAGATGTCAGGATCAGAAGGTTTAACCAGGAAGGAAAAATGAGGGCGATCGTATCGGTTACTCTAAATGATCAGTTTGTGGTCCATGATGTCCGGGTCATCGAGGGGAATAACGGCTACTTTGTGGCCATGCCCAGCAAACGCACCCCCAACGGGGAGTTCAAGGACATCGCTCATCCTATCAACACTGATGCAAGACAGGAGATCCAGCAGGCGATCCTCGACGCCTATTTCAAAGAGCTGGAAATGGAACCCGCCCTGGGGTAAGCGTTAGAAAGTATGTTTTGTCCCTCCTCCTCCGCCTGTAGTATAATCAAAGTGTAACTCACTTTGAGGAGGAGCTCTATGGAAGAAACATGGGCGGTAGTCCTGGCGGCGGGGGAGGGAAAGAGAATGCTTTCCTCTCTTCCAAAAGTGCTGCATCCCCTTTGCGGTCGGCCGATGCTGAGCTACATAGCAGATGCCGCCGCCGCCGTTACCGGCAACCGGGTGGTTATTGTAACAGGCCGGGGTGCGGGGATGGTCAGGGAGGTGATGGGGCCGCAGTGGAGCTATGCCCAGCAGAACGAGCAACTGGGTACAGGGCATGCCCTTATGCAGGCGCTGCCGCAGCTGCCCCGTGAGGGTACCCTTTTGGTTCTCTGCGGGGATACCCCGCTTCTCGGGGTGACTCATCTGGAAAGACTGATCGGGGAGCATAGCGGCAATGCAGCTGCGGTCCTGACAACAGATCTCGGCGATCCCGCCGGATACGGCAGGATTATCCGTGACAGCAAGGGCGATCTGATCCGCATTGTTGAGGAGAGCGATGCTTCGCCCCATGAAAAGAAAATCTGCGAAGTCAACAGCGGCACCTACTGTTTCGACATAAAACTTTTGCGGCGTTTTTTGCCCGGACTTTCCCCTGACAATGCCCAGCAGGAGTATTACCTGCCTGACCTGTTTTCCTTGATGCACGAGCAGGGTTTACCCATAAAAGCATGCTGCGTAAGTGAGCACCGGGCCGCCCTGGGGATCAATGATCGCCTTCAACTTGCCGGGGCGGCGGCAATCATGCGGGAGCGGATCAACAGTTCACTCATGCATCAGGGTGTCTCCATGGTCGATCCCGCCTCCACCTATATCGATTTCGATGTTGAGATTGGGCCGGATACCATGATCATGCCGCAGACAGTTATCGAGGGTGGCACCGTCATCGGATCGGGCTGCCGCATCGGCCCTGCCGTGCAGATTGTCGCTTCAAAAATTGGCGACAGGGTCACCCTTCGCCAGTCCGTTGCCGAGCGGAGCGTCATCGAAGACGGAGCCATGGTGGGTCCTTTTGCATATATCCGCCCCGGCTGCCGCATCGGACAGGGAGTGAAAATCGGTGATTTTGTAGAGGTTAAAAACGCGCAGATCGAAGCCGGGGCCAAGGTGCCTCACCTCAGCTATGTTGGAGATGCAGATATTGGTGAAGGCGCCAACCTGGGGGCCGGGGTGATCATCGTTAATTACAATGGTCGCAAAAAGCATCGTTCTCTTATCGAGCAGGGAGCTTTTGTCGGCTGCAACAGCAATCTGGTTTCCCCGGTGAACATAGGGCGGGGTGCTTTCATCGCTGCCGGATCCACCATCACGCGTGATGTCCCCGCCGGCTCCCTGGCCATAGCCAGATCAGATCAGGTAAACCGCCCGGGGGCGGCGGCCCGTCTTCTATCCGGGAGACCGCCGCAGCAGGAAAAAGGTGAGACCACAGAGAAGGAATACGAGGCATAAAAGTGCAGTTTAAAAAGCATACTGGGGGGTAGCGGGGTGGGCGATAAAAGGATCAAGATATTCTGTGGCAGCGCCAACCGCAGGCTGGCGGAAGAGATTGCCTCTTATATTGGGATCCCCTTGGGAGAGGCGGAGGTGGGCCGTTTCAGCGACGGCGAAATCCGGATCGGGATCCGGGAGAGTGTCCGCGGGACAAACGTATTTTTAATTCAGCCGATGAGCGATCCCATCAATGAGCATATCATGGAACTTTTGATCCTGATCGATGCCCTTAAAAGGGCCTCCGCCCGATCGGTAAACGCCGTTATTCCCTACTATGGATATGCCAGGCAGGACCGCAAAACCAGGGCGCGGGATCCGATCACGGCCAAGCTGCTGGCCGATCTGATCACCGCTGCCGGGGCCGGCCGGGTGGTGGCCATGGATCTTCATGCCGGTCAGATCCAGGGTTTCTTCAATATACCTTTTGATCACCTTACCGCCATGCCCATCATTGCCAACTATCTGAAGCAAAAAAACATTTCCCGGGGTGTGGTTGTTTCCCCGGATCTGGGTGGGGTGACCAGGGCCCGCGAATTGGCCAACCGGTTAAGTTTGCCCATTGCTGTTATCGACAAGAAGAGGCCTGCTCCCAATGAGGTTGAGATTATGAATATCATTGGCGACGTTAAGGACAGGGTGACCATCTTGATAGATGACATCATCGACACTGCCGGGACCATAGTGCTGGCCGGCGAGGCCCTGAAGAAAGAGGGGGCACTGCAGGTTTATGCATGCTGCACTCACCCGGTATTCTCGGGGCCGGCTGTTGAACGTCTCCGCCATGCGCCCATTGAGGAGATCGCATACACAAACTCCATACCCGTAGATGCGTCTCTGCCCCCTAACAAATTCCACGTGCTCTCCGTGGCGCCGCTCATTGGAGAGGCGATCATCCGGATCAACCAGGAGCGCTCGGTGAGCGAGCTTTTTGATTGAATTGACACCATCTTCCACCGCGGGTATACTTGACATCGAGGAGGTTATGGAATGGATCGAATGGTGCTTAAAGCAGAAAAACGTTCGCCCCTGACCAGGGGTGAACTCAACAGGTTGCGCCGCGAAGGCAAGGTTCCGGCAGTAATTTACGGCCGGGGGAAAGAAACGCAGTCGCTGCTGGTAGATGGACGCATCCTGAGGCAGGCGCTGGCTAAAGAGGGGACCAACGTGCTCATCGATCTGCAGATAGAAGAGAATGCAGGGCCGCAATCCGAGACGGTGATGCTCAAAGAGATCCAGAGGCATCTATGGCGGCAAGAAATGCTGTTGCATGTTGATTTTATCCGCATCTCCATGGAGGATGAAATTGAAGTGGAGGTTCCATTGAGCTTCACCGGTGAAGCTGCCGGCGCAGCTGAGGGCGGGATTCTCCAATTCATCTTGCGGGTAGTAAGTGTCAGATGTCTTCCGGGCAACATTCCCGAGCTCATCGAAGTGGATATTTCCTCCCTGCACATCGGCGAAGGGATCAGCGCCGCCGCTCTTACTCTTCCTGAGGGCGTCAGGTTGCTCGTAGATCCTGAAGAGACGCTGGTGCAGATGCTGGCCCCCATGGAGGAGGAAGAGGAAGAACTGCCCGAAGCCGAAGAAGAGGAGATCGAAGGGGAGGAGACTGCTCCGGAAGAAGGGGAGAAGGAGGATTTGCCGGACAAGGAGGAGGCGGGAAGCTAAATTATTTTCCGTAAACGGTATAAAGATAAATTTCTCTTTGCCGTTATCGGCCTGGGCAACCCCGGGGACCGCTTCCGCGGAACCAGGCACAACTCAGGCTACCGGGTGATAGAGGCTTTATCCAAAATATTAGAAACCGGGAAGCCCTATTATTTGCGTCACTCGTTGTGCGCCTCTGCCCTTTACCGTTCGCAGCGGATTCTACTGGTCCAGCCGCTTACGTACATGAATTTGAGCGGCCGGGCGGCGGCGGAAGCGCTGCAGCGCAATCAGATTGATCCTTCACAGATGGTGCTGGTGCACGATGATCTTGATCTGCCTGTAGGGAGGATCCGCCTGCGGAGGGGCGGCGGAAGCGCCGGCCACAGGGGTGTCCGATCGGTTATTGAAGCCCTGGGGACTGAAGATTTTTTTCGCCTGCGCCTGGGCATCGGCAAACCGCCCGGCGGTGAGACGGCGGATTATGTGCTGGAGGTTCCTGCGCCTGAGGAGCAAAAACTGCTGGACAGCGCTGTGGAGCGGGCCGGGGAAGCACTCATGGTGCTCATCGAATCGGGTCCCGAAAAGGCGATGAGCAGTTTCAACCGGATAGTCTAGCCGGAGCTGCAGGGAAAGAGAGCGGGACCGGTTTTATTCCGTCTTCTGCAGGCGGAATTTTGTTTTGGCTGCAGCCCCGTAAACAGCCATTTCCCGGAGCCTTTATGGCGGGACCTGCACCGGGAGGGCCGGGGATAAAACCTTTTGTACCTGGGAAGCATAAACATAGATCTTGCTCGAATATGATGGTGGAGAGTGGATGAAAGTCACCTATGTCTGTGATCGCTGCGGAGCGATTATCGGATCACTGAAGTTGACTGAAGCTGAACTGCAGCAGATAGGTATAGATCTGTCGGATGCGGACAAAGATGAGGGGATCATCAGATCCGCTTCATCCGGTGCTTTATTCATGTACTCCCTCTGCGATCATTGCGCTGATGTTGCTCCCATTCACGAAATCGAGTGGACCTGCCTGCGAAAACCGGGCCCGGGCTAGGCCCTGCAGGGCAGGACACTTTTCGCAAAATTCATACTCTGTAATAAACAAGGGGGCAGACGATGCCTTTCCACAGTTTTTTGAAAGACTGGCCCGGCGATCGCTCTTTTGCCGGATTGCTGAGAATGCTCGACGCCGGCACCGGCTGCCGGGCGGCGGTAACCGGTCTTGACGGGAGCGCCAGATCCTTTTTGCTCTCCGGTTTGATCAGGGAAAGCCGCCGCCGGGCCATAATAATAACTCCTGATATGGGCCGTGCTGAAAAAATATACGAAGACCTGCTTCTTTTCCTGCCCTCTGTCCCGGCGGCTCTTCTCTCACCCAGGGAATTTTTCATGCCCCCTGATCTCCTGACCAGGAGCATGGAGCAGCGCCGGCAGCGTCTCTCTTTCATGGAATGGCTTCAGCACGATGGAGAAGGGATCTATGTTGCTCCCTTTAGCGCTCTGATCACGAGAGTCCTGCCTCCCGAAGAGTGGCGCGGCTTGCGGATCGATCTGCATGTGGGCGAGGACATTGATCGTGAGCTGCTTCTTGAAAAATTGATGGATAGAGGGTACGAAAGGGTCCCCCTTATCGAGGGAAGGGGTCAGTGCAGCGCCAGGGGTGAAATTGTCGATATTTACCCCCCCGGATGGGAGTCCCCCTTGCGCCTGGAACTTTTTGATCGCAGGGTGGAGTCGCTGCGCTTCTTTGATCTTTCTACCCAGCGATCAACAGGGCGGACCGGGCACGCTTCCGTCCCCCCGGCATTTGAACTTCTCTTGACGCAGCGGCGGTACCAGGCGGGTGAGCAGGGTATTCGCAGAGAGTTGGAGCAGGCTCTCTCCATGCTGCTCCGTCAGGGCGAAAAAGAAACGGCGGCAAAACTGAAGACAAATACCGGGCGGCACCTGGAGCGTCTGGCCGAACCGGGGGGGCTGGATCTTCTATTTCCCTATTTTACCTATTTTTATGGCGAGGGAGCTTCGTTTTTGGATTATCTGTCTCCCGGATCTCTGATCATCGTTGATGAGCCGGCCGCTGTTCTGGAACGGGCGGCTGCTTTGCGCCGGGATCTGATGGAGCACCACAGCACTGCCCTTGCCGGTGGCGGCTTGCTCCCCGGGTGGTCTGATCATTTTTGGGAGGTGGGGGAACTTCTGCACCGGGCTCCGGGCCCGCTCGTTGCCCTGACTCTCTTCCCTCATTCATCCAATGATATGGGGATAGAGAGGGAATTTCATGTACAAGGGAAAAGTGTCTCCCTCTATCACGGGCAGTGGCAACTTTTGCAGGCGGATGTTCAGGAATGGACGGCGGCGGGCTTGCGGGTTCTTTTCCTGGCGGCGGCCCGGGAGCGGGCTGCCGGGCTGCAGCAGCTATTAAAGGACAAGGGGATCCCCACAGGCGGCGATTCGGGGCATCCCTGGTCTCCCGGGGAGCTTCGGATGGCGGTGGCGGGTCTTGATGAAGGTTTTTTCATCCCTTCACTGCAGCTGGTGGTAGTTACGGAGCAAAATTTGCTTCCCCGCCGCCGCAGGCAGAGGCGGCGGGCGCAGCAGGAGGGGATCAAGCTTCGCGATTACCGGGAACTGGCTCCGGGTGATTACGTAGTTCATGAGCAGCACGGGATCGGGAAATATATGGGCCTGAGCGCGCTCCGGATTGGCGGGATCTTGCGGGATTACCTGCTTCTTCAATACCGGGGCAGCGACAGGCTCTACATACCCGTGGAGCAGATTAACTTGATCCAGAAGTACATCGGGGCGGAAGGCAAGAGACCGCGCCTGTACAGTCTGGGCAGCGGTGAATGGCAACGGGTAAAAAGCAGGGTCAAGGATTCCGTGCAGCAGATGGCCCGGGAGCTGCTCGCCCTCTATGCTTCCAGGGAGACGGCCCCCGGATACAGCTACGGGGCCGATCATCCCTGGCAGCTTGAATTTGAGGCGCGTTTTCCCTATGAAGAGACCCCCGATCAGCTCCAGGCCATTGCCGAGGTGAAAGCAGATCTGGAAAAAAGCAACCCCATGGATCGCCTGATCTGCGGAGATGTGGGCTACGGCAAGACCGAGGTGGCGCTGCGCGCCGCCTTCAAGGTGGTCATGGAGGGAAAGCAGGTGGCCCTGCTTGTGCCGACCACCGTTCTGGCACAGCAGCATTTCCGCACATTTTCCGAACGCTTTGCCGATTTTCCATTCCGGGTGGCCCAGCTTAGCCGCTTCATTTCTCCAGCGGCGCAGAAAGGGATCCTGGAAGATCTGGGGCGCGGGAAAATTGATATAATTATCGGTACTCATCGTTTGCTCTCCGAAGACATGCGATTTCATGATCTGGGGCTTTTGATCATCGATGAGGAGCAGCGTTTCGGGGTGCGGCACAAAGAGAAACTGAAGCGGCTGCGCCTCTCCGTGGATGTTCTGGCCATGACTGCAACCCCTATCCCGAGGACCATGCATCTGTCGCTTGTCGGAGTCAGGGATCTCAGTGTCATCGAAACCCCCCCGGAAAATCGCTACCCGGTGCAAACATTTGTTGCCGAATACTCCGAGCAGCTGGTCAGGGAAGCGATCCAGCGGGAGCTGGATCGCGGCGGCCAGGTCTATTTTGTTTTCAACCGTATCACCGGGATAAATGCCTTTGCCAATAAAATAAGAAGCATGTTCCCGAACTCGAAGGTGGCTGTGGGGCATGGCCGCATGGAGGAAAGTACCCTTGAGCAGGTCATGAGCGACTTTATTGAGGGCGAATATACCATACTGGTGAGCACCACCATCATCGAGGCGGGACTGGACATACCCAATGTGAACACACTGCTGGTCTATGATGCCGATCAGTTCGGCCTGGCTCAGCTTTACCAGCTGCGCGGGCGGGTGGGGCGTTCGCATCGCCTCGCCTACGCTTATCTTACCTATCGCCGGGATAAGATGATCACCGAGGATGCAAAGAAAAGGCTGCAGGCTATCAAAGAGTTCACCGAACTCGGTTCCGGCTTCAAGGTGGCCCTGCGCGATCTGGAAATTCGCGGTGCCGGCAATATTCTGGGTGCGGAGCAGCACGGCTTTGTGGTCGAGATAGGCTTTGATCTTTACTGCCGTTTGCTGGAGGAGGCCGTGGCAAAAATCAAGAATATGCCGCCCCGGGAGGAGGCGCCGCAGCCGCGGATTGACTTGCAGCTTAACGCCTACCTGCCTTCATCCTATATTACCAACCAGGAGCAGAAGATCGATCTGTACCAGCGCATCTACTCCCTGAGCAGCAGGGAGGAAGTTAAAGAAGTTGAGGCGGAGATGCGGGATCGCTTTGGTGCGCCCCCGTCTCCGGTGAAAAATTTGCTTGCTGCAGCCTCCCTGCGAATACTGGCCCGCATAATGGGGATTGCCTCCCTGCAGCAGCAAGATGGTGTTGTAGAGATTACATTCAATCCAGGTGTAAAGATCGACGGGGCCCGGTACAGACCCGGGGCCGGCCGTACCCGGGAGCGGGTTGCCTTCGTGGCGGGAGCGCCTTTTCGGATCAAATTTAGATCGGAGCTGCGGGAGACTCTTCTATCCGATCTGATAAACTTTTTGCAAGAACTGGGCGGCGAAACAGCCGCTCTACCATGAATTGAAAGAGGGGAGCGGGGCCTTTATGCCTGAACGGGGATGTCCGCTGTTGCTGGCTGCTGTGGTGGTTGCTCTGATCTGCGGCGTGGGGTGCCGGGAAGCGGATGCGCCTGCAGCCAGGGTGAACGATCGCCCCATCATGCAGAGCGAACTGGGTCGTTTTATCAATCTGATGGAATTTTGCAACCCGGAGGCGCCCCCTCCGGGGGAGTGCGGCTCGCCGGTATGCAGCGAGCGGGAATTTTTGCACCTTCTCATCGGTTTTGAACTGGTGAACCAGGCGGCGGAGAGTGCGGGAGTGTCTGTTGATCCTGAAAGGATAGGAGAGAGAACTGAAAAGATGCTGCAGGACCTGGCGCATAACCGTTATGGAGGTTCGCTGGAAGGGCTTCACCTTCGGCGCAAGCAGCTTGGCCTGACACTCGATGACCTGGCTATTTTACCCCGCTATGAATTGCAGGCTGAGGCGTTTTTTGAAAGGCTGGCTCCGGAGGCGGAGGAGGCGGAGCTGTTGCGGTTTATTGAAAATAATCCGGAGATGCTGGAGCAGCCCGCGGCCGGAGAGCTGTACAGGTTTCGTTTTACCGGGGAAGAGAGGGCCGGGGAATGTCTGGCCGCGCTGCAGCGGGGTGTGCGGGCGGAAAGAATTGCTGCAGAGGAAGATCTGGATTTTACCAACAGGGGATGGATCGCAGTGGATGATCCCTTCCTGGAAAAAAAGGTGCGCCAGGAACTGTTTACCTCTCTTGAGAAGGAAAATGGCTGCATCATTGCTTCCTCGGGACAATATTTTCTGTACTGGGTTCAGGAGATCAGACCCGCAAGACAGCTTGATTTCACGGAGATCCGGGATGAAGCGGCTCTGCTCAAAAGATGCCTTCTCTATGAGCAGTTTTATTATGATCTCTGGAATAAGGGGGACATCGAGATCTGCCTGCACCGGCCCTGAGAATGCATAAAAGTACCGGCAAGGATGAATACTAATTTCAGAACAGAGAGTTATTGCCTGGAACTTCACAAAGGAGGAAACAATGTTGAAAGCAACCGGTATTGTCAGGCGCATCGATGATCTCGGCCGGGT
>MTKW01017780.1_pt1 | contig 25131 bp, 13 predicted proteins | sample 1042761 | NCBI WGS metagenome assembly MTKW01 (sample SAMN06205366, study PRJNA360243) | anaerobic digester metagenome | biome: Wastewater treatment plant; feature: Anaerobic digester sludge; material: sludge; isolation source: anaerobic digester fed with sludge from wastewater treatment plant ...
ATGGTTCGTTGTTAGCGTGATCCGGGCGGGATTCGAACCCACGACCCACAGCTTAGAAGGCTGTTGCTCTATCCAGCTGAGCTACCGGACCATCCTTATGCAAATTCAGTTTGCAAAAATACGGCAATTCTGAGAATAAAAAAAATTTGTGTAACTGAATTTATGGCAAAACGGAAAAATTACAAAATACCTTGACTCATCATTGCCTTGGCTACTTTCATAAAGCCGGCTATGTTGGCCCCTTTCACATAGTTTATATAGCCGTCGGGTTCGGTGCCGTATTTCACGCAATTATCATGGATATTCCCCATGATCCATTTAAGTTTGGCATCCACCTGCTCGGCACTCCAACTGTAACGTTCCGAGTTTTGTGTCATTTCAAGTCCCGATACAGAGACTCCACCCGCGTTGGCAGCTTTGCCCGGTGCATAGAGGATCTTGTGCTGCTGGAAAATCTCGATCGCCTCGGGTGTACTCGGCATATTGGCCCCTTCGGAAACCGCAAAGACTCCATTTTCAACCAAAGCCCTGGCATCGTCACCGTCAATTTCATTCTGTGTGGCGGAAGGCAACGCAATATCGCCTTTTTCACCCCAGGGACGAGCGCCGGCGACATACTTGCAACCAAACTCCTCTGCATATTCACGAATTCGTCCACGGTAGAGGTTTTTCAGTTCCATTACAAAACTCAGCTTTTCCCTGGTAATTCCATCCGGATCGTAGATATATCCGTCAGAATCGGAAAGTGTGACAGGGATGGCTCCCATTTCGATCAACTTCTCGCATGTGTATTGAGCCACGTTGCCCGACCCGGATACCAGACATCTCTTTCCCCTTATATCGATATTTCTTGTTTTCAACATCTCCAGGAGAAAGTAGACATTACCATAACCAGTCGCCTCCGGACGGATAAGCGACCCGCCAAACTCACGACCTTTCCCGGTGAAGGTGCCGGTAAATTCGCCGACCAGTTTTTTGTATTTTCCAAACATATATCCCACCTCTCGGCCTCCTACACCGATATCACCCGCAGGCACATCGGTATCCGGCCCGATCACTCGCCACAAACCTTCGGTGAAGGCCTGACAGAAACGCATCACCTCGCTTTCGGACTTGCCGCGAGGCGAAAAATCCGACCCCCCTTTGGCCCCACCCATCGGGAGTGTAGTAAGTGCATTCTTGAACGTCTGTTCAAACGCCAGGAATTTCAAGATGGAAAGTGATACGGATGCATGAAAACGGATACCGCCCTTATAGGGCCCGATAGCGTTGTTGTGCTGTACACGGTATCCCATGTTGGTTTGCACGTTACCGTTGTCATCCACCCAGGTAACGCGGAAGGTATGGATTTTGTCGGGGATGATCAACCGTTCGAGAAGATTGGCCTTTTCGAATTCAGGGTGTTGATTGTACACCTCTTCGATGGATTCAACCACTTCTTCTACAGCCTGAAGATATTCAGGTTCGTTTGGAAAACGTCTTTTCAGAAGACTCATTACTTCTTCACAATTCATAAAAAATCGGATTTTATAGTGATAACATTAGAAACAATCACTTTGAAATACAAAAATAGTATCAATAAATGAATTGAAGCAATAATTATCCGACTTTTTATGTTTTGACAGAAAATAAGTCACTTTCGCAGATTTTTGTAAATAGGTACAAAAACGATGATAGCGGACATGATAAGCGAAATGATGGTAATGCCGTTTATTTCGGCATTCATAAGAACATATCCGGCAAGAATCACCCAAAGTATTGCGATAAAGCCGAGTTGTGTTTGTGAAAATGTCCGTTTTGCCATAGTGGAGATAATCTTGATCTGCAAAGATAACAAAACCGGAACCATTACCGGATAACCTCTTCGAAAAAATCTCCTCCCAGCACTCTTTCAGGTGTAAGAAGTGTTGCATCAGTCGCCTTAAGCTGGTGAGACCAGCCAACCCGCTCCTTTGTCCCGGCACCGGCTCCCCGGTTCCGGTACTCGGCAAACCAGGCTGTCTCCTCATTGGCCGGATTATCCCAATTGTTCCATCCCTCGGGCCGGATCACCTCGCCCAGCTCACACTCCTTGAAGATAACTCGTGCGTAAGGTCGCCAGGGACGCCCCAGATAGAAGGAGTGTGCCGCATCACCAGTAATGACGCAGCGGTTGAAAATATATCCGAAAGGCTGATCCTGCGGGGTAGAGGCAGCAGTAATGTACCCCTGCCGCTTGCAGTAGATCTCGCACTCCTCGAACCAGGCAATGGAGGAGCCGAAGATAAAGTCGACTGTCCCCTCGATGTAACAATTCCGGTAGTACTGCCGGCTGCCGGACTTATGGGTATAGAGGGTATCCTGAAAGCCGAGGAAACGGCAGTTGATGAAGCAGGCACGGTCGCTCCGCACAATTGTCGCCACCGCCTGGCCCATCGGTCCGGCGTCGTTGGCAAAGGTGAGGTTCTCGGCGATGAAGAGGTCGGGAGAGATATAGACCGAAGCGGAGCCTGAGGTTCCGATCTCGTCGCCCAATGAACTTCGTTTGGAGGCGAAATTGTTCCAGGTAATGATGGTGTGGTATTTGTCCTCTCCTACCAGGGTCAGCTGCTGTTTCGTATCGGGAATGATCAGCCGCTCACGGTAAACCCCATTTCGGATCAGGATGCGGGTGGGTCGTTTCCTGAAATCGGGAACGGCATCGATGGCCGCCTGGATGGTGGTGAAATCGCCAGATCCGTCCTGAGCCACCACCCAGTCGTACCCGCTACGCTCAATCTCGCCCGACGGGCGGAAGATCTTGTGGAGGAAGCCGCTCATCAGCCTGATGGTGGAGAGTTGCCAGGGATGAAAATGCCAGAAGGTGTGGGGTGTATCGTCGAAGGTATGCACCTCGCTGTAGATGCCGAGACTGTCGAGCCGGCGGATATGTTCATCCCGTCCGTTATGGAAGCGGGGGATCGAACTGTTGATAAAGCAGACCGGTGCACTTCTCCGGTGTATATGCAACAACGGCGAGGCAGCCTTCCAATGTTCAGGGTTTTCACTGTAGCTACCACCCAGCCAGAGGGCATCGACCGGCTCTTTTTCCCCTCTCTCGCGCGCCTTCTCCGCCCGCTCCACCGTCTCGGGATATATAAAGGTGGAGATCCCGTCGATATTGATTACGGCCCGGAAGCGGTTCTCCCGGTTACGGGTTCCCACGAGGGATGCCAGCTGTCCCCCGGCCGAACAACCCGAAACCGCCATCGCCATCGGATCGGCTCCAAATCGTGAGGCGCTCCTTGCAAACCATGCCGCCGCATCTTCCAGATCCTCCAATGCCGCCGGGAAAAGTGCCTCGGGCGAAAGACGGTATTCAACGGTAAAGGTAACAAAACCGACCCTGGCCAGTTGCACGGCCAGCGCTCTCTGCATATCGGGCGAGCCGGAATTCCAGCCACCGCCATGGATCATCATCACCGCCGGGAGAACGGCATCATTATCCGGACGGTAAACCGAGAGGTTCAAATCCCGCATGCCGTCATGTTTATAGGCAATATTCTCTTCAGTCCGGATACCGGGTGGAATCTCCGCCGAAGCAATCCGAATAAAGGGAAATCGCTTCACCTCTTTCTGGTAAGTGCTGTAGACGGTATAACTGGTGTCGCGTGGAACACCACCTATCAAAACGGTCTGTGCAGTTACCTGCCCAACGAGGCAGAGATGCAATATCAACAATAGAAACATCGCTCTACTTTTCATCTGTTTAACGCTATTGAACTGTTCCCGCCAGTTCATTCAAATAGACCTCGATGTTGTCGTAGGCGGTGCTGAGGTGTCGCCCGCCTCCATCGGGGGTTGAAGGATCAAGACCCTTTGTCCTCTCCCAGCTGTCGGGCATGCCATCCCCGTCACTGTCGACCGGGAGTGTTCCCTGCGAGAGAAGAGGCCAGGCACTCCATCCGGCAGCTCCATCCGCCGGCTTGAGATCTTCCTGACTGTCTATAATGCCCGGTTTCGGGTATGGAGGGGTGTTCTGCGGGTTTGATCCCCTGAAAGTTGCCGTTCCGTTCCTCGCCTCCTCTACCAGACGTATATCCACCGCATCGCGGTTTCTGCTGCATCCGGCGTGTTGCAACACCTTCTCAAAGGCCTCTCCGGCGCTCCAGGTCACTGCCTCTCCCATTACGAACTCGCTCTCCTCTAAAATATCATCTAAGGTAATACCCGGGGCATAGGTGGCAAACGTGGTGTGCAGGTGTACCCCCATCCGGTTGTTGCTGCTGACGCCGATGTTACCCTCTATCTGATTACCGCTCAGATAGAAACGTCCATGGATACCTTCAGGCTGACTGTTCTTGCCATCATCGGCATAGGGTTGAATCAACCGTCCGCTGTTGGAGGATGCGGGTCCCGGTTTATAGTAGTTGTTCACCAGGTTGTAACTACCCCCCTCCCCACCGTAGATATTGTTTGCACCCCAGTTATAGATCAGGTTGTTCCGGAAGTCCACGCTCTCCTTCTCCGGCTTGTTAGAGTAGCGGCTGCCGCAGAAGCGAGGAGTACGGTTGTCGTGATGCACCAGCAGGTTGTAAAGGAAGGAGGCATTCACTCCTCCCCAGATACCCCCATAACCGTGTGCCCCCTTGTCGTGCACCGAAAGGCGCAGGCTCTCGGAGAGAATAGACCACTGCAAGGTGAAGTTCTCGTTGTCATAAAAGGAGGCGCACTCGTCGGTCGACCAGCTCATGGAGCAGTGGTCGATGATCAGGTTGTTCCGGTTACGCGCGCCAAGGGCATCCTCATCGCCCTCCACCTTCAGGTCGCCCATCCGGAAACGAAGGTAACGGATGATGACATTGTCGGCCTTGATCTCCACCGGATAGTCGGCCAGGGTGATACCGTCGCCTGGAGCCGACTGCCCCGCCAGGGTGAGGTTGCCTTGCCGGATCTCCAGTCTGCTTTTCAGCCGGATGGTGCCGCTCACGTCGAATATGACAATGCGGGCTCCTGGCTGGTTCACCGCATACCTTAAAGAGCCTGGCAGACCGTTATCTTCAAGTGAAGTGACCCGAATCAACTTGCCGCCACGGCCACCACTGGCATTTCGACCGCCACCCCAGGCACCAGGAAAGGCAAAAGCCTGCTCATCCACCGGTTTGGGATAAATGTGCCCCCCTGCTGGCGGATCGACTCCGGGCTCCTCCCGGTCGGGCCGCTCAATTTCAGGAATACTCTTTTGACAGCCAAAAGTCAGCAACAACAATATGGTGCCAATGGTCAGCAATGAGGAAAAACACTTCATCCCATTCATCCTTTCAGTCATTTATCGCTTTCAGTCGGTAGAGCGCTGCACTCCCACCCGTTGACGATTGCCGGGTAGAAATCGCCCATCACCCTTTCCAGGGTGATTTGGCTCGCCTCGTCGGAGGTGAGGATCCTGCTCCAAGCTGCTCTTTCTGAAGTCCGGCTCCCTCTCCCCCTGTTGTTGTATTCTCCGTAACGGGCGGTTTTCTCATTCTCGGGCTTATCCCAGTTATGCCATCCCCGCGGGTGGATCGTCTTGGGAAGCGTGCAGTTCATAAAGAGTGTCATGGCATGCGGGCGCCAGGGACGCCCCAGATAGAGAGCGGTCACCCCCTCTGCAACGGTAATCTGGCAACGGTTGAAGATATAGCCGTAGGGGGTATCGGCTGGTGTACTGGCAGCCGTGATATATGAATTTTTTTTTGCATGCAGCTCACACTCCTCGAACCAGGCGGTGGAGGAACCAAAGATGAAATCGGTAGTTCCCTCGATATGGCAACGGAAGAAATAGAGCCTGCCCCTCTCCCTGCCGGTATAGAGGGTATCCTGATTTCCCAGGAGCCTGCAGTTTCTCAGGATGATGCGGTCACCTTCGGTGTGGAGCGCCACCGCCTGTGCTACCGCAGGAGCATTGTTCTCGATGGTGAGGTTCTCTAGGGTGATTCTCTCCCCTCTTACCATCAGGGTATAGGTCCGGAAGGTTCCCATGTTGTTGAGCAGGGCATGGTCGTTGAAGGAGATGATGGTCCGCTCCCTGTTCTCCCCTACGATCCTCAGGTTGCGTACATGATCGGGAATCATCACCTTTTCGTAATAGGTTCCCTCCCTGACAAAAATCTCCGTGAAGAAGTCGGGATCAAAGGCCCTCACCGCATCAACCGCCTCCTGCAGCGTCCGGTAATCACCCCCACCCCGCTGATCTACCACAATCCGTTTCACCGCTATGGGGGTCGATACGCCCATCAGGTGCGCCACCAGGCTATTGAGATAAAGCTCCAGGTAGGTGTAGCCCTCGCTGTTCCGGTCGTTGGCCTGCTTACCCGGATAATGTTTCTCCAGCCAGCCGTCGGGAATGCCATCTCCATCACTGTCAATATAGGTGTCATAGGTACGATACTGCGGCCACCCTCCTACATCCTGCTGGCTGTCGATCAATCCCCCCCTGCTGCCGGCAGATCCTTCGAAAGAGTAAGTTCCGTCACGCACATTATCCACATAGCGCTTGTCGTGGATATCCCGCACCAGGGAGCATCCACCATAGCGCAACACCTTTTCAAAAGCCTCCTCCGCCTTGTCGGTGGTCACATCGGCTACCGGAAAGGGTTGGTCTGCCAGGATATCCTCCCTACTCACGCCTGGAGCAAACTGTTTGAAACTCTCTCCCAGTTCGACACCCAATCGGTTATCTGCAGTCACTGCGGCATTACCCTCCAGGATGTTCCCCTCCAGATAGAAACGTCCATGGACACCTGCCGGCTGGTGGTTCTCTCCATTATCGGCGTCAGGATTTATGATCCGTGCGGAAGATCCCTTCGAACTGGCCGGACCCGGTTTGTAGTAGTTGGCTATCAAATTGTAGCTCCCCCCTTCTGCTGCGTAGATGTTGTTCGATCCCCAGTTATAGATCACATTGTTGCGGAAATCCACCAGTTCCAGGTCGGGCCTCCCGGAGTAGCGGCTACCGCAGAAACGGGGGTTTCGGCTATCATTGTGGACCAGCAGGTTGTGGTGGAACGAGGCATGACGTCCGCCCCAGATACCGCCGTAACCATGTTTGCCCTTGTCATGCCTCGAATTTCGCAGGCTCTCGGCAAGGAAGCACCACTGCATGGTGAAATTCTCATTGTCGTAAAAGGAGGCAAGTTCATCCACGCTCCAGCTCATGCTGCAGTGATCGATGATGATCTGCCGGTTGCGATAACCCGACAGTGCATCGACTGCCCTACCTCCCCTGTCACCCAGACGGAACCGGATAAAGCGGATGATCACATTGTCGGCACTGATCACCGTTTCATGGTTACTGATGCAGATCCCATCACCTGGAGCCGACTGTCCGGCGATGGTCAGGTCACCGTTATCGATCTTCAGTGGACTCTTCAACCTGATTTCACCCGACACCTTAAACAGGATAGTGCGTGGCCCCTTTTTCCGGATGGCCCAGCGGAGGGTTCCCGGTTTATCCGAATCCTCGAGGGAGGTGACATAGAGCACCTCGCCCCCCCTGCCTCCGGTAGTATACCTGCCTGCACCCTCTGCACCGGGGAAGGCGGGAGTCTGTGCATCTGCAGGGACAACAGGAAGAATCAGTACAATCAACAGTGAGACAATCAGTTTTCTCATATTGAAACGGTTTTTTGTTACCTGTCCAGCAGGATGCTGGTCATGATGAAAGGCCCTACCGCCTTGGGGTCGTCATCCCTGACCGGCTCAGAGATATAGTATTCGAAACTGCCGTCGCGGTATCTGGGCTCGCCCCCCAGTCCTGCCACCGAGCAGACACTGGTAACCGAAATGGTGCCATCCTCGTTCTCGCGAATGAACTGCTTCAGGAACTGGTCGTACGCTTCAGCCCCTTTTCGGGCGAACTCCTCCGGCAGATAACCTTTCTGCGCACCTTTTACCCAGCTGTAGATAAACATGATCGATCCGGACGACTCCAGATAGTTCCCTTCCCGGTCGCCCTGGTCGGTCACCTGATACCACATGCCGCTTTCCGGATCGCGATAACGCTCCACCGCCCCGGCAATTTTGTTCAGCTGTCCAATCACCTCATCCCGTTTGGGATGCGTCTCCGGCAGGAAATCCAGCACATCAACCAGTGCCATCATGTACCAGCCGATACTCCTCGACCAGAAATGGGGCGACTGTCCCGTCACCGGATCGGCCCAGCGCTGTTGACGGCTCTCATCCCAACCGTGGTAGAGCAGGCCGCTCTCCTCGTCGTGCAGGTCGCTCCAGGCGGTGATCAGCTGCAGTGCAACTTCGTCGAAGAGGGCCGGCTCGTTGAACCGCTTGCCATATTCCGCCAGGAAAGGGGTTGCCATATAAAGGCCATCCAGCCAAACCTGGTGAGGGTAGATCTGTTTATGCCAGAAGCCTCCATTGGAGATCCTGGGATGGGTCTCCATCTGGCTCCTGAGCAGTTGCAACGCCTTCAGATATTTCGGATTTCCTGTCCGTTCATAGATCGGGAAGAGAATCTTTCCCGGATTGATATGGTCGATGTTGTAGCGCTCAAGCCGGTAGGTCTTGATGGAACCATCCTCGTTGACGATAGTATCGGCGTAACTTTCGGCGTAACGGTAGTACTTCTCGTCGCCGCTCTTCTCTCCCACCTGAAGGAAGGCCTGCATCTCCAGCCCATGGGTATAGTTCCATTTGGGGGCCTTTGAAAAGTCTACCATCCAGCTCTCCGGATAGCGCTTCATCTCCGAATCGGCCATCTTCCTGTAGTAAGGATCGGCTGTTGTCTTCTCTCCTCCGCCGCTGCAGTTCAGCAGCAAGGCGGCCAACGGAATCACGATTGCATCTCTTCTTTTCATCATTACTGCGTTTTGAGTAGTCGGATAACTGCGTCTACTTGCTCTTTTCTGCAAGCCTCGGCAAAGAGTCTGGCCACTTCGCGGGCTCCCTCTTCGTTGAAATGGGTGTTGTCGTCCAGCCCGTCGGGATAGAGTCTGCTTACCCCGGGAGGAATTTTATGGAAGAACCGTCTCGATTTCTCCACTCCTACCTCCTGTAACCAGTGTGAGGTAAGAATCTCCATGTCGATCAGGGTAACCTTCTCCTGAGCCGCTACCGAGCGGACGATATCAGGGTATTCGCCGTGGGTAGGCATCAAAACTCCCTTCTCGTCAAATTTCCGGCGTGCAACCGGCGTACAGAGAATCGGATATCCCCCCTTGGCCTTTACCTCATTGACAAAGGCCACCAGATTCAGTCTGAACTGCACCGGGTTGGTGTAACTCGCCTTGGTGGTCACCCCGTCGTTGTGTCCAAACTGAATGATGACCAGGTCGCCCGGTGCAATCTGGCTGTAGAGCTCGCTCCAGAGCCCCTCCTCCACAAAGGTGCGGGTACTGCGTCCGTTGCGGGCAAAATTGAGGACTTCCCCTTTCTCCGAAATCAATTCCGGGAGCAACTGTCCCCACCCCCTTTCGAGAAACGGCTCTTCGGTCTCTTCACCGGTGACACTCTCTTTCACCGTTTTGAACAGCGGCTTGTCGGCCATGGTTGAGTCGCCCGCCATCAAGATCTTTACCGGATGGTCCCGACCGATACCCAAAGATAGGGAGAAGAGCAACAAAAGGCAATTGAAAAGCGGTATAGTTTTCATCTTTCTTAACTAATTGAGGCAAACCACCTCGCTGCTGTCCGCTCCGGAAGCGATCTCAACCTGCTCCCGCGGTACACCGGTCAGCCTGACTGCTTCGCTCCTTTCTCCGGTAATCTCCACGAGGGGATTCCCCTTTTCGTCGTCACTGAAGATTCCATCGGCGGTGAACTGCTTCACGTTGTGCAGCATGTAGGCTGGTCCCTCTTCCGGAATCACCGTCACATTGTTGAAGGTGATCTCCTTCGATTCGGAAAGCTCTGCTCCGTAACGCGCCGTGATAAAGGCATTCTCCAGATGGATATTCTCGATGTTCATCTCCGGCAGTCCATTAAAAAACAGGGCACGTCGTGCATTGCGGGAAACCAGGTCCCTTACGTAGATATTACGGAAAACGGGAGTCTCCTCCGATACCGGGAACGGTGGCTGGTCGACCGGCGTCGTATCACCGTCGGCAAGCGATTCCGAAGCCGACTTTCCGCCGTAATAGAGATCGAAAAGGAAAGAGTCGGTGGTGATATTGAACATGTAGATGTCGGAAATATGGATGTTCTCCACTACGCCGCCCCTGCCGCGGTTGCTCTTGAAACGGAGCCCCACGTCGGTTCCCAGAAACTGGCAATTGCTCACCGAGATGTTGCGCACGCCGCCAGACATCTCGCTCCCCACGATAAAGCCGCCATGCCCGTGAAACACCTTGCAGTTGTCCACGATCAGGTTGACCGTCGGGCGACCACGGCGGCGTCCATCCTCATCCTTGCCCGACTTGATGCAGATAGCATCGTCACCCACATCGAATATTGAATTGACAATGATGGAGTTGACACAAGATTCCAGGTCGATGCCGTCACCATTTTGCGAGTAGCTGGGGTTACGCACCAGAATCCCGTCGACGATCACATTCTCGCACATCAACGGATGGATGTTCCATGCAGGCGAGTTTTCAAAAAGGACCCCCTGCAGGTAGACATTCTTGCATTCGATGAAGCTGACCATCACCGGTCGCAGGAAATCCCTCACCTCCATCCACTCCTCCTCCGTAGTGAGGGCACGGGGCACGTTCATGTCGCTCCTCTGGTGCGCCTCCATGGCCGCAGCCGATGGGAACCAGTAGTTATCGTTCAGCACTGCCCCACCCGAGCCGACCACTTTTCGCCAGTGGGCTTCGGTCACCTTCTCCTTCTTGAGAGGTCGCCACGCCTCGCCTGACCCGTTGATCGACCCCTCGCCCGTAATGGCGATGTTTTCCAGGTTGCGTCCGGAGATGGGCGACTGGCAACGGCGGGTATCGAGACCCTCGAATACCGTCTCTACAAGCGGGTAGAGATCCTTGTCGGGCGAAAAGAGGATAAGTGCTCCCTTCTCCAGATGCAGGTTGATATTGGAGCGGAAGACAATGGGTCCGGTGAACCAGATGCCTTTGGGTACGACGAGTGTGCCGCCACCCATTCCGGAAAGCGCCTGCATGGCATCATCGAATGCTTTGGTATTAAGGGTGATGCCATCCGGCTTACCCCCAAAGTCTGCCACACTTACCTGCTGATCGGGAAAGGTGGGGATCTCCACACGGGGCATATCGAAAGGCAGCTCCTCATAAAGATATGCATATGGGTAACCGCTATTAACCTGAGTATGCTCCCTGCAGGAAATCAGGAGAGTCATCACCAGGAGAATCGGAAAGATCTTTTTCATTCTTAGCATCTGTTTCGGTTTATAGGCAATATCAGTTTACGTGTCCTTAACGGGGAAGGTCACGTAAACTGATATGAAATCACTGCTTAGTTCACCCAGCGGGGATCACCGGTACCTTTGGCTTTGAGTACCTCGTTGGTAACCGTGAAGTTACCGTTGGCCGCATCTGTGAAACCGGGATTCTCCTGTGTGGCCGAATCGTCAAAGATCCGCGAGGAGCTGCCGGATGCCGAGAAAAGGTTCGGGGCATTGAAGAAGTTGTTCCCGCCAAAAGTGGGTGACGGATCGGTATTGGCCTGGTTGGAGAAGATACCCTCGGTTGCCGCCACAATGGTGTTGGTGAAGGTAATCTTGTTCTCCCTGAACCTCACGTAGAGTAACCGCCTTGAAGATGTGTTGCTCACTCCGTGAAGGGTATTGTGGTCCACCAGTATCTCGGTGGTGATGCCCGGGAAGGAGCCGGAGGCGTCGTCGTAACGGATGAAATCCCTGCTAGCTGCACTGTTGTATACGGTGTTGTTGGTGAAGGTCAGCGACCGCATCGCACCTACACGGGAATCGATAAAGTCACCACCATCACAGACAATGCCATGGATGATGTTGCCATGGAAAGTCATCGATTCCACCATTGCCCTTACATTAAGGTAGATCAGGCCCTTCACGTAATTGCGGATTTCACACCCTGTCACGGTGAGCGGACCATACTCCACATCGCCGGTGCCATAGACGATGGTCTGGCTGCCGTCAGTTTCGGTACCCTCCAGGATAAGATCCTTGAGGACCAAGCCAGCTCCATCCAGCAGGGAGATGTAACCATTCAGCACAGCTCTGTCGTATGGATATACCCCTTTTATTTCGACGCTCTTGCTGATCACTATCTTGCTTCCGTCGCCGTAGGTTCCCGGGAAGAGAGCAAAGACGTCACCATCACTGGCTACATCCAGCATTGCCTGGAGGTCATCTTCCGGATATACCGGAATGGCGTTACCAATGTCAACCAGGGTCATGAAGGTGAGTACGCCACGTGTCTTGCTTCCGTTCTTCAGCGTGACCGTATAGTTGGTCTCGCTGGCCAGCCCTTCGATGGTGGCAATGCCCGCCTCAATCTCGTCGGCGGTAACAGTATGCACGATGCCGCCCGGCTCTAGCTGGATAGCGGTCACTATCCTGCCGGGTATCCATCGCAAGGTAACCGAGGTGGCCTCCACATCCCCATCCACAAAAGGTAGAAAGATGTTCTCCGTACCGGTTTTGAACGTCACGCCGCTCCATTTCGATTCATTCCTCTCGGCAGCTACAGCCTTGATCCGTGCCGAGTAGCGGGTTTCACCGTCGAGGTCGCGGATATAATAGGGCAACTCACTTTCAGTGATCCCCTCGTAGATTCTCACCGGAGTGCCGGCGAAGGTGAGACTGTCGTCGGCAAACAGCTCCAGCGTATAGGACTCCACCTCCTTGTTGTGCACCCAGTTTAGCCGGGCGTCGGTACGGTTGATCACCAGCGCCTCGATCTTGATGGGAGAGAAAAGTCGCTCGTAATCGATTGATGTCAACTCCTCCGCCCGGTCGTCCTTACAGCTGTAATTGCACAGTGTTACAGCCAGGAGGGCAAGAGATATGATGGATTGTATAGCTCTTCTTTTCATAATGGTTAGTTCGTTAATTGTCCGTTACTGCTGTCGATAAATGTCTGCCAGATCGGCCAGAACTGATTCTGGTCGGGATCCTTCTGATAGAGGGCATTGATCAGCTCAGGTTTCAAGTCACTCGGGTCGAACCAGAGGGTGCTGCCTTCATAACCCAGGCTGGCACCGATCTCATCGGTATCACCGTGGTTCAATCCGTAAATGATCAATGTTTCGTTGTCGCTTGCAGTCTTGAAATAGAGTCTCTCGGGCAGATCCGCATAAGGGCCTTCCCGATTGATCAACTGGGTCATCTTCGCCTTGGCTTCATCCAGCTTGGTCTTGAGCAGATTCCACCGGATCAGGTCGGCCTTGCGGAGGCTTTCACCCGCAAATTCCAGTGCACGCTGCTCCACAATAGCATTGAAGAATGCTGCCTTACTGGCAGTTGCCTGAGCCATATAGGCATTTACCTTTGCTGCGGGAAGCGCCCTGTCGAGGATCGGCTTCAGGTAGGGAGCCGCGGCGGCGGGACCATCCAGTTCATTGATCGCCTCGGCAGCCATCAGGTAGACATCGGCCAACCGCATGTATTGCCAGTTGATACCGTCGTCATTGGTTGAGGTAACACGCCGTGTCATCCATTCATAGCGCAACTTGCCGAAACACCACTTGCCGATGCTGCGGAGCTGTTGCCGGCTCGGATTGGAGTTGGACCACTCATAGGGTACACAGGTGATATCGCGTCTTACATCTTCCACATCATAATCATAGAAGAGAAAAGGGAGCGGACCGTTTACACCACCCTTGTTCTGCCCCGTATATTGATCTATTGCCTTGTGCTCCACACCCAGGGTATAGAGTACGCGTCCACGGCCGGCAGAGAATGGGATCTCCCAGAGCGACTCCTTGCCTGCAGTCACATCATCCTGGCAGAGCAGCCGGAAGTTCTGTTCAAACGACCCCAGCGTATTGGACCCTTCCTGGATCACCTCAAGCGTCTTTTCCTTGGCCAATGCATACATCTTGTCGGGACTCAACTCCGGGTCGTTGCTGCGGCGGATGCCGTCGGCCCGCTGCGAATAGCCCCCTGCATAGAGTGCGATGCGTGCCATCAATCCCTTCACGAAAGCCTTGTTTACCCTCTCGGTACTGGAGGTGACATCGGTCTCGTTTGGCCAGGCCACCAGCTCTTCAGCCTCATCCAGGTCGGCCAGCAACTGCTTGTAGATCACATCCCGGTCGGTACGCGGCAAATAGAGAGTTTCGGTAGTGATTGGCTCGAAGCGTGCCGGCACATCACCCCAGCCCTTGACCAGGTCGAGATAGATCACGGCACGCAGGGTGAGCGCTTCACCCAACAGCTGTGCCATTCTGGGATTTTCATTCACTTTACCATATTCACGAAGCCCTTCTATGGCCTTGTTGGCCCGTTCAATACCTTCGTAGAACTTTGCCCAGGCATTGTTGTCGGTATTCATCTGCGTGTTTCCGGGTGAAGCGGCATAGGTTGCCAGTTCATGCTTGCCGGCGTCGTTCAGCTGGGAGGGATTGATACCGTTTAGCCACTCCACGTCGCTGTTGATTCCATAATAGGGGAGGTAACGCCCGCGGTAGGAGTTGGTCTCTCCAAACGATTGATGGATGCCCATCACCGCTCCTTCGGCCAGGGCCTCTATTGAAAGTACGACCGACCCTTCCGCTGCCGACTTGGATGGTGCATCCAGGTCGCAGGAGCTGAAGAAAAGTCCCAACAGGGAAAAAATCAGACAGATGTTGTTGATATTTTTTTTCATACGATTTTTACTTTTTATTTCAAGGTTACCCATTCAAGAGATTGCTCTTGTCGAATCAGAAATTCAGGTTCAGACCGAATACCAGTTGCCGGCTTCTCGGATAGGCCGAGTAGTCGACACCCGGCGAAAGATTGGTCCTTCTCACCGTCGAAACTTCGGGATCATATCCACTGTAGTTGGTCCACAGTGCCACATTGTAGCCGGTCACATAAAAGCGGAGACTTTCAATTCTGGCTTTACCCGTCAGGCTCCTTGGAAGGGTGTAACCCAACGTGAGCGTGTTGAGACGCAGGAAGCTGCCATCTTCCACTGCCCAATCACTGAAGATCATCCTGGAGGTGAGGGGCGACCACATGGTGGTGTTGGCGTTCATGGCAGCCAGCTCGGCCGGATCATTGCTGATGGTACCATCCTCACGCAAGTTGGTCCACCTCTTGCCCGGCTCCATGATGGTGATCATGTTGCGGTACTGGTATTTACCGGTCTGGGTAAATTCGATCTTGTTGGCATTGTAGATATCGTTGCCGTAACTCCAGTTGAAGGCTGCTGCCAGGTCAAAACCGTAGAAGGTTGAATTGATGGTAAATCCGCCGGTATGGACCGGATTGGCATCACCGATAATCTCCCGGTCTTCCACGTCGATGATTCCGTTGCCATCCAGATCCTTCAGTTTCATCGAGCCGGGACGGAGATTTCCCACCACGCCGGAGGCATCTGCAACCCCCTCTTTCAGTATCCAGCGGTTGTTAGAGGCATTGTAGCCGGTGAAATCATCCACCTCGTAACGTCCATCGGAGCGGAATCCAAACATCTGACCCACGGCCCCCCCTTTGGCAATCCAAAAGTCATAGCCGATCTCCGAGGAGGCCCAGTAGGTTTCATAACCGAAGTCGTTCATGATTCCCAGGCTCTGGATCTCGGTCTTGTTAAATCCGATATTTCCGCTGAAACTGAGGGTGAAATTCTTCCGGTTTACGGCATACCAGTTGAGTGTCGCCTCGACACCCTGATTCTGGTTCTCACCCATGTTGCGATATTGGGTATCATAGCCGGTACCGGCTACCGGGAACTCAATCAGCAGGTCACGGGTGGTATTTCGGTAGAGCTCAACTGTTCCGCCCAGTTGTCCCCTCAACAGGGTGAAGTCAAGTCCCACGTTGCGGGTGACGGTGGTCTCCCATTTCAGGTCGGGATTGGCCATAACCTTGGAAGGTGCCCAGTAGTTGGAAAATCCGTTGATCCAGGAGGTCGCCTTCGATTCGAACATCTGTACCAGCTGGCCTGAAGGGATATTGTTGTTACCGGCGGTTCCGAAGCTGGCTCGCAGTTTCAGGTCCTCCAGCCATCCCTTGGCGCCCTCCATAAAGGGTTCGGAAGAGAGGCGCCATGCCGCAGCAGCCGATGGAAAGTAGCCCCATCTGTTCTCCTTGCTGAATTTGGATGATGCATCGGCACGGTAAGTAGCGCTCAGCAGATACTTGCCTTCGTAGTCGTAATTGACCCGGCCGAAGAAGGAGAGCAGCTTGTCATCTTCATTGTAATAGTTGTCGATGGTGTAGGGCACTCCCTGCGAGGAGAGACGCCAGGCATCCTTGGCGGTGAAGGTGGTGGGGAAACCGTGCACCTCATCAGTAAGGGTAACCCCTTTTCGGATGATATACTCATGTCCCGCCATCAGATTCAGGCTGTGTGCCTCGTCCAGCACCTTTTTGAAATCGTAATTGACCGTGTTGGTGTTCCTTAACGCCTCTCTATCCCTGTTCACCAGGCGGATGGCCGGCTTACCCTGATTCTCTACCGAAGGGTAGTTCTTGATGTAATAGGTGGTAAGTCCCCAGTAGCGTTGGTCACCATCATCCTGGCGATCCAGTCCCGCCTCCGAACGTAATTTCAGGTTGTCTACCACCTCCCAGGTGGCGCTACCCGCCATATTGAGCCGCTTTTGACTCTTTTCCCGGGCATTGTCGCTGATCGATACCAGTGGATTGTAGAGATTGCCCAGATCGTCATCTGCACTTCCGGCAGAAGCATCCAGATTCTTCAACGGGATGGGGGTATAGATTACCGAATATTTCAGCCGCTTGTCGGTATCGAGCGTACTGCTGGCATCGTTGGCTCCACCACCGTCTATACGGGTATCGGTATACCGGACCGAGAAATCGAGGGTGATCCGTTCTGTTGCCTTGTTGTTGAGCTTCAGGCTCACGCTGTTTCGACGGTAATCGGAATCCTCCATGATCGCCTTGTCTGAAAGATGGGAGAAGTTGAAGGCATAGGTCATCCTGTCGCTTCCCCCATTAAGACTGAAACTGTGATTCATGGAATTGCCTGTACGGCCGAAGGTGAGATCCTGCCAATCATTGTAGGGTACGTTCCGGTAAAGGTCGAGATCCTGAAAATTACCGAAGAAGGAGTTGTAATTTTGAATGGCATCGCTCCCTTTCAGTGCCGCCAGCTCATATTGCCAGGTGGCATAGTCATAAGGCGAAAGCACGTCGAGGGTCTTTGCAATCTTCTTCACACCCAGGTAGGCATTGTAGCTCATCCGCAGCTTGCCGGCCTTTCCCGACTTGGTGGTGACGATCACCACCCCGTTGGCTCCACGCGACCCGTAGATGGCAGTGGAGGATGCATCCTTCAACACGTCGATCGACTCGATGTCGGTAGGCGGAATGTCGGAGATGGTGCTTACAGGGAAACCATCCACTATGAAGAGTGGATCGTTGCTCTGCGTGATTGAACCGCCACCACGTACACGTATACGCATCTCGGCATCGGGCGAACCCTCGGTGGTAAGGACCTGTACCCCGGCCATTTTACCGGTAATCGCCTCTACCGCTGAAGCCACCGGGATTGCAGCCAGGGTCTCCGCACTGACCGATGAGACCGATCCGGTGAGATCCCGTTTTTTCATGGTACCATAGCCTATTACCACCACCTCGTCGAGGCTTGATACATCCTCTTCCATGGTAATGTCGATCAGATTGCCCGTAATGGGAACTTCACTATCCTTCATGCCGATGTAGGAGATGGTGAGTGTTGTTGCTGAAGCAGGTACCGTGAGAGAATAACTACCGTTCATATCGGTTGCGGCACCGATTGTTGTGCCTTTCACCATCACGTTTGCACCAATGATAGGTTCTCCTCCGCTGTCTCTCACGACCCCCCGGATTGTCCTCTCCTGGGCGGTTATACCCAATGAGACGAGAAAAAGGAGAAGTAAACCGATGGTTACTTTTCGTTTCATTCCTGATTCATTCATATTTGTCATGTTAATTAAAAGGTTATTAAAACAAAAGATTCATATCCTTAGATTCTTGGCATAATCACATTGCATGCTGTTTATTCCGGTACATCAGGCTGGCAATCCTCTCCTTGCCATTTTCTGTTCACAATATTACATCATTACTTTTGAAGGATAGGTGACAAATTGGTTTTTAACGGGTGACAAATTGTTATAAGAACAAAAAAAAGGGAACAAAAGAGCAAAAAAATGTATATTTGCGCAAGTCGAAATATCAGCATGAAGAACAGAGCAACTATACTTCTACTCATCCTTCCGGTTGTTTTTACCCTCAAGGCGCAACCTGATGCCTATTTCGTGCACTATGGACCGGAGGACGGACTTCCTCAACACACCGTCACCGACATCCTTCAAGACCGGAGCGGGTTCATGTGGTTCAGCACTTGGGATGGATTGAGCCGGTTCGACGGTTATACTTTCGCAACCTACCGCCTGCCCGGAAACAGTAACATTGCCTCGCAAAGCAGCCGGATAGATCATCTCTTCGAGGATCGTTACCGAAACATCTGGGCGCTTACCTACGACAGCCATGCCTACCGTTTCGATATCGAGACGGAAAGTTTCTGCGGGATCGGATCAGTCGCCGCCCTGGAGGGTCATCCTTTCTCCGCCTCGAATATCATTCCGATGGAGGGGGGAAATGTCTGGCTCTTGTCTCAGGAAGATGGATGCATTGTGGTAACCGACTCCCTGCTTAATGTTGAAGTATATCATCCCCGTTACGGCAACCTTACGGACAGACGGGTAAACGGTGTCTACGAGGATCGTGAAGGTAACAGTTGGATCCTCACCGGGAAAGGAATTACCCTGCTGGTCGCCGGGGAGAGTACACCGCTATTCTACTTCCATCACGCCTCCATCACGCCGTATCGCGACCCATACCCCTTTCACTGTGTGAGCGAACTGGATGATGAGATCTGGTTTGGTGCCGATAAGGGGATCATCTGGCGCTACGACAAGCAGCGGAAATATTTTCGTCCCCTCGACACCGGCCTTGGGTCCAACCTGATTGCCATCGAGGCGATCTCAACGGAGAAGATCGCGCTTGTCTCGTCCCGTGGTGGTTTTGCAATCTACAATACCCACGACGGGAGTATGGAGCTCTACAACCGGCAGACACTCCCCGAGATGAGTGCCAGTGAAATCTTCACCACATACGTGGATGGAAACCGGAATCTGTGGATCGAGACAGATCGCCTGGGTGTAGCAAAATTCAACCCCTATACACGGCGTTATCTCCATTTCAGCCCCTACATTGAAAGTACCGAAACCACTGTTTTTCCTCCCAACTTCTTCATCTTTGAAGACAAGGAGGGTCGACTCTGGGTCCATCCCCGCGGGGGAGGCTTCTCATACTACAACAGGGATCTGGATCAGCTGGTCCCTTTTTACAACGAACCCTTCTCCCCTACCTGGATGTTTTCCAACATGATGCACTCCGCCTATTCGGACAGGCAGGGAAACCTCTGGATGTGTACCCGCTCACACGGACTGGAAAAGGTGATCTTTTTCGACGATACCCAGTTCCGGTCGATCCAGCTGAACGATAATATTCACTCCACCATCTGCAATGATGTGCGTCCCATCTTCGAGGATTCACGCGGCATGATCTGGGCTGCCACCAAAGATGGAATAATCCATCTCTACGACAACTCCTTGCAGGAAAAGGGCATCCTCACGGAAAAGGGTACTATTGGCAAAGGGAGGCCGTTAAAGGGGATCGCCTACTGCATCATGGAGGATTCCCGGCACAACATCTGGATCGGCTCGAAAGGGGAGGGCGTTTACCGGCTGACCCCCGGTCCGGAGGGCAACAACTTCGATATTTTACACATCAGGCACGAACCTGACAATGTCAATTCACTGAGTGACAATCAGGTCTACACCATCCATGAAGACAGGGAGGGAAATATCTGGATCGGAACGTTCGGCGGAGGGATCAATCTGATCCCGGGAGGAAAAGTGGGTGAAACGGTTCTGCATCACTCCAACGGACTTGGTAGCTACCCCTACAGCATCGGAGATCAGGTTAGGATTATCAACAGCGACCGTTTCGGTAATATATGCGTAGGTACGACGTTGGGGCTGATCATGTTTAAACCTGATCTTCAGCGGCCCGACAGGATCGATTACAAGGTGTATGTCCACCGCAACGGACATGGCGGCACAGTAGGAGCCAACGACATCATGGATATCTGTACCACCCGGACAGGCGAGACATTTGTCGGAACTTTCGGCGGGGGAATCAGCCGGATTGCCGAGACTGACAGCCTGGGATTCCCGCTCACCTTCGAAACTTTCGACAGCAGTCACGGTCTCCCGTCCAACATCATCCTCTCCCTGCAGGAGGATCACAACGGAAATATCTGGGTAGCCAGCGAGGGAGGGCTCACCAAGTTCAACCGTACCAGCGGGAGTTTCGAGAACTACAGCGAAATGAAACGGTTGATGAAGCGGAACAACTTCTCCGAGAATGCAAGGTGTGCCCTGCGCGACGGACGGATACTCTTCGGCTATTCGCACGGTATGGTTCTTTTTGATCCCGGACTGGTGAAAAACAACACCTTCAACCCCACCCTTGCACTGGTTCAGTTCAGGCTCTTCAACCGGGTGGTCCCCATCTCGACGGATGGTCCGCTTCGCCGGAACATCCACCTCACCAGGCGACTGGAATTGAAACACAACCAGAATTTCTTCAGCATCGAGTTTGCAGCACTCGACTACATCGACCCCGACAACATCTACTATGCCTACAAGCTGGACGGGTTCGACAAGGAGTGGATCTTCTCCGGCAACCAGCGGATAGCCAACTATACCAACCTCTCTCCCGGAAAGTATCTTTTCAGGGTAAAGTCGACCAACAGCGACGGTGTCTGGGCTGACAACGAACGCATGCTGACCATCGAGGTATTGTCTCCCTTCTGGGCTACCGGATGGGCCTACCTCTGTTACTTTATCCTTTTCGGGATCATCCTCTTCGTCACCTACAGGATTCTCTACACCTTTTACCGGATGAGACACAAGATTATTCTGGAGAGACAGGAGTCGGAGATAAAGACCCGTTTCTTTACCAATATCTCCCACGAGATACGTACTCCGCTCACCATGATCGTATCTCCAATCGAGAATCTGCTGGCGAGTGACACTACCCCTACCATAGTGAAAAACCAGCTGAAGCTGGTCGCCAAGAACACCCACAGACTGCTCAACATGGTCAATCAGATCCTTGATTTTCAAAAGATGGCCCAGACACCGCTCACCGTGCACCGGATCGTAATAGCACCCTTTGTAGAGAACCTCTACGAAGGATATACACGCAACGCGGAGATCCGGAAGATCGATTACCGGTTCGTGAACAATGTGGGCGACACGCTTATCTGGGCCGACGGGGAGGCATTGGAAAAGATCATCCTTAACCTGCTCTCCAACGCATTCAAATACACTCCAGCCGGCCGGTCGATTACCGTTACACTTCGTGATCAGGAGTACGAAGTGGCCATCGAGGTGAGCGACACCGGGAGCGGCATCTCCAGGGATAAGCAACAGCGCCTCTTCCGCCGGTTCGAATCGTTTAACGAAGACAAGAGCAATCCCAGTACCGGCATCGGCCTCTCCATCGTCAAGGAGCTGGCCGACAAGCATCGAGCCCGGATACAGGTGGAGAGTGAACTTGACAAGGGGAGCTCTTTCACCCTTTTCTTAAAGAAGGGAATTGCCCATTTCGAACCGGAGGTGACCATCGATGAGGAGACGATCAAGGGAGTCGTCAACGAGTCTCATGAGGTACCGGAAGCAATAGAACCGGTATCTGCCAGCGATGAGATGATCCGGCTCGATGAACATCCCACCGTACTGGTGGTGGAAGACGACGATGATCTCAGGCAATTTATCTGCTCCATCCTGGAGGAGGATTACGAAGTACACGAGGCTTCAAACGGCAGAGAGGGGTTCGAGAAAGCGCTGGAGCTGATTCCCGACTTCATCGTGAGCGATATCATGATGCCTGAGGAGGATGGCATGCAACTGCTTGCCAACGTCAGACGAAACCTGCAAACCAGCCATATCCTCTTCCTGCTGCTCACCGCGAAAACCACGCTCGACAGCAAACTGGAGGGGCTTGAACAGGGGGCAGACGAGTATATCTCCAAACCATTCAGTGTCACCTTCTTCCGTGCAAGGGTGAAAAACCTGCTACAAAGGAGGAATGAACTGCAATCCTATTACCGGGACAGGGAGAACATCTCTCCCCTCTCATCCGGCAAGAAGTCCGACAACGGGCCTCTGCCCGTTAACGACAACGACCTGGCATTTATCCGCTCTATCAACAGGTTTGTCGAAGAGCATATGGGAAACAACGAATATGTGATCGAAGATCTTGCGATGGAGATGGGAATGAGCCGTACCGTCTTTTTCAAGAAGGTGAAAGGGCTCACCGGCCTGGCACCGGTGGAATATATCCGCGACCTGCTGCTGCAACACGCCGCCAGATTGCTGACAGAGAGCGGGTTCAATATCAAGGAGATCGCTTACACGGTGGGGTTGAACGATGCCAAGTACTTCACCCGCTGCTTCAAGAAAAAATATGGGATGACACCCTCAGAATACAGGAAAAGAACAGAACATAATGATATTACAGTTTAAATCTCAATCATTTAACTAAAAACAACCGCAATGAAGCAATTAGGTAAGTACAGCATCGGTGTGGGTGACCGTTTCACCCGTCAGGGAAAGGCACAGCTCCGTGCCATCATGAGAGCAAACGAGAAGGGATTGGATATCTGCCCCGTATGGAATAAATCTAACCGTGAACACACCTATGTGGGCACGGTGCCGTCAGACACGCGCAAAGAGGCAGATGAAGCAGTAAAGGCACTTGGTTACGAGGGTATCTATTTTGTCGATGCAGATCACATCAATCTCAACACCGTTTCCAGCTACGTGGAGACATCAGATTTTTTTACCCTCGATGTGGCCTCTTTTATCGGTAAGGGGAGCAGCAGAGAGGAGGTGGACGCTTTCATCGCATCCTGCAAGAAGTATCTGGGTGAAATGGTGATACCCGGCATGGACAAGCCGTTGCAGGTAACTGTTGAGTTGTTGGAACAGATTGCCGGCAAATTCTTGGCTGCCACACAGCACGCCTCTGAAATCTACAACTTCCTGAAGCGGGAAAAGGGTGAAGGAAACTTCATCACCGAGGTCTCGATGGATGAGGTAGAGTCTCCGCAGACACCGGTTGAACTCCTCTTTATCCTGAAGATGCTTGCCGACAAGAGGGTACCCGTACAAACCATCGCCCCAAAATTCACCGGCCGCTTCAACAAGGGGGTAGATTACGTGGGCAATCTTGACCAGTTTGCCAAAGAGTTCGAGGAGGATGTGCTGGTGATCGACTATGCCGTCAGGGAGTTCGGGTTGCCTCAAGAACTGAAACTGAGTGTACATTCGGGCAGCGATAAATTTTCCATCTACCCTATAATGGCAGAAGTGATCCGACGTCATGACAAAGGGCTACATCTGAAAACGGCCGGCACCACCTGGCTGGAAGAGGTGATCGGACTGGCCATGGCAGGCGGGGAAGGGCTCGAGCTGGCAAAGAAGATTTATGAACACTCCTACAACCGCCAGGATGAACTTTGTGCCCCCTATGCCGACGTGATCGATATCGACGGTTCAAAACTCCCCACGGTAGAAGAGGTCAATGGATGGAACAGTGAAAAATATGCCAATACACTGCGTCATATTCCGGGACATCCCGACTACAACCCCAGCTTCAGGCAGCTGATCCATGTGGCCTACAAAATAGCGGCAGAAATGGGAGACAGCTACACCTCACTGCTGGAGAAATATAGTAAGGTGATTGGCAGTTGCGTTGAAGAGAATATCTATGACCGGCATCTGAAGAGACTTTTTACCCTCTAAATTTCGCACCGGGTAGCTGTCTGAAAAAGAGAGAACCCGTCATGGGAGGCGTGAACTGCCAACCATGGCGGGTTTTCTATTCGGAATTGTCAGACTCTATCCGTTCAGACGATCTTCATGACCGGCTGACCAACCTGAACAATATCACCCGGCTTCACATAAATCTTGTAAACTTTTCCTGAAAACTCAGAGGCCACCTCGTTCTCCATTTTCATCGCCTCCAGGATGAAGAGATTGTTTCCTCGACTAACCTGTGCCCCTTCCTCTGCCAGAAACTTGATGATATTTCCCGGCATCGGGCTTTCCACCACGTAACCATCGGGTTCCTTTTCCTCGACAACCGGTGCGGCGTTGACATTTTCAACCGGTCCGGCCTGTTCCTGTGCCGGCTGCCGGGACACGAACTCCGCTTCGCGGAGTTTTTTCAGGAACTGGGTAGCTACGGCCGGGAAGAGTTCCAGCAACAGCTCCTCTTTTTCATCCTTCGCCAACTGAACATTGCCAAACTCCGGCAACACCGGATTATCCTGACGCCTGTAGCTGCTCGTGTCGTACGGTGTCTCTTCGCCAGTTCCGGCAATCTTCAACCTGAATTCGGGATCTACCGGAACGGGAGTCTTTCCATACTCACCTTTTACCAATGCAACAAACTGGTTGGAGGCGTTGGCATATTTATCCCGGCCATTCTTCAGGTTCAGGGCCGAACTGACGGCCTGTGCCCCTACTATCTGGCTGGTAGGCGTAACCAGGGGTGGTAACCCTGCATCGAGCCTTACACTGGGAATCAGCTTCATCGCATCTTCCAGAATATCCAACGCATTGAACTGCTTGAGCTGGGCAACCATGTTGGTGTACATTCCGCCCGGTATCTCGGCATTCTTCACCTTTTCATCGGGCTTGGGAAAATTGAAGTGGGCTTCGATCAGATGACAGGCCTCGAGCAGGGCCTCTTCGTTGTTGGTTCTTGCTGCCGCAATCGCCTCATCGAACAACCTGTCGATCTCGGCCGGCAATATGTCGGTCAACGGATTGAATGGATTGGGATACTGTTTCACCGCATCGAATGCTTCCAATTCACGCCGTATTTCAAACAGTTCGGCATTTATTTTTGCTACCGCCTCCATGTTGAGATCCAGTTCAATATCCATCTTTTCACAGAAGATATAGATCAGCTCAATGGCCGGCGCAGCC
>MTKW01000834.1_pt1 | contig 25127 bp, 14 predicted proteins | sample 1042761 | NCBI WGS metagenome assembly MTKW01 (sample SAMN06205366, study PRJNA360243) | anaerobic digester metagenome | biome: Wastewater treatment plant; feature: Anaerobic digester sludge; material: sludge; isolation source: anaerobic digester fed with sludge from wastewater treatment plant ...
CAGCGTTTGAGTCGATTCTTGATTGCCTACTCTACTGTCCAGATTACTTTGGCATTCAGCGGGATTGAGATAAAAGCCGCCGAAAACGTGAAAGTACGTGATACAGGCACTTTTAGATCATCGCCTTTATCCTTTGATCGCCAAAAACGATGGAATCGACAGCTTTCATAAAAACGGCAGGAAAATCACGATCGATTCGGGCGTTCCGTATCGACAGACGTATAGAGAAGGGGCGTCTCCGAAAAGACGCCCCTAAGTTCATGCCGGTCTTCTAAAGTATTCTTCGTCATTCACTCTGTCCGTTGCGACGTCTTCTCATGATGGTAATCATCACAAGTATCGCACCTGCCACGATGAGCAATCCTCCGACGTAGAGCAGCCAACTCGAAGACTCACCCGTGGAAGGTACAACAGGCTTCGTTGGATCAGTTGGATCAGAGGAAGCAGCCTTAATTTCAATCGTCTTGGTACCGTTACCCTTCTTTGTAAAGATGCCTATTACATGCCTGCCCGGAGATAAGGTATTCAAGAAAGCTTGCTTAAGCTTGATAATGATGCTGCCATCTTCGACGGTATAGTTGTCTTCGGATATTCTGTTGCCGTCTACCTCCACATATAGGAGATCGTCCGGCTTCAAGTCTTCACCTTCGACATCCGCCAAGATGGCAAGTCCTCTAGATTTGCCTTTCTGGTATACGGGCTTACCGTCTTCTGTCACACCAAGATCGTTGCCTGCATTTATGTCCGGCGGTATGTCTACATCCAGCAAATCAGGCTTCTCTGGCGGATCAGGTGGCCGGGGCGGATCGGGCGCTTTTTCAATAACCGTAATCGTGCACGTCGCAGTCGCGCGATTTCCGTGACTGTCATATACGTAATACGTTAGTTTATACGTAGCGGGTTTTGAAGTGTCGACGGCGCCTTCCACGATAATCTTATCGGTCAGATCGCCATCGTCGTTGTCCTTAGCCGTCACACCGGCTTTAGGGTCAAATTCGCTGCCTTCTGTAACCGTCTTGTCAAATACGCCGAAAATCTCCGGTCTACCGAGAATACGGACAGTCCTGGTCGCGGTCGTCTCATACCCGGCGCTGTTTTTCACTGTGTAGGTAAAGGTGTACGTACCGGGAATGCCTTGTTCAAATGCTTCCTGCATGTCGCACACGACATTAACTTTGGAAAGATCGATGTCAATATCGACTGGATCCGTCACCGTAACACCCACCATGGGATCGAACGTGGCGACATCTTCACTGTAAATCTCCAGCTCAGCGGGAACGAAAGTGATCTCAGGTGCGCCGTTCACCACAATGGTCCGATACACGATGGCCTCATTGCCCGCGCGATCCTTCACGCGGAATACGGCACCGTGGATACCGGCATCAAGCGGTTCACCATCATACAACTTATTGTTGACGATAATCTCGACTTCGTCGACAACACCGCTGCCACCCTCATCCGTCACTTCGGCTGAGAGAACAATCTTATCCTCAACCTTAAAGGTGGAATCCGGCTCAAGCTCTTGTCTAGGATCATCATTTGCCTTCTTGTCGTAATAAGGCGTAATAACCGGTTTTACGAGATCGGCAAGAATCTGAATTTTCTGCAAGAGCGAATCGGGCGACTCGAAATCAGAAAGGTCGCGGATTTCCATACGGATGAAGTCCAGCGGCTCAGCTCCGGCAACAAGATAAGTGAAGTCCTTTTTGTTCGCGCCTTCACCAATGCCTTGTAGATCGTAGTAATCGAGAACGACATCGCCGTTGATCGCGAGTTTATACCCAAGCGTATTGTCCCAAGCACTTCCGGTGATGTTGACGTCAAGGCTGTCTTTGTTCGTCCAAATAACGAGCGGATCGCAGTTGCCGGACATCTCATCCGGATCGTCCGTTCCGTCCGGGAACACGAATTCTCCCGGAACCGATGCGGGATCCGTTGTAAAGCTCAGATTCGGAACTTTACCGTCACAGAAAACTCTGATCTTGGAATTGTACAGCTCGCCGCCATCAGGACTGAAGTTGTCGAAGTACTGTACATTGATGTACGTGATCCCTTCGTTGAGTGTCAAGTCGTGAGACCATGTTCCGTCAATGAGCAGACGAACATTCTCGCCGTCGATCGAAAGACCGCCAATATTCTTGTGCGTTCCTTCAAGCGTAATGTCATACGTTTCAACATTCGAACCCATATGGAAGAACACGTATCCGGAAGAGAGCACATTCTCAAACCCTGGAGTTGTGATGGTCAGCCTTGCTTCAAGCACCTCTTCCGGTTCAGGTGGAACTGCCGGCTGGAAATCATCCGGCTGCTGGCCCTCTTCGAGAACGAAGAAAGATACAGGCTTACCTTGATTACCCACTTCATCGACAGGGATAAGTATAACCGGAGATCCGTCCGCGAACACAGGAATCTGGAGCGTTCCGAGCTCACCGACGTCTTCAACAAACTCCTTGTCACTATAGCTGATGATTACCCTGTTTTGCCCGTCTGCGTAGTTGTCGGTTACTTTAACGGTGACAAATTCAGTGAATTCGATATAGGGCAAGTCGTCGTCATTGGTCGAGATGACGATCCCCTGAAGCTCGAGTTCAGGAGCTGTTCTATCAACTAGCAGTTTACCTGAGGCGCTGCACAGTTCGCTGTCGTCAACGTCCAGTCCCTTGATCGTGAGTTCCACAGGCACACCGTCCGCCACACCTTCTAAAACGTGCTCAATGGTACTATCATTACCAAACTCGCCAGTGATTGCCCCGTTCACGGACGCTTTTTTCACTGCGCCTGACTTTAGAACCTTGATCAGGCCCTTGCCTTCCGCAACGTTGTATGCCTCACATTCCTTGGCGTTATACGTGATGAAATTGTCTTCAATGATCTTCCATCCATCATCCTCCTGATACTTGACGGGACGAATCGTATCGCCGGACGAGACAAAGACCGCCCACCGCATCGTCATATTTCCGACATAGTCGGTCATGATGACAATTCCTATCGGCTGATCTTGACTGAGAAGATCACATGGGTTTTCCAGCGTAAACGTCAGATCTCCATTTTCATCGAATTCCATTTCCTGATCGGGCACGACCAAACCACCAGTTGAGGCGTCGAACAGCACAACGAACGAGCTAGAAAGATCAACACCTGTTCCTTGTCCGTCTGAGACGTCGGAATAAGTGAAAGATACAGTCTCTGCAGACAAATCATACGGAACAAAGTCAGTATCCTCAGCAATTTCATATGGAGAACTTAACGAAGGAGACGTGTTATCAACCTTCACGGGAATCGAAATCGACTGCCAGTCAGACTTGTTGTCGCGGCGGGCACGGATGTTGTAGTAGTATTGTCCTTCATCCGCGTAGTAGAACTCGCCGTTCGTCTTGTCGTAAAGCATGCCGTCCCAATCGCAGTCGTAACCGATCGGCAGCTCGCGCCTCAATGCTGACAGGTAATAAAGAGCCGGTTTGCGCAGTGATTCGATCACACCGACCTGACGAAGGACGTTGTCATCCTCGTCTGTAATGAAACATTCGATCCCCTTGACATTGCGGAAGACTCCGATACGGGGCACAAGTTCGCGTATCAAGTCGGGATCACCTTCCCCATCCGGATCGTTATTGAAGCCAACAGATTCAGCATCAAATTTTTCGCCGAAAACCCAATCATACCAGTTGCCGGCAGGCGTGTTGAGCCCGACATATTTGTTATCGAACGACAGTTGTGTCGCTGACAACACGCTGGCGAGGTTCGAGATAGCAAGTTCCGGCATGACGATGTCGTACAAGCTCATACCTTCAATGATGCGAATGCCTAAAAAGTTATAAAAAGCGCTAACGAGATCGGGATTAAGACCATTTTCACCAATAGGACTCATTCCTTCGACAAAGTCAAAGATCTGAAGGTCGTTACCCCAGCTTCCGACAAACCCCAGATACGGAATAGAAAGCGAGGGCGCTCCGACCGTATCAGACTCAAATTTAAGATAACCTTCGACATAATTCTTCGCAATTGAGCCCGGGTTCAATGTAAATTCAACCGTTTTTGTCGCACCCGCAGGAACTACAATCGTGTCTTCTGCGGTAATGATCGATGCATCCGCGACAGCAACATCATAGTCTGTATCGTTGTGGGTGCCCGTGTAGACGACCGGCTCCGGCATCGTGTACGTAACATCGGCGTCGCCGTAGTTCTTAAACGTGAGCGTAAAGGTCTTACTGCCCGTGAAGTCTTTCAACGCAATGTTGCCTGCTCCTTCATGGGAGACCGTCACCTTGGTGGTAATCGCATCATAAATGTTGATCAATCCGGCACCGACGCGACGAGGTGAATGGATGGTTTCTTCACTTGCATGATTGATCAGTTCTGTAGCTGTGTTCGCCAGCACACGCTTGATATAAGCTGTCCGGTCAAACCCCGTTATCGACTGGAGTATCGGATCTTTCTTCATCGCCTGCACGACAAGAGCCGATGCGCCGGCAGTGTGAGGAGCAGACATCGAAGTGCCGGACATCATACCGTATGTGTTGCCGTTAAGTGACGAGTACACACTTCCTCCGACCGCGGCGACCTCCGGCTTAAAGTTGAGTTCCGGAGAAGGTCCCCAGCTCGTAAAAGAGGACGGCTGCGCATCCGCTGCACTCGTGTACCATCCCTTTCCTATCTTGGTATTTACCTTAACGATCTTACCTGCATCAAACTCAGCTTTAATCTGTTTGCCATATTCTTCCCAAACAAATACGGAAGAGATTCCCCCAGATTCGACTCCCGACATGGTTAGGTGACCGCTCGTCGGTCTGTTGTCCCAAATCAGGATGCCTTCAGCACCGGCGGCGGCGGCGTAGGTCGCTTTTTCTTTGAAAGTGCTGCCGCCGCGCCGCACGAATGCATACCAGATTGTATCGTCTGTCGGGATCTGCCCGGCCAAGTTATCGTAATAGTTTTCTACGACGGTTCCATCCTCAAGCGTCTCAACACCGATATTGAAATCGAGCAACAGGACAGGCGTCCCGTCGACAAAAGTTCTTCCGCCAGCAGGTTCTTTCTGCTCGTCAACGGGGAAGCTAATCGGTTCACCGCCACCCGCCGTGTATGTCATGTTTGAGAGGTACGTTCTTGTGTTATTGACGGAGGCAACAGATAGCGCGGAAGGCAGCGTCGACGACGATCCGACTGAGCCGCTGTCTGCCATATTGAGATTGGGCATAATCCCGAATCGATTAAGAAAATCAGCGTAAGCTCCAAGCAAATTCAGCGTCTCGCCATTAGGATCGTAGGCGAGACCGTCGTTCCCCGCTGAAATCACGAGAAGCGTGCCGGCATCGGAAGCCGCCTGCACGCCGCGCGCAAACACACTGTCTTCGTCGGAGAATCCGCACGATGAACCTAGCGACATATTGATCACGTCGGCGCCGAGCTTGACGGAATCTTGAATCGCCATGAGGATATCATCGCTCCAAGCCCCGCCATCATGATGATTTGAAAAAACCTTCATCGCCAAGAGCTGTGCTTCGGGGGCAACACCGCGAATACCCTTACCGGCCAGGTAATCTGCTTCAGGTGCATTACCGGCGGCAATACCGGCAACGTGCATTCCATGCATGCTGACATTGCCGATGTCTCCCGGTCTTCCGGAGAGCGCGTGGTCAACAATATCATTGTTCTTGTCGGCATAGTTGTAGCCGTAAACGATTTTGTCGGTGAAGAATTTTCCGGAAAGACCGTGCGCTTGAATCAGACTGTTGACCTTCGATGCGTTTAGAGAAGCGGAATCGGGATCCGAGATGCGCATATCTTTATGCGTGTGGTCGATGCCGGTGTCGATGATCGAGATGACCATACCCTCACCTTTGAGGTCAAGATCTTCCCAAACACTTGACGCTTTCGTCATTTCGACCGAATTCGCCATATCAGGAGTAAAGAGCTGGACTTCTTCAACACAACGTACACCGGGGACAGCGCGGATTTTCACAAGATCAGCGCGCTTTGCCATAATACTGAAACCATTCACGAGATAGCCGAAGCTGTTCAGAACCTTCGTGCCGGTAATGTTTTCAACTTTCTTGATAATGTCTTTCTGTGAAGCAACCACTTGCTCTTCCGAACGACGTGTACCCTTAGCCGCCGGCGCGGAAAGTCCTACTATAATGCGGACGCGCTCCTGCATATAGGGCATGCTCTCAAGAGCTTTCCGCACGTCTTTCATCTTGTCCATCCGATATTCGCGGACTTTATCCTTGACGACCGATAAGTCGAAGTCTGCCGGTAAAAGTTGTTCAACAGACCCCTTTGTTTCCGCTGCTACCGGGATAGCAAAGAGAGAAACAACAAGAACCAATGCCAGCAAAATCGAAATAAATCTTCCAGTGCTGCGTTTCATATACATCTCCTCCCGTATATTGATCACTAATTTTGAACCCACGAAACAAACCGATGCCCCCTCCGGCACGCCGGTTTGATCCGATTATTCTCCGTTATTGCTTTGATTCGACCTTCGTATTAAATTATTCAAATCAAATCGTCTCCAAATGTGCGACAGAAATCAGGAACGTCGGAGCAATTTGCCGCGAACAGACACAGCTGCAACAAACACTCCACACTGATTGATATGTGATTATACCGCAGGATGGCTGACGAATACAAGTTCTGAAACAAAAACTTTACAATGATTTCAATCAGTACTCATAAAAATACTGCGTGCGCATAATTATAAGTTCATTAACATAATATATGTAAATGAGATTGAGCCGACTGTACGTTGCACAAGCTGAAAAATGCTTACCGCGCACCTAGCGGTCAGCGATAATTCTGCCCGGCATCCCCGGGTTTCTTACGCCCTTCGACAAGGGGAGATTGATTAAAACTTCACTGTCGCCCACATCTTCAGCGAACAATTCAACGAAATAGTGCCAGCTCATCATGTCGGCAGTTCCGATTGAAGGTGCTTGAAGTCGAAGAATGATCAGAATGCCAGATTCCGTTCTTGTGACATCGGAGATCGTTACTTTGGTCGAGCCGGAACCGGCACTCACAACGCCTGCAGCAAGAATACGATCCTCAAAAAAACATTCGTCATACGCCTCGATCAATTCATTGAGGCGCGCCTCGTCCCATTGCCAGCCGTGACGTGCACCGTTGAGAAAACTTCTGAGCTGGTCGACTCCGTCAATGACCGTCGGAGCCGACGTGACACCGATGCCGGCACCAAGCGGTCGCGTGCGTACAATCCGATCGCGGTAGGAGATCGGTTCTCCTCGGTACAGATTATTAAAAGGAAACCTCACACCCGTCCTCCCGTCATACATGACATTCCCGAAACAGCGTGACGGATCGACACGCTCTTAACGCTTTTTTGTCCCGGTATTTTTTATTCTTCTACAGTTTTTGCATGACGGCGACCATGCCGACGGTCGCTGCCGCAACAATTATAATCGCGATAAGAAACCGGGATCAGGCATCGCCCTGTCCCATAAGCGCTTCCATCTCATCGAGAGTCCGCTCAAACGCGTCCAGAGCCCGTACGATCGTCTCCGGTTGCGTCATGTCGACGCCTGCGCGTTTCAACACATCGATCGGCCAATCGGATGATCCGGCTTTGAGGAATCCGATAAATCGATCGACAGCAGGCTGCCCTTCATTCAGAATTGCCTCCGCAAAAGATGTCGCGGCGGAGAACCCCGTCGCATACTGGAAGACGTAATAGTTGTAATAGAAGTGAGGGATGCGCGCCCACTCGTAGGTGATTTCCGGATCAAATGTGAGCCCTTCGCCGTAATACTTCTTGTTCAGTTCGCCGTATTTCTCACTCAGATAATCAGCCGTCAACGCCTCACCGGCTTCATCGGCGAGATGAATCATGTGTTCAAATTCGGCAAACTGCGTCTGACGGAAGACAGTCCCCTTGAAGCCGTCGAGATAATGATTGATGACGGCAGCGCGCATCTTGTCATCATCCGCAGTTTTGAGCAAATACTGTGTCAACAAGATCTCGTTACACGTGGACGCGATTTCCGCGAGGAAAATCGGATAGTGACCGTACTGGAACGGCTGCGTATTCCGCGTGTAGTACGAATGGATGCTGTGACCCAACTCATGTGCGAGCGTGAAGAGGTTGTCAAGCGTCCCTTGCCAGCTGATCAGGATGAACGGGTTCGTGCTGTAGCTGCCGCCCGAATACGCGCCGGAGCGTTTGCCGATGTTCACGGCCCAATCAATCCAGCGCTCTTCAAAAGCCCGCTTTAACAGTCCGACGTATTCGTCGCCGAGAGGAGCGAGCGCCTTGAACAGGATTGCCTTCGCTTCATCGAACGTGTAGTGCAAATCGACTTCTTCGACGAGCGAAACATACATGTCGTATGAGTGAAGCTCTTCGACGCCGAGAATGCGTTTGCGAAGTCGAACGTAGCGGTGCAGGAGAGGAAGGCGTTCATTCACCGCCTCCAATAAGCTGTCATAAACGGATTCGGGTATGGCGTTGCTGAACAAAGACGCCTCGCGTCCTGTCGAGAAACCTCGCACGTTCTTATTGTACGTATTGACACGAACCGCGTTTTGCAGTGTCGCCGCACACGTGTTCCTGAACTGACCGAATGATTTGTACATGCTCTTGAAAGCGTCACGGCGCACGCGCGGATCATGGCTCTCAAGATACATGCCGAAATGGGCATGCGACATGGGAACCGTCTCGCCCTTCTCGTTAACGATCGGGTCGAACGTCATGTCGGTATCCGACAAGGTTCCGAAAATATCATCGGGAGCTCCGAATATCTGAGACGCCTTGGCTAAGAGCGCCTCCTCCGCCTGTGATAATTTGTATTTCTTTTCTCTGAGAATCTCCTCGAAGAAATGGCGATAAGCTTCAAGTTCCGGCTTCTCCTCAATGAATCGCTCCAGCTGCCCCGCCGGAATCTCGATCACCTCGGACTCGAACCAGGCATCTTCACCCAGAAAAGACGCGAAAACGGCGCCGAGTCGACCTTTCATTGCGAGAAACACGGGATTCGAGGTATCTTCATCTTCGCGATGGAAAGCGTAGGCGCCGAGACTGCTGAGCTCGAGCATGATCTCCTGACGATTACAAACTGCTGCATACAGCGCGTCGGCCGATTCGGTCAGTCGACCTCTATACTGCGTCAGCAGCTCGCGTTTCGCCACAACCGCCGTAAACGCTTCCTCCCATTTTTCGATGGATGGAAAAACTGTCGTCATGTCCCACGTCTGCTCGATCGGCACTTCGGAACGATGGAGCTGACCGGACGATTTCGATTCTTTGACTTCCTCTTGTTCAAATGCTTGAGTAACTGTCCCCATGGATGATCACTTCTCCCGTTTCAGTTCTAATCACCACTCCATCTTATGCAATTGGCCTGTATATGACAAGTGTTTTGTTGCACCGCGCACCTTGCTAATCGGACTCGGGAGCGATCTCCGGATCGGACAATTCCTTGTCGACAACGTCGATGAGATCTTCGTCGTCACCCATATCTTCAGGAACCCTGCCGTTGACCGTCTCGTGTTCGCACTCCTCGTCAGGCGAAACGACAGACATATCGACGACCAGCCCTTCGCGGACTCTCATCAGCGTGACGCCCGATGTGATACGACCCATGACAGGGATCTCGCTCGCGCGGAAACGGATGATGATACCGTGATCGTTAATGAGAAGCACATCGTCTTCATCGGTTACTTCGGCGATGCCGATCAGTTTCCCCGTGCGTTTTGTCGTCCTGTACGTAATAAGTCCCACGCCGTGGCGGTTCTGAACGCGGTATTCCGAGAGGGAGGTCCGTTTGCCGAATCCGTTTTCGGTGACGACGAGGAGCGTCCCGTCGCCGTCTGTCGTGATCATGCCGATCACCTGATCGCCTTCGGACAGCTTGATGCCGTTAACGCCCATCGTGTTTCTGCCCGTCGCACGGACGGACGATTCGTTGAAACGGATCGACAGTCCATTGCGCGTGACGAGCAGGATATCGTCTTCATCGTCCGACAGGCGTACATTGACGAGCCTGTCTCCTTCGCGCATCTTGATCGCGATCAAGCCGCCCTTATGTATGTTTCTGTAGTCGGAGAGCAAGGTTTTCTTGACGAGACCGTCAGCAGTCGCCATCACGAGATTGCCGCCCTGATCGTATGAATCGATGCGAATCAATGTACGAACCTTCTCTTCGGGGTCGAGGTGCAAAAGGTTGACGATCGCGATGCCGCGTGCGGTCCGACTGAACTCGGGTATCTGATATCCTTTAAGTTCGTATACTTTCCCGAAATCGGTAAAGAACAAAAGCGTCTGATGCGTCGATGTGATGATGATCGTATCGACATAATCGTCTTCCCGCGTCTGCATCGCCGTAATGCCGCGCCCGCCTCGATGCTGAGCGCTGTACACGTCGACAGGCATCCGCTTGATGTAACCCGCCTTCGACATGGCGATGACGACTTGTTCTTCTTCGATCAGTTCTTCGTCGTCAATTTCATATTCTCCGGCGGGCACTATTTCTGTCCGTCTGTCGTCACCGTACTTATCGGCGATCGCCTGAAGCTCCTTCTTCATTACTTCGTTGAGGAGCGACTCGTCGCCGAGAATCGTCTTGAACCCCTTGATCCTATCCGTCAGGTCGACGTTCTCCACCATCAGCTTTTCGCGTTCAAGCCCCGAGAGGCGGCCGAGGCGCATGTCGACGACGTGCTGCGACTGTTTCTCCGTCAATCCGAAACGCTCACAGAGGCGCGCTTTCGCCGTTTCTTCGTCAGCAGACTGACGAATGATCGTGATAACCTCATCGATGTAATCAATGGCGAGCTGTAACCCCTCGACGAGATGGAGCCTCGCTTCGGCGCGCGCCAAGTCAAAACTGATACGACGCGTGACAACCTCCGCCTGATGTTTGATGAAATGTTCGAGCATATCTTTCAAGCTGAGAAGTACAGGGACGTACTTGCCGTCCTCCGACACGAGCGCAAGCATCGTCGCGCCGAACGTGTCCTGCAGCTGCGTGTGCCTGTAAAGCTGATTCAGCACGACCATCGGCGTCGCGTCACGCCGCAGTTCGATGACGACACGAATATCGTCGTGACGGTCCGATTCATCGCGCACGTCGGATATGCCTTCGATACGCTTATCCTTGACCAAGTCGGCAATACGCTCGATCAGGCGCGCTTTGTTGACCATATAGGGGAGCGACTTGACGATGATGCGGTAGCGGTTATTCGCCGTTTCCTCAATCTCCGCATGACCGCGCACGACGATGCGTCCGCGCCCGCGTCTGTAAGCCGCACGCGTCCCCGAAACGCCCATAATCTGGGCACCGGTCGGAAAGTCGGGAGCCGGAATGAAGTCCATCAGCTCATCGACCGTCGCGTCGGGGTTGTCGATCAGGAAGATCGTACCGGCGATCACCTCGCGAAGATTATGCGGCGGGATATTCGTCACCATGCCGACCGCGATGCCCGTTGACCCCGACACGAGCAAGTTGGGGAATCCGGCCGGCAGTACAACCGGCTCTTCAAAACGATCGTCGTAGTTAGGCTTGAAATCAACTGTATCCTTGTTCAAGTCGGCCATCATCTCGCCGGCGAGACGCGTCAAACGTGCCTCCGTATAGCGATACGCGGCTGGAGGGTCACCGTCCCTCGAACCGAAATTACCGTGACCGTCAACGAGCGGATAACGCATCGAAAAATCCTGCGCCATCCGGACGAGCGCATCGTAGACGCTTTGGTCGCCGTGCGGGTGAAAACGCCCGAGCACGTCACCGATCGTTGTCGCGCTTTTGCGATGAGGCTTATCTGCCGTAAACCCTTGCGTATACATGGAATAGAGTATTCTCCTGTGTACGGGTTTAAGTCCGTCACGGACGTCGGGAAGTGCGCGATCCGAAATAACGCTCATGGCGTAATCAATAAATGATTTTTTCATCTCCTGATCGAGATCGACAGGTATAACGACATTATCGGGGTTCTGAAATGCCGCGTCGACAGCTTCTTCGCGCTGCTGATAATCGTTCTTGATGTTTGGCTCCGATGCCATAGATTCCTCCCTTTTCTGAATGGAAAAAAGATATGAAAAAGAGTGATTTTTCGAGCTGTTCTGTTACCTGTATTTTACCATATTTACCGGTGAAGAGCCTCGAAAAAAGTGTACAAAACTGCTCAATAAAAACGCCTCAAAAGCACTGTCCGCCGTGAATCGGCACGTTTTCAGAGAAACTGTTTAGAGGGGATTTTTCTTTATGGCGCCCATTCGCCGCGGGTAGCGCGAAGGTGTAGGAAGAAGCTTTCCGACGATGACGAGCGATCGCTCATGATCGGTATCGGGAAGCTCGTAACGGATGACTTTTTCAAGCCTTCCATTCAACTGTTCTAGGGCGTGAACCGATTCCGCCGTTTCGTCGTCTCGCCCTTTCATCGCGATCAACAGACCGCCCGGTTTGACGAGCGGGAGCGACAATTCGAGGAGTGCCGGCAACGCCGTGACGGCGCGCGCGACGGCAACATCGAAGCGATCACGGTGCAGTCGATCTCTGCCGAGCTCCTCGGCACGGCCGTGAATGGCGCGAGCATGACGGAGATCGAGGAGCTCAATCGCGCTTTCCAGAAAATCAGTTTTCTTGCGAACGGAGTCGAGCAGCGTGACGTCGAGATCGGAACGAACGATCTTGAGCGCGAGCCCGGGGAACCCCGCGCCCGATCCTATGTCAATCAGTGTCGATCGTTCGGGAATATAGGGGCTGAGCATCCAGCTGTCCTGAAGGTGGCGCGTCCCGATCGTTTCATCATCCGTTATCGCCGTCAAGTTGACTGTCTCATTGACTTCTTTCAGATGGTCGATGAAGAGCACCGTCTGCCGTACGACTTCCGGTGATATTTCAATGCCCGCGCGCTCGAGCGCTTTGACAACCACACATTTCTCCACGATCGACCCTAACCGTTCCACTGCTCCATATAGACGAGCAAAACCTGAATATCGGCCGGAGATACGCCCGAGATGCGGCCCGCCTGACCGATCGATTGAGGTCGCCGCTCACTGAGTTTCTGTCGCGCCTCGAGACGAAGCCCTCTGATGCGCTCATAGTCGATCCCGCTCGGAAGGCGTTTGTGTTCGAGTTTTTTAAACCTCTCCACGCGATCTCTCTCCATCCTGATGTAACCTTCGTACCGTATCTGGATTTCAACCGATTCGCGCACCGATTGCGACAAATCTTGACGCTCGGGATCAAGCGGCGCCAACATCTCATAATTGAGTTCCGGCCTCTTTAGAAGGTCGTAAAGTCGCGTCGTCACTTTAAGCGGGGCGCTCCCGGCATCCTGCAAGATTTGATCCGACAGCTCGGACTTGTGGACACGGACGGCGCTCAGGCGCTCTTTCTCGCTTTCAATCGCCCGCTGCTTTTCCAGAAAGCGTTGCCAGCGCTCTTCAGAGAGCAAGCCGATCTCGTAACCGATCGGCGACAATCTGGCGTCAGCATTATCCTGACGGAGAAGCAAGCGATATTCGGCGCGTGAAGTCATCAGCCGGTACGGCTCGTTCGTACCCTTCGTCACGAGATCATCGATCAGAACGCCGATGTACCCCTCCGATCGGTCAATGATAAGCGCCTCACGTCCCTGTTGCCTGCGGACGGCATTAATCCCCGCTATAAGCCCCTGAGCCGCCGCCTCCTCATAACCTGATGAGCCGTTGATTTGACCTGCTAGAAACAACCCCTCAATACCCTTTACTTCAAGTGACAGCTCGAGGACGGTCGGATCGACACAAAGATACTCGATGGCATACGCCGGGCGCATGATTTCAGCATTTTCCATCCCCGGGACCGTCTTGAGCATGGCCCGCTGGATCTCTTCCGGCATCGACGTCGAGAGTCCCGATGCGTACATTTCCTGTGTATCCAAGCCTGTCGGCTCGAGAAATACATGGTGACGGGAATGATTTGGGAATTTGACGATTTTATCTTCAATCGACGGGCAGTACCGCGGTCCGATACCTTCGATAACACCGGAATAGAGAGGCGACCTGTCCATATTGTCGGACAGGAGTCGCTTCGTTTCATCGGTCGTCCATGTGATGTAACAGGGAAGTTCCGCGGCGGGGCGCCATAAAGGGTCGTCCTCATGCTCGAAGGAAAAAGGTTTTGCCTCGCGGTCGGCAGGTTGCAGTTCCATCTGCTCAATCTCGATACTGCGACGGTGGAATCTCCCGGGAGTTCCCGTCTTGAAACGTCGCGTCGGCAGCCCGAGCGCCGTCAACACATCGCCCAGACCGCAAGCCGGTGCGAGCTGATCGGGACCGGAACTGCGCACGGAATCGCCGATGATGACGCGTGCGTCGAGGAAAGTGCCCGGGCAGAGGATGACGTCACTGGCGATGTAGAGCGAACCCGTGGCAGCGACAACGCCCTCCATTTTTCTCTTGCTCTTCTCACCGGTAACGAGAAGCCCCGTTATTTCCTGTTGAATCAAGGAAAGAAGCGGCTCTGACTCGAGCACTTTTTTCATTCCGCGCTGGTAGCCCGTGCGATCCATCTGTGCGCGCGGAGACATGACAGCGGGACCTTTCGTCGCGTTCAGCATGCGATACTGGATCATGTGGTGATCGGCCAGGCGCCCCATCTCGCCGCCGAGCGCGTCAATCTCCCTGACCATCTGCCCTTTCGCCGTGCCGCCGATATTCGGATTACACGGCAAGTTGGCGAGACTGTCGAGCGTCATCGTAAACAGGATGACGCGGCGTCCGAGGCGCGCCGCCGCAAGTGCCGCCTCACAACCCGCATGACCGGCGCCGACGACGATGACGTCCGCCTCACCGGCGACAAAGGCGTTCTCTTTTTTAAGTGCTTCGGCGAGTGACAACATCGTTATTTACCGATACAGAAACGACTGAAAATCTTCTCAATCAGCGTCTCGGAGACGTCTTCACCCGTGATCGTCGAAAGTTCCGTCAAAGCTTCCCTCAATGAGATAGCGACGAGATCGAAAGAGAGACCTGCCTGAAGGTCGTTTCTCGCGCCCCCGACAAGCTCAACGGCACGGTCGACAGCCGCCTTGTGGCGCGCATGCGTCAGAATGCCGTGACTTTGCCCCTCGCCGTGCGATTTCACCTGATCGTGCCGAATAACCTCGGAATCTTCGACGGTCGAGACGAGAGAGCCGCCCTCAATGAAACGCACAAGCAAATCTTTCAGGCGCTGGAGATCTTCTTCGGAGCGATCGGACCATGTCATCGCAGGCAAGTCGGGGTAACGCTCGGAGGCGTAGTGCGCGGGATCTTCTTTTGCCGGGAGCGTCGGGCGCAGATCGTCCTTGCCCAAGACGAGGAGGAGCTCTTTTCCCTCCGCAAGACACGTGTCGATCCTGGCTTCCTCTTGAAGGCGCTCATCTTCGGGAGGCAACGGCGGCGACAGAACCCACAAGATGAGATCTGCCGTGCGGAGAGCGTTCTCGGCACGTACAATTCCCTCGCGCTCAATGGGGTCATCACTGTCTATCGCCAATCCCGCCGTATCGGTCAAATGAACGAGATACCCGCCCAGCGTCAGATCGACCTCGACCGTATCGCGCGTCGTACCGGGAATGTGGCTCACAATCGCCCGGTCGCGCCCTGAAAGAGCGTTGAGAAGCGACGATTTGCCGACGTTGGGACTCCCCGCGATCACGACAGCGAGCCCTTCGCGTATGATGCGTCCTCCGGCGAAGCTGTCGGCCAAGAGCCGCAATTCATGCTCCGCGTGTTCTAACTCGCGCACGAGCAGCTCACGATCCTCCCGACGCTCTTCCTCTTCGTCCCAATCCATCAACATTTCCAACCGGGCGAGCGCTCCGTAGAGATGATCGGTCCTCTCGTGAATGATGCGCGACACGCCGCCGGTTAATTGCCGGTAGGCGACTTGCGCCTGCTTTTCTGCCTGTGCGCCGATCATGTCCATCACGGCTTCCGCTGCCGCGAGGTCCATTTTGCCGTTAAAAAATGCCCGCCGGCTAAACTCGCCGGGCCCTGCAACGCGGGCACCGGCGGCGAGCACGCTGTCAAGAACGGCCTGGCGAATCGCCTGTCCGCCATGGCACGAAATCTCATAGACGTCTTCACCCGTATACGAATGAGGCGCTCGAAAACAGGCGAGCACAACCTCGTCTATTTTGTTCCAATACCCGTGAGCGAGCGTGTAACCCTCCATAGCGGACGGCTTTGCAAATCGCGAGGAAGAGGGAACGAACAGACGGTCGCATATCGACGCCGCAAGAGATCCTGAAATGCGAAGCACCGCCAGGCCGCTTTCGCCCGGCGGTGTTGAAAATGCCGCAATCGTGTCCATGTCCATGTTGACCATGCTCTCAGTCGATAATCTCCAGTCCGGCCGTCGGCGCGATCACGACGTAACGGCGCGGTTCAACTCCTTCGCTGTATGTCGTAATGCCGTCGGTCTCGCGAAGCGTTATATGAACAATGCGCCTCTCGGCAGGAGACATCGGCTTCATCTTCGACGCACGCCCTCTGTCAAGAACGCGCGACGCAATCTTTTTGGCCGTCTGCTGTATCCGCTGCTCGCGACGGCGGCGATAATCGCCGACATCGATCACAACTCTCAAATACTCGTCGATCCACCGATTCGCAACAATGTTTGTCAAGTATTGAATCGCGTCAAGCGTCTCACCGTGACGACCGATCGCGACACCGCCGTCGCTGCTGATGATGTCGATGTGGAGCGTATTATCGCCTTCGAGGTACGATTCGATGCGGCCGTGGATGCCGATGCCCGACAACACGTCCTGCACGTAGTCGAGTGCCGCATTTTCCGCAGGGATAAGCCCGCGCTGATCGGACGGCACACGCCACCCGTCCTCATCGGATGGCTCTACATCTAAATCTTCGTCATCGAGATTGATGCGCTCATAATCATCATCCTCTTCATCATCCTCATCGTCGTCATCGAGCAAGTCATCGTCATCGAGATCAGATTCATCGCCGAGAACCGTCACCCGCACACGAGCGGGACGGCGCCCGAAACCGAGCAGTCCGCCTGTTTCTCCTTCATCCAACACATCGATCAGCACCATGTCTTCGCTGACCGATAATTCTTTCAAGGCCTGTCTGACAGCTTGATCAACTGTCTTGCCCGTAAATTCAATGGTGCGTTCCATTCAGGTATCCTCCTCACGCACATCGCGAAGCTATTCAAAGCGCCGGCACGCTTCACCATCGTTCATCAGGCAAAGTGATCCTTGGCTGTGCATAGCTTCAGTCTATTCTATGCGCGTCTCGGACGCGCGATATTTTGATGATCACTCCGGCTTGTTGCGATTTTTCAACTTCGTTATGAAGTTCTTGAAGAAGCCGCCTTCTTCCTCATCTGCGGTAGAAGAGACTGCGCCTCTTCGCCGTGAGCGAACGAATGACGCCTGCTCCTCCGCATGGGCGAGACGCAGAGGTTCGACATAGAACTTGTACCCGAGCACCGATTGGATCAGGTACATGATGTTCTGGAACAGCCAGTACAGGCACATCGCCGACGGCATGCTGAACATCGTAAACAGCATGACGATCGGCATGAACACGCTCATCGACTTCATCATTCCGGCCGCTTGATCAGGGTTCTGACCGCGTTTCGCGGGATTTGCCTTTTCGCGTTCTTTTTCTTCTTTCGTTTTCTCGGGGCGTGCCGTGCTCATCCGCATGATGCGCATCTGCATCCAGTATGTGAACATGGTGATGATGATCAGGAGCACAAGCGGCAACTGCACTCGCCAATCTTCACCAAACCATTCCCACGGTTTGAACGACGGCGTCATGCCGAGATCGATGCCGAGAAAATTCGTGTTGATCAGCTGAGGCAACCGAATCCACCCCTCCTGAACGGACTGTTGGAGAGCGGAGCCGGAGTCGCGCAACCCGTTCAGAATCGGAATATCCATGACGGCGATATTCTTCACCTGAGCCTCAGTCATTAGCCCTTGCCCTTGCAGAATTTCACCAATCTTCATCAAATTGGGGTTCACAGGTACGCTCGTAATAAAACGAAGAGGCGCGCGGAAGATATAAACAAGCGGCCAAATAACTGCCAGCTGAAGAATAGAAGGTAAGCACCCCGATGTCATCGAGATGCCGTTCTCCTTGTAAAGCTCCTGTGTGAGCGTCTGAACTCTCTGCGCATCGTCAGGGTAGCTGCGCTTAATCTTATTGACCTCGGGTTGCAGCATCTGTTGGCGCAATGAACTCCGCTGACTCCTGAGGCCGAGCGGCAGCAGCAGCGCGCGAATGATCACGGTAAAAAGGATGATAACCAGGCCATAATTATTCAGCCACGAATAAAGTCCGCCGAGAACCCACCCGAACAGTGAGTATAGCGGGTCCAACAAGCCGAGTTGGACCGGAACAAATGATGTCATGTCGCCTCTTTTCTCACCTTCCGCACGGTATCGTCATAATCGTCTGATACGTCGTGAACAGAAAGGTCTTTTAATTTTTTGTCGGGAACCGGGTCGTACCCGCCCTTACAAAACGGATTGCATCGCAGGATTCTCCACAGCGCAAGTCCCCCGCCTTTCAGCGCCCCGTGTCGCCGAACGGCTTCAGCGGCATAGGCGGAGCAAGTGGGGTCAAATCGACACCTTCCGGGAAATCCGGCAGATATAAAACGTTGATAAAATCTGATCAGATACAACATACAGGAAGCGGCAACGGAAGGTCCGCGTGTTTTATCACACGCCGCAACGGACGCATCAGCGCCGCAGTCGTGTACCTTTCGATTGTTCACGCTATTCCGCATTGACCAGAAATCTCTACAATCGGCGATTTACGCCGTTGACCTCCCGACACCCGATTCAATCAGGAGCCGATCCATTTCTTCAATCAAAGCACTCAATGTCGGTTCATCCGCGCTTTGCCAACGATTCGTCACAATAAGATCGAAACCCGGCGACAATTCGACACGTCTTAAGCGAAAAGATTCGCGCAGCAATCGCTTAACTCTGTTCCGTCGAACGGCTCCGCGAACGGAGCGGCTCACGGCAAATCCGATGCGCGAATTTGCAATTGACCGAACTCTCCGCCTCTTATTGACGTGGAGACAGATCCAACGACCTCTGTAGCATTTTCCATGCCGATAAACACGGGAAAAGTCACGGTTGTGCTTTAATCGATCAGCGCTCGCCGACATCGATCGCATCGCTTACAGCGAGATTTTGCTGCGACCTTTGAACCTGCGCCGTTTCAATATATTGCGTCCGGCTCTCGTTCGCATTCTTTTTCTAAAACCGTGTTCGCGCGAGCGTTGCTTGCGCTTCGGTTGATAGGTTCGTTTCATATATTCCCCCTATTATAAGGATGATCTATTCATTTACAACAAACATACAACAGACAGATGTCCGCTCATGTAATGTGGGCATAACGTGGAGATTATACTGAATTAACGCCCTTTACGTCAATATAACCCGTGCCGGCTATGCCGATAAAGTCCTTTCAGCCGCCTCCACAACGTGTTGCATCAGGATCGTCGTCGTCACCGACCCGACGCCGCGCGGTACCGGCGTGATATTTGCCACAATAGGCTCAACCTCATCAAACGCGACATCGCCGACGAGACGCCCGTCCTCGGTGAAATTGATCCCGACATCGATGACGGTCTGATCCGGCTTCACAAAATCGGCCGTTACCATCTCCGCAACACCGGCGCACGCGATGATAATATCGCCCTCACGCGCGACACCCGGCAAATCGACCGTGCGCGTATGACATGTGGTCACCGTCGCGTTCTCTTTGAGGAGCATCATGGCGACGGGCTTCCCTATCACGAGACTGCGCCCGATCACGACGGCCCGCGCTCCTTTAATCGAGATATCGTTATGCTTCAACATAGCCATCGCCGCTTCCGCCGTGCAAGGGGCGAAACCGGTATCAACTCCCATGAAGATGCCCGCCATCGAAGCTGAAGTGATGCCGTCGACATCTTTCTCGGGACGAAGCGTATCGCAGACCTTCTTTTCGTTGAGATGCTTCGGAAGAGGACGGAAGAGGAGGCACCCGTGAATCGACGTGTCATAATTGATCATCTCGAGTTCTTTCTCGATAGCCGCCTGAGAAATATCGATCGGCAGAGCGCGGACGTCAACCTTGACTCCCACTTTCTCCGCTCTTTTTAAAGCTCCGCGTTCGTAGGAGAGATCGTCCTCACTCGCCCCGACGCGGACGATCGCTAATGTCGGCTCAACACCTTTCGCCTTCAACTGTGCTACGCGCTCTATCAACAACTCGGTCGCTTTGTCCGCGACTGTTTTACCCAGTAATACATTCGCCATGTTTTTCTCCTTGTAATGAATTCAATTTCAGGTAGTGACATTATCTTAGCATGAATCACGAGATACTGACGGACGGATTACTCACTACTGCAAAGGATATAGGCGACTTCAAGGAACGGACATGTACTGAATGAATAAGGGCAGGGATCATCCTCATCTGTCGCCGTTTGGCGATTCTCATGACGCGCGTGAGAGGGGCGATCTTTTTCCGTGATTGGTTTCAGTGAAGAAGGCGACCATGCGTCGCGTCTGACGATCGGATTGTCGGACAGACAACATTCCAAACGCCCGGCAAATGAAGGAGTCAGCTTTTTAAGAGCGCTCCTTTTGGTTGCCTGATTCAGTATCACTGCCGGTTCATTACACCATACGGAAAGAACCGACATAGCCAACGCGTACAAGTCGCTTTCCGGCAAAAGATCGCCGAGAAAAATTTCCGGCGCCGCATAACCTTCTTTGAAAATGCGCGATGTCCCAGGAGTTCGGGCATATCCGTCGAGAATGCGCGCGCCGGTAAAATCGATCAGCAGAGCATTTCCCATTTCCGTGATGATGATATTGTCGGGCGAAATGTCGAGATGAGCGACCGATTCGCCGGCGCATCGGCTAAGCCATGACAAGCCGTCCAAGATATCGTCGAACCATCTTTCCAACACCGACGAGGATAACTCATTCCTGCCAATCTCGCGCATCGTTCTCCCGTGCACCCATTCAAAAACAAGCGAAGGCGTTGCCGGAACAGGAAGACACTCGATGACGGGCAGATGCTTTAATTTATCATAGCTGAATGATTCGAGGTCCTTGTGCTCGGCAGACGCCGCGATGCGTCCCTCTCTTCGATCACCGGCGTCGCCATCTTCAAGAAGTGTCCGACCGAGACATCTCGCCAAAAATGGTGAGCGCACGTTGTGAAGCAACTCTGCCATACGCAGATCGGCCCAATCTTCAATGGGCTTGACGACAACGCGTCGCCCGTCATCCGCAAGAATTGTATTCCGCTCGTCTCTTCTGCGCTCGTCAGCCACGATCGTCATCGCCTTCCACCGGAAATCAGATATAGCGGCATAGTACGACGCGCTTCAAAGAAAAAGCCGGCGATTCCCCGGCTTTTTTCGTCAGTAACGGTCGAATTGTACGTTTCGCGTCGCTTTATGCGTTGACGACCTCACGCTCGTCGGTCGGTTCTGCGAGCACAATCTTCGGCTTTTCCTCGCCCATTACGCTCGCCTTCGTGACAATGACTTGGCGGACATCGCCGCGCGAGGGAACTTCATACATGATGTCGAGCATCAGGCGCTCTAGAATCGTCCTCAATCCCCTTGCTCCTGTCTTCAACGCGATCGCCTCCTCGGCAATTGCCTGAACGGCGTCATCCTCGAAAACGAGTTCCACATCATCAAAGCTCATCAGTTTCTTATATTGTTTCAGCAACGCATTTTTCGGCTCCTGCAAGATGCGGACAAGCGCCTCACAGTCGAGATCTTCCAAGGCGACGACGACGGGGACACGGCCGATAAATTCCGGGATCATGCCGAATTTCAGCAAATCTTCAGGCATCAAGTGCGAGAAGAGCTCTTTGCTGTCCATCTTGTTCGAGCCCTCAATTTCCGCGCCGAAACCGATCGATTTTTGGCCGATCCTGTCGCGCACGATCTTGTCGATACCGTCAAACGCTCCACCCAAAATGAATAAAATATTCGTCGTATCGATCTGAATGAATTCTTGATGCGGGTGCTTGCGACCGCCTTGCGGCGGTACATTCGCCACTGTGCCCTCAAGAATCTTGAGCAGAGCCTGCTGAACGCCCTCTCCACTGACATCACGCGTGATCGACGGATTGTCCGAGCGACGCGTAATCTTGTCGATTTCATCGATGTAGATGATCCCCCGCTCGGCGACGGCGATATTGTAATCGGCATTCTGAATGAGACGAAGGAGAATATTCTCAACATCTTCGCCCACATACCCTGCCTCCGTAAGCGCCGTCGCATCCGCGATGGCGAACGGGACGTGCAGGATACGCGCGAGCGTCTGTGCCAGAAGAGTTTTCCCGGAGCCGGTCGGCCCCAAAAACATGATGTTGCTCTTCGCCAAGTCGACGCCGTCGTCTTCATCTTCAATATAGTCGGCATAGACGCGCTTGTAGTGATTGTAGACGGAGACGGCGAGCGTTTTCTTCGCTTCATCCTGACCGATCACGTACTCGTCGAGCCTTTCTTTGATCTGTCGCGGCGTCAACAGATTGACTTCCTCCCTTCGACTCCCTTTCGGGATCGAGTGGCGAAGCATCGGGCTTTCATCAAGCATCGCGTCGCAGAGCATAACGCACTCATTGCAGATGCAGACGCCCGGACCTGCGATCAGCTGCTCGACTTGATCCTCCGCCTTGCCGCAAAAAGAACAGTACAGCATACCGGATCTGTCGTTATCTTTTCTATCAGACATTCAAATCTCCTCCGAGGATGCTATGGACGCTGACACACAAGGATTACTCGCGCTTGCTCATAATCTTGTCGATCAGGCCGTATTCAATCGCCTGTTCCGCCGACAGCCATGTATCGCGCTCCGTATCGCGCTCGATTACCTCGAGCGGTTGGCCCGTGTGTTCGGAGAGGATGCGATTGAGCCTCTGCTTCAGCTTGAGAATATATTCCGCCGCAATCGTAATATCCGTCGCCTGTCCTTGAGCGCCGCCTGACGGCTGGTGGATCATCAAATCGGAGTTGGGAAGCGCAAAGCGCTTGCCTTTCGCCCCTGCCGCCACGAGGAAAGCTCCCATGCTCGCCGCCATACCCATACAAATCGTCTGAACATCAGGTTTGATGTACTGCATCGTATCGTAGACCATGAGTCCTGCCGATACTTCACCGCCGGGACTATTGATGTAAAACTGGATATCCTTATTCGGATCTTCCGCTTCGAGGAACAGAAGCTGTGCGACGATGAGATTCGCCGTCACGTTATTGACGGCATCGCTCAGGATCACGATTCGCTCTTTCAATAATCTCGAAAAAATATCGTATGAACGCTCGCCCCGGTTCGTCTGTTCGATGACCATGGGGACAAGATTCATGTCGATTGGATTGTATTTGTCAAAAGTGATCATTTTGTTGTGACCTCCTCCGATATCAAAAGTGGTTTATCAATCATTCCTTCCGGTGTTCTATTGTCTCTTCGGTCTCCGCTGACTACATTACTATTCTATAGCACAAGCGCTTAAGCTTGGTCGTTTTCTTCCCTATTATCATTATCCGAGTCGTCGGGCTCCTCCTCGGGCTCGGGCTCCACATCGGTCGGCACGCTGACGTCACGCAACCATTTAAGCAGCTTTTTCATCTCGAGGTCGTGACGGAAACGATCGCGGTCGTGATCTGTCGCGAGATATTGTCCCTTATAGAGCTCCTCCGCGATGCCGGCGCTTTCCGCCGCTTCCCTGACACCTTCTTCGAACTCCTCTTCCGTCACTTCGATCCGCTCCTGCTCGCGTTCGCGCACGGCGTTCAGAATCCATGACCCTTCAAGCATGCGGCGCGCGGTGATCGCCTGCGAGCTCTTATAATCCTCGAATGTCTTTCCCGAATACTGCAAAAAGTCCTTGAAATTGAGTCCGTACATGGAGAATTGTCTCTGTTGCTGCTCAAGCCTGCTCTCGACCTCATCGTCGACCATGAGCTCCGACAGTTCGATCTTCGAATTATTGATGATGGCATTGATGATTCCGTCTTCGTAGACGCGATCGGCTTCGCCGGCTTTCTTGCTCTCCAACTGGTTTTTAATCTCCTCGCGATACTCCGCGACCGTATCACTCGTTTCACTTACATCGCAGACAAAATCGTCATCAAGCTCCGGAATCTTCTTCTCAAGCGCTTCGTGAATCGTGACGAAAAAGACGACGTCTTCGCCGGCAAGATCCTCCGCGTGATAGTCTTCGGGGAATGTGAGAGGAAGCTCAACCTCGTCGCCCACCATCCGGCCGACAAGGCCGTCTTCAAAGCCGGGAATAAATGAATTGGAGCCGATCTCCAGCTTATGCCCTTCTGCCGTTCCTCCGTCAAAGGGAACATCGTCTTTCATCCCTTTGTAATCGATGGTGACGTGGTCGCCTTTCCGGATCGCGCGATCTCCGATCGGCACAAGGCGCGCCACGCGCGTCCGAGCGGCTTCAATCTCCTTGTCGATCTCCTCCTCATCCACTTCAACGGGAGGACGATACGCTTCGAGCCCCTCATAGTCGCCGAGCTCTACGAGAGGCTTCAGCGCAAAGCTGACATCAAACTTCAACCCGACATCCCCGCCGATTTCCCGGATGTTAAATCTCGGGTCTGAATACGGCACGATATCGTGCTCGTCGAGCACACCCTCGTACGCTTTCGGAAGTGCGAGCTCCAGAGCGTCATCGTAAAAAACGCTCTCGCCGTAGTGATTGACGACGATCGGATAGGGAACCTTGCCCTTCCGAAATCCCGGAACCTGGAAATGTTTTGCCAACTTCCGATGGGCTGCTTGGAGTGATTTCTTAAATTCATCCGCCGGCACTTCAACAAGCAATTTGATCGTTCTATTTTCTTCTTGAACCTTCTGTGACGCCATAATCGTCCTCCCTCGGTAATATCCTGTATGCATTAAAGCTAAAGTATTCTACCACATTTCATATCCCTCACGTCACAGGCGGACAAAAGCTTGAGTCGCTTTCGCACACGAGCTGAATGCCAAAGTAATCTGGACAGTGAGAAGCGCGGGGCGTCCAGTTTAATCTGGCAAGTCGGCTGTTCTGTTTAATCTGACACAACGTTTATTAATCTGTGTGACCTTTCCGTTATACTTTTTTAGCAAGAGAACGATTCCCCCGGCAT
>MTKW01000266.1_pt1 | contig 25102 bp, 21 predicted proteins | sample 1042761 | NCBI WGS metagenome assembly MTKW01 (sample SAMN06205366, study PRJNA360243) | anaerobic digester metagenome | biome: Wastewater treatment plant; feature: Anaerobic digester sludge; material: sludge; isolation source: anaerobic digester fed with sludge from wastewater treatment plant ...
GTTTGCAGAACCGGGCCCAGGAGCGAGCCAATTACTATGCCTGAACCGGTCTGAACCAGATTCCCCAGGATTTCACCCCAAACTGCCATTGGCGAGTACATGAAGGCTGTGCCTGCGGCGTACCCGGCTACGATCCACAACGATGCAAGTGACATTGCAACGAGCCTGTTCATTTTGCTCTTGCCGTAGCCGAGTTTCCCTACGATATAGCCGGCGATCCCTTTAATTGCAAATGTCCACGGAGCCCACGCAGGATAGCCGCCAAGGACATCAGCCAGCGCCGATCCCAGCGCCGCCGAAACGGCCCCGGCAAGAGGCCCCAGGGCCAAGCTAGCTGCATAGATTACTCCGTCGCCGAGATGGATGTAGCCTGTTAGAGTAGGTAACTTTAGGAACATGGTAGATACCATTACAACCGAAGTCACCAGACCCAGGACTACCAATGTGAGAAGAGGACTACGATTCTTTTCCATTGGGATTCCCCCTGTAGTTTGAAATATTTGAGCCTGGCTACTTCAGGGGTTAAAACGTTTAGGCAACTGTGGGTGGAATACAAACATCCCCAGTCTCCTCCCATTCGGACTGTTACCGTCGGCACCGGAATCTCACCGGATTCAACCGCTGGGGCTGTCGGGCTCGTCCGTCCTTGTAGACGGCATTACCACCGGTCGGGAATTGCACCCTGCCCCGAAGACTGCCAATCGAAATTATACCACTCTAACATATACAGGTGCCAGACCTGATGGGCTTGTATAGACATATGATTTCAGGGTAAAAAAGGGATAGGCGTTTCGCAACTTGGAGGTGTTTCTATTGATATCAGAATCTTTGCTGAAAGAGCCCGTGGTAAGGCAAGGACTGGACTATTTTGAGACTTGCCTCGAGGAATACGTCAGCCTTATCACAGAGATTACCGAGGTTCCTGCGCCAAGCAATGAAGAAGGGCCCCGGGTCGATTACCTCAAAAAGAAAATGGAATCGTTGGGCTTTCCGATTGTTAAGGTAGACGAGGTAGGAAACGTTATCGGCTTTTTCCCCGGAACAGACCCATCGAAAGTTATTGTAAGCATGGCTCACATGGACACAGTGTTTCCAATGGATACGGATCTTACCGTAAAAAGGCAAGGGAACATCCTTGCGGCACCGGGAGTAAGCGACAATTCGGCGTCAGTGGCATGCATGCTTCTTCTGGGAAAGGTATTCTGCCGGCACTTGCCATTGCCTCATCCGGTATTGCTCATAGCCAACGTAGGCGAGGAAGGACTTGGAGACCTCAGAGGAGCACGCTACTTCTGCGAACATGTCGAAGATTATGATTTCCAGGGATTCAAGCTAAACCCGGATAATCTGGTGTTTTTGAACATAGACGGGGGAATGGATCAGATTGTAAACAGCGGGGTAGGGAGCAGGCGCCTTCGTATAGAATTTACAGGCCAGGGTGGACATAGTTGGGGCGCCTTTGGGAACTCAAGTGCCATTCACGGAATGGGCACTGCTATTGCGAAAATCGCACAGATTCAGGTGCCTGTGAGCCCCAAGACCACTTTCAATGTTGGAGTGGTTCAGGGCGGACATTCGGTCAACTCCATAGCCCAAAGTGCGTTCATGCTGCTGGACATGAGGTCTGTGGCTAAAGAACCGCTGGCCCGGTTGGAGCAAGAGGTAATGAAGGCTTTGGACGAAGCGGCAAGCGAGACTGATACTGAGTACACTATAGAAGTTGTGGGAGACAGGCCCACAGGGACGATTTCACCTTCGTCAGAATATATCAAAGGCCTGTTGTCTCTTGGAGAGGAACTGGGCCATAAACTGTCCCTTGGTGCCGGCAGCACTGATTCAAATATTCCTCTTTCAAAGGGCTGGCCTGCAGTAACCATGGGCTTCAAAGAGTCTCGGAATGGCCACAAGACCAGCGAGTTTCTGTACATTGATTCACTTGTCCCAGGGATCAAGTTTGCCCTTATGTGCTTTGCAGGGCTGCTGTACGACAAGTTCTAGGCCAGACTCTTAATCAAGCAGATGCGGAGTCAATAGGCTAACTATAAGCAGAATCGTTACTGTTATATCGTTGCTGTCAACAGGGGGAACAGGCTGTTGAGTGTAAGCCTCAGGTCCCCCTTTAGTCTTTTGGCCTTTTAGGCTTTTAAGATTTCACCTGGCTATTCAGACCTCTGTATTGCAGCTTTTTGGTTTATATGGCCCCACCAGTCTTCAGGAAGGAGCCCTAACCGCCAAATGGCCGCTCCCTTAATGCCGTATCTCTTGGCCATCAGAATCCGTGCTTGAAGCGATTGTGCATCTTCTAGGAAGGCTTTGTACGACCCTTCCTGGGTACTCCATTCAGCATAATTGCTGAGGTACTGAGGAGCAAAAACAGATCTGGGGATCTGCTGAGAATCTGGCAGAACATGCTGAGGCAGAATATTTGAACTATCCCTTGAAGCCGGCCTGGCCTGAATGAACGTTCCCTCTGCTGTTGTCTTGTATAGAGTGCCATATGCAGGTATGCCAAGGATTACCTTTTTAGGTTCTACTGCCTGGATCTCCAGTTTGATNNAATGGTTTTCCGGCTAGATGGCCCTTTAGAGTACTGAGAAACCCATTAAAGTTTTCCTTGTCAGAATCTGCGTTTGCAGGGTCTAGCCCAAGCCCTTCAAAGTCTATGAGCACTCCGTCGTATTCCCAGGCTGTAAGGGCAATGTTCTTTGCAAGCGCCTCTCTTGAAACAGCATCCTCCAAAATGCCTGATATGTTGCTTGATTGCTGATCTGCAAAATACATGGAAAATACCTGCAGGCCGTTTAGCTTAGCTTGTAGAAGAACAGCCTGCCAACCGCCAGGTTTCTGAAATCCTGTAGGGTTAGGCTTGCTGCTAACAGATCCGTCTTTGTCTACTGAGAACCAGCCAACGAACACGCCTCCCATACTTTGAGCCGGTGAATCGTCTGCTGAATAAGGATACTTGCTGGCAAAAGTGTCTTCCCAGCTGGAATAAGTGGCACTCCCAAGGGCATAAAAACCCCAGAGTTCGATAGGTTGCTTTGGTGACTGGACATGAACTGTACGGGTGTTTTGATCCCAGGATACCTGGAAATCCAGTATCTCACTGAATAGCCTCAAAGGAACCATTGTGTTTCCTTCCAGCAAAGTTGCAGGCAATGGCATGGGAACTGCTTGGCCGTCAGAAGTGGCTATGTCAGCCTCTCCTATTTTGACAATCAGAGATATATTGCCCTTTGAGTAGGTTGCTGCCCTTTCGTTCTGATCCCACCCGATTTCGGCTCCAAGGGCTTCTCCAAGAGCCCTCAGGGGTACCATTGTAGTTCCTTCTTCAACGTATGGCCTTACAGGCGATTTTACAGGTGCCATGTCAAGAAGTACATTGGCGTAAGGAGGCTCGGCAGGGGTTATGTCGAAGGCTACTGACTGGTACATGGCCGCTGCGGTTTGTATAGGTACAGGCCCAAGAGTAGTGGCTAGGAATACTGTAAATGTGAGCAATATAAGCAAAAATGATTTTGACCATCTATTTTGTCGATTCTGGTTATCCAAAACATATACCCTCCCGGTACATTGATCCATTTCTACTGCTGGCTATTGGAAAGAAACCCGAGGAATCCCTTTATGCTGTTTCTGAGAAAGTATTCCTCTCTGTCTCTGACATTGTGTTCAAAGGCCTCAAACTGCTTTAGGAGCGGGTCTTGGGCGAGCAGCCGGCTCAAAATTGCCTCTGGCTCTTGAATCTTATGCCTGGCTATTATGTCTTTCCACATTTTCAACTGTTTCTTGTGCAATTCAAGAAGCAGATTGGCATTATCTGAGAAACCGTAGTGGCCACAGCAAATGAACCCGGGTTGGGTAGAGCAGAGCAAGTCCAGGGTTTTCATGGATGTGTCAAAAAAGAACTTTGGAGGCGTCGCCGGGCGCATGTAGATGTCATGGGGGCCACTGCCAGGAAGAAAAACTCCTGCTGCTTCCCCGGCAAATAGGATTCTTTTGCCATTCAATGTAAGCAAAAAAGATAAATGGTGGGGAGCGTGGCCTGGAGTATCCAGAACAGAGAAGCCGTAGATGGATCCTTGAATTGCAGAGGCGTCTACAAGTTTATCTTCGGGCACAGGGACTATTTCTCCATAAAGGTGAGCCAGATCTCCGAGTGTATTCACACTGCCCTGCCATAGTCTTTCCGGGTTGGCAAGATGCCGTATTCCCCTGTGGTGGACAAGGACCTTGGCCGACGGGTATTGGCTGATCAGAAGTCCTACTCCACCTGCATGGTCAATATGTATGTGAGTCAGAAGAATCCAGTCCAGGTTACTTATGTTTAGTTCATCCAGAGCACAGGCCAAAGATGGAATTGCAGATGATGGCCCTGGGTCTATGAGGATGTTTACCGGGGTAGAGCCGGCCTTAATGCTAATTAGCCAGGGTGACAGGAACTTTTGGCAGCCGGGCCAGGGGCCGGGCTGCTCAATCCGGTAAATGGACACCTGATCATTTTTCAGCACAGTAGACCACAAGTGAATAACCTCCCGATTGCCCCATATTATACCTTACTTACCCTGATGTAGACGAGAGGCAAAACCGTTAGGAGAATGCCCCGCCTGACCCGGCAAATTGGCCCATTTATGCCTCTGTAATGGTATGATGGAGCAAATGCTCAAGTCATTATCTTTTTTTGCGGAGGTCAGATGAAATTGCAGCAGAGGCCTGGGAAATGGATCCGAAGTGTACTGGTTCTTTCATTTGGCTGGTTCCTTCTATACGCGGCAAGAACAGTACTGTCTGTTACGCTCAAGGATATTGCAGATTACTGGAGCCTGTCTGAGACTTTTCTGGGCCTTCTAAGCTCCGGTTTTTTTATGGCCTATACTGCACTTCAGATACCGACTGGGTTTCTTGCTGACAGGTTTGGTTCAAAACGAGTTTTGCTCACCGGATTTGGCCTCCAATCTCTTGCTGTGCTCCTGAGTGGGTTTGCCGTGAACCAGCAGCAGTTTCTGATTACTAGGGTAATGGGCGGAGCGGGGCAGGCTACCTATTTTGCGTGCCAGTTTGCCATTATCAGCAACATTGTTCCTCCAGAACGAAAGGCATTTGGAAACAGTGCATCTGTAGCAGGTTCTGCCCTTGGGACAGGGCTGGGGATGATTTTCGGAAGGCTCCTATCAGGCACGTTCTTGGGATGGAGGCTTCCTTTTGGCGTATTGGGAATTATCTCCGTGCTATTTGTCGCTGCAATTATTAGGGAGGTGCCTGAACCTCGTAAGCCTGAGGTAACAGGCGCGGTGTGCCCAGGCCCGGCCAGGCATGGCCTTGGCGGTTCAAACCCGGCATCAACCTCGTGGGTATTTTTGACGTGTTTTTCGATTACTCACTTTTTGAGTATGTATGGGTTTTACCTCATGCTTACATGGCTCCCTTACTATCTTGAGACTATTAGGGGCTTTGATCAAAGCCTTGCTGCAATAATACCGGTCGTAATGCCGTTTGCCATGGCCCCTTCAACTATTCTGGGCGGGTATGTTTCAGATAGGACAGGAAGTAAATCTCTGGTAGTCAACATCTGCTTACCTGTATCTGCCATAGCTACAATGGCAATTCCTATGATGAATAGTGTTGCCGGCCTTGTTCTGCTATTAGCTGTGTATGGCGCTACTGGTAAACTTGTAATAGATCCGGGGCTCATTTCCTATGTGACTGAGAGCGCACCTGTTGAATCCAGAGGTACCATATTGGCGATTTTCAATTTTGCAGGTGCCCTTGCTATGGCAGTTGCCCCTGCGGTTACAGGTTACGTTGCAGAGGTAACAGGCAGCTTCGATCCCAGTTTCTTTATGGCCGGGGCATTCAACATTCTTGCCCTTGGATTCTTCATAGCCGGGGCAAGGTTATTTAGCAAGTCAGGCATCAAAGGGAAGAGCGGTTTCGGTACGTCCGGTAAGTCAGTGTCGCGAGCGAGAAGTATGTAAAGTATGTAAAGGAAGTGATCAAGGGTGAAACCGGGAAAAATCACGTTGTCAGCTATAGGCCATACAGCTGAGTACCTTCACAAGGGGCAAGAGAAACTTGAAATTGATTTGATTGCCGGCGAGACGATTGCTGATATTTTGGGCAGGCTTAATGTGGCGAAAGAACTGTTCATGTTTGCCCTGGTCAAAGACGAGCGGGTAGAACTGAGTTATAGCCCACAACCTGGTGATGAAATCGTATTGGTTTCGCCGATTATGGGCGGCTAAGCTGTGATGCCCTTGGCCCGAGTGATGCCCTTGGCCCGAAGATGCTAGATCATTCGCTTGGGATAGTAAACCCCAGTTTTGATCCAGGTTGCCATTGGGGCTTAAGGTAGTCTCTTGGGTCAGACGAGATTAGCCTTACTATTTGGGCTTGGCCGTTTAGGAATTCCATTACGAAAGTGCGGCCCTCAAAATCTACTGTGAAATAATGCTTTGGTTCGTCGACCTGGTAAACTACCTCTTGAGGATAGATTGTATAAAGCACCATATATCTTGCCTCCGTCAATTCGTTTCAGTTATCTGAGGAGTGTATTCTTGTTCCATGGGGCCGGAAATGTTGGGTATGGCAGGAGGCTCAGGCCCGTGGCTTCCTCGATGAGGTTGTTCGCTTGAGATTTGCTGATTGTTCCTGGTTCGGGACATTTCCTTCAGTTTGCTAACTGCTTCATGCAGGCCCCCAACTTCCCTAATCAGGCCTACCTCTACAGCCTCTTTGCCTACAAGTACTGTACCGATATCACGGGTTAGTTCTCCGGTTCTGAACATTAGTTCTCGAAACTTACTTTCTGTAATCCTTGAATTGTCAACAACAAACCTAATTACTCGGTCCTGCATTTTCTCAAGGTATTCATAGGTCTGAGGAACCCCGAGAACAGTCCCTGCCAGACGTATGGGATGTATGGTCATGGTAGCCGATTCGGTAATAAAAGAGTAGTCAGATGCTACGGCCACAGGGACTCCAATACTGTGCCCTCCGCCTAGTACAAGTGAGACAGTAGGTTTCGACATGCTTCGTATGAGTTCTGCTATGGCAAGCCCAGCTTCAACATCTCCGCCGACAGTATTGAGAAGGATTAGCAGTCCGCTGACTTCTGGGTTTTCTTCTATGGCAACTAGTTGAGGCATTACATGCTCGTATTTTGTGGTCTTGTTTTGTGAAGGAAGGACAATGTGCCCCTCAATCTGGCCGATTATTGGCAGGCAGAAGACATTGCTTTTAGAATCTGGCAGGCTTGTGGTACCGAATTCCTTGACTGTAGTGTTTTTCTCCATTCCTTGAGGATCCAGAGCCACTAACATCAATCCTTTCACAGGCATATTTCAGATAGGTGGAAAGGCCCAGGCTCAAAAGGAACTTGCCTTTTCTGAGCCCGCCAGAAAGTCTCTGAAGTCAATGTCAGGGAAAATGCTGTCTACTTGTTCTAGGTATTTCAGGAAAACCGGGTCTACAGATCCTTCTTTGAGTTCATCTGCCAACCGCTGAAATCTTCCGGTATGAGTAACGAATCTGTTCCTTGCGTACTCCGGCACAGTACCTGTTTTCATTATAAAAGGCCAATCAGAAGCCTGTGCCAGGAGAAGCTCACGGGCGGCCTGGTTCAGTGCCCTCTTTGCGAGGCCCGCTGCATGTTCTAGTTGCGATGCCAGGTCAACCATGGTTTCCTGGCAGTGGTGCAGGTGACGGTAAATCCAGTGGTTTGATTCTTCAAGCCAGACCTCGTGGTAGCCCTTGTACCCCCAACTGGAAACACTAGGGCTGGCCACCTGGTTTACAGGGTAGTACTCAGGATATTGGGATAAGGTTATTGTCTTTACCTGCTGCTTCTCATTGGCCATGCGCCTTAAGAGGTATTCCAGCCACAACGGCCCCTCATACCACCAGTGTCCGAATAGCTCAGCATCGTATGGTGCCACCATGACAGGCCTTCTGCCGTATATTTCGTTCCAGAATTCGGCTTCTTTATTGCGCCAGAAGACGAAGTTGCCTGCATGTTCCCAGGCTCTTTGGCGCCCTGCGTCAGGCCTGTAGATTTCTTTGTGGTTGCTCTGCCTGTCAGTTATTCGGTGGTACTTTATACCAAGAGGTACTCTTGTGCTTCCGGGTAAAGCTTTTCCCAGGTAATCCAAGGGCAATTCGTATCCAATGTCGCGGTAAAATTCTCTGTACCAGGGATCGCCGGGATACCCTTCATCAGCGCTCCATACTTGCTTTGAGCAGTCAGGGTCACGCCCAAAGGCCATGAGTCCTTGTGGGGTTACTACCGGGGCATGAAAGCCAAACCTTGGCCTGGGAGACGCAAATAATATTCCGTGGGTTTCCAGGATGAAGTATTTGGCACCTTCTTCTTGGATTACAGGCTCAATTTCAGGAGTGTAGGCACATTCAGGAATCCAGAAACCCTGGGGAGTGCTGCCGAAGCACCGGCGGAAGGTTCGCATGCCTGTTCTGATCTGGGCTCTTATAGCTTCATCTTTTATAAGAAGTGGGAGGTATCCATGGGTCGCCGATGAGGTGGCCAGTTCAACGTAACCATTTGCTTCAAGGGAAGCCCAGGGTTGTATAAGGTTTTCCCTGAATTTCTCTGTGTAGTCTTTATAAGTTTCCCTGAACTGATTTAGATACATATGGGCAAGGGGTTCTAGATCCCAATTACCTCTTACTCTGGCAGTCTCCTTTTCCGACAGTTCGATGAGATTTTCAATGTATGTTTTATAGCGCTGTTTGAGGAAACCGTCACTTAGCATATCCAGTAGCGGAGGAGATAAAGACACGGTTATCCTGTAAGGTACGTTATCTTCGGACAGTTTGAACAATGACCTTAACAAGGGTATATAGGTATCTGTAATTGCCTGAAACAGCCACCTTTCTTCCAGGCTGTCGTCGATTTCAGGATGCTTGACGAACGGTAGGTGTGCGTGAAGAACAATGGCCAGGAATCCTTTGGTCATTTGTTTGCGTTCCCCCATGTCTGTGGCGAGCTAATGCCTATTTTGCCTTTGAACCTGCCATACGAGAGATGCCAATCAAGCGGTGCCCATTCAAGGCATATTTCTTCTGAAAGATCGTCGGCAGGAAGTGTAACTTGATTTGATTTTACCAGGCTATGAAATACATTTTCGGGAAAGAGGCGCCCCAGCTCAGCTACGATTGTGTGGCGAGGCCTGCCCACATTAAGATACCAGTTATCGGCTTCGTCGTTCAAGAAGACATCGATTTGCCGGGTCTCACTTATTCCAGGAGTGATGTCATGTAATCTCAGCACCGGGCGGGACAACCCCCAGTGGTGCACATGTTTTTCGTACATTTCTTTATATCTCTCATGGGTTACTTCCCAATAGGCATATACCCAGTAAGGATCTCTGGTCATGAGTACAAGGCGGTCTTTGCCGTACCGTTGAGGCAGGGCATACTGTATTTGAGGCCTACGGGTTGGCTCTATTTCTGTGGCCCTATCTTCAAGCCTGCCTTCGCTCTTAACGGCGCTCCCAAATTCCGAAGGGTCTTTTGCTACGGCCCAGGCTCCAAGCTGGAATTCAATTACGTCGCCGGCTTCCCATACCAGTTCAACTTCTTTGGAAAGGTCCACTTTGCGTAAGTCTCTTGACGCCAACGAACCATCGGACTCAGAATGAATTGTGCCTGGGCGTGCCCTGGGGAGTGCAACACCAGTGCGGCGGTCTATTTGCCCTGCCTTTTCTGGATCAATGACTTCAAGAGGTATTCCGATGTCGCCGGATATCTCGGTTTTCAATCTATCTTTGTCAGGCACTGTTTTGCCGGTACGCTGACGGAAACTGTAGAAGGCCAAAAGAATTACTGTTAATGCGATTGCTGCTATGAAAAACCACATTGTGAATAGGATTCCTCCCGTCAGGCTAAAATCGGAAAAAGCCATTGTTTCAAAAGGCCGGCTCTAGTAAATATGAGGAATAACCTCGTATTTTATTCTAAAAGACTACCTGGGAGTAATCGTATGAGATGGTGTGTTCTTGGAAACAGTTCTTTATACCTTGGCTTTGATAAACGCGGATGGCTGCGTGAGATGTTTTGGCCTGTAGTAGGGCTTGCCAACCATGTGGCAGAAGGCACTGAAAATCATGTGATGATCTGGTATCAGGGACGGTTCCATGTTGTCGGCGGGAACGATTGGGCTCTTGAGGGAAAGTACGGGGCAGGAATGTCATTCAGTTGGACTTTGGCCCATCAAACCATGCCTATCTCAATGTTAATAAGGGACTGTGTGGATCCTTACAGCCCTATTTGGGCAAGGTCAATCACCCTTGACAATGGCCTTGATAACGAGCAGTTTGGCCTGTATTTCAAACAGTACTATAACCTCGGCGAGAATACTATTGGCGAGTGCGGATTTTGGGACTCTTCCAGGAGACGTCTTTATCACTTTAAGGGGCCCAATTGGGTTGGCGTTGATGTCGCAGTCTGCCAGGACATAGGTGACGAATGGCCTGGGCAAGATTCTGTGCTTGTCACAAGCGGGGCAGTAGCCAAGAGGCGTGACGGAGGGATTAGGCTATCTCCCGGTACAGGCGAGGTATTCGGCAGGCCCATTGACCATGGACTGATTGAAAGCATTTATGCAGTCAAGTGGGAAAACTACAAGAGGCCGGCTGGCGGCAGCAAAAAAATAGAGTATTTCTTGGCATTTGGCAGAAACAGAGGTGAGGTTGATGCTCTGCTAGATGCCGGGCTCGAAAAAGGATTTGAGGGAGTCTGCAAGACCTCCTGCCGGTTTTGGAATGGCAAATTGGGCCAGGAGAACCCAAGTTCTCTGTATGATATTTCGGTCAAGATTGCAGCAGCCCATTGTGATTCCAGAGGCGGAGTTCTGGCTTCTTGTGATACAGACATTATGTCGGATTACAGGGACCATTACAGGTACGTGTGGCCAAGAGATGCTGCAATGTGTGCTTCAATCCTTAGTCGGGCAGGCATGCCTGAATACGGTAGGCGATACCTGCAGTTTTGTCTTAACACAATTTCGCAGGAAGGATTTTTCTGGCAGAGGTACAGGCCAGATGGAACGAGGGGTTCCAGCTGGCATGAACCCAACCTTCCTGAAGGGGATTACCCAATACAGGAAGATCAGCTGTCGTTATCCCTTATAACGGCATTGGATTATGTTGAGTTGACCGGGGATCTGGAGTTTGTGAGTTTGATATACCCTGGGTTTGTTAAGAAAGGGGCCCAGTTTGTTCAAAGATACCGCCTGCAAAACGGCTGCCTGGTAAGGCCGTCATTTGACCTTTGGGAAGAGAGACGGGGCATATTCACCTTTACTCAGGCTGTGTCTGCCCTTGCTTTGGCTTCAGCTGCTAAAATTGCCTGGAGTTTGGGGCAGCCAGGCTACCGGGAGTATTTGGAATCAGTATTCAGTTTGCTGGAAGGCTGTGTTGATGTTCTGTCTGATGACAGCCGGGGCTTTTGCCGGGGTATCGTTGGCTCTGGGCCGCAACTTGATTGGACGGAAGATGCAAGCCTGTTCCTGGCTCTGCTGTCTATGAACAGGATTGGAGAGATCATAGCCACTTTTCCCGGGCAGGATTTACCGGGCCGCGTTAAGCCTGCGTTGGAAGCGATAGAAGCCAGGGGAAGGGCTACTTGGCTCCGGCTGCAAGATGCTTTGATGGTATATATATCAGGCAAGCCATGTGGTATTGCACGATATCCGGGAGATTGGTACCAGCGGCCCCAGGGAGGGCAAGATCTTCCTGGCAACCCCTGGTTTGTTACTACTGCGTGGTATGTAATGTCAGGCCTTATGATTGGGAGTATCACTACTGCCCAGGCCATGGACTGGCTCGATTGGTTTCGGCACATGAGCCTGGAGCCGGGAATCCTGTCAGAGCAGATAAATGGGGTAACAGGTACTCCTCTATCTGTTGCACCTTTGGTATGGTCTCACGGAGCTTATATCGAACTTTCGAATCTTGTTGAAAGCCATTTGCTAGGATGATTTGAGCTTCTCTTGAGACAGATCTAAAGGCTTTTGCCCAAAATTCCGACGTAAAAAGAGGAATTCTGCTAATCAGGGCGAATAACGCCCAAGGTAAACAGATTCTAAAGTGGTGTTATTCATAACCTAATAATCAAAACCTGAGGAGGGAGAAGAATGGCGCTTCCGATCCTGACACCTGATGAAAAACGTAAGGCACTGGAGAAAGCCCAAGCAATGCGAAAGGCAAGAGCCGATCTTAGGGAGAAACTTAAGAAAGGCGACCTGAAACTAGAGGACGTCATAGAAAAGGACGACCCGATAGTTGCACGGATGAAAGTCTCCTACCTGCTGAAATCTCTGCCCAGGGTGGGCAAGGTAAAGGCTGACAAGATCATGCAGGAAGTAGGGATTAACGAATCCAGGCGTGTTCAAGGCTTGGGTAAGCGGCAGAAACAAGCTCTTCTTGCGCGTTTCATGGACAAGTAGCCCGTAGGCCGGGCAATTGGGGAGAGGTAATCTTAGATAAAATGGAAAGAGGCTTATTGTTTGTAATTACGGCTCCTTCAGGGTGTGGAAAGGGTACCCTGAGGCGTGCCTTGCTGAAGGAGCAGCCTGAAATTAGGTTTTGCCCTTCAATTACCACAAGAGAGCCTCGGCCGGGTGAGATTAACGGGATTGACTACATATTCGTGTCCAAGCAGGAGTTTCTTAACAAGAAAGAACGTGACGAATTGGCAGAGTGGGCCGAAGTCTACGGCAATTACTATGGAACTCCGAGAGAAGAGATCGAAATGACGCTGGGTGATGGGTGTTCAGTTGTAATTGAAAAGGATGTTCAAGGTGCCCGAACCCTGCGGCAAGTGTACCCTGAAGGTATATTTATCTTCATCCTTCCCCCTTCTTTGGACGAACTAAGACGACGTATTGAATCCCGTGGGACTGAAAAAGAGACCGAAATGCACATACGGCTTGAGAGTGCGCGCGGGGAAATTGCTGATCTTGGGGATTTCGATTATGTTATTATCAATGCTGATGTAGAAAGAGCTAAGAATAGGTTGGTTGCGATAACTATGGGGGAGAGAGTTGCCAGTGGAATTTCCCCATGTAAGGCTCAGAGGAGGTCAGGCAATGATAAACCCGGCGCTAAGGAATGTGGTCAAGGCGACAGGTTCCAAGTATACTCTGGTGATTGCAGTTGCCAAGCGCGCAAGGCATATAGTGGCAAGAAAGGACAGCAACCTTCTGGTGGCCCACAAACCGGTCACAATTGCATTGGACGAGATAGTTAAGGGTACCGTGGAGATTAAGCGCCTATCGCCAAGGCAACCGGAGACATAGAGTAAACTCGCCAGGGCACCCTGTACAGGGTGCCTTGGTTTGTGTGAGGGATTATTGATTGATTTGGGGTGGACAAACTACTGTGCTTTCAGGCAAACAGATAATAATTGGTGTGTCAGGCGGAATAGCTGCCTATAAGGCAGTGGAGGTTGTATCAAGGCTTAGGAAACTTGGAGCCGAAACCCATGTCATTATGACTGACAATGCTGCAAAACTCGTTGCACCGATTACATTTAGAACCATATCTAACAATCCTGTGGTCATACATATGTTTGAAGAACCAAAACAATGGAATGTAGAGCACATAGCACTTGCCGAAGCTGCCGACTTGTTTATTGTGTGCCCGGCTACTGCAAATGTCATCGGCAAAATAGCCGTCGGCATCGCAGATGATTTTTTGACCACGACTATTATGGCGTGTACTGCGCCTAAGCTGTTGTGTCCGGCAATGAACCACAATATGTATGTCAATCCGATAGTCAGGCAAAACATTGTCAGACTCAAAACCTTGGGATATGAAATTCTCGAGCCGGAATACGGGCGCCTTGCCTCGGGAGCCATGGGCAGGGGCAGGCTTCCTGATCCAGAGAAGATCGTCTCGAAAGCATTGGGTATTTTGTCTGTTTCTCAAGATTTGGCCGGAACAAATATTTTGATTACTGCGGGCCCTACAAGAGAGTGGCTTGACCCTGTGAGATATATTACAAACCCTTCTACCGGAAAGATGGGTTATGCTATTGCAGAGGCTGCTGCCAGAAGAGGGGCAAGAGTCTATCTGGTGTCAGGGCCTACTGAACTTGAAATACCGCCAGGTGTTACAGTTAAGAAGGTCGAGACTACTGAACAGATGCTAGATGCGTGTCTTGAATTCTACCCTGATGCCCAGGTAGTTATTGGGTCTGCCGCCCCAGGAGATTTTCGCCCGAAAGAATACAGCGGGGAAAAGATAAAGAAAGAAGCAGGTTCTGTACAACTGGTTCTAACAGAGACAGTTGATATTCTGAAAACCCTTGGCAAGAACAAGGGAGGGCGGATCTTGGTAGGGTTTGCGGCAGAGACAAATAATGTGCTGGAAAATGCGAAAACCAAGATAAAAAAGAAGAACCTGGATTTCATCTGTGCAAACCAGGTAGGATTGCCGGACAGGGCCTTTGGTGCTGATACAAACGTCATAAGCATAGTTATGCCAGACGGGACCTACACAGATGCAGGCCCAGCCCCTAAATACGAAATTGCCATGTCTATTCTTGACAAGGTAAAGAGTATCCTCAATGAACGGAACACATGACTCAGAGGGCTCAAGATATGTTGAAGTTGTGGTAGATGTACCTGCTGTAGGCGATCGCCGGTTTACCTATAGTGTGCCAGGCGGATACTCTCTACCCTATGGCTCGAAAGTGTATGTGCCTTTTGGCCGGGCCAAGGCAGATGGTTATGTTATTGGATACCCTCATGCCAAACCGGATTTTGAAGTAAAGGAAATTTTGTCTGTATATGATCAGGACTATTTACCGCCTGCACCTCTTTTGAGCCTTGGAGAGATGCTCAAGGACCATTATTTCGCCACTACAGCATCGTTCTGGACATACTTGTGGCCTCCTCTTGTTTCAAAGAAAAAACCTATACCTGATTTTCCAAAGTCATTTGACGCAACAGACGGGAAGGTTCCACAGGAAGGCCAACCTGCACAGGAGCCAGATGAAGTCTTATTCGTTCAAGGTTCGTTTTCATTCAGGTGGCGGACTTACCTTAGAGCGATTAGGGAAGCACTTAACTCAGGAGTAGGTGTAATTGTGTTGGTGCCTGAGATCAGGAAAATAGCTGCAGCAAAGGGCGTTTTGGAGCCTGACTGCGGTGAGTCCCTTTCGCTTGTCCATTCTGAAATGACCGGTGCAACCAGGAGGAAAGAGTGGCTAAGCCTTTTGGAGGGCAGGAAATCCCTTGCCTTAGGCACCAGATCTGCAATCTTTAGCCCGGTTCGAAATCTTGGTTTGATTGTTGTTGATGAGGAAGAGTCAGCTTTCTATAAGGCTGAGGAGTATCCACGATACAACGCAGCAACTGTGGCCAGACTCAGGGGCCAACTGGAAAACTGCAAGGTCCTTCTTGGTTCGTTCGTCCCGTCAGTAAGGACCCGCTACCTTGTAGATACAGGAAAACTGAAGGCTGTAAAAGAGCCCTCTACGACGCAAGCAGACGTTTTATTGCAAACAGTCAGTCTCCTTGGAAAGCCTCGAAGACTGTTGATTACCAAAGAGTTGCATCTCTCTTTGAAGAAGGCATTTGATTCCGGAGAAAGGGCACTTTTGTTCCTGAACAGGCGCGGAACGTCATCAAGCTTGGTATGTACCGATTGCGGGAATACGATTAAGTGCCCAAGGTGCTCTGTGTCCCTTGCTTATCACTCGAAAGGGCCAGAACTTGTGTGCCATACTTGTGGCTACAGGCAACCTGCACCCTCTGAATGTCCGTTATGCCATGGTTATACCTGGAAGGCAGTTGGGTATGGAATAGATCGAGCTGCTTCTGAGTTCAACAAGAGATTTCCTGGCATACCCGTCTTCCAGCTTGATCAGGACTCTAAGGTTCCTCCTGAACAGGTCATAGAGGAATTTGCTTCCTTAAGCCCCTCGTGCCTCTTGTCTACACAAATGGTACTGGGGTTTTCTAAGATTCCGCCTGTAGCAACCCTTGGTGTCCTGACCTGTGATAACCTTCTGAGTTTTCCTGATTACCGTTCTCCTGAGGAAGTATTCAGGCTTCTTATGGGGTTGTTGCACCTCCTAAAGACGTCAGGGGGAAATCTCAGGAAGGATTTCATTGTTCAAACTTTGAATCCACAACATCATGCGATCCAAGGTGTTTCAAGCCCTGACAGTTTTTATGCCACAGAATCGGAGAATAGAAAGGCACTGCAATACCCTCCCTTCGGTGCGCTTTTCAAAATCGAGTTTTCCGGGAAGAAGCAGGATCGGGTAATAGACGTATCAGAAAGTTTTGCAGATAAGGCGGGGGAATATCCAGGCGGTATTTTGGTATTGGGGCCTAGTCCGGCGCCTAAACCGAAGGTACGAGGCCAGTACAGGTGGCATATAATGCTGAAAGCCGCTAGCCGAGATATCCTGGGCGACGTAGTAGGAGCGGTTTTGCAGGAGATATCCCCAGATGCTCACGTTAGGGTATCCATAGATTCAGAGGAACCCTTCGGTATTAGCTGAACTCCTTCGTAACCCGCTATGACGAGCAGGATTTTGGCTTGGGCCCTAAGTGGTATAATGGAAATTGGAAATGGATTTAGGAACGAAGGTGATGCCCTTTTGGCTGAGTTGGAAATACGCACATTTGATGATCCGGTACTCAGAAAAACTGCCAGGCCGGTGTTGAGAGTAAATAACAGTATTCGAAAGATACTTGACGATATGCTTGAAACCATGAGATCTGCATCTGGTGTGGGCCTTGCTGCACCCCAGGTTGGGATTTCAAAGCGTGTTATTGTAGTTGATGTAGGAGAAGGCCCCTATTTCCTTGTTAATCCGGAAATTGTATCAAGATCCGGTGAAACAGAGGCGAAATGGGAAGGTTGCCTGAGTTGGCCCGGTTACGTTGGAGAAGTTGAAAGGCCGCTAAGTGTTTGCGTAAAGGCTATTGACAGGGACGGACATGATATATGGGTTGAAGGGGAAGGATTCTTGGCAAGGGCGTTGTGCCACGAGATCGACCATTTGGATGGAATCATGTTTGTTGATAAAGCTCAGACCATTACAGAGATTACCCAGGATGATGATGAAGATAGCGGCCAGGAGAGCACCTTACCGCTTACGTGCATTTTTATGGGAAGCCCTGATTTTGCAGTACCTTCCCTTGATGAACTGGTGCAATCTGGGATTAAGGTGCCATTGGCAGTAACCCAACCTGACCGGCCTTACGGCAGGAAGAGGGTCATGAAGCCGACGCCGGTGAAATCGAGGGCACTTGAACATGGATTAGAAGTCCTAACCCCTGAAACCATGTCTTCTCCTGAAGTCATAGACCGGCTGAGGGAGTTGGAACCTGACTTTATAGCTGTTGCCGCTTTTGGGCAGAAACTACCGAAAGAAGTGCTTGAATTACCGAAATATGCATGCTTAAATGTTCATCCGTCTCTATTGCCCAAGTATAGAGGAGGCAATCCGGTGCAGAGGCAAATCATGTCCGGAGAACAGGTTAGTGGGGTATCGATCATATACATGAGTGAACGGATGGATGCCGGCGATATTTGCATTCAAAAGACAACCGCCTTAGGCCCTAACGAAACCTACGGAACTCTTGAGAAACGGCTTTCAATTCTAGGGGCCCATGCTCTCCTGGAAGCCATTCTGATGGTATACGCAGGCGGGGCCCCTAGGATACCTCAAGATGAAAAAGAAAAGACCATGGCTTTTCACCTAAAACAAGGAGAAGAAATCATTGACTGGAAGGATTCTGCAGCCAATATTCATAACCTGGTAAGGGCTCTTTCGCCTATACCCGGCTCCGTTACTGTTTTCGGTGACGAACGTATTAAGATACGGCAGACGCAGCTGGTTGGCCCAGACAGCCTTGGTGCTTCAGGCAACTCAGAACCCGGAACGATACTTGATGTCAGTGACCCAATGGTATTAGTCCAATGCGGGCAGGGTGTTATCGGAGTTGTTGACGTACAGCCAGAAGGAAAGACATGTATGCCTGCCAAGGCTTTTCTCATGGGCAGGCAGCAAAAAGGTTTCACAAGGTTTGGATAATGCCCCTATGTGCTTCTATAGGGCATGTTTTATACTATCTATTTGTGAGGAGGGAAGGGCATAATGGTTTGGGATCCAGGTTATTTCATTTTCGTACTGCCGGCTTTCATATTCGCCCTATGGGCTCAAGGCAGAGTTCGTTCATCCTATGAGACTTATTCACGGCTATACACCAAAAGAGGCGTGCCTGCCTATGAAGTGGCTGCTTCACTTCTTAGGGAAGCAGGCCTTGGGGACGTAAGGATCGAGAAGGTGGCAGGGAACCTAACAGACCATTACGATCCCAGAAACAAGACTTTGCGGCTTTCGTCTGGTGTGTATGAGAGTTCCTCTGTGGCAGCCCTTGGAATTGCAGCCCATGAGGTGGGCCATGCGGTTCAGCATGGAACAGGATATGCTCCTCTTGCTATAAGGAACGGTTTGGTGCCTGTAGCCCAGTTCACATCCAGTGCGGCATTTCCTTTGTTTCTACTTGGGTTCTTTCTGAGATCCGGTTTTCTGATGGATATTGGCCTTTTGTTTTTTCTTGGTGCAGTGATTTTCCAGGCAATAACTTTGCCTGTAGAATACGATGCATCCAAACGTGCCCTGAGCATGTTAGAAAGCACCGGTTTTGTATCCGGGGCAGAAGCTGTGCCTGTTGGCAACATGCTCAATGCAGCGGCCCTTACTTATGTGGCTGCTACTGCAGTGGCTTTGGGGCAGTTTATGAGACTTATGATGCTGCGTGGGAGGCGTGACTGATATTGGGCAAGTGCGCCCGGGGGATTGCCCTTGATATTCTAGGATCGCAAAGTGGCCCTCCGGGCGTTTCTCATGCTTTAGAAAGTCTTGACAAAAGGGACAGGGCTTTGGTTAAGGAACTGGTTACAGGTGTCGAGAGATGGAAAAGGTTTTTGGACTACTACGTTTCTTTTTTCTGCCACAGGCCTGTGGAAAGGCTTTCGCCCAAAGTACTAAGTGCCCTAAGGCTTGGGGTTTACCAGATGATTCTTATGGGTCTTCCTCCATATGCGGCCATTGATTCGATTGTCCGGTGTCTGGGCAGCAAGGGCGAGCGTGGGTTCGTAAACGGCGTCCTCAGGACTATATCAAGAAACCGGGGCCACATTGAGATGCCTTCGATAGATACACATCTTGAGGACTATGCAGCTGTTAGATATTCTTTTCCTGATTGGATTGTAGGCCGGTACTTCCGGTATTTTGGAAATACACAGAGCCTTTCACTTCTGAAGATTCAAAACCAGCCTCAGCCTATCACTTTGAGGGCTAATACAACGAAGGTGGATCGAGATTCACTCCTGAAGCTGTTCCAGGACAAGGGCTATTTGGCTCAGCCCGGAAATCTTGATATTTCAATTAAGGTAGACAAAGGGCGTGCTGTTGAGGAGTTCCCAGGGTATGATCAAGGCCTTTTTGCGGTGCAGGATGAAGGCGCAATGCTGGCAACCCTTGCTTTGGCACCTGAGCCAGGAGACGTTGTGTGGGATGTATGTGCCGCACCAGGAGGGAAAACTACTCACCTTGCAGAGATAGTATCGGACAATGGTTTTGTAGTTGCGTCTGATGTGGACTCCGGCCGTGCAGACATGATATCACAGTCATGTAGGCGGCTTGGTTTGAACAACGTGGCCACGGCTGTTGTAGATGCTACTAGTGAAGCGGCCGTCGAGTCTGGATTAAGGGAAAGAGGGTTGCCTCTAAAGTACGATAAAATACTGGTAGATGCTCCTTGCTCAGGCCTGGGAGTAATCGCCAAAAATGCGGATATAAAATGGCGAAGACGGGAGTCTGATATCCCCCAAATGGCCAAACGCCAGGCGGAAATATTGAATGTTGCCAGGGGGTTCTTGAAATCCGGAGGCACTCTGGTTTATTCTACTTGCACTTTGACCCATGAAGAGAATGAGGCTGTGTGGGGTAACTTTGTTAAGAAGCACAATTTACGCGCTGTAGTGCCTGTAACTGAAGTAACCTTTGGCCCAGGCCATATTTCGCCGAAGGTGAGCACAAAAGGCGGATACATGCATGTTCTGCCTCATGTTCACGGAACAGACGGGTTTTTCGTAGCAAAGGCAATTGGTTGAATTTGCAGCATTGATACAAACTCTTTCAGGTAGAAATTGGCAGATGGTTTCGTTTAGCCATCTTGGCAAAGTAGAGGTGTGATTGAAGAATGCCGGAAAGGCCTCATATTTTGGATCTTGAATTGGAGGAAATTGACAGTATTATTGCCGGACAGGGGTTTCAGCCCTACAGAGCCAAACAGGTAGTTGCCTGGATATACAGGAAGTTCGCATTGTCTTACGATGACATGACTGATTTGCCCAAGGATTTGAGGGCTTATTTGGCTGAGAATACAGAGTTTAGCAGGCTCAGCCTTGTAACATTGCAGGAGCAGAAATCAGACAGGTCGAAAAGATACCTGTGGGGTATTTACGGAAACCCTCTGGCAGAATCGGTGTTGCTTGAATATAAGTATGGCCTCACCGGCTGTTTGTCTACTCAAGCAGGTTGTCCTGTCGGATGTGTGTTTTGTGCGTCTGGAAAATTAGGATTTCAACGGAATCTTACCAAAGGTGAGATTCTCGACCAGTTCCTGGGTATGTGCCGGCATAGCAATCAAAGGTTAAGCAGAATTGTTTTCATGGGGACAGGAGAACCCTTTTTTAACTATGAAGCAGTCCTCGGTTCAATAGACATGTTGTGTAAGGAAGAAACATATGACATGTCAAGAAGGAAAATTACGGTGTCGACTGTTGGGATTCCAGGTGCAATCAGAAAATTCGCCGTGGATTCCAACGGCGTTCGCTTGGCATTGTCTTTGCACGCAGCTTCTGATGAGACAAGAAGTGAGCTGATACCTGTAAACCGTGTGTATCCGTTGAAAGAGATTATCAGTGCAGTAAAGTATTTTGCAGGTGTTACAGGCCAGCGCGTGACTTTTGAATATATGATGCTCAAGGGCGTCAATGACTCCAAGGAAGATGCAATCAAGTTGGCGAATTTGGTAAACGGTATCGATTGCCTGGTAAACATCATTCCTTGGAATCCGGTCCCAGGTGTACACTTGCAGGAGAGTGAACCTGGAACGATACTCGATTTTGTGAGTACCCTTGAAAGGAACCGTGTAAAGGTAACAGTACGTCGAAGATTAGGAGGCAACATTAAGGCTGCCTGCGGGCAGCTCCGCCGCGTAATTACCTGAACTTTAGCACGTAAGGCTGGTAGTCAGGAGGGAATGACCTTGGAGTGGAGAGCTGAAACATCCCGGGGCTTGATTAGGCCTGAAAATGAAGATTCTTGGCTGGTCACTTGCCTGCCACGAACAGGGAAACAGATGTGGTTAGCCATGGTTGCAGATGGGATTGGCGGCCGNNCGCCAACGGCAAAATCCTTGAAAGCAGCGCCCGCAAAAGCGGTGTTGTGGGGATGGGAACTACACTTACCTGTGCTATGATTGACCAAGAAGAATCCAAAGTATATTTTGGCCACATAGGCGACAGCCGAGCCTACATAATTTCCAGCAGACAGATACGGCGGGTAACCGACGATCATTCTGTATCTGGAGAACTGGTTAGAAACGGAACCATAACAGAGGAAGATGCCATGAGGCATCCAGGGCGGAATGTCTTGACTGCGGCTTTGGGTACCCAGCAGGAAATCAACGTGGCTATCTACGAAGAGCATCTACTGCCTAATGACATAGTTGTCTTGTGTACAGATGGGCTTACGAGCCTTGTATCATCTGACGAGATCTCTGATATTGCCTGCCAGTACGAAAAGGACGAGGTTCCGGAGAGACTTGTTGATCTCGCAAACAGCCGGGGTGGTTACGATAATATTACGGTAATCCTGCTCTGGCCCAAGGCAGTACAGGCACGGGATCTCCTGAGGGGTGAGGTAGGGTGAACCAGAAAGCTATGATTGGCAAGTGCATTATGGGCCGCTATGAAATTCTTGAGAGGATTGGCGGCGGAGGCATGGGCGTAGTATGGAAAGCCAATGATAAGGTGCTGGACAGATATGTAGCTCTCAAAGTTTTGCGCCCTGAAATGAGCGAAGACGAGGATTTTGTGCGAAGGTTCAGGCGGGAAGCCAAGGCTGCCGCATCGCTGTCGCACCCTAACATAGTAAGCATTTATGACGTCGGTGAAGATCAGGGCTTGTATTTCATTGTGATGGAACTGGTTGAAGGTGAGACGTTGCGAGACAAGCTTACGAGGCAAGGTAAGCTGGAAGTAGAGGAAGCTTTGAATATTGCAGGCCAGATATGCCTTGGCCTTTCGCACGCCCACACAAACCAGATAATCCACAGGGATATTAAGCCTCAGAATATTTTAATAACTACACTTGGGCATGTAAAAGTTGCTGATTTTGGGATTGCAAGAGCCCTGGGCGGGGTATCTAATACATCAACGAATGTAGTGGTTGGCTCAGCTTCTTACTTGTCTCCGGAGCAGGCTAGAAACGGAGTAGTTTCTGCCAGGTCCGATCTTTATTCTCTTGGGGTAGTCCTTTACGAAATGCTCACCGGAAAGCCTCCGTTTACAGGAGACAGTCCTGTGTCTGTAGCCTTGCAGCATGTAGAAGCAAAGGTTCCTGCAGTCCGTGACAAGAATCCTGAAATACCTGTCGAAATAGAGAACTTAATAGCGAAAGCCTTGGCGAAAAGTCCTGACATGCGCTTCCAGTCTGCCGATGAAATGTTAAAATCAATAAGGCAGCTCAGGTTATCACTGTTTCAAAGGACAGAGACTGAATTTGCTGCAAAAGGTGATGAGCGATTGGCCAGGCGGAAGAAGCCCAAAGCACGAGTCAGTACAGCAGTTAAGATTTTCGCAGTATTTGTGATAATAGGGCTGGCGGCGGCTGCATACGGAATTTACGCCTTCAACAAGTGGATGGCAGTACCTCTCGTGGAGGTTCCAGACGTTGTCGGGAAGCCTCAGATTGAGGCACAGGCGTTAATACGGGAAAAAGGGCTGATTCCTCAGCTGTCTGCAGAGAAATACGATAGCAATTATCCTGCAAATACAGTGATATCTCAAAGCCCCCTTGGCGGAGAAATGGTCAAGAAGGGCCGCGAAATATATTATGTCCTGTCAAGGGGAGAGTCGTTTGCCGAGGTGCCTGACGTTAGGAGCAAAACCGTCAGGGAGGCACAGCTCGAATTGGAGAACCGGCAGCTGCAGCTTGGAAACGTGGATAATGTATTTCATCCTACTGTACCAAAAGACAACGTTATTGGGCAAAATCCCAGGGAAGGGACGTCAGTTTCTCTTGGAACAAGGGTCGACCTCATAGTATCGTTAGGGCAGGAACCTGAAACTGCAGTGGTTCCGCGGTTGATTGGATTGCCTTCTCTGGATAAAGCCCGTGCTCTTTTGGAAGAAAACCTTCTGGAACTGGGCGAGGTTTCACAGATTTCGGGGCAGCTTCCTTATGGGACAATCATTTCCCAAAACCCGGAGGAAGGCACTGAAGTGCCTATCCGGACCCGTGTTGCTGTTGCAATATCCCTGGGATCTCAGGAGCCTGTACATTCTCATACAGTGAAAATTAAGGTGCCCAACAAGGCCAACCCTGTCAACGTAAGAGTAGTTGTAATGGATCTTGACGGCGAGCTTGTACGGCATGATCGTAACGAAAGTCCAGGCGATAATATAAACGTTTCGTTTCAGTATAAAGGTAATGTTGCCATAATGAAGATATATTTTGACGGCGAGCTTGCCCGTGAAGAAATAGTCAAGCCTTAGAAAGAGGTGTTGTGGTCTACTTGATAGGCAGAGTGCTCAGCGTCCATTCTTCCGAATGCAGAGTAGCCCTTGGAGAAGATACAGTCTCCTGCACATTCCGGGGGCGCCTAAGGTTGGATAGTTCCCGGGTCTACGCAGGTGATATTGTCAGCATCTCTCATTCGGGGGGAGTCTATGTTGTCGACGGAATCAGGGACCGGAGGAATTTGCTTGTCCGGCCTCCTGTAGCCAATGTAGATCAAGCCATTGTTGTAACTGCCATTACCCGGCCTCCTCTAGATCTTTTGTACATCGACAGGATACTGGTCCAATTGGAGTCCCAAGGTATTCAGGGCGTTATATGCATTAATAAGCAAGACCTAGAGGATCAGGATGAGATAGATAAGGTTCGGGATATTTATTCTTCTGCCGGTTACCAGTGTGTTGTTACATCTGCAGTAACAGGCCTTGGGCTGAAAGAGCTTGTTGGCCTTCTTGAAGAGAAGGTGACGATCCTTGCAGGGCAAAGCGGGGCCGGCAAATCCAAGCTGATTTCAGCTCTTATCGGGGTGAAACTCCTTACCGGAACACTTTCGGATGATGCAAGGGGCCGTCATACTACCAAGTGGGTCAAATTGTTTCGTGCCTCTAGGGACGGTTACATTGCGGATACCCCTGGGTTTTCCAAAATTGATCTGGTTTCAGTTGAACCTCACGAATTGGGTTTTATGTACCCCGAGATTGCCCGTTATGCTTCTTTGTGCCATTTTCCAAGGTGCATCCACAAGACTGAGGACCGGTGCGAAGTAAGAAAGGCCCTTAGCCAGGGGGAAATTTCACCTGAACGTTATCGCAATTACCTAGTGCTTCTTGACGAAGCAACAGAAAGGGCGAAGTTCAAATATGAGTAACGCAAAGGGTTTAAGGAGTTTAAGGCCTGTAAAAATATCTCCATCAATATTGTCTGCCAATCCGCTTGCATTAGGGCGCCAGGTGTACGAGGTTAAGGATGCAGGCGCAGATTTGCTGCACCTTGACATAATGGACGGCCACTTCGTACCTAACCTTACCTTTGGGCCGGCTGTAGCCAAAGCCTTAGGCAGCATTGGGCTTCCGCTTGATATTCATCTAATGATATCGAATCCTGAGTGGGGCATTGATGCGTTTTGTGACTACGCCGAGTACATAACAATTCATGCAGAGGCAACTCCTCACCTGCACAGGTTTTTGCGCTTGATCAGAGAGAAAGGGTGTAGGAGCGGTGTTGCACTTAACCCTTCGACTCCGCCTCAGGT
>MTKW01012435.1_pt1 | contig 25074 bp, 21 predicted proteins | sample 1042761 | NCBI WGS metagenome assembly MTKW01 (sample SAMN06205366, study PRJNA360243) | anaerobic digester metagenome | biome: Wastewater treatment plant; feature: Anaerobic digester sludge; material: sludge; isolation source: anaerobic digester fed with sludge from wastewater treatment plant ...
GTCCGATTAACCAGGCCATTGCCGTACTGATCACAGCGGACAACTTCACCCTTGAAGCAAAATTTGCCTGCTATCCCGAGCATAATATACATTTGACCTTTCAGGGCACCCAGTGCGCTATCTTGAGGTACGGATCGAACCCTAATTTCAATATACCATCCATTCCTGTTGCCGGCAATGGCAGGTTGGTCAGCCTGAAAAGGGGAGCATGCTTATGCGTTAATGACCATAAATTTAAGTAATAGCAGGACAAAAAAGGCCCCATTCTACAATGAGTCAGGCAAAACCGTAAAACCATATGCCCCCAAGTAGTGGATGAAGCAGCAGTAACGAAGTTAACCCGAAAGCTTGGTAGCATATGCCATGATCATTTCCTGAGTTGTGCCCTCGTTATTGTTGAGGATCGCCCTCATTCGCCCCTCGGCCATGACAACAATCTTATCACTGGCTCCCAGAATCTCCGGCAATTCACTTGAAATGATAATAATGCCGATACCAGTTTTTGCCAGTGCCTCGATGAGCTTGTGAATTTCCGCTTTTGCGCCGATATCCACCCCCCGGGTGGGTTCATCAAAAATAATCAACCTGGGATCGCAAGCAAACACCCGGGCCAGGTAACACTTTTGCTGATTACCGCCCGACAGGTTGCCGATAGGATGCGTATCCGCGGGTGTCTTGATTCCGAACCTGTCTATATACTCCCGGGCTACCTTTATTTCGGCCGGTTTGATGATCCTGCCCATCTTGCTTATCCTGTTCAGCGATGCGGCTGTTATATTTTCCCTGACAGAAAGCAAGGGTACAATCCCCTCACCCCTGCGGTCCTCCGAAACATAACTAATGCCTTTTTCGAGGGCTTTTTGGGGATCGGATATGATCACCTTTTCACCGTCAAGAATAATCTCACCACTTGTAGATTTGTCAAGGCCAAAGAGGCATCGGGCAATTTCAGTCCGTCCCGCGCCAATCAGACCTGCCATACCCACAACTTCACCTTCTCCAACAGAGAAAGAAATGTCATGAAAAATGCCTTCCCGGGAAAGGTTTTTCACCTCAAGAATCTGCCTGCCGATACGGTTTCTCTCCCTGTAGAATACATCCTTGATCTCCCTGTTCACCATGTACTTCACCAAACTGTTCTCATCTACCTCATCCATGGGCAATGTAATAACATGCTTGCCGTCCCTAAGAACAGTAACCTCGTCCGCTATTTCAAACAGCTCCTGGATTCTGTGGGAAATATATATAATGGTGATTCCCTGTTTTTTGAGCTCCCTGATCAATCCAAAAAGTATTTCTTTGTCGGATTCCGAAAGCGCAGATGTGGGTTCATCCATCACTACAATTCTCGCCTTTGAGTCAATAGCTCTCGCTATTTCGATCATCTGCTGCTTTCCCACAGTGAGATCTTTGGCCCTGCGGGAGGAATCAACATTGATACCCAGGCGTTTGATCAGCTGTTTTGCCCGGGCACCCATTTTATGAATATCAATAGTAATACCCAGGCTGCTGGGTTTTTCCTTGCCCAAGAATATGTTTTGTGCCGCCGTCAGTTCTGGGACAAGTGCCAGTTCCTGATAGATAATGGATATTCCTTTCTGCTGCGAGTCTCTTGGTGTTTTTATCAGCATCCGTTTGCCGTCAATAGATATTTCCCCACTGTCGATCTGGTAGACACCCAGCAGTATTTTCATCAATGTAGATTTACCCGCGCCATTTTCACCCACCAGTGCATGCACAGTGCCACCCCGAACGTCAAAAGAAACATTGTCGAGCGCCTGGACACCTGGAAAATACTTATTAATATTCTTGAAAGAGAGCGTTTTAAAGTTCCCCAGCGCTTCAATTTCATCAAAAACATCCCTTGCCGCCGGTTTATCCACCTTCTTGGCCCCAACCCTAATTTGATTAAGCGTTGCCAATGTGGTTGATATTTCATCGGTAAGCACCGCAAATAGTATAAAGATACCCTTGATTATATAGTTATAATAAATCGGTATGTTAATCATGTTGACGCCCATCAGCATGATACCCATCAGCAGGCATCCAAAAAGGCTCCCTGCCAGGGTGCCTGCTCCCCCAGCCAGAGTGATCCCACCAATGACCACAGCGGTGATGACATCAAATTCGGTGCCGGTTGCAGCAAGAGGTTGGGCTGATGCCGATCTACCCATGGTAATTATGGTGGCTACGCCAACCATGGCACCCATGTACACATAAACAAGCATTGTATTCAGAGGCACATTAATCCCTGCGGCTCGCGCTGCCCTGGCATTACCACCGATAACATAGACCTTCCTGCCAAAAACACTTTTACTGAGCAGCAGATATGAAAGAAGAACCATCAGCGCAAGGGGTATAATCATCAACGGCACCCTGACGCCCCCAAGTCTAAAATTGTAGCTGCCCAGTGCGTTGAACGCTTCATTCGACACGACTATGCGCGTACCGCCCGTTATATGGAGGGTTAATCCTCTCGCCAGGAACATAGTGGCAAGGGTGGTTATAAAAGGATATATTTTCAGGTAGCCAACAAGTATTCCATTGACAAGACCCAATAAAATTCCCGCAGCCAGGCAGGTGATGACGCCCACAAGGGCGGATCCAGTTTCATTGATGGCAATGGCCGCCACAGCACCTGCCAGCGCAATAAATGCGCCCGGCGAAAGATCTATACCCCCAGTGAGGATAACAAATGTCATACCACAAGCCAATATGGTCAGGACTGTTGATTGGCGCACAAGGTTGGTCACCGTGTCAATGCTCAAAAAATGAGGAATAGTTAGTGAATAAAGAACCAGAAAAGCCAGTGTTATGCCCACAAGGATTACATATCGTTTAACCCTTTGCTGGAGATATATATCCCAGTTCCCCTTATTCAGATCCATCTACCCAACCCCTGCAGGTATAGTGTTTTTAAAAAAGCTATTTATTTTTATTTATATTAAAAAGAGCGTCTATCAAAATTGCCAGCAAGATGATGGCTCCCTTCACTGCAGTCTGCGCCGTAGAAGAGACATTCATAAAAGTAAGAGCATTCGATACAACACCCAGGATCAAAACACCAAGCACTGTCCCCGAAACGCTGCCTATGCCGCCCATTGGACTTGTCCCACCAATAATAGGAGCTGCAATACCATCAAGTAAGAAACTACCCTGTAGATTTGGCGCAATCTGCCCTATCCGGCAAATGGCAATCAACGCAGCTATTCCCGTACACAACCCTGCATAGCTGTAGGCAAACCATTTGTATTTGACAACATTGATCCCCACATAATGCGCAGCCTCCTCATTTCCGCCCATGGCATATATATAAGTGCCGGCTTTTGTCCTGTTGAGCATGATTGAAGTTACCAAGCACATACCAAGAAATATCATAAAGGGCGTTGAAATGAATCCAAAAATATTGCCTGCACCAATGGCAACGGTTGCAGGATGGGTCAAAAAGGCTAGCTGCCCCTCCGAGATAAGCAGCGTCAAACCCTGGGCCAAGGCCATTGTGGAAAGGGTGGCCACGAATGGTTTTAGTTTCGTTTTGGTTATGAGAAAGCCATTGACAAAACCGAGCGCTGTGCCGCCTGCTGCAGCCGCCAGGATAAGAACGACGATGTTTTCTCCTGCGCGGAAGTACATCACGCCTGCAAACACCCCTGCCATAGCCAAACCATTGCCACTGCTCAGGTCTATACCACTGGTAAGAATTACTACCATGGCCCCCAGAGCAATGATCCCCATCGCAGCGACCTGGTGGGTAATTCCATTTATATTATCCCATCGTAGGAACAGTGGATTAGTTAACCCGATCACGGCCACCAAAATGAAAAGTATCCCCATAGCAACCCATCTTTGCGTGGGCACATTTCTAATGAAGTTTAGAAAGAGATTTTCTTTTGCCAAAGCCACGGCTCCTCCCAAAGGCGACAAGCCGCCAGTCTGCTAATTGTCGACCATCCTGAAATCAAAATTCGGGGGAGGCAGCTGGGTTGCCCTTACTTCCCGGTACAGCTCTTCCGTGTAAGGTATTTCACGTTTTTTGGCTTCCTGCTTTGCCGCAAACTTGAACCACATGTCCACGAGAAGGTTATCTCCTTCACGAATACAGGCAAACTCCCTAGTTGTCAGGGACTCAACAAAGTCAGTCTTATCCAACTCCACTGCAGCATACCCCGCCTGTATGAGTATGCGATCGGTGTTTTTTCGCTCCTCTGGCAGCGCTACGTAAAAGGACCAGAGCTTCTCAAATTTTTCCGTTTTTATCAACAGGTCAAAGTATTCTTCCACGAAGGCCTTGTCGATTTTGTTATCCTCAAGAGCAAGTGCAAATTCCATAAACTCTACAGCCCTATCATAATCACCCGCCCTGGCCATAGCAACAGACAGGTTTCTCCATGCCCAGGGGTTGTCCTTGAGCTGCAGGGAACGCTTCCACTGCTCAACGCCCTCCTCAAACCTAAAGTTTTCAAACAGCATTATTCCCAAGTGTAGCCTGGCGGTAGCGCTGTCACCACCCGGGCGGTTCAGGCTTTCTTCCAGGAGACACTGCCATTCCTCGTCCACCATCCAGGATGGCGGTGTATCCAGGAGATCCTGATCGGGTAGAACACCTTCTTGCAGCAAGGCAAGCCAGGGGAACTGCTCACAGCCAATGGACAGGAGGGGAAATTCAAGCCCTTTGGGCATTTCCCCCCCATTACTTAAGCTTCTGCGCATATTTTCCAAAGCCCCCCACCCGGAACCCGCAGAGAATATCTCATTAACATCCAGGCGAGCAAGGTCCTCAAAGCCAGCGTGGGCTTTGAGCATATCTTCCCCGGACAACGCCCTATCCACTTGCACAGAAATATAATCCCTTGATTTGCTCCAGTCATCATTGTAAGGCGCCTCAAGGTCATCAAAATGAGTCACACCAAAAGCCTGAGTAAAGCTCCACTCCGTTCGGGGTGGCATATCAATTCCATTTAACTGGGTAGGAGTCAGTCCTGCCTGGAGCTCTATATAATGGCTGTCATCACCCGGCACGCTCAGGTAATCACACCACCTGCGTCCGCCGCGGTGACTGCCCCAACAAAACATCTTGCGGAAGCGCAGTGGATGGGTCGATCTATCAAAATAAAGGGTCCCGTCATTGTAGGCAGCAGCGCTCCACGGAGAGAGGCATTCTGCCGGATTTTGAAAGAAAAATTCGTTGGAGTAATTGGAATTCCGGGGGTAGGTCGAATCAAAATCAGGCAAAGTCGGCAGCACTGGCAATTTAGCATGGCCGAAAATACGCACTGGATCAATATTGTTGCCTATACTCTCAGGACATAAATACATTACTTCGTCAGTACAGGAGAATACCCGCACATCCCTGTTTTCAGGAAGTGCAGCATTCGTCCAGCAGTACGTTGATTTTTCTGTACCCCCATCGTTAATTAGGCGGAAATAGGCATAAAGAACCTCGCTTCCCTCGGGAAGATGAAAATCTATGTGATAGAAAAGTTTTTTGCAGCGTTCATAGTCGTACATACGCAAAAATTCGTAATCTCCCTGCTTAACTTTGGCAAAAAAGACAGGGGTATTCGAGGTAAATGTGTGCCCGTACTGCGAAATATTCCATTCTACACCGCCGGAAAACCAGGCATCCAGAATGCCCAGGTTGCAAGGCTGGTAAACGGGATTCTTCAAAAACACATCTTTCTTCAACTTCTTGTTAAACATGGAGTAAAGTCTTCCGCCTTGTTCGGGGAGAAATATCACGCGTATGATATCATTTTCCAGAACAACAGCCTTAAGTTGGATCGGCTTTTTATTTCGATCATATTTATCATAAAGTCGGTAGGGCAAGACCCTGTATCCTGTTTCATCACCCAGCTTGTACATTTCCTCTTTGGACAAGGTGCCGTCACTTTTTGAAGCCTTGTCTTTAACCGGATCTCTAAATACAGGCAAGGGATTGCTGCCCCTGACCAGTGTCCCTGATATTTGCAAGGTTGAAAGATATATTTTCATCTCTGTATACCCCTGTTCAAATCTATATTTGCCTGCTGTGGGGGTATGTAGAAAACATACCCCCCAGCTCACTGGAAAAATATCAGTTTCCGCTGTTGGTGGGCTTAAAGGTCGCAGGCCCGAACTCGGTAGCAAAGTCCTGCCCAATTCGGCGGGCTTCTTCAAGACTGACAATTTTCATCTGCACGTCATCTACCACGTCAAGCCCATTTTCCAAAGCCATTTCCTTAAGTTCGTCGCTCATGATCTTGTACAGCACGTTGACCTGTGTTTTGTCCATCTCGTAATCATTGTAAATAAAATGACACAGGGCTACAAACCAGTAACCTATGCGCTCGGCCCCATTCAGGTTCTCAAGAATATAGTAGCCAGCCTCGTAATTGTCCAGCGCTTCGGGATCCCCGTCGTTGGAGGACATGGGGATGTCTTTACCGGAATTCTGAACGGCACGAAGCACACCGTAGCTCATACCATCCTGGATAACGTGCATGTGCAGAAGATCGCTGTTGGAACGAATAATGTCTTCCGCAACGGTCATCGCCTGGGTCGGATCCCAGTTCCCCAAACCCGTGACCAGTCTAAGGTTATCAAATTCAGCCAAACCATCTTCAAAGCCCTTTTGACGGTTGTCGGAGACCAGATTGCCCGGCGAGCCGACGACGAGACCAACAGCGCCTTCCTGACCATCATAGATATGACCGATCATTCTTGCCGCAAACTTGGCATCAATATAGTCAGGGTATATGGCATTGTAGTTATCTTTACCCGGTATGGAAGAACCGATCGCCAGAACCTTCACACCGGCCTCGGTAGCCTCATTCACGACAGAAACTAGACCGTTGACGTCTACCGAATCAATCATGATAACATCCACTTCCTGCTGGATAAAACCGCGGATAACATCAATTTGCGTATCCAGATTGCCCTCGCAGCCTTTCCAGATCAGCTCTATGTCATAATCCTCGGCAGCCTTATCTGCGCCGTTTTTAATTCCGATGAAGCCGGGGTTGGTATAGTCAATCATTGACATACCCACTACAACTTTATCACTCACTTCTCCCCCCGGCTCCTTCTCACCTGCGCATCCCACAATAAAAAGAAACATCACCGCTGCAAGTAGTACTACCAGAACCTTTTTCATTTTTACCCCTCCCGCTAGTGATTGTATTTGCCTCAAAGTGATTATTTAGGCGCGCCCCCCATGATTAACCTCCTTTCCTTTAACGCATGCTGTTTATCACCTTCCGGCATGTCTCTACAAAACGGATGCAGTTTTGGGGGTTGTTCCCAATGGTATGATTGTCCTTCATGATAATCTCGAGGTTGTTCCCAGCCACCCTGACTGTATCTCTTATCCCGCTTTCCATCACCCTTTCATCAACATCCTTGACGGCCAGCCAAGTCGGTGGTGTTTTTCTGGAATAGATGTAATCGTCCCCGATGAGCTCAGCCATCATCTCCTCGTCAGACCAGGGGGATATGGATATGCGCCTCAGGTGAGGTATTTCTTTTATATATTCCCACCGCAAATCCACCGGCTCACAGCAACCGTAGCAGTTTAATCCAAATTTTCCCTGCAGCTCCACCTGATAGGGAAATATGAATTCTCCAAACATCGCCGGCGAAATGGAGATTGTTTCCTGGCTTTCCGACAGACCCCATATATCGCACAGCCTGACCTTGCCATTAAAATCCGAAGCAGGCAGCTCATCAGTCCAACCGTAGCCTCCTGTTCCAACGTACATATCATTGTTGTTGAGACATAGCAAACCTCGGCTTTCCACATACTCGAATTTTGAAATGAATTCATCGCGTAGAAAACCCATCAACTTATGGATAGTGTCAGGATCTTCGATCAGTTTATAAAACATTGTATCCATGCCAATAAGGAAAATCAGATCTGACGTCATGCCGCATGAGTTCCACCACAGGGTGTTAAGTTTTACGTCCAGTAGGCCGTCAAATATATCTTTAAGCCCGGCTACATATTCGTCAGTTTGTTTTTGATGAATCACAAATCTTTGGGGTTCTAGCCTGTCTATGTCTTCCATGTTGGTAATAGCCGGCTTCCAGCTGTAGGAGCCTGTTCCGCCCAGACCGATATCCACTTTTTCAAAGCCCCGGCTGGTCTCTTCGAATATATGTTGGGCGCGGAACAGGGGCATGATCACAGTATCATCCTTCATTTCCTCGCCCCAGAATATCGTCTTCCTCAAATAAAATTCGATCAGTCTGCCCAGATCACTTCTACACTTTAACTGTGCAGGGGTGATGATTTCATACCATCCGTTTTCAGGATCACAGACAACCATGGGACGCTCGCCCTGTAGCATATTGAGCTTGTACCAAAGCCGTTTTTTTTCATCTTCTTCCGGACGGGCAGCCAACTCTGCCACTCTTTTGGCGGCTTCACGCAATATATTCCTGTCGGGATCGGGTACTGTAGTCCCCTGTTCCAAAACAATCCGGGTGATCTCTTTTTGGGCAAAGTATTTCAAGGAAAGGCCCAAACTGTCGCCCAAACCGTTTCCCATGCGTTCACTTTTCATTTTACGCACCTTCCCAAGGCACCAACAGTTATTGGCGGTCAACTTTCACAGGCATACCTGTTTCAAGGGACTGAAAACATGCATCTATAGTGCGAACCGCCTCGATGGCCAGATCGGTATCCACCAGATAGGGTTTACCGTAAAGGGTGGCATCAACAAAATGCTGAATCTCTTCACGAATCTTTCCGGCCGTATGGCCGAAGTATTCCGGCCAGTAGGTCAAATCCGGGTAGGTGACGCCTGTTTCGCCGAAAAGTTCCAGTCCTTGGTTTTTTACGTCAATGTAGCTGACGCCTTTCGTGCCCACAATATCGGCACAAGCGACAAAGCCAAGTGCATCGTTATCGGGAAGCGCCCAGCAAAGCTGGATGCACCCGACAATACCGTTGTCAAAGGTAATTATATTAAATACAGTATCCTGGCTATTGAAGGATACATTTTTTTTCGCCACCCACTGAGAATACACCTTGATAGGCAGGGCAGGTTTTGCAAAGAGCAGCATAGCCTCAAAATCGTGTACTCCCATGTAATGAAACATGCTCACTTTACCCTTAAGCCTGGCTGCCGTTGCCTGGGTAGTTGATCGTTTCAAATACAGAGAAATAATTTCCCCTAGCTCTCCCCTTTCAATAGCATCGGCAGTGTAGCGATAGCGGCCGTCAAATTCGCAAACATGCGCCACCATGAGGCGAACGTTGTTGTCTTCTGCAGCCCCTTTGATCTGCTCTGCCTCGGAAGCATTTCTGGCTATGGGTTTCTCCAACAAAATATGCTTTCCGTAATTTGCAGCCACCAGGGCAGGCTCAAGATGATAATCCTCGGATACACAGATCGATACAGCATCGATCTTCTCTTTCTCCAGCATTTCCCGGCACGAGGTGTAGAAATTGATACTATATATTTCTGCCGTATCCCGAGCCGCCTTTTCCTGAATGTCACATACTGCCACCAGCCTGGCATTGGGTATCTGGTCGATGACATCTGCATGCTTCCGCCCAAAGAAACCGCACCCGATTACACCCATTTTCAGCACATTGTCCATGCCTGCCTCCAGCAAGTGATGTTGTAAATTCGTACCGGATCAATAATTTGTACAGCTGAACTTTTTCATCACGCCTTACCGTAAAGTATCTATTACACCTATATACTGACTATAGCAAAGGACTCGCACCTTGTATTTGCATCCTTATTATTAATATTTATATAAAACGCACCAACGCCAAGTTTGAAGCCGGGTTGTTGACATGGTATGTTCTAGGCTGCCCCACAGACTTCCCCACCGTTTTAAATGATATTCAACCAATTTCCGGCAGACTTGCCGCAGCAATAGATAGACCCACCTGTCGCAGGTGCTCATCGGGCAGGGAGATAGCACATCTATCGGAAATGTCCGGGTACACTTCTTCAAGCACCCTCCGGGCTGTGACGGTAATTATTTCACCCGCCTGCCCGGAAGTCACACCACCCAGAATTAGCACATGACTAAAGTTGTAAAAGTGGTGGTACAGAGCCAGCGCATGCCCCAAGTAGATACCAATGGCAGCATAGACATCTGCTACTGCCAGATTGCCTTTTTCCAATAATCCCTGCATATGCCTTATTTTTTCGGCAGGAGTCAAATTGCCGCCCAGAGCGATGCCGGCCGCAGAGGCCAACTTGATTATCCCACCCTGGGAAAGGTAATCAACCCCGCATCCCAAATCTCCCGACCACCCGTCCTTGATCGCCTCAGGATTGGCGTCCAGGGGAACAAAAGCAAGTTCATTAAGCCACCCGGTAATGTTTCCCTTCGGGTTTACAAATCCCCCCGCCAAGCTCGTCCCCATTGCAATGCCCAGAATATTATTCTTGTGTAATTTAATGGCACCTGCCAAAGCTGCAACATCCCCGTCATTGCAAACTTTAACGGGCATACCACCTATTTCCCGGGCAGCACGGATATAGATGTCTTTTACCTTCTGTTCAAATAAGTCCTCGGGCACACCGAGAAATAGCGATGCCGCCATGGTCCTGTTGTTTACATGTATACCAGCCGAAGAGATGCCGATGGCATCAACCCCGGGCATTTTTGCTGCCGCAGCTTTCAATGCACAGACAATCTCATTGAAATGATAGTCGGGGTTCGCACAGGTTTGGGGATGCCATGCAACTGCTTCGCTGAATACAATTTCACCATCTATCACAGAAGACACCTTTCTGCTGCTCCCCCCTGCGTCAAACCCGATCCGACAGCCCTTTACATGCCTCCCAATCTGTTTGGATTCCTCCTTTTCGGCGGGCAATGTTTTACACAGTTCAACTGTAAAGGCTGATTCGTAAACGCCGGACATAAATTCGCAGTCAAAAGCGCGAGAACCGCCAGGGGAATATGCCTGTTGAACATAATCATAAGTACTTTTATCCCCGGTAATAAATATTTTGAAACCGCCCTTTATCCATAAAAGTGTTTTGATCAGCCTGTCAATATAGAAAATATCGGCCTCTTGCATCTGCGGAGTGCCATGAATGAAGGTATGATATACCGCCGTCTGTCCACCATCACGGACAATGGCAATGCTTACAGGTTTTCTTGCCGTCGTGAGAAAGGATCGATTGAATTGATACATGGGTACGAAATCCGGATCTAGCTTGGGAATATTTTTGCGTTTTACTTCAATGCCATGAACTATCATCCAGCCAACACCCCGGCAACAATCCGATTCATCTGCAACCATTTTTCCTCCATGTCGGAAACAAGCCTAAACTGCGTTCTGCACCGGTCCAGATTGTGTTCGGGACGTTGTATCCGAAAGTAGGTATCACCTGAAAGGTAGTCCGTTAGAAATCGGACGCCGCACTCAAGCGTCATCATCTTTACGCCGGCTGGCAACAATTCAATTTCCTCTTCTGTTATGGTTTTTCCGCAGGCCTGGATAAAGCCTTTGGTAAAAGCGGTATACAATTCAAGATCCAGTTGAACCATGGAAAGATCCCTTTCATCCTCTGCGGCAGTACTGGCCCCGAAACGTATGGCATCACCAAAGTCGTTCATAACCAACCCGGGCATGACGGTATCAAGATCAATTACGCAAAGCGCAGTGCGCGTTTCTCGATCAAAAAGGACATTGTTCAGCTTCGTGTCGTTGTGAGTAACGCGCAGGGGCAGGCTCCCGGAACCAAGGAGATCCATAAACAGGGAGGAGAAAGGCTCCTGGGAGAGGGCAAAATCGATCTCTCTCCGGGCTTTTTGGGCCCGCCCGCATACGTCCAGGATCAGGGCTTTTTTAAAGGCGCTGTAACGTGACACTGTATTGTGAAAATCGGGAATGGTTTCCGTCAGGGTGTGAGCGGGATAGAGAGAAAGCATATCGATAAAGCGGCCAAAAGCCAATCCACTCTGATAAAAGTCATCATTGCACTCGGCATTTTCAAGGCAAATGCTGTCGGATATAAAATCATAAGCCCGCCAGAACCCCCTTTGCTCATCGTCCACATATATTTTGCCGTCAACAGTGGGCACAAGAGAGAGGGCCTCCCGGGATGAACTCACGCGTTCTTTTAGATAACGGGTTACCATGTCAATGTTCTTCATCAAAGCCAAGGGTTCTTTAAAAGCGCATGTATTTACCCTTTGTAAAATATATTCGGCTCCACTGTCACAAACAACATGGTACGTTTTGTTAACAAGACCGTTGCCGTATCTGTCGCACTTAAAGGGTCTCCCCTTGAAGCAAAACCTTGCAGTGATCTCTAGCATGAATCTGCCCCCCATAGTCTTTCAGGATATAGATGCGCTTTCTTCCAACTCCTGACGGCGCTGATAACAGCGTTTTTATCTTCCGGATAAGTAATGCCATACCATTTCTCTTTCGTCGGCAGCACCTTGACCGATGCCTTTTTCTCTGCAATCTGCTTGTTTATGACTGAAGGCAAAAAGTATTCTCTCTTCAGGGGATCTTCAGTAGGACTTCCCAAAAAATTTGGAAACCCCTTGATCAATACATCCATCATGGAAAGGCCAAATCCCCAAAGGTTCATGGAGACAATTGTGCCCAGAGAAATAAAAGAAACGCGCCCACACCTGTCTGTATAGCTGGCTCCGCCCTCCGCTTTTTCCAGGTTTGGATGTTCAGTGATGGCGGAAAGGTTATATTCTTCATCAACCTGACAAATTCCTCGGGAAACGGATCCCCGTTCAGTAAGCGTATTCTCTATTCTGTAACCCACCATAGCGTGTTCATTATCCTGGCGTGAAGCACTCAGGAAAGCGTGGATCCCTGCTATAGCGCCAGGACCATAGTAATCGTCAGCATTCATTACGGCAAAGGGTGATTTCACATATTTGCTTGCACTCATAACAGCATGAGCGGTACCCCATGGTTTTGTGCGCCCGGGAGGCACCTTGAACCCCCGTGGAATATTGTCAAGCAGTTGATAAACATACCTGACCTCCAAATCCTTGCTCACCCTCCTGCCGATGGTCCGCCGAAAAAGGGGTTCAATTTCCGGTCTGATAACAAAAAGGATAGTTTCGAAACCAGCCCGCTTCGCATCGAAGAGTGAAAAATCGATGATCAGATGTCCATGTTCATCGACAGGATCGAGCTGCTTCAGTCCGCCATATCTGCTACCCATACCCGCAGCCATAATAATAAGCACGGGTTTCTCCATAATTTACACCTCGCGTCAACCGGAATCATTGGCTGTCTTCAATTCAATGCTATCGATAGCTAGATCAAAGTCAAGGCATTTTAGTAAAGTTATAATATATGTGCAAAAGATCATAAATTGTATATAAATAATCGGTAGTAACGATTTGTGGAGTTCTGCTTTTGCACCAGCTGCAGGTGCGTGTTAGAATAATAAAGTAGACAGATTGGGGTGGGCGGCTTGATCAAAAACCTGAACAGATTATCCTTCACCCGGTACGGCCAGGTACTGGAAAGCAAATTGCCTGACCGCGGGTTCCCCGTGGATCCGGAATGGAGCGTGGAAATGCGGACCGTCCATAACCGCACTGGGCATTATACCTGCTTCCAGGACAGTGAGATCTACCTTGACTTTGAAAAAGGCATGGCTGTTCTGGAGGTCGCACTCGATGAGTGCATCAAGAATGTTGATTATTTTTATTTGGATAAGCCTATCTGCGTGAAACGCGGCGTTTATTTTACAATTACGCCCTTCAAGGATCACTGTACGGTGCGAATCGCATATGTAAAGGGTGCTCGGAGCAACCTGGTATTTGTGCCCCCCGGCAAAAAAGAATTTACCATATCCCCCAAACTGGTGGTAAACAATATTTACACACTTTTTTACCAGGAGAAAGAAAAAGGGTTCTTTTTTAAGGGCGAGCAGCACAAGCCTTTCGAGCTGACTTACATTGATACAGGTCAAATGCACAGCGTGGTAAACGGTAAGGATTTTTTTCTAAAGCAGGGGGAGATGATGCTATATGGACCCGATCAGTGGCACATGCAATATGCGGATGAAGACTGCCACGTTTGTTTTATTACGATCACCTTTGATATGAAATGTGCTTATGCCAAAGTCCTTGTCAATCGAATCATCAAGGCCGGCCCCAATACCGCAGCGCTGTTGCAGCAATTGATAAAAGAAACAGAACAGGGGGATATGTTCAGTAACGATCTGATCATCAGCTACCTTGAGGAATTTTTGCTTAAAACCCTGCGCCATTTATATAGCGGCAGCGCAGACCCAAAATTGGAAACAACCGTTACTACAGGTAATGAGAACCAGATAGTAGACAAAGCGTTAAAGCATATCACAAACAATGTATATGAGAATTTAAGTGTAAAGCTGGTTGCAAAAAAAGTGAATGTAAGCGCACCCTATCTGGCAACACTGTTTAACAAGCATCTGCAAATATCCCCCCGCGACTACATCACTAAAGTTAAACTGGCCGAAAGTAAAACTCTGATCAAAGAAGGCAGGCTAAATTTCACGCAGATATCGGACTTGCTAAAATACTCCTCAGTGCACCACTTTTCAAGACAGTTTAAAGACAAGTTTGGCATTACCCCAACAGAATACGCAAAAGCCCTTAAATAGGAGAGGCGCCCTTTTTCATTCCCGGCACCTACCCAGGCGAGCCAGTATGTCTTCCCTGAATCTTTCCAGCCGCTGCGAGATGAACTCTTCCGGCGACAAATCGCCTGTTAACAGCTCTGTCATATCCATACCGTAAATAGCCGCCTCTATTGCGTCAACAGAGCGGCCTTCCAGAAAAGTGGCATTGGCCCTACGCCGCCCCAACGCCGCCAGATCATATCTTTTCCCGCCGCTGATCTGGGAATCAAAAAGGCCCAGTAGCGCACGGGCGATATTCTCCTGTTCTGAAGCATCAAAAACCACCTTTTCATCGTCACAGAGCCAGTCCAGACCCCTCCATACCTCGAGACCATATAATCTTTGGGGATGTTTGTTCATCTCGATGCTTCTGAGCGCAGAAATCACTCTGAGCGCTACTGCAACATGGGTGTCATGCTTATCCGCAAGATTGTGAGTGCAGACGATTTCGGGAGCGCAGTCCAAAATAATATCTCTGATCGCTTTTGTTATCTCCAGGGTTTTACCGTATTTTACTTCGCTGCTGGTGTATGAAAGCTGGACCTGCGCCGAATAGCGGCCGATCAGCGCTGCCTGATTCTGCTCCTTTGCACGGATAAGGCGCATATCCTCATTTGAGAAATGCTCATAGATACCGGTCCGGGCCGGCTCAGCTCCGTCAGTTACAATGACGCTGGTAAACCATTTATCTGCAGCGGCAAAGCATTCTGCTATTGCATGATAGGCCATGATCTCGGTGTCGTCCTGGTGTGCAGCGATGCACAACACAGTGGTGCGTTTTAACGCCTCTTCCGGCATCGCTCCATCAGGCACAAAGAATTGCCCTTTTCTCGCTTCCCCTTTCATACCCACCCCGCCTTTGTTGTACTTAAATGGTATTTATTGATTTTACCGGTAAAGGCCCTGCGCATCCCTGCCCATAAAAATTTCCGGCGTCAAATAGTCAGCCTCTGTTCCAATCTCGAAATCCGGCATGGCCTCTACTGCTAGAAAAAGTCATGTTCTATCCGGGCGAAGTCTTTTTTGTCCTCATCGCTGTAAGCCTCGCCCCGGTTGCGCTTGTCTATAAGGTACCTGACTTTCTCGCTGATGTCGTTTGTGAGCTTTAGCCTGCGCATATAAATAAAGGCCAGGGACATGAAAATGACCACGGCCAGCATGATCAGCAGCTTGAGCCCCAGAACAGCGCTGGCAGGCTGCACGTAGTCGCCGTAGTTGATCATACCCGTCAGCTCGTCAGCCCTGGGCTCGTTGAAACCGACAAGGCGGAGCACAACACCGGAGATGAAAATGGCCGCAGCCGAGCAGGATTTTTTGATAAAGATCATGACGCCGCTGAAACTGCCCGTNNAATACAAGCAGACCCATGCTTCGAAGGGGCACCATGGTCAGCAGTACGATGCCCAGAATGTAAACCGGTATGCCCACCCGGAAGAGGAAGGGCTTGGAGACACCCCGGGCCAGCAATATGTAATAAACAGGGAGCGTAAGGAAGATAAGCGCTACAATGACCGCAAGAATCACGGAGCCATCCACTTCTATAGCAATGGCGTATTTGGCAAAATATACAACATTCGTTGTCAGCAGGTCCATGCAGACATAGGCGAAAAGATACCCCACGAGCAGGTACACAAAAGACTTCAGCCTGAAGGGCTCGATAAAGGTCTGCAAGGCAAAAGTTGATTTCGTCTCCGGCAGCACCACCCGCTCCTTTGTGAACAGCCCCGTCAGTATGCATGGGACAGTGTAGGCTGCGCCGAAGCCGAAAACTACAATAAAATAAAGGGTATTTATGGTCATGCTCTCCGTCAGCAGCTTGTCTACCAGGTAGGTGCCGCCCACCGTGGCAATGGCCGAGGAAACCATGGAGAAAATAAGGCGCAGCGTGTTCACCTGGGTGGTTTCCCTGGGGGTGGTGGCCAGCTCAGCTGAAAAACTGGTATAGCTGATCCCGATAACCGTCGAAAGGGTATTGTAGAAAAGATAGGCAAACATGTACACAATGATTTTCAATGTTTTCGAGCTCACACCCGGCATGGGCAGAAACAAAAATGCGAAACTTGCGATGATGAGCAGGCCGCCGAACAGTATGTACGGCCGGCGGCGCCCCCATCTGGAGCGGGTGTTGTCGCTCAGGACTCCCATGAAAGGGTCAGTGACTGCGTCCCAGATCCTGCCCACCGCCACTATGGCGCCCGCCCATACGGTACCCACACCCATGGCCACGATATAAACAAAGAACAGCGCGTTGATCAGCGAGGGTGCACCCCCGCCATACAGATCGCCTGCGGCAAAGATCAGCTTCTCTCGCATGGAAACCTGCTGCTGCAAGACACCCGGGGAGCCTTTACAGGTGCCCGCCTTTGTTGTCTGAGGCATTATCGATCCCCCCAATATCAGTTTTTTAACCGCCCTTGCTACCAATTACCCGCGGGAGCCCGGGCTAAAAAGCAATTAAGGTAATTATTATCTTTTGGTGCTCTATATCCCTGCTTGAACCTGTCATGCCCGTCCACTACATGCGCGCGGGCAGCGCCGCTGCTGCAGGCCCGATGCAAAGGCCTTTCAGATCTTGCAGCACCGGCGGTCCTTCCGAAATTGACTGTCGCGGCCTATCCTCTATGCAGGCCCCCGGAAAACCGGATCGCATCCCTGAAGCACTCCTCTGCCGGGCGCCGGTTACGGGAAAACCAGGGCGGGCTAACGGATCTGTAGCCCGAACATTCCCCCTTTTCATCGGGGCACTCTCCCGGTTCGGGGCAAAAACCATAGGTGGGCACGAGCAGCTGGACCCGGGAGATCAGCTGCAGCACAATGGTTTTCGCCAGAAAGCAGGCAATCAGATTGGGCTCGGGAACAAAGCATTCCAGGCACTCCAGGTAAACATTCGCTGCCGCCTCAATGCGCTTATCCTGTACCGGGGGGGAGGCGGCAAAAACCTCTCCATGGTAAAGAGGCGGACCGGTCACCACCTTCCATCCGGCATCATCCAGAAATTTTAGGGTGCATCTAAAATAAAAACCCACCCGAACTTGATCCGATCCCTCTATTTTTTCCACCGAAACAGGGTGCGCCGCACCGGCAAGAAGTTCCGCCTTGAGGCATTCCGCATGAACAATTTTCCCTCGGGCAATCCCCGAAACAGGAATAACTTCTTCGGAAAGGCAGTGTTTTTTGCAACTCCAGTATATTTTTTTGGCGCTGATGCAATCGATTCCTGTGGGCGGCGGCAGACAGGGCTGCTCTCTGAAGGGGATGAAATCTACATGATCGCTGACAGGGTTTCCTGTGCCATCGGGATTGTCCGCCGGGTGGTACGGACCCGAGCTTTGGCCCCACCAGTTGTTCACCGCGTTGATCACAGCAGTCCTCTGATTGTACACCCCCCAGCTGTTTGACTCGATGTTGTTGCAGTCCAGGTGGGGATCGGCCGTGCCCGTGGGATTCCCCAGGTATGCGTTGCTTACAAAGACCCCGGCACCGCCGTTCCCGCGGATCAGGTTCCCACTCACCAGGGGTTTTAGAGCATAGATGTCGGGCGGCATGAAACTTCCCGGACCCTGGGAAAAAAGGTAGATACCGTCGAAGGAGCTATTGCTGATCCGGTTGTTCTGAATCAGAACACTGCCGGGCTCGGGTCCTTCTGTCGGCACCCAGATCCACATGATCCCCCTTTGCCTGCAGTTCTCGATGATGTTGCCGGTAATTACCTCGGCCATGGATTGGATAATCACAATCCCACCCTTGAGATCATCGGTGTCCAGCCCNNCTGCTGGCCCTGGCAAATACCTCATCACCGTTGTTGTTAAGGGTGTTGTTGATCACCCTTGTCGGGCCATGGGGATACAACAGCACCCCTACCCTTTCGAAGCTGACGATGCCGCCGTTATCTTCGATCAGATTGCCGATCACATCAAGGGCCGAGGTGTTGATGTTCTTTACACCCGCCAGATCGTGCCCCCGGATAGTACAGCCCTCGATGAGCACCTCCTCCAGGTTCGGGTGGTCTGCCGACCCAACCCGGATACCCTGGCCGGGCCCGTTTTGAAAGGTCATGGATCTGACGGTGACCCGGCTGGAGGTAATCAGCAGGGTGGGTGCAGCCGCCATGCCGGCGGCGTCCACGACCGCCGTCCCCGCTCCGGGCGAAGGCCCTTCCAGGGTCAGCGGTTTGTCGATCACCAGCTGCTCAAGATAGATTCCCGGATCCACGCTGACCGTTTCCCCGGGCGCTGCTGCATCAATCATCGACTGTATGCTCATTGTCAAGTGCTCCTTTCAACCTGCAGCTTATACGTGAGTATACTATGCGGGTATTGCTGCGGCTGTGCGCTGCCGGTTGAAAGTAGTATACGCGGCTGTTTCGGGTGCAGGGGCGGTTACCTGCCCCTGTATTCGGGATTCCTCTTTTCCGCAAAGGCAGCCAGGGCCTCGGCCAGATCCTCCGAGGGCAGGATCATGGCGCTGCGGGCAGCAACATATTCCAGGCCGTCGGCAATGCTCTTGCCCCGGCAATAGTTCAAAACTGCCTTGGAACCCTGGACAGCCAGGGGGGCCCGGGCGGCGATCTCCAGGGCCAGTTCCTCGGCGCCCCGGAGCAGCGATTCCTTGTCCGGGTAAAGCCTGTTGACCAGGTTAATTTCCAGGGCCCTCTTTGCATCCATGAAACCGGCGGTAAAGGCCATCTCCCGGGCAATACCCTGCCCCACAATAAGGGGCAGGCGCTGNNTGAAATGCGCAGAGCACAGGTTTGGCACATTTTTCAATACAGTTCATGGACTCCTGCAGCGGGAATATCGCTTTAAAAAGCTGCATCATCCCCCTGGCACTTCGATCCCATTGAGCCATAGCCGGAATCAGCGGGGCCATCGCCACAAGATCGATGCCGGCCGAGAAATCCCTGCCATTGCCGGCTATGATGACTGCCCTGATTTCTTCATCGGCATCGATGTCGGCGAAAATAGGAATGATTTCATGCCAGGCTTCGGGGCCCATGGCATTCTTTTTTTCCGGCCTGTTCAGGAAAATATGGGCCAGGCGGCCTTTCTTCTCCACTTTGTAAAAACGGTAAGGTGAGCTCATTAAACACCTCCCTGTCCCGGCTGCGGGCTCCCGGGCAATGAGCAGGCCTTGCCTATTCTTCCACCTGGTGCATCATGAAGTCAAGGACCTCCCCATCAATGTAGCCGTCGTCGGCAATGCGCTCGTCGAAATTCTCGGTAAGATAATATTTTTTAAGCGCTGCCTGGTGCTCCGCTTTCCAGCCGCCGGGATATTCTCCCTGAAAATAGCCCAGTTTTTTCAGGGCACCGACGATTTTTTCCGCCCTGGCGCCCTCTATCTTCAGGATGTTTTCCGGCTTCATTTCCGAGAAGTAAAGCTGATGCAGCCCGTACAGCCGGATCAGCTCCTCGATCGGTTCGGGGTGATCATCCACCCTCAGATCGACAAGGCGGTCATTGAAACCGCCGTAGCCGCCCCCGGGCTTCACCACCAGCAGTGCCGCCGACTGTTTACCCCGGCTGTCGCCTCCGGCTTCCTGGCCTGCATGCAGCGCTTCCAGAAGGCGGAAGGCCAGGGCGCCCGCAGTGTTTTGAAAAACCTCCGCCATCCGGGTCACTGTTTCTTCTCCAACCAGGATATTCCCCTGACAGGCAAAATTCTTCCCTGCGACACCGCCGCACCAGGGGAAACACTCTTTTCCGGTAAAGGTGGCGGAGTTACCTGCGGCATCAACAATGCCCACCTGGCGGTATTCTTTGCCCTCGTCCTCAGCCAGCATCATGTCCAGCACGTCCCGGGGCGACCGCCCCTGTTCCAGGAGTTCAATTCCCCTGGGGCCAAAACTGGTGTTGGCCCAGGACTGGGTGGCCACAGCACCTGCACCGGCCCTGGCCCAGGGCACGGCGGAGCCGACGGCAAGAAATTTTGACTGTACCGCTATGCCCAGCTCCTCCGCTTCCGGATCAACACCGACAATGGAAAAGGTGGCTATGATATCCTTCAAACTTCTCGTTTTCATCTCTGTGATGACCTCCCGCCAATTACTGTTTCAATCTGGGATCCAGGGCATCCCGCAGACCGTCGCCCAGCATATTCAAGGATAGGACCACGATGAAGATGGCCATGCCGGGCAGCAGGGAAATAAAAGGGGCCGCCCGCAGGAAGTCCTTGCCGTCGCTGAGCATGACCCCCCATTCCGCCATGGGCGGCTGGGCGCCCAGCCCGAGGAAACTCATTCCCGAGGCGGCTACAATCATCCACCCTACATCCAGCGTGGCTGCAACAATGATGGGCGAAAGGGCATTGGGCAATATATGCTTGAACAGTATGCGGATACCCGAGGCGCCCAGGGCCTTCTGAGCCTCTATATATTCCTGTTCCCTTATGGATAGCACGGTACCCCGGACAATCCGGGCATAATAGGGTATTCCCACAATGGATATGGCGATCATGGCGTTCAACAGCCCCGGCCCCAGGGCTGCAATAATGGCTATGGCCAGCAGCACGTAGGGAAAAGCCATCAAGATATCGATAAAGCGCATGGACAGAATATCAAAAATACCTTTGTAGTAGCCGGCCAAAAGCCCGATAAGAATACCAAAGAACATGGCTATGGCCACGGCGATGAAACCTATGGCCACGGAGATCCTGCCGCCGTACAGAAGGCGAGTCAGCATATCCCGGCCCAGATGGTCCGTGCCCAGGATATGTCCGGGAGAGCCGGGGGGCAGCAGGCGATCAACAGTGTTTACCGCGGTGGGTTGGTAGCTAGTCAAGAGAGGCGCGGCCAGGGATACGAGAATAACGGCGATGAGGATGCAGCCGCCGATCACTGCCGCCTTATCCCTTTTCAGGCGGCGCCAGGTTTCCAATTTTGGATCTGCCGGTTCTATATCCAGATCCCCTGCAAATATCTCCGGTTCGGAAACTTTTATATCTCCCTTTGTCTGCATTCTCTTTAGCTCCCGATCAATTGTAGGAAATGCGCGGATCAAGAAAAGCATAGATCAGATCCACGATAAGATTGACAAAAACATATATGGTGGCTACAAAAAGGATGGTTCCCTGGACCAGGGGAAAGTCCCGGGCCAGGATGCCGTTGACCATCAATGAACCTATTCCCGGCCAGGAGAAGACTATCTCCACCAGCACCGCGCCTGATAGAAGGAATCCGATCTGCATGCCCACAACAGTGACCACGGGGATAAGAGCATTTCTGAGGGCATGGCTGTACGTGACCACTCTCTCCGACAGCCCCTTGGCCCTGGCTGTCCGGATATAGTCCTGACGGATTACCTCCAGCATGCTGGAGCGGGTCATCCTGGCGATCTCCGCCATGGTGGCGGCAGCCAGGCTGAAACCAGGTAAAATCAAAAATTTGAACACACTGCTCGCACCTGCCTGGCCCGGGGGATACATTCCTGAAACGGGCAGCCAGCCCAGTTTAAGGCCGAAAACAATTTGCAGGATCAGCCCCAGCCAGAAAACAGGAAGACAGAACCCGATAAGGGCCATGAACATGAGGAGCCGGTCCCATAGAGAATACTGCTTAGTTGCTGATACAATCCCCGCCAGCAGTCCGAAGGTTACGGCAATGGCGGCGGCAAAAACGGTGAGAATGGCCGTGGCCTTGAAGCGCGTCAGAACCAGCGGCAGCACCTCCCGCTTGAGCTGGATCGAACGGCCCCAGTCTCCCTTCAACACATTAATGATCCACTGGAAATACTGCTTATGCAGGGGCAGATCCAGCCCCAGCTGGTGCCGCAGCGACTCCAGGGCCTGCTGCGTAGCCTTGGGACCGAGGATGATCAGCGCCGGGTCTCCCGGCGACAGGTGCAGGATCAGAAAGACCAGAATGGAGACACCAATCAGCACCGGGAGCAGCGCCAATATTCTTTTCAGGGTATATTTGAGCATATCAGATCACCTTAGAAATAGCGCCGGGTGTATGCCAGGGCATACACCCGGCGTTTCAATTACTCGACCGTTACCTTGTCGAACCGGAATACACCGGTGGGATGCAGCTCGAATCCCTTGATTTTCTTTTTCATGGCTACAATCTGGGTTTCGTGATCCACAACAATAAGGGGAGTGTCCTCAGCGATCAGCTTCTGCGCTTCCCCGTACAGCTCCACCCTGCGATCATGATCCGATATGGTCCTGGCTTCGGCCAACAGCCGGTCCACCTCCGGATTCTTGTAAAAACCGTCGTTGAACCCTGCATCGGGCCACTGCTCCCCGCTCAGAAGAATATAGAGGAAGTTGTCGGGGTCGCCGTTGTCGCCCAGCCAGGAGAGCTCATGCATGACGAACTCATTCTCCTCGACAGGCAGGATGGCCTTGTCAAGGAAGGTGCCCCATTCGAGCTGCTGAATGGTAACCTTGAAGCCCACCGCTTCCAGATCGGACTGGATGGCCTGGGCCATGGTTACAGGCTGCTGCATTCCGGAGCCGGACTTGGGCACATGGAATTCGATCTCGATAACGTCCCCTTCTTTATAGCCCGCTTCTTTCAGCAGATCCTTTGCCTTCTCGGGATCGTAGCTGTAGTCCCGAACATCATCGGTGTAACCCCAGATAACAGGCGGCAGAATGTTCTTGGCCAGCACTCCGGTACCCTTGAGGATATCATCCACGATGGAGGCCTTGTTGATGGCATAGTTGGCAGCCTGCCGGACCAGTTTGTTGTTAAAGGGAGGCTGCTGGCAATTCAGCGACAGGTACCAGGTATGCATCCCCGCCTGCTCCACCACGAGCAGATCCGAGTCATCCTTGAGACGCTGCAGATCATCGGGCGGGATGCCTACGATGAAATCAACACTTCCGGATTCCAATTCGGTAAGACGGGTCTGATCCTCGACAATGGGGCGGAAGATCAGCCGGTCCACCTCCGGCACTCCCCTCCAGCAATCCTCATTCTTTTCCAGGATTACCTCCACCCCGGGATCCCAGCTCACAAATTTGAAGGGGCCGGTGCCCACGGGATTTATGGAAATATCCTTGCCATATTCTTCAATTGCCGCAGGGCTGACGATGGCTGCCGCATGCATGGCAATGTTGCCCAGGAAAGGAGCGAAAGGTTCAGTCAAGGTCACCTTGACCGTCCCCTCGTCTACAACCTCCACATCCTCCACCATGCCCAGGGTGAAATCGGCATAGGCAAAATCCCCGGTGTCATGGTAGGGGTGGTCGGGATCAAGCTGCCGGTCAAAGTTGAACTTTACCGCGTCTGCATTGAAGGGGGTTCCATCATGGAACTTGACACCCTCGCGCAGGGTAAAGGTATACTCCAGGCCGTCCTCCGAAACATCCCAATCCGTGGCCAACCCCGGCTCAAGATCGGTGCTGCCGTCTTTGAACCTGAGCAGGCTGTCATACATCTCCATGCAGGCTCTGCTGGAGTTGTAGTCAGTTATCTGTGTGGGATCAAGGCTGACAGGTTCTGCCTGAAGACCGATGATAATGGTGTTATCTCCGTCCACGGCTTCTCCTCCACCGTTGCATCCCACGATGGCCAGGAGCGCCAGCCCCAGGATCAACAAAACCGATATCTTTCTCACTCTATTCATTCCTCTCTAGATTTTTAACCCCTCATGCAACGCACTGGATCTAACAATTAATGGGCATCCCCCCTTATCAAATGACATGCCACATAGTGCCCTTGCGAGTATTCAAACAGCTCCGGCTCCACCCGGGAGCATTGTTCCGAGGCCTCAGGACAGCGCGCAGCAAAGCGGCAGCCCGGAGGAGGATCAATGGGGCTCTGCACATCACCGCTGAGAAGAACGCGTTCTCTTTTTACGCGGGGATCAGGGATGGGGATGGCCGATAAAAGGGCCCTGGTATAGGGATGCAGCGGGTTGCTATAAAGCTCATCGCCCCCCGTTACCTCCACCAGCTTGCCCAGGTACATGACCCCCACCCTGTCGCTGATATGCTTGACCACATTCAATCCGTGGGCTATAAAAAGGTACGTCAGATTCAGATCTTGCTGCAGATCCTTGAGCAGGTTCAAAACCTGGGATTGGATGGATACATCAAGAGCCGAAACGGGCTCATCGCAAACAATCAGCTCCGGTTCCACAGCCAGGGCCCGGGCTATGCCGATGCGCTGGCGCTGGCCGCCGCTGAATTCGTGGGGATAGCGGTTGATATGGTAGCTGCTCAAACCCACGTAATCCAGCAGCTGCCTCACCCTTTTCGAAACATCGCTGCTCCGGGCCAGATTGTGTATNNCTTTTCTCTCCGGTAAAACTGAATATGTTCTGCTCTTTCCAAAAAACCTCTCCCCCCGTGGGCGGCAACAGGTTCAGGATCAACCGGCCCAGCGTGGATTTGCCGCACCCGCTCTCACCCACCAGCCCCATGGTTTCACCGCGGGTCAGGCTGAAGGTTACACCGTCAACGGCCTTGAGCCAGGAAAGATTTTTCCCGAAAAAATTCTTTCTGACGGGAAAATATTTTT
>MTKW01003455.1_pt2 | contig 25023 bp, 29 predicted proteins | sample 1042761 | NCBI WGS metagenome assembly MTKW01 (sample SAMN06205366, study PRJNA360243) | anaerobic digester metagenome | biome: Wastewater treatment plant; feature: Anaerobic digester sludge; material: sludge; isolation source: anaerobic digester fed with sludge from wastewater treatment plant ...
TAGAAACTGAAGCTAATGAATTTCCAGAAGTAAATAATCAAATAGCTGATGAAATAGTAGAAGGTATTACCAAATTTTATGCTGCAGAAGGAAATCATAAGATTAAGCCTGCAGATGTAAAAGAATTTGTAGATGCTAAAGATGAAAGTGTTGTATTATTAGATATTAGACAGGAAAAAGATTATAAAGAAGGCCATATTGAAGGTGCAATCAATCTGCCTTTTGGNNTAGGATTTGATGCTTTAGGAATGTCTGGTGGAATGAATGGTGGATGGCTAAAGGAAGGTTTTCCTGTAGTAACAGAATAATTTTATATTAATAAAAGTCATGGTTTGATATTATCAAACCATGACTTTTAACTGTATTTTCTGTAGGCTCTATTGTATTTTTTCTAACGAATTTCTGGAGGATTTTGGTTTGTATTTAATATATTTAGGGTATTATGTTTAACGAATTTTAGGAGATTTCAAAGAAGGGAGATTATGATATGCCGTTTAATTATAAAATAAACCAATCCCAAACAATTATTGGACTCATTATCTTAGCCCTTGTTGTGGCTTTAGGCATATATATTGGTGGAAAACCAGCTATATTTTTATTTACTGGTGTAGCCCTAGGTTATACTTTGACCCGCTCTAGATATGGATTTGCAGGGGGAATAAAGAGGATTTATATTACTGGGGAAGGCAGCCTTAGTAAAGCATTGATTGTAATGTTTGGCATTACCATTGTACTTTCTGCAATTATTCATATNNATGATGATTGCTGGGGGATGTGCTTCTGGAACCTTAACTGATATGGGAGAAGGTGCCATTAGGGCTGTTATTGCATTAATTTTTTTCATTATCGGTACGCTACCTGGACTAGTGATAAAAGGATTATTAGACAATTCTGCCCTAGGAAAGATAGGTATAAAAGTATATTTACCAGATGTGATAGGATATATAGGATCAGTTTTATTATCTTTATTAATATTATTTGGATTATTTATATTGACTAAAAAATACGAAGCCTTTAGAAAAAAGGAAGGTTTTTATGAGGAATTGACCTATGAAACTATAGAAAAGTCTTTACCTAAGGAAGAAGCTAATATTTATCATAAAGTCTTTGTAGAAAGATGGAGTTTTTTAAAGGGTGGAATTATTTTAGCAATATTATTTGCAATTATCCAATTAACAACTGGCCATAGCTGGGGTATTACCGCAGGTTTTACTAATTGGGGGGTAGGTTTTTTACAATCCTTAGGGGTTAAATTTACTTCTCCAGCCTTTCAAACCACAGTAAATACTGTTAACAATGGATTGTTAAAGGATACTGTAGGTATGAGAAATCTAGGAATTCTGTTAGGGGCGGCTATATCCTTTTTATTGGCAGGTAGATTTAAGTTTGATTTTGATTTTAAAGTTAAAGATGGATTGTTTTATGCTTTTGGAGGATTATTAATGGGCTTTGGGGCCAGATTATCTGGGGGATGTAATGTAGGTGCATTGTATTCAGGAATTGGCAATTTTTCATTAGCAGGTTGGGTATACTTTATATTTTTAGCCTTAGGAGGTATCTTTGCACTAAAGGTTTTAGCAGGGAAGGTAAATACTGTTCCACCTAATAGACATGACAAAAAGATGGTATAAATAATATTATTTAAGAGGAGGAAAATAAAATGGGCAAAAAAATTTTAATTATCGGAGGAGTTGCTGGGGGAGCCTCTGTAGCAGCAAGGGCAAGAAGATTAGATGAATTTGCTGAAATCATAATGTTTGAAAGAGGCCCTCATGTATCCTTTTCAAACTGTTCTCTACCTTTTTACCTAAGTGGTATGATAGAAAGCAGTGAAGACTTAGTATTAATGTCACCGGAGGAATTCTTAAGTCAATATAATATTGAGGCTAGAGTTCATAATGAAGTAATAAAAATCAATAGGGAAGAAAAGACCATTGTTGTTAAGAATTTAGTATCTGGGGAAATTTATGAAGAAGAATATGATGAATTGGTAATATCCACTGGAGCCAACCCTATAGTACCAAAGATTGAGGGGGCAAAGGATTCTCATGTTTTTATTGTTAGAAATGTGGTGGATATAGAAAAGCTAAATAAGTTCTTAAAGACTCCTGGGATTAATGATGTGGCTGTAATCGGGGGAGGCTTTATTGGAGTGGAAGTGGTAGGTAATCTAGCTAAGGCTGGCTACAATGTTACCCTAGTAGAGGCAATGGACCAAATTATGGCACCTTTTGACTTGGATATGGCTCAACTTCTCCATAAAGCCATGATAGATAATGGAGTTAATTTGATTTTAAATGATGGAGTTCAAAAGATTGGTGATGACCATATTGTACTTGCTTCTGGAAGAAAGGTAGAGGTACAGGGAGTGGTAATGGCCATAGGAGTTAGACCTGAAACTTCATTAGCCAAAAGTGCTGGATTAGAAATAGGAGAAACTGGTGGTATTTTAGTTGACCATAACTATAGAACAAGTGATAAGCATATCCATGCTGTTGGGGATGCTATTGAAATCTTTAATAGATTGACCCATTCTAAATCTAAACTTGCATTAGCTGGTCCTGCCCAAAGACAGGCTAGAGCAGCTGCTGATGATATCTATGGAAAATGTCATAGAAATACTGGGGTAATAGGTTCTTCAGTTGTTGAAATCTTTGATATAAATGCAGCTAGTACAGGGCTTAATGAAAAAGTAGCAAAAAAAGAAGGATATAATTATGATTTTGTTTATGTAATTCCAGGGGATAAGGTGGGACTAATGCCCAATGCAAATCCATTACACTTTAAATTAATCTACGAGGTTCCTACAGGAAGAATTTTAGGTGCCCAAGGGATTGGCAAAGGAAATGTGGATAAGAGGATAGATGTTATTGCCACCTTGATTATGATGGATGGTACCTTAGAGGACTTGAAAGAATTAGAATTATGTTATGCTCCCCTACATGGGACTGCCAAAGATGTTGTAAATCACGCTGCACTTGTAGCTTTAAATATATTAAATGGTGTATACAGACAGGTTCCAGTTACAAAGGTAAGGGAATTAGTAGAAAAGAATGCTTATATCATTGATGTAAGGGAAAGGGATGAATATGAAGAAAGTCATTTAATCAATGCTGTTAATATTCCCCTAAGTGAATTAAGACAAAGAATAGATGAAATACCTAAGGATATACCTGTTTACCTACACTGTAGATCTGGTCAAAGAAGTTATAATGCTGTTATGGCTTTACAGCATAGAGGATTTGAAAATGTGTTTAATATCTCTGGCTCCTATTTAGGTATTTGCAATTATGAATACTATAATGACCAGATAACTGGCCGAGATAAGATTGTTACTGATTATAATTTTGAGTAAAGCTATTTATCTATATTAAGCCATCGGGTGTAAACTTGATGGCTTTAATAACGATATATGTATTTATTTAATTTTGTTGAGCTGATAATATAGTTTATATATAATATGAAAAGAGCCTAATATTTATTTTATAAGTAGTGTGATATTTATGATAAAAAGGATATTTAAAAATTTTAAAATGAGTACTATTTTGACTATTATAACTTGGACGATTATTTTAAGTTTCTGGTATATAATAACCAAATTAGAAATATTTACTTCTACCTTGGTGCCATCCCCTTATAAGGTTTGGACCACCTTTATCTATATTTTAAATAAGGGGTATAATGGTATTCCCTTAATTATTCATTTGTTGGCCAGTTTTGAGAGATTATTTATCGCCCTAGTTTTAGCAATTATAACAGCAATACCTTTAGGCTTATTAAGCGGTTACTCTAGAAGGGTGAGGGCTATTATAGATTCTATAGTGGAGTTTTACCGTCCCTTGCCTCCACTTGCCTATTATACTCTGCTGATACTTTGGTTTGGAATTGATAATACCTCTAAGATTGTATTATTGTATTTGGCAGGTTTTGCTCCAATATATATTGCCTGTGTCTCTGCTGTTACAAAGATTAATATGGACTATATATTAAGTGCAAAATCCTTAGGGGCAGATTCTAAGAAGATATTTTTTAAAATAGTATTGCCGGCTTGCTTGCCTGAAATTTTTACCGGAATAAGAACTGCAGTAGGGGTATCCTATACCACCCTTGTTTCTGCTGAAATGATAGCGGCAACCTCTGGTATAGGTTGGATGGTGCTGGATGCTTCTAATTTTTTAAAAAGTGATGTAATAATAGTAGGAATATTGATAATGGGATTGACAGGGATTTTGATTGACTATGGTCTTAGATACTTAGAAAAGAAGATTGTATATTGGAAGGGCCATGTATAAAATGGAGGTAGATTTATGTTGAGTTTTCTAAGAAGAATTTTAATTTTATTATTAATAGCAATATTATCCTCTACCTTAATTGGTTGTGGTAACAATCAAGATAAGGATGCTGGAGAAGAATATCCCCAGGAGGTTAATTTCGGAATTTTAAGGGTGCCAAATGAAGAAACCATAGCAATAGCTGAAGGATTTTTTGATAAATATTTCCGAGATAAGGGGATTAAAACCAATTTTATTGTCTTTGATTCAGGAGTAGATGCCAATAAGGCTTTAGCCTCTGGAAGTATTGACTTTGCCACCATGGGTAATACCAATGCAATTATTGCCTTATCAAGAGAATTAAAGGTGGAGATGGTTTGGATTCACGAAGTCTTAGGGGAAATAGAAGCTTTAGCAGTTAAGAATAATTCTGGTATTAATAGGATAGAGGACTTGGAGGGACAAAAGATTGCCACCCCTTTTGCATCCACTTCCCACTATATATTATTAAATATCCTTAAGGAAGCAGGTATTGAAGATAAGGTTCAGCTTTTAGATATGCAAACTGCTGAGATTGTTGCAGCCTGGGAGAGAGGAGATATTAGTGCAGCTTATACTTGGCAGCCTTCCCTGGGAAAATTATTAGAAAGTGGAGAAATCCTTGTTTCCAGTGAAGATATGATTAAGAAAGGTTTTATCACTGCAAATGTGAATGTGGTTAGGAAAGAATTTGCAAATAAGTATCCTGACTTGGTAGCATCTTTTATTGCCTGCCTTACAGAAGGAGCCAATATCTATAGGGAGGACCCTAATAAGGCAGCAACTATAGTAGCTGAACAATTAGGAATAAGTAAGGAAGATGCTTTGCTACAAATGCAGGGCTCTTTATGGTTAAAACCGGAAGAGTTATTAGGAAGTGATTATTTTGGGTCTTCTGATGCTCCAGGAGCCTTTGGAAGCATTATGAAAGACACCTCTGACTTTTTATTAGATCAGGGCTCTATTGACAATTCTCCTTCTTTAGAAGAGTTTAATAAGTTTGTGAATCCACTATATATAGAAAAAGCTTTAGAAATACTTAATAAAAACTAATTTTACTTTTAGAAAGGTCTAAGATAATGACTAAGAAAGATAGGAAGTCTTTAATAGATATTAAAGATTTACATTTAGAATATGGTATGAAAAATAATTCAATCCATGCATTAGATGGAATTAATTTAAAGATAAGGCAAGGGGAATTCCTATGTCTATTAGGTCCCTCTGGCTGCGGGAAAAGTTCATTATTAAATATAATAGCTGGGTTTATAAAACCTACAAGGGGAAGTTGTCTTATGGAGGGTAAACCCATTACAGGACCGGATTGGCATAGGGGGGTTGTGTTTCAATCTCCTACTCTCTATCCTTGGATGAATGTAAGGGAAAATGTTGAGTTTGGGCCTAGAATGAGGGGTCTGCCCGAAGATGAGATAAAGGAAATTAAGGACCATTTCTTAGAACAGGTAAAGCTTTCTGGATTTGGTGAAAAAAACACCTTTGAGCTTTCAGGGGGAATGAAACAAAGGGTGGCCCTTGCAAGGGTGCTGGCCAATTATCCCCAGGTAATATTGATGGATGAACCCTTAGGGGCATTAGATGCCCTCACCAAGGTAAATATGCAGATTTTAATAAGGGATATATGGAAAGAAAATAATAGTACTATATTTTTAATAACCCATGATATTGATGAAGCTTTAAAACTGGCCACTAGGATAGTGGTAATGTCAAAAAGGCCAGGCAAAATTATTAAGGAATTTAATGTAGCCTTTACCCATGAATTATTTGAAAACCCAAAATATACTATTCATTCTGATGAGTATTTTGAGATTAAAGAGGAGATTTTACAAATCATCAATAGCCAAATAGAAGAATAATAATTAGTATATTTCTGGATTGGTGTATAGAGTATATTCCTCTTGGTTCTTTGTATGGTTAAGGTTAACATACCCATACCCCATATTCTAGACAATAAAGAATACTTATAAGATTATCCCATATCCCTATATGAATTTTAGTTGTATTATAGGCTATTATAATAAAAATCTTATCAATAATTTACTTCCGATGATGGCTCCAAAAAACATAAATAACCCAAAGAGCCAGCCTGAAAGGGATAGGGAAGAAACTCCACTAAAAAAGGCCCCTATATTACAGCCAAAGGCGATTTTTGAACCATATCCCATCAATAAACCTCCAATAATAGCTGCAATAACCTGCTTATAGGATTTTACTTTTCTTATTTTAAATTGGGATGCTAATAATGATGCCAGCAGTGCCCCAATAATTATTCCTATATTTCTCACGGATATAGGATTAGTTAAAAAGCTTGATTGTAGTGTTGCCTGGGCCTCTGGAGAAGAAAACATTTTCCAACTGGAAACATCAGCACCCAAGGCAGAAAATACCCATCCTGCCCAATAAATAAAAATAGAAGTTATCTTTAATGGTTCACCTATCACTGATAAGGTAACAATTTGTAATAAGGACAAAAGTATAGCCCCTGTCACATAGGACCAAGAATTTTTAAACCATTGTTGATAAAATTTATTATCATTTAAGTTCAATTATATACCCCCATAATAATTAAAAATCTTTACTTTTCTTTGTTTCCCACATATCCGCCAGAATATATAGCACAGCTATAAATAATAATTGTAATATTAGAGCGCCAAACCACCCAAAGACATCTGGCAGAAAAACCCCTTGGCTGAAGGAGGAAAATCTCTCTTGCCACCAGGGCAGGTCATGTTCTCCCCATAGAGAGCCTATTATAAAAAATATAAGAGCTATTAATTGCATTTGGAAGCCTTCTCCTGTCCTCATTAATGAACCAGATGCACAACCGCCAGCAATAACCATGCCTATACCAAACATAAAACTCCCTATTATAGTTTCTATTCCTATAGCGCCGATAAAATTTTGTCCTGGTATGGTATTGCCATTTATATAGGCGCCATATTTAATAGCAGTAAAGCCAATGGTGGTGATGGCAAGTGCAATCAATATGGCTTTTGTTAATGAAGCTCCACCTATTAAATAAGGGTCCCTAAAGGCTGCAGTAAAACAAAATCTCGACTTTTGAAGGATAAATCCAAGGGCTATACCTGTAATCCAATAAAAACTAAGATCTATAGAAATTGTTAAAAGGTAAAATCCCAGAATTATAATTAAAACAAATATAATAATACCATAGAATATTTGACTTTTTGGTTTATTAGAATTCACACTAACACCCCATAACTATATAGATAGTATGATTATAACATAAGTGGCATAAAAACTTAATTGTAGAAAGTTTTTTATAGCAAAGGCTTAATTTTTTGTTTTAATTTTATTATGGTATAATTACTAATACTGATATAGAAGGAGCTGATTATAATGCATATACAGTACCTAGATTATTTTTATAAGGTAGCCATTGCTGGCAGTATATCTAAGGTTGCTAACAGCGAGCATATATCCCAATCGGCTTTAAGTCAGCAGATATCAAAACTTGAAGATAATCTTGGTTATAAATTATTAGAAAGAAGCAATAAAGGTGTTGAACTAACAGATAAGGGAATGATAGTTTTAAAATACACCGATAATATATTAAGAACCTATAATACAATGATGGAGCAATTAAAGGATGAAGGGGAGCAAAATATTAAGATAGAAGCCTGTTGGTCTATTGCTACCTATTCATTGCCCTGTGTCATATATATAGTAAAGGATAAATATCCTGCCTATAATTATGAACTTAATTCCAATGAATCTGACTTAATAGAGGAAAATGTTATGAATAATATTTGTGATCTTGGGGTGATATATAGTAAGCCAAAGAACAAGGGCCTTTTATATAATAATATAGGTAAGGATAGATTTGTTTTAGTATCTTCACCAAACTACCAAATAGCAGATGAAATATCCCTTGATGAATTAAAGAATTATCCTTTTCTACTCCTAAATAATAAGACCCACTTGATTAACACAATATCTAAAAGGCTAGAGGGAATGGGCTCTAGTATTGATGATTTGAAAATATTATTTAATAGTGATTCAGCTGAATCAATAAAATCATCTATATTAAATGGTCATGGAATTGGTTTTTTACCATATACATCCATAAAAAAAGATTTATATAATAAACAATTAAAATTAATTAATATAAAAGATTTTTCCATAGAATATGAAATGTATTTAATTAGTAGTGAAAAGATTAATGATAATACAAAGCTGAAGGAATTTATTGATTATTTTAAACAAATTGCCAATAAAAACCTATGTTAAGTTTTTTCTATAAATATCTCCCATACGCCATTTATTACTTCATCATGGGTTATCTTATGGTTTTTAAAATTGCTTATAATGGATTCTAGGACACAACTATGATCGGTGACAGCCTTAACAACTTCCCCTGATTTCATAGTCTTCATTGCCCTTCTTATTTTTATTATTGGTATGGGACACATATCCCCTAAGCAGTCTATAGTCTTCATAAAAAACCCACCTTAGAAAATTTACCATCCCTATATGTAAGTAAATTATAACATAATAGGTGGTAGGTATCACTATTAAGGTGGTGTAGAATATTATTATTATCGTGGTAGCATTAGTATTTTTTAGTGTTATAAAATGATACTAATTCTTTTACTGCATAATCTAATAAGTCATTCATATTGACATTTTTTGTTCCTGCTATTTCAACATTGCATCGGCTAATAGGTATGAGTATTTTTAAGGCTCTACTGTTTCCTATGGCATGGGCCATCTTAGGGGTTATTTCTCCCATAATAGAATTAGGTACTATGATTGCCAGTGGGCCCATAATAACATCTATCTTATCAGCGTTTACTACTATAGAGTTTTCACCAGTAGCCCCTACATTTGCACCGGATTTTATCATACCTGAAGTGGCTAAAGAATTGGTACCTAAGGCTATTAATTCCAGAGGAAGATTTGTACTTTTTATCTTCTCTATCAGCCTTTTCCCAATACCTCCTCCCTGCCCATCTATTATTGCAACTTTCAATCTTAACACAACCAATCTATTCAAAATATTGATGTAATCATATTATAGGAAGAAACTCTCCCTTAAGTCAATATATTAATTATTTAAAAAGGGTTTTTAGGATGTATAGAGAATTAATTAGTTTAAATAAACTAAAAAAGGATGTGTATTTAATGCAATTTGTGATTATTGCCTATGATGGGAAAGATAAGGAGGCCCCCAAAAGAAGAATGGCGGCCAGGGATGAGCATCTTGCAAAGCTAGGTGTTCTTAAGGAAGAAAAGAAATTTATAAAGGGGGGAGCCATATTAGATCAGGACGAAAATATGATAGGTTCAGTAATGATAATGGATTTTCCCACCAAGGAGGAATTTGATAAATACTTAGAGGCAGAACCCTATGTGGTGAATAAGGTATGGGAGAATATAGAGGTTCTTCCCATTAGGATACCCCAAATATTTATGGATTAATTAAAAAACCTGCCTACTGATGTGAATTCTTTAATAATGAATATTTAGACATAATATAACCCCCTAATTCCGTGTCTGGATTTAGGGGGAAACATCATAGGCAGGTTAATTTTTTTTAATAAGTAGATAATAGGATAAATTATTAATTTCCACATCATCGTTTTTATTTATATATCCTCCAAAGTTTTGCAATATAAACTTAAATATATATCCCTTAAATTCTTCTTCTATAATCATTTCTTCTAGGGGAAGGGAGTCCTTATTCCCTATTTCACCGTATTTTTTATAAATCATAGCCCCAAAATCATTAAAGTCTTTCTTATATATATCTCCACTATCAATAAGTGTTATAGTAACTGTACTATCTTCATAAGAAGTTTCTATAGATAATTCATCGTTTTCTATAGGAGTTTCAGGATAGATATAATTAGCATCTATTAAATAATCATAATCAGATATATCTAAAATATCTTCGCTAATATTGGTGATAAAATGAAAATGATTGAGATATCTTAGATAGGGACTTTCATAGGCAAAACCCAAGGTATCTTCCATATCCTCTATTTTAAAATCCTTAGGTAATAGTGCCAACCTGGTTAAGCTATGATTATCGTGAAAATAGCTTAAAATACTGCTGATGGTTTGTCTATCTCCCCTACTTATATTAGTGGAGGGGACAATCTTTCCTTCTTTTATCATATTATTATTGATTAAGATATTTTCAAATCGTTTGCTTTGGCTGTATTGGGATATAGAAAAGCTGCTAAAGGGCCCTAAAATAGATATTAAAATAATTATAGATAGGCTTATGGGCAATATTATGTTTTTCTTTTTTTTACAAAGGGATAGATAGATCATAATGGCAAAAATCCATAATCCCAGCACTAGTACATAGTATCTATTTTCAGTAATACCATAAGCATTAATTCTAATACCCATGGACACAAACATCATTATAAGTATGGGCAAAATGGTCCTGGGAGCCCATTTAGTAAAATTTGCTATCCATTTATTATCTCTTTCTATAGGTGTTATAAAAAACAATACCAAAGTCAATATCAGTGAAAACCAAAGTACTAGGTGTGATACCAGTCCTTCTGGCCATTCCATTGTAATAATAATCTTAATAAAATATAGATAAAGTATTAAAGCATATGTAGCCAAAAGTGGCATTACTATATAGATTAGTAGAATTTTTAGTATCTTAGAATAGTTTAATTCTATGGAGATCTTATTTCTTTCAGGAACATAAGCTAGGAAATAAGCTGGACCAAAGCCAAGGGCAACTATAAGGAAAGTGTAAAAATAAATCTCCCTTTTTATATTTATTCCCAATAAGCTGTCTATGGCAAATAAAATTGCCGATAATCCTCCGTAGAGCACTAAAGAATAAACATAGGTAACTAAAAAATAAGTAAGGACATGTATAACATAAGATTCAAAATTTTCCTTATTAACCATGTGGGGAATAAAGATAAAGGCCAGATATGCGGCAAGATTTACACCGATATATCTAGATATAGACATCATTTTTAAATCCTTTAATAAAAATAAATAAAAGAACACCTGAAAGACAATTACAAGGCTATAATAAATATAAAGATGGGCAGCCTTTTTTTCATTTTTTTCAAAGAACATCTTGGCACATAGAGATAAAGGTATTCCTAAAGCAAGAATCATATTAATTCTAATTAGCATTTCTTTGGTTTCATTACTAAGGCTAGAATCTATTTCATTTATTATTATTAACAGTAAAGCTGTACTCCAAGAATAAATCAGGGTAATAGGAAAGCGCTTGCTGCTGGAATGCAAACCAAATCCTATTTTTTTAATGGTTTTTAAAATACTCATTTTATTTCCTCCCATATAGATATTAGTGTATTTAAGATACTATTGTAAATTTATAGCCAGATACTTGTTATATAAACATATTTTATAGTTTTATAATAAATAATACAATCCTTAAATACCCAGCTGATAAAATAATAATATCAAAACTATCCTTAGGACATATAATATAAATGAAGAAAAGGTTATTGAAAGGATGGGATAGTATGTCAGGATTTAATTATATAGATGAAGACCAAGTAAGGAGGGCAGAAGAATTTAACCATATAAATACAGTAGAAGAGGATATAGAAGTAAAGAAAGCATCCCAGGTAGTCAAAAATAAAAAAGAGGATGACTTTAAAATAAAACATTTCTGGATAAGAACACTATAATCAAGGGCTGGATATTCCAGTCCTTAAAAATTTTCATAAGAAGGTTTTTGGCATATGTTTAAAAAAGGTTTAAAATTACCAAATAATAATTTATAATAAAAATAGAAGATTTATAAACATGTTTTGGTAATAGTTATTAAAAACAAAGGGGAATTTATTATTAGTAAGGGATTTAACAGATAAGGGGGGTAAATATGGGCTATGGCTTAAAGTGGTTAGAATATGCAAAAAAATTACAGGCAATATCACAGGCAGGGATTGAATACTCTAAGGATAAATATGATATTGAGAGATTTGAGGCTATAAGAAATATCAGCATTGATATAATGAGTCATTATACTGACATAGATCATACAAAGATGAAGGAGCTCTTTGCTACTGAGACCGGCTATCAAACTCCCAAAATAGATATAAGGGCGGCAGCTTTTAAAGATAATTATATACTATTGGTGAAGGAAAAGTTAGATGGCAAATGGTCATTGCCAGGGGGATGGGCAGATATTGATTATTCCTTAAAGGAAAATATTATTAGGGAATGTATGGAAGAAGCAGGAGCAAGGGTGGAACCTAAAAGGTTAATAGCTATATTAGATAGAAAGAAAAATTATGTTATACCTTCTCCCTATAGTATATATAAGATATTTGTAGAATGTGATTGTTTAGATTGTTGCTTTGAAAAAAACATTGAAACTTCTAGGGCAGGGTTTTTCTCCTTAGAAAACCTTCCCCCTTTGTCACCTACAAGGGTCACAGAGGATCAGATTGAAATGTGTTTTCATGCAAGGGCCCAAAAATGCTACCAACCAATATTCGATTAAAAGGAGGCTTAATATAAACCTCCTTTCCAACTATTTTTTCTCTAACATATCCTTTAAAATTTTTGCCATCTCATCAAAGGCATCTTCCTTTTCCCGTTGTGACATATTGGGATTTTCACTTATTTCCTTATAGGTATTTTGTATAGAGGGACTTTTGTTTACAAACTCCACATTGATTTGGAGCCTATTAGCTATCTCACTATTATTAACCACTTTAACACCTCTTTTCTATGTATTTATATTTAGTATATCTTTAAATAAATTTTTTAAACTTAGCTAAAAGAATATTTACTTGATAGTATTCCATAAAAAGGTATAAACTAATAATAGGGATATAAAATAATAGCATCCCATAAAGGGTGATAAATATGAAAGAAGCATTATATTATGAATATACAGAGGGGAGGGTGCACTGCCATCTTTGTCCTCACCACTGCAAAATAAAAGAGGGACAGGTGGGTCGCTGTCAAGTAAGAAAGGTAGTAGACAATAAACTATATAGCATTAATTATAGAAAGATCTCAGCTATACATGTGGACCCTATTGAGAAAAAGCCCATAATAGGCTGGAAGCCTGGAAGCAAAATTTTGTCCATTGGCAGTTTTGGCTGTAATCTTTACTGCCCCTTTTGTCAAAACTATCATATAAGTATGGAAAAACCATTTACTTACCAGATGACGTCAGATGAAATAGTATATAAAACCTTAGATTTAGGATTGCCTTCCATAGCTTATACCTATAATGAACCTACAATATTTTATGAAATGATGATAGAAACTGCAAAATTAGCCAATGAAAAGGGAATAAAAAATGTAATGGTGACCAATGGCTTTATAGAGGAAGAACCATTATTAAATTTATTAAACTATTTAGATGCCTTAAATATAGACTTAAAAACTTATAGTGATGATATTTATAAAAGACTTGGAGGTACTACAGTAAATCAAATCTTAAGGACTATCCAGATAGCTTCTACAAAATGCCATGTGGAGATTTCCCTATTAATTGTTCCAGGGGTTAGTGATGATGTGGTGGAAATGGAAAAGCTGTTTGAGAAGCTATACAAAATTAACAAAAATTTTATATTACATATTTCAAGATATTATCCCATGTATAAGTATCATGAAAGGCCTACAGATTTAGAAATAATGAGAGCAATACAGAAAAAAGCCTTAAAATACTTTGAAAAAGTAAACTTAGGAAATGTGAGGTGAAAAAATGTCAAGTTTAAAGGTTGTATTTATGCCCCATCCCCCTATTATTATTTCCCAAATAGGTAGAGGAAAGGAGATGGAGGCCCAGAGAACAATTGACGGAATGGAGAAATTAGGAGAATTAATAAAGGTCAATAAGCCAGAAACAATTATTTTTATTACCCCCCATGGCAATAGTTTTTCTAATGGGACTTGTATTTTAGATGAGCCTGTTATTAAGGGAGATTTTTCAGCATTTGGATTTCCAGAAATAAAATTTGAAAAAAAGGTCAATCAAGGGCTCTCTAAAGAGATATTCCTTGCATTTGAAGAAAATGATTTTGTATCAATATTAATGGATAGAGGTCTTGGGAAAAGATATGGGGGGGAAGTATCATTAGATAATGGGGCAATGGTACCCATGTACTTTATTGATAAGTATTATAAAGACTATGATATAGTCCATATAACCCCTGGCCATACTTCCCTTGAGGAAAATTACACCTTAGGAGTAAAAATTCGGGAAGTAGCACAGCAAAGTAGCAGATCAATACTAATAGTCTGTAGTGGGGACCTTTCCCATGCCCTTAAAAGTGATGGCCCCTATGACTATCACCCATCAGGACCTATTTTTGATAAGATGGTGGCAGATGCTATATCACAAAGGGATCCCCTTCCCCTTTTAGTAATGGAGGATAAATTTATAGAGGAGGCGGCCCAATGCGGATTAAGGTCTTTTCTAATGGGATTTGGTTTTATGGATGGTTATCAATATGACTCCAAGGTAATAAGCTATGAAGGACCCTTTGGGGTAGGATATCTTACAGGATTTCTAAAGGAAATTGTAAATGGAGAAAAGAGTTCTTTACTTCCACAAATGAGAAATATATCTAATAAAGCCTATAGGGAAAGAATAGGACGGGAAGATGATTATATAAAATTAGCTAGAAAGGCAATAGAGTGCTATGTAAAGAATGGGAAGAGATTGATATTTAAAGAGGTAGAAGATGAATTCTCAGAAGAATTTATAGAAGAGACAAGAAATAAAAAGGCAGGAACCTTTGTAACAATTCATAAAAATGGAGCACTGCGGGGTTGTATCGGCACTATCTCCCCTACCCAAGAAAATATAATAGAGGAAATTATTAATAATAGTATTAGTGCCAGTGGTCATGACCCGAGATTTAATGCTGTAGAGCCTAGAGAATTATTGAATTTAGAAATTTCTGTGGATATTTTAATGGAGCCAGAATTAATAGACTCTAAAAATGAATTAGATGTGGAGAAATATGGAGTAATTGTTGAAAAAGGTTATAAGAGGGGTCTATTATTGCCGAATTTAGATGGAGTAGACTCGGTGGAAGAACAGATAAATATTGCCATGGGCAAGGCGGGAATAACCAGTGAAAAAGGAATAAAACTCTTCCGCTTTGAAGTTATAAGACATGAAATATAATAATAAAAAAATGCCTAGTGAACTGACCCATATCACTAGGCACTTTTTTTATTATTGAGGATTATACATTCCATGGCTTTCCATGAAGTTAAATATTTGTTCCCCGTGTTCCTGTTCTTCCTTTTGTATGTGATTTAATACCTGTCTAATATTAGCATCTCTAAATTCAAAGATGGCGGTATTGTAAGTACTGGAAACATGTTTTTCAGTAGACAATAGGTCATTACATATATATGCATCATTATTATTTTGGGTATTTCCCATAGTCCTACTACCCATATTACTTTGTTGTTGACTCTGATTTGATTGCTGTCCTTGATTTGATTGCTGCTGACTTTGTTGACTGCTTATATTAGGTACCTGACCATTTAATATGGAGTTAATAGTATTTAAATGCTCTACTTCCTTTTGCCCTATATCTTTGCATAGTTGTTTTAACTGGGGATTTTGGGCCTGATTGCTATAATCATTATACTTTTTGATACAAATTTCCTCTTGGCTTTTCTGATCCTCTAATAACATTCTTTCTTTCTGAGTTAAATTAACCATATTTATACCTCCATTTTATAGTATTAATATTAGTATTAGTTTTTTTAATAAAAACATACATAATTTCATTTTAAAGATGTAGAAAGAACTGAGAGCTTTAGGAATTATTTTATTTATTATGGAGAAAATAAGTTTGGAAAATAAATAAAACACATAGGATATTATAGGAATAACACTCTTGGACAGATATTGTAGGGGAAAATCACCCTGTAAATCCCTGCCCGGTATCTTTCTAGCCATCTATGTGTATAAAAAAGGAGGATTAAGATGGCAAAAAAACAAAGACCTACAAAGGCTCAACAGGAATATCAAGAATTTGTTAAAACCAAAGAACCCAAAAGATCCATACTTAAGAATTGTATTTGGGCTTTTTTTGTAGGGGGTAGTATTTGTGCTCTAGGACAAATAATAATGACAATTTTTATTAAGTATTTTAATTTTAATGAGAAAACCGCCAGTAGTCCAATGGTAGCGGTATTAATAATTATTTCATCATTATTGACAAGTTTAGGAGTCTATGACCATTTAGCCCAATATGCAGGAGCAGGGACAATTGTACCTATAACAGGATTTGCCAATACCATGACCTCAGCTGCTATCGAGCATAGAAGTGAGGGCTATGTTTTAGGAGTAGGAGGGAATATGTTTAAACTGTCCGGCTCTGTAATTGTATTTGGTGTATTCTCAGCCTTTGTGGTTGCAATAATAAAAATATTATTAATGATGCTGGGGGTAATATAATGCTAAAGGGTAAACAAACCTGGATATATGAATCAAAACCAGTTATTATTGCTTCTGCTGCTGTAGGTGGACCTTTTGAGGCACAGGGACCCCTTGCAGAAGATTTTGATATATTAAATGAGGATATATGGTTAGGTCAAGATAGTTTTGAAAAAGCAGAAAAGGTATTATTAGAACAGGCCTGTAGTAAGGTTATAGAAAAGAGTGGACTGGATAAAGAAGCTATTGAATTTTTTATAAGTGGAGACTTACTAAATCAAATTACTCCCAGCTCTTTTGCAGCAAGAACCTTGCAAATACCTTACTTTGGTATTTATGGAGCTTGTTCTTCCTCTATGGAAGGATTAGCCCTAGCTAGCCTTATAATTAATAGCAAAGCTGCCAACTATGTAATAGCTGGGGCATCCAGCCATAATGCATCAGCGGAAAAACAATTTCGTTATCCTACTGAATATGGAGGACAAAAGCCTCCTACTGCTCAGTGGACTGTAACTGGTGCTGGTACAGCCCTATTAGGTCAAAGGGGTGTAGGGCCTAAGGTAACCTCTGCTACCATTGGAAAAATTGTTGATTCTGGACTATCTGATCCATTTAATTTGGGAGGGGCAATGGCTCCTGCAGCGGTAGATACCATATTAGCCCATTTTAGAGAAAGGGAAATTGAGCCCTCTTATTATGATTTGATTTTAACAGGGGATTTAGGTGAAATTGGTCATTCTGTTGCCCTTGAATTATTGCAAAAAGGTGGATTAGATATCAATGATGATATCTTTAAAGATTGTGGATTATTAATATATAGTAAGGACCAAAAAGTTTTTGCTGGAGCAAGTGGATGTGCGTCTTCTGCCACAGTAACTTATGGCCACTTACTTAATAGAATGGGTAAGGGGGAATTAAACAAGATATTAGTGGTGGCTACAGGAGCCCTATTATCGCCCATATCTTATCAACAAAAAGAATCTATACCCTGTATAGCCCATGGGGTATCCATAGAAATGTAAGGGAAGGAGGAAATATATGGAAAAACTATTTTGGGCATTTGTTATTGGTGGAGCAATATGTGTTATCGGTCAAATTATGTTGGATGTTTTTAAATTAACTCCTGCCCATACAACAGTTATTTTAGTAGTAAGTGGTGTTATTCTAGGTGGACTTGGGTGGTATGATCCTCTGATCAAATTTGCTGGAGCAGGGGCAAGTGTTCCCATAAGTAGTTTTGGTAATTCTCTATTAAAGGGTGCTATGAAGGAATATGAAGGAGGAGGACTGGTAGGAGTACTAACAGGAATTTTTGATATTACAAGTGCAGGGGTGTCTGCAGCTATAATATTTGCCTTTATAGCTTCTTTATTTTTTAGACCTAAAGGTTAAGAAAGGAAATATTAATATAAAAAATCTCATATAAAAATTGTTTTAGCATAAAGTTATGGTATAATTAGCCATAAAGATTGAAAGGAAGATTAGCATGAAAAAGAATCCAATTGTCACTATAGAAATGGAAAATGGCGGAATAATTAGGGTGGAGCTTTATCCTGAAGTGGCACCTAATACAGTAAACAATTTTATTAGTTTAATAAAAAAAGGTTTTTATAATGGGACAATATTTCATAGAGTAATTAAAGGTTTTATGATTCAAGGGGGAGACCCAAGTGGAAATGGTACTGGAGGACCAGATTATAGTATAAAAGGAGAATTTTTAGCCAATGGATTTGAAAATCTTTTAGCTCATGAAAGGGGCGTTATTTCCATGGCTAGGTCCCAAAGTTTTGATTCAGCAGGTTCTCAATTTTTTATTATGCATGAGGATTCTCCTCATTTAGACGGCCAATATGCTTCCTTTGGCAAGGTAGTAGAAGGTATGGAAGAGGTGGATCGGATCGCTAATGTAGAGACTAACTTTCAGGATCGTCCTAGGGAGGAAGAGGTAATGGAGTCAGTTACTGTTGAATTATTTGGAGAGGAGTACCCAGAACCTATTAAAAGCTAGTGTTTTTAATGGGAAAATGTATTATAATATAATAAAACCATCTAAGGGGGGGTATAATGAGTATTCAAATAATTGTAGATAGTGGTTCAGATTTGCCAAAGGAATTTACAGAAAAGAATAATATAAAGGTGGTACCTTTGTATGTAAATATTGGTGATGAAGAATATTTAGATGGGATTACAATAGATTCATTAGAACTATTTAATAATATGAGAAAAGGGGCAGTATATAAAACATCTCAAGTTTCTATAAAAACATTTAAGGAAGTATTTACCCAATATGCAAAGGAAAATAAAAAGTGTATATATATAAGCTTTTCCTCAGAATTATCCGGTACATATCAGGCTTCAGTAATGGCAAGACGAGAAGTATTAGAGGAATATCCTGACTTTGATATTGATGTGATTGATACCAAGGCAGCATCTTATGGTTGTGGTCTTATAATTAAACATGTAGTTGAATTAGTAAATAAGGGAAAAACAAAACCAGAGATATTGGAAGCCCTACAATTTTTTATAAATCATATAGAGCATATTTTTACAGTAGATAGTTTAGAATACTTATTTAGGGGTGGAAGGGTTAGTAGATCCTCTGCCTTTGTAGGTGGTTTGCTTAATATTAAGCCTATACTTAATATGGAGGATGGTAAATTGATACCTCTAGAGAAAGTAAGGGGCAGAAAAAAGGTAATTAAGCGAATGGTAGACATTATGGAGGAAAGAGGAGAAGATCTTGCAAACCAAACCATTGGGATTACTCATGGGGATGATTTAGAAACTGCAGAACTATTCAAAGAGCTAATCCAGGAAAGGTTTGGCACTAAGGATTTTGTAATCACCATGATTGGTGCTGTTATTGGAGCCCATGCAGGTCCAGGAACAATAGCCATATTTTTCTTTAATAAAGAGATTCCGGATAAATATAAATAAATAATAAACCTACTCCCTTAAGAGAGTAGGTTTTATGCTTAAAATGCTATTATTATCCCGCCATTATTAGCATAGACTGTACTAATACCGGCAGTTTCCACTATAATAATATCCTTGAAGTTATATCTTTTTAGAATTTCCTCTTTAAGCTCCTTAGCTTTTTCTAGGGCATTACAATGGGCAATTCCAATAATTTTTTCTTCGAATTTTTCTCCTTGTTCTCCTATGATTTCCGCTAATCTGCGAAAAGCTTTTTTAGAACCTCTAATCTTTTCTACTTCTCGAATATTACCTGCTCCATCTTCTCCCATAATAGGTTTGATATTTAATGTGGAGGCTATTTTTCCCTTAATTTTACTTAGGCGGCCTGACTTCACAAGATTATCTAAAGATTCTAAGATAAAGAAGGTCTTCATCTCCTTAATATAGTTGTTTACCTTTTCTACAATAATATGATTTTCTAAATTTTTCTCTATTAACTCGTGTATCTTGATAGATATAAGAGTTTGACCTATGGAAGCACTTAAAGAATCAAAGATATGGATAAATTTATTCTTTTTATCCTCTAAGTTATCAATAATCATTTTTTTAGCTAGCATTGCACTATTGTAAGAGCCACTTAGGGCAGATGATAGGGTAACTACAAATATATTGTCCTCCCCTTGAAATTTTTCCATATATTCTCCTGGAGATGGGCAGGAAGTTTTTGGGGCCTTATGACTATCTTTCATTAATTGGATTAATTCCATTGTATCTAGATTTTCATCATCCCTTAAGTTGTAATCTCCTATTTCTATGGATAAGGGTACTAAGTCTACCTTTAATTTTTCTTTTAATTCTTTATTTAAATCGCAACAACTATCTGCAATAATTTTTGAATTCAATAATTTCACCTCTTTTTTAATATAATTAGTCCTATCATAACATAAAAACAGGAAAAGATACTAAATAATTATCTTTTTATTTAAAATTTTTTTGATAAAAAAGGGAAAAAACATAATGATAATAATATAATAAGTAGAATTTGTTGGTTTTAGATTTGTTATAAGGGTAAAACTAATAAGAGGAGGGATAAGATGAAAAGTATTAATTTTGACTATCAACATAGTTTAATAGAACAACATGAATTAAATGAAATAAAAGCTCAAGTAGAAATAGCCCATGAAGCATTACATAATAAAACTGGACCGGGGAGTGATTATACAGGGTGGGTGGATTATCCACAAAACTATAATCATAAGGAGCTGGAAAGGCTAAAGAAAGCTGCTAAGGAGATAAATTCTAACTCTGAGATTTTAGTAGTTATAGGAATTGGAGGTTCTTATTTAGGTGCCCGGGCAATTATAGATATCTTCAATCATTCATTTTATAATTTATTACCCAACCATAAGAGAAAAGCAGTTTCTATTTTTTATGCAGGAAATAATATTAGTGGAAGTTATTTAAGAGACCTAATAGAATTATTAGAGGAAAAAGAATTCAGTCTAAATGTGATATCAAAATCTGGAACTACAACGGAACCTGCAATAGCCTTTAGGATTTTAAAGAGAATACTAGAGGATAAATATGGCATAGAGGAAGCTAGAAAAAGAATATATGTGACCACAGATAGCCAGAGTGGGGCATTACTAAAACTAGCTAAGAATGAAGGCTATGAAACCTTTTCAATACCTGATGATATAGGGGGAAGATACTCTGTTTTAACTCCTGTAGGACTATTACCCATTGCAGCTGCAGGAATAGATATTGACCAATTGCTAGAGGGTGGAAAAAGTGCCATGGAGGAATACAATAACAAAAATCTCAATGAAAATAAGTGCTACCAATATGCAGCATTGCGCAATATTTTATACAGAAAGGGTAAAGATATAGAGATTTTGGTTAATTATGAGCCAGCTTGGCGTTTTTTTGCAGAGTGGTGGAAGCAACTTTTTGGGGAGAGTGAAGGAAAGGATAAAAAGGGAATCTTCCCAGTAGCAGTAGATTTTTCCACTGACCTCCATTCCCTTGGTCAAATCATTCAAGATGGTAAGGAAAATAAATTTGAAACAATTATTCAAATTCAAGAGCAAAATAGGGATGTAGAGATTATAGATGATCCAGAGGACAATGATGGATTAAACTTTATTAGCGGCAAAACCTTAAACTATATTAATAAAATGGCCTTTAAAGGAACTCTTTTAGCCCATAAGGACGGGAATGTCCCTAATCTTGTCATAGAAATTCCAGAGCTTAATGAATATTATCTAGGAAAACTCATTTATTTCTTTGAAAAGGCCTGTGGTATTAGCGGCTATCTTCTAGGTGTAAATCCTTTTAATCAGCCAGGGGTAGAAGCATATAAAAGAAATATGTTCGCCCTCCTGGGCAAACCGGGTTTTGAAGAATTGCAAAGCCAGTTAAAAAACAGGCTAGAATAGGTTTTTTATTAAGATAAATTAGGATTTTTCTATTAAATAAAAATGGCTTTCTTTAAACATGGAAAGGATAAAACCATAATGGATGGGACAAACTAAAAAAAACTCCTTTGAAGGGATTGAATTTTCATGTGTGCAAAAGAAATTGCCATTGATTTTGGCACCTCAAATACTTTATTTTTTTATAAAGGCCAGGGAGTTGTACTCCAGGAACCAACAGTTGTTGCAATGAATATTAATAATAAAAATATCTTAGCCTTTGGCAATGAGGCAAAAAAAATGATAGGCAAGACACCCATAAATATAGAAGTAATAAAACCGCTAAAACACGGTAGCATTGATCAATTTGATATAGCTAAGGAGATGTTAAGGAAATTTATCGAGAAGGTTGGAGAAGGGAAGAGGGTATTAAGATCATTTTCCAGGGCAAGGGTTTTGGTGGGAGTGCCAAGTGGGGTAACCCAAGTTGAGCGAAAGGGAATTGAAGAAGTTATAAGGGATGCAGGGGCAAAAAATGTAATGGTAGTAAAGAGCGTGGTAGCTGCAGCCATTGGAGCAGGAGCATCCATTAATAAGCCAAAGATTACATTTATTATAGATATAGGGGGCGGCACTACAGATATAGCAGCAATTACACTGGGGGGTATATTAGTAGAAAACTCCATTAAAATTGGTGGCAATAATTTTGATTCTGCTATTATCCAATACTTAAGGAAAAATTACAATATTAATATAGGAGAAATTACAGCAGAAAATATTAAAATACAGGTTGGAGATGCATTAGGAGAAGAAGACATGGAAGTAGAGGCCACAGGCCAGGATTTAACAACAGGGCTACCTATACCAATTAAAGTTTCCAGTAAGGAAATTTTATTAGCTATAGAACAGCCTTTATCTAAGATTTTAGAAGCCATTAAAAAGGTTATTGAACAATGTCCCCCTGAAAGTGCAGCGGATATATTAGAAAATGGAGCCTTATTGACTGGGGGAGGATCCCTTCTAAAAAATATTGATGTTTTATTAGAAAAGGAACTTAAAATTAAAGTAAATAGGGTAGAAAATCCTTTATTAATAGTTGTAGAAGGACTAGGTATCACTTTGGACCATCTTGATTTATTAAATAGCATGATGTTAGAATACAGTCCAAGAAATATACAAAATGAAAAAGCTGAAAAAAGTCATAGGAGCCTGGAGGAATAATCATAAAGAAAAATCCATATTATTATAATACCTTTATTCTGTATAATAGAATAAAGGTTTTCTTTTTTGAATAAGGGCATTTTGAAGGTATTATAAAACTAATAGAGNNATATTAGTACATTCTTTAAATAGGCAGGAGAGACGAGAGACTCTCTAAAACCAGTAGTTTTATTTAGCATAAAGGAGGATTTTCTATTAAATAAAGAGGTGAGCAGTATAATGATTTTAGGTACAGGAATAGACATTATAGAAATAAAACGTATTGAAGGATTGGTAAATAAAAGGGAAAAGTTTATTGAAAGATTTTTTACCCCTGGGGAAAAAGAGTATTTAATATCAGGAGGTAAGATAAGAATGGAAAGTGTGGCAGGATATTTTGCTGCCAAGGAGGCTATATCTAAGTCTATGGGCACAGGTTTTTCTGGATTTAAGTGGCAGGACATAGAGATACAAAAAAACTCTCAAGGTCAGCCTCAGGTATTACTAAAGGGAAAGGCAGAGGAGATGGCAAAACAAATGGGCATTGAAAATATAATAATTTCCATCTCCCACAGTAGTGAATATGCTATTGCACAGGCAATAGCATTAGGAAATAATAAAAATTAAAAAGAAGGTGAATAGGTGAGGTCAAAAATACTATTTGTTATTATTGTCATAACAATATTAATAACCAGTTGTAGTGGCCTTACAAAGGAAAAAATAATTGAGAAAACTCAGAAAAGTATTAATAATATAAAGACATACCAATCTAGAGTGGAAGTGGAGATATTTGGGAATAATGGTTCCCAATTATACCAAATAGAACAGGCATATAAAGAAGGGGCCTTTAGATTGGAAACTATAAGTCCCAGCCACTTGGCAGGGAAGGTGGTAATTATTAAAGATAATAGGGCTAAAATTTATCATCCTAGTTTTGAACAAAGCATCATTATAGAAAACTTTACACAAAACCGGGAAGAATTTATGTTTTTAGGTGACTTTATCACATGGAATATTCAAGGAGTAGATGAAGTACAGGAGGAAACAAGGGAAGGACAAAAATACTATGTTTTCACAAAAGAATTTGATGAAGGAGGTAATATTTATCATCATAAATTATCTGTCTGGGTAGATAAAAAAATTTTTTTGCCAAAATATATTGAAATATTTGATATAAAGGGTAATATTAGAGTTAAAATAAATATATTGGATTTAAAAGTGAACCATAGTATAGAAGACCAATTATTTACACAAGAATAAGGGTGAAAAAATGAAGAAGAAATGGCGACATAGACCTACTTGGGTTGAAATAGACCTAGATGCAATAAGGGAAAATATTATTAAAATAAAGGAATTATGTGGTGAACAGACAGAAATAATGGGCATTGTAAAGGCGGATGGATATGGCCATGGTTCCATTCAAGTATCAAAGATTTTAATAGAAGAGGGAGTAAGGTATTTAGCTGTTTCTAGTTTAGATGAGGGTATAGTCCTTAGAAAGGCAGGAATAGAATATCCAATTTTGATTTTAGGATATACCCCAGAGGAACAATTAGGAGATACTATTGAATGGAATATTATTCAGACTGTTTATAACCTGGATACAGCCAGGATACTTGATAAGCAAGGGGAAAAACACAATAAAAAGGTGAAGGTTCATATAAAAATAGATACAGGTATGGGCAGGTTAGGCTTTAGGGGAAAAGAGCAAATCATCAATGCTATATTAGAAATTAGTAAAATGGAAAATATAGAGATTGAAGGT
>MTKW01010747.1_pt1 | contig 24996 bp, 23 predicted proteins | sample 1042761 | NCBI WGS metagenome assembly MTKW01 (sample SAMN06205366, study PRJNA360243) | anaerobic digester metagenome | biome: Wastewater treatment plant; feature: Anaerobic digester sludge; material: sludge; isolation source: anaerobic digester fed with sludge from wastewater treatment plant ...
TAAGCTTGCCATCAAAAAGGGTGTATCTTTGCCCTTTGTTCTATCTCTTTGTTAGAAATTTGGGTTAGGTCCACTAACACGTAGTTGAACTCAGGAACGTAAGGTTTTATGGATTCGTTTAAGCTGTTGAACTGCCCTTGAAAATGAGTCGTTACGTTCCAGCTTGAAAAGCCGTGATAGATGACTACGGGAATTATAGGTATCAGTGGTATATTTTTCTTTTTCTGCTCGTCCCACGTTACGGTCATATAGCTTAGTATTTGAAGTAAAACTCCGGGGTCAGGGTATGATTTATGCTCGAATACAAAGTAAAGCTGTCCTTTAGTATTTGATATATAGCATTCCACGGCTATGTCCATGTAGTACTTGTTGTAGCCTTTGATCTTTTCGGTGGGAATGAGCTTCATTTCCTTTAAATCTATCTGGTTTGAAATGTCTTTTGGTAGAAATTCCTTTATAAATTTTCTTACGTTTGCTTCGTCTGACATTACCCTTTTAAAAAGCCTGTCGTGGGGGTCTTTGGGTGTAAGGTCGTCTTTTGGCACAGGTGAGGCCTCCTTTGCGTTGAAAGTAAATGACGTAGTTTATTGTACATGAAAAAGCATAACCTTAGAACTGTTGGCAGGCCTTTAAAATACCCGGCAGGCTTTAAGGCTATAGGACGAGCATTCTATGTATCTGTCAGGCATAAGGATGCTTGTCGACTAATATAATTGGGGTCACATCTTTAGTTTTGAATTTTGGCATTCTCGGACACCTCCGTTAACCTTTAAAGGTATTCAGCCGGAAAATTCAAGATTAAAGATCCGACCCCTATTCCTCTTACCCTGCTCCAAAAATTCAAGATTAAAGACTTGACCCCAGCGCTACCCCGCGTTCAAGATTCAAGATCCGACCCCAATGTTCCCCAATGTTACGGGGTTACTGGCCCATGCCGAAGTACTTGAAGCCGCGGGATTCCATGTCTTTTCTCTTGTAGATGTTTCGAAGGTCGAAGAAGTAGGGTTGACGCAGCAGTTCCTTTACCCTGTTTAAATCGAGGCTTCTGAACTGGTTCCATTCCGTGATGATGATGAGGGCGTCGCTGCCTTCCATGGTCTCGTATTCGTTTTGACAGTAAATGATCCTGTCTTCGATGTTTTTCAGCCTCCATTTGGCTTCTTTGTAGGCTGCTGGGTCGTAGACCTTAAAGGTGGCGCCCTTGCTTGCGAGCTCGTTTAGTATGGTTATGGAGGGTGCCTCGCGCATGTCGTCGGTGTTCGGCTTAAAGGTCAGCCCAAGCACTGCCAATTGCTTTCCCGATAAATCGCCCAAGACGCGCTCTATCTTTTGTGCGGCCAAAAGTTTTTGGCGTTCGTTTGCCTCCACGGTCTGCTCAACCAAGCTCAAATTCACGCCGAATTTGCGCGCCATCTCGGCAAAGGCCCTGGTGTCTTTGGGAAAGCAGCTTCCGCCGTAGCCCGGCCCCGGGTGCAGGAACTTGGGCCCGATGCGGCCGTCCATGCCCATGGCCCTGGCGACGTCCTGCACGTTTGCCCCCACGTACTCGCAAAGGTTTGCCACCTCGTTTATAAAGGTCACCTTCATCGCCAAAAAGGCGTTTGAGGCGTACTTTATCATCTCGGCCGTCTCTATGTTCGTCTCAACGAAGGGCGTCTCGTTCAGGTACAGGACCCTGTAAACTTGCTTCATCACCTCGAGCGCACGCTCCGAGTCCGTGCCGATGACAACCCTGTCGGGGTGGGTGAAGTCGTGCACGGCCGAGCCTTCCCGCAGGAATTCGGGGTTTGAGATGACGTCAAACTCAAAACTTGCCCCTCTTTTTGCAAGTTCTTCGTTTATCCATTCTTTGACCTTCTTGCCCGTCCCGATGGGCACCGTGCTTTTGTTCACGATGACTTTATAGCCGTTCATGTATCGGGCGATGTCGCGGGCGACCTGCTCCACATACGTGAGGTCCGCGCTTCCGTCGTCTGCGGGAGGCGTTCCCACGGCGATAAATATCACGTCGCAGCTTTCGACGGCCTGCCTTAAGTCGGTGGTAAATTCAAGCCTCTTGTAGTAAACGTTTCTTTCGACTATCGGCTCTAAGCCGGGTTCGTAGATGGGGATCACGCCGCGCTTCAGGCTTTCGATCTTTTCTTCGTCTTTGTCCACGCATATCACGTTTAACCCGAAATCAGATAAACAGCTTCCCGTAACAAGCCCAACGTAACCCGTCCCAACGACGGCTATCCTGTTCATAAAGGTCCACTCCTTGCCTTTTAAACTTTATAATATTTCCTGTACCACTCCACAAATTTGGCCAGGCCCTCTTCTATGGACGTCTCGGGCTTAAAGCCGATGTCTTTTTCAAGGTCCGAAACGTCAGCATAAGTCATTATAACGTCGCCCGGCTGCATGTCCAAGTATATCTTTGAGGCCTCTTTGCCGAGGCAGCCTTCAAGGACGGCTATGAACTTCGTTAACTCCACGGGATTGTTGTTTCCAAGGTTATATATTTTATAAGGCGCGAAGCTTTCGCTGATCGGGCCTGTCCGTTCGTTCCAGTCGGGGTTTGGCTTTGGCGCGCGGGGTGTCAGGCTGTAAAGGGCTTTTACCACGTCGTCTATGTAGGTAAAGTCGCGGCTCATCCTGCCGTGGTTGAAAACTTTTATAGGTACCCCTGCCAAGATGTCGCGGGTGAAGGAAAAGTAAGCCATGTCGGGCCTCCCCCAGGGGCCGTAGACGGTAAAAAGCCGCACCCCCGTCGAGGGGATGCCGTAAAGGTGAGCGTAAGTGTGGGCCATCAATTCGTTTGCCTTTTTCGTGGCAGCATATAAGCTCACGGGGTGGTCCGTGTTGTGCTCCGTCGAAAAGGGGACGGTCTTATTGCCGCCGTAAACGGAGCTTGACGAGGCAAAAAGCAGATGTTTAACGGGATAACTTCGGCAGGCTTCAAGGACGTTTACGAACCCCACCAGGTTTGAATCCACGTAGGCGTAAGGGTTTTCGAGGGAATAGCGCACCCCCGCCTGGGCAGCGAGGTTTACCACGTATTCGGGTTTGCAGGCGGCAAAAACTTTGTCCACGATAGGTTTTTCCTTCAAATCCGTGCGGTAAAAGATGAAATTTTTGTACGTGCGCAGTATGTCCAGGCGGCCTTCCTTGAGCTTGGGGTCGTAGTAGCTGTTTAGGTTGTCTAAGCCAACGACGAAATGCCCCTGCTCAAGCATGAACTTGGTGAGGTGAAAGCCGATAAACCCGGCAGCGCCGGTAATCAAGATTTTTGACTGTGTAGGTAAGGTATCGGTCATTTGGTGGTCTCCTTTGGTTAAATTTAAATCAGGCCTTTATGGGGCACAAAGATTGCAAAATGGGTATTGCTGTAATGCTAAGCAAAGTGCAGCCGCAAAGGGAAATTAGCCATCTTTGCAGGCTTCGTTAACTTTTTAAATTAAAATTCAAGATTCAACCCCGGTAATATTAATTTTTTGTTTAAGCATATTTTCAAATTCATGCCATATTTTAATTGTCTTATTATAATGTTTTAATTCATACTTTTTATACTCTGCTTTTCTAAGGTTTGGAAGATGTTCTTTACACCTCATACCCCAGACCCACATCAAATTTTCTTTGAGTTCAGTTGTGATAATTTCATTTTCGACAAGGATTGTGCATGCCTTTTTAAATCCTATTCGGTCTTTGGGATTTGACATAAAATTTCTGGCGATATGTGTGATAACTGCTTCAATAATATTCCCCATTAAGCTTATTCCTTCTTTTATTAATAGCTCTTTAGCAGTTAGAGCGATATCAAATCTATTTAATATCCATCGATATACATCTGATAACATCAAATGATATGCTATGTTAGTTCTCAGAATATCGTCATTAACAAAAACCAATCGAGCCCTAAAATATTCAGCGGTACGAATTACCTTACGTGGAAAGCGAATATTAACTTTTTGGACATTATTATCCTGTAAAAGCTTCTCTAAACACTGCAAATCCGTGCTTATATTTTCAACTAATTTTCGAATCTGAGCACAATTTTCATGACATATATTCATCTTCACAACCCTATCTAGTTATTAATATAACAAAACAATAACCTTAAGAATATGATACATGATAAACATATACTTTATACTTTATGACGTCAAAGGTTATCATATATGGTCATTTATTGACTATTCCTTTCCGTTTCTAAGGGCTTTATCAGTCATTTTTTGTTTATTGCTTCATGCACCTTGAAAAAGCATATTAGTCCCCTGTGCACAACATAGAATTGTTTAAAGGGGAAGCCTTTATGATATTTATAATGTCCCATACTTTTTGATTCATCACTATTACAACCGTATGTTACTGCATTAACAAAATAAATATTAAATGTTTTGGAGAATATACTCAATCTATCGGAAACCCTGCCCAGGTGTTATAGCTATTGAATGCTTTATATTATATGTTTAATCTATTAAGGTAAAATTCAAGATTAAAGACCCGACCCTGTATTGCACACTTCATCTAATACTTGCTCGAGCTTATTTGCCAAAACGCTTATAGAGTGGTATTTCTCCACATATTCCCGCCCACGCTTCCCCATAGCCTGCCGCTCTTCAGGCTGCATCACATAAAGCTTAATTATGGCTTCAGCTAAAGCCTTGGGATCTTCAGGGGGAACAGTAAAGCCACAACTACTAATACTAACAGGATCGTAATCTACTGCTGCAGAGCATACAATCGGCTTGGAGGCAGCCATATAGTCGAACAGCTTAAGAATGCTTCCACTGTACTTGCCAAATGTAGAATCCTTTGTTAAGACCAAGACATCCGCTTCTTCTAGCACATCAGCTACTTTATCCTTAGGAACAGGTTGGCGAAACTTCACATTATTCAATTTCATCTCTTCAGCCTGCTGTATTAATTTACCCTTCTCCGGACCATCCCCCACCAAGTGAAAATTAATATTAGCATATCCTTGATCTTGGACAATTTTAGCTGCTTCAAGCAACACGTTTAATGCATTAGTTATACTATGTGCGCCTAGGTATATAACCCGAAAATCGTTTCTATCTTTGTTATTAACCATGTAATTATTATATCTGGAAATAACAACACCATTGGGGATCCACACTATTTTCTTTTCATTAATCCCATACCGAGCGATATATTCTTTCATTTGTGTGCCAAGAACGATAACGCGGTCTGATCTAACGTACAAAAACTTTTCAAGTTTTCGCAGCAATTTGACAACGAGATTAGCTTCACTCATGGCTCCCATATCAACAAGAACTTGTGGCCACAGGTCTCTAACTTCAAAAATAAACCTGGCTTTATGTTTGCGGGCCAGCCGCCAGCCGGCCAAAGCCGCAAAGGGATGCATGGAAGACCCGATGACCACGTCAGGTTTAGGAAGACCCCGGTCGCACCTCAATACCCGCCAGCCGTAGGAAATCATGTTCACCACTCTGCGCCAGTCGTTTTTGCTGTAGGGCGTGGTATTGATCCACACAAAACGCACCCCGTCATATTCCTCAACCCTGATTTTCTCCTTGGGATCTATTTTGATATACCGGTGAGTATGATGGTCAAACCCGGAAGCAAAAATCGTTACATCGTGCCCCTTTTTAACAAGCTCTCTGGCCAAATCAAAATGCCTGGTCCCCCCAGGCATATCTGGGCTTATGGCGTAATGATTTAATATCCAAAGCGACATAGGCATTTTATTGACTCCTTAATAATAGTACAAGATATAATTCTAATTCTCTAAACCCACCTCAAGGATTAGATATCAATTGCTTAATTATATAGATTACAAACAGAGCTACAATCGCGACAAACAACAACCAGCTATATATTTTTTACAGAGCCCCCATCACAACGAATATCCCCCATCCAGCACGACGCTCGTCCCTGTGATCCAGCGTGCTGCATCGCTCAGCAAAAAGCATATGCTGTTTGAGACATCTTCGGGCTGGCCCAAGCCCAAGAGATGTCTTTTCGTTATGGCCAAGTCAAAGGACTCAAGATCAGGGTAAAGGGCTTTTATCCTATCGAGCATAGGGGTATTGACCCATCCGGGACATACGCAGTTAAAGCGTATCTTCTTTGTAGCGTATTCTGCCGCAAGCGAGCGAACGGCAGAGATCAGGGCACCCTTCACGGAAGAATACATAGACAGACCCTGTGAACCAGATATCGCAGCCACAGATGAGACGGCAACGATAGAAGCTGCTGTCGGATCGACGTTTTTCTTCATGCAAACTGCCTTAGAAAGCATGAAAAAAGCCGTCACGTGCAGGTCGTAAAGGTCTCTGTATTCTTTGGGGTCAAAGGACCGTAATGGCCTAACGGCAAAATCTCCGGCACAATGGACAAGGCCTCCAATGGGACCGACTTCGGCTCGTATGAGGCTTACTAAATCAGGTATTTCATCCGTATTTTGCAGGTCAAAGGAAAAGGCCTTCGATGATTCTTCGGGCATTTCCCTTTGAGCTACGCTCAGTTTTTCTTTGTTTCTAGAGACCATCGCGACATTGCCGCCGAGGGCGCAAATTAGGCGTGAGGTGGCAAGCCCTATCCCGGATGAAGCTCCAGTGACTATTATGTTCTTGCCCGAAAGGGACATGGGATTTATCGTCAACTTTTTTCAGCCTCTTTTTCCTTCATGTGGGCAAGTATGTCTTCCACGGTGACAAGGGACTTTATGTCGTTAGGCTTTAGCCTCACAGAAAAATGCTTGTCGAGCATGGCTATCACCGAAACTACTGCCAAGGAGTCCCACTCCTCAAGCTCTCCAAGTTTAGTCTCAGGTTTTAATGCCTCAGGTTCCGCGTCCAGCGCTTGAGCTATCAAGGACAATTTGTCTTTAAGGTCCAATTTAAATCACCTCTTTGAGTAAATTACCATTCAACTATGCATCCTGCCCAGGAGTATCCTACGCCAAATCCAACCAGCATCAATTTATCCCCACGCCTGATCCTTCCTTCGTCTAAGGCGTCTTTCATTGCGATGGGTATGGTTGCACTTACCGTGTTTCCCTTGTCTTCCATGTTCAGGTAAAACTTTTCTTCAGGGATGCCTATTTTATCCCTTAAGCTGTCGAGCATGAACTTGTTTGCCTGGTGAAAGACGAATAAATCTATGTCATCCATGGAGAGTTTCGCCTTTGCAAGCAGGGATTTTACCGTATCTGGAACGATGTCTAAGGTAAAGTTAAATATTTCAGGGCCGTTCATGTATAGGTTGTTTAGGGAACGAACGTTTCCCTGCTCGTCTACCCTCTCTTCTGCAGTTTCATCGCTTCTAGGCATGGCCATCGCTCCGGCAGGGACGATGAGGTTACTTGCTCCCTTGCCGTCGGTGCCAAATAGGAACTCACCGATCTTGCAAGGGTCGCCTTCTTCGTGCGTTATTAAGGTCGCTGCTGCACCGTCGCCAAATATGGTCCTTACGCTTTTATCCTTAGGATGTATGTATTTGGTGTAAGTTTCGACGGTAAGAAGCAGTACGTTTTTAGCCATGCCCCCTGCTATGAGGCCCTTTGCAATGGCAAGGCCATATACGAATCCGGAACAGCCCAGGTTAAAGTCAAAGGCTCCACAGCTCGTGGGAAGGCCCAACATATCTTGGACTATACAGGCAGTCGTCGGAAGAAAGTAATCCGGGCTTTGGGTGCAAAGAAGCAGGAAATCTATCTTTTCTTTAGGAAAACCCGACTCGGAAAACAGCTTTTCTGCAGCCTGTGCGGCCAGCTGAGATGTAGTTTCCGTCGTCGCTATGTGTCTGCTTTTAATTCCGGTCTTCTTGTATATCTTTTTGCTGTTCCAGCTGGACTCGTATTCTATGGCCAGGTCGTCGTTGGTCAAGGTTTTTTCGGGTAAGAAATACGAGATATGGGTGATATGCATTTTAAGCTCTCCTTTGCTTGTAAAATTAAGACATTGTTACCTCAATTTCATAGCAGGGTTTCCAAACACTACCGAATTACTTTCTACGGATTTGGTAACAACAGCACCTAAACCAACAAACACATTTTCGCCCAAGGATATACCATTCATTATAGAACAATTCGGCGCCAACCAACTATTAGCTCCAATGCGAGTGCTCCCGCTAATCTCAGAACAAGCCGTAATTATCGTATTTTTCCCGACGTAAACGTTATGCGCAATATGTACATGGTCATCAGTCTTAACGTTGTCTCCAATGTAAGTATCGTCTAAAGTACCGCGGGCAATGGTGTTTAGTGCTCCTATCTCGACGTTATTTCCGATTACCACTCTTCCAAGGTGCGGAAGCCTTATGGGGACCTGATCTTCGTCTCTTTCAAACCCAAAGCCTTCTTCCCCTATGACTGTATTTGATCTAATTAAACAGCCATCGCCTATCACCGTATTGTCATATATTACAACATGATTTCTTATTATTGTTCCATTTCCGATGGAAACATTGTTGCCGATCACACAATATTCCCCAATGCTTACCCCTTCACCGATTTGCACATTTTCCCCTAATATCGCTGTTTTAGCTATACCTGCCTCTCTGTTTGCTTGAAAAAAATGTGATACTGTCTTTGCGAAGTCAAGCCGGGGGTTATCTGACACTATATGTGCGCAATTTATCTTTCCTTCATATTCTTTAGTTACAAGCGCCAGACATTGATCATTGCCGACAAGGCTTTCTAAAATGTCATTTGAAAATTTTTTAGCAAAGGTGATACACTTTGGCTGTAAATTTTTAATAGAACAAGGCCTTTCAACCTCGATATCCGGACCTTGAAGCTTTTTATCAAGAAACTCCGCAATCTTGCTGGCCCTTACCATGGTAATCACCTCTTATTTTATTTTAAACGGTTACTATCCTTTAATACCTTGAAGGGGGTAATATTATCAGCTAAATAGTCGACCAGCTTGCTAGCTCTGTTGTCTATGATCTCACTACCAAGGCTGTATAGCTCATCTGTGGTTCCCCACCAAACAGGATGTGTTAACAACTGAAGTTGCTGATGTTTGCCTTCCAAAATGGCCTGACAAGGGCACCCCTCACGCCAATTTTTTCTGCTATCCGAAAGGTATTTGATATCCTTAAAAAATCGGTTTTCGTATGTATTTGTAAAAGACTTAAAGGTCAAACCAAAAACCTCTTTTGTTGGCCGATGGTAAGAAACAACGGGTTCAAAAGGAATTAGTGCAGAAAATGACCTAAACAAAACCTCGGTCGCTTCCTCAATTGTTTTATCCTCTAACAGAGGCGTATTAGGCAAATCAACATGCAAGCCTATCCAATGACCCATGCTTCTAATTTTGGATAATATCGCGGTAACTTCATCTTCAAGCAAATTGTACAATGGCGAATTTGGCAACACGAAATAAGTGCTTCTAACGCCCAATGAAGCTTCAAGCTCTGCCATGGTAACTGCCATTGTAACAGAAACATCAATATCATGGCGTAAAAATATCACCCTGGAGTTTTCAGGAACTCGCTCGTGAAATCCCTTGAATTCATAGCCTGCCCTAAAGGCATTGTTAAGAATGCAAGAATAATGCTCTAGGGAAAAATCACACTCCATCACAACTCACCTGCCGTTGCAGATTAACTTTACGATCTTTAAAGCTGCGTCACCATTGCCAAATTCGGTGCCTCTTTTGCCTTTCGGTCTGGGGCGTTCCACAGCTTTTAGCAATGAGTCCTTCTCCGGCTCTGCCAAGACGTTCCATCCTGATTTTAATGTCTCCGGCCAAGGGGTGTTTGGGAAAATAGTTGTGCATGGCGTACCCAAGAAATATGCTTCTTTCTGAACCCCTCCAGAGTCTGTAACAATGCCATAGGCACATTTAGCAAGAGCCAGAAATGTTGCATAGCTTAAGGGCGAAAGCTGTCTAAAATTTAACCAGGAATTCATGATTTCGCCAAGTTCGCTTTCCGTTATATTCTTATGAGTCCTGGGATGCACAGGGAAAACTATTTGTCTTCCGGATTCATGCAAGGCCGTCAGAATTGATTTTAACCTAGAAATGTCATCTACATTTAATGGTCTATGTAATGTGACCAGCAAATATTCTCCAGCGTTAAGATTTAACTCCTTGATAATGGGCTCCGCTAGGTTCTCAATCTTCTGTTCCCATACTAAAAATAAATCCAACATGACATCACCTGTCAAATGTGCAAAGGCAGATAAACCTTCCTTACTTAGATTTTCCACGGCAGTTATGGTCGGACAAAACAGCAAGTCAGACACTCGATCCGTGACTATTCGGTTAATTTCTTCTGGTATACTCCTGTCGAAATTTCGAACGCCCGCCTCTACGTGCGCCACAGGTATGTGAAGCTTGACGGCCGCCAGCGCACCTGCCAGCGTGGAGTTTGTGTCGCCATAAACCAACACCCAATCCGGTTTTTCTTCCAACAAAACTTTTTCGATGGCCTCTAACATTTTACCAGTCTGCTCGCCGTGCGTGCCGGAACCGATACCCAGGTTGTAATCGGGCCTTGGGATTTCAAGCTCCTCAAAGAATACGTCAGACATATTTGTGTCGTAATGCTGACCCGTATGCACCAAGATTTCATTGACGCCTTCTGTTGCCCTAAGCACCCGCGATACAGCGGCAGCCTTGATGAATTGTGGACGTGCACCGACGATGGTAATGATTTTCATTTTATCAACCTCTCGTATAAATTAATGAGCACTTTTGCCTCATGTTCCCAATTATACAATTTACGCACCGCTTCTTGTCCTCGTTTGCCCATTGTTTCGGCTTCATCGGGGTGTGTTAATAACCACTCGATTGCAGATGCAATTGCATGCGGGTCTAAAGGGTCGGCTACTAAACCGCACCCCGCCCCTTCAACGATTTTCCTCCACAAGGGAAAATCTGACGCTATGACGGGAACACCTGCAGACATATATTCAAATAGTTTATTCGGTTGCGCAGCAAAGTGGTTTGGAGCGGGATGGGGTAAAATTAGACCAACTCTCGCTCGACCCAAAAGCGCAGCAACCTGCTCTCGACTCTGCCATCCCAAAAACTCAACCTTCTTTCCCCAACCGGGCATGGCACAAATTTCGTCATACAATTCCGCAGGGCTGAATGCCCCAGCCAAACAAAGACGTGCCTTTAATGTTTCAGGCAATAATTCAACGGCTTGAACCATCTCTCGAATGCCCCGAAGTGCCGTTATTCCGCCAACGTAAACGATATTATTAGGTCGATTGGGATAAGGCGTTGCGTTTGGAGTCACGAGCTCATTTAACATGGGAAAATTTTGAACCGCAGCAGTTTTGTCAAGCGGAAATTTATCTGCAATCGTCGGTGTGGCTGCCACGATGCCGTCGAAAAACTTTGAACCAATTTTTTCAAATAACGAGGCACTCGCTGATGCAGCGCGCCGCAAAAAAGACGGGATCCAGTACTTTGTTAGTATCTGCTTCGGCACATCTTCATGCACATCATAGATGACCTTTTTGCCCTTTAGTTTTAACATGATACCGACAGGGATAAGCTCCGGATCATGAAAATGATAAATATAGGCATCTTCGGCTACAGCTGCTTTATAAACCTGCCAAACGGTTTTCGTCATCCTTTCCCGCCGATTTTTTGGCTTTGGCACAGCTCGTATGCGCACCCCGTCAACGACATCATTTTTATCATGCGGAACAACAAGCACGACTTCATATCCGGCCTGTGCCAGCGTCCGACACTCCTTATAAAAAATCCGAGTGTCAATAGCGGAATGGACGGAAGTTAAGTGGCAGACTTTAGTTTTATTGAACACTTTTTACCCCTTCCTTCAACAAAGGTGGACCGAGAGCTAAATAGCCAAAGAATTATCAAACTAGGCCCAAGGCTATGAGTTAATAATGCTGTAGTAAGATCAGCGCTTGTGAATAAAGAGAAAAAGGGTACTATAACTAAAGAAGTAGAAAACCATAATGGTAATCGATTTTTAGAGAGAGAATCAACAATACCCAGCAATAATCCAACAATAAATGAATAAGCAATCATACCACAGAATCCAAAATGCATATAGGATGTCGCCAAAAAGCCATTATTCATCCAAGTGTATGGATGACCTTGAAGGTAGACGCTAATCATTTGTGGGGGTGGGTATGCAAAAGGGTAGTTAATAAAAGATGAAAGAACGCTATTAGACATATAGACGAATCCCTCTTGGGAGAAGAAATCATAGTAGGCATAATTCAAACGTGCAGGAACAAAAAAAACACGGCGGATTAATAGGGAGGCGGGTACTACCTGTTTAAATACAATTGCCAATATAACAGTTAATCCTATTGCTCCAAAAAGTGTTAAGAAAAAAACATTCATTGTTTGATATTTTTGCAACAAAACAAAAAGTGCAATAATTAAAAGAGGGTAAAAAAGGACTGATTTATGGGAACTAATGCCAAAAAAAACTACCTGCAAACATGTAAAAAACACGAACAAAGTATATCGGCGCTTATAAAGCGACCAGCTTATTAACACTGGATTGAATAGTTTAAAAACCCATGTATTTAGATAGCCAAAAATTCCTACATTAATCACAGCCCCTACTTTACGTCGAAAATCATAAACTTTTAAAAGATTTAGATTAAAATACCTCAAGCCCCCTCTATATATCAAATACCCCAAAATAGTAATGGTAAAAATGAGGCTAACAATCCAGCCAACCTTTATACCTCTCTTTATCCGCAATAGCTTGATTTCAGGAGTCATTTTAACAACTACTCTAACAACCATAAAAGATATAATTAACATGTAGGTATATAACCGATTTTCACCTCTAAGCCAATACAAGGATAACGTGGGTAAAACTGGCATGGTAAATAATATATTTATCATGAAGTCTGAAGGCTTTCTGATTTTCCAGGGCAATATCCAAGCAATAAAAATCGTAATAAATAATGATTCTATCAGTTTGTGTATATCAGGATTAAATGTAAAACCAGAATAAGCATATAATGGAGAAATAACAAAATAATAACTTAAGTTAAGACTTATCCATAAAAGTAAAATGCAAAGAACAAAAACTAATCTGCCATATGATAAATTTATATTAAAAGAAGATTTTACATTAGTCATCTATATTCTACCTCTAATTCCTTGAATTATAAGTAATAATAATATATCTCAAAAAAACAACAATTTAAAATACATCATTTTAACGATTTAGCACATAAATAAGTGGCGGTAAAGCAAAAAGCCACATACCTCAAACCCCCACCAACACCTTACCGTAAAGCTCCTTGTCCTTCCTTGAGAGCAAGCTGCTGTTATGCCATAACAACGTAAAGTCGCCATTAAACATTTTACACGTTTCTGCCAGCTTTTGGATCAAAGACAGGGACTTTTCATGCGAAAGTCCCATATATTGGCCTCCCAGCATGCTTCCTTCCATCACTATCAAGGGCCTTTCGCGCAAGGCTAAAGGTTTCCGCTGCAGGACGTCGTAAACGGGATACTCAAAACACACTCCGCAGCGAAATCCGACGTGATCCGCAAAGGTCAATGTGCTGTCGTAATCTAGCCCTGCTTCCTCCCACGCCCGCCACGTCGTCGGAGCCTCCCAGCGCAGGAAATGCTGCCTTCCGCCCCAAACGTCCTGGCAAATCCCCTCTTTTTCCGCAACCGAAATAAGCTTTTCAAACTCCTTCTTCACCTGATCCGCGCTTCGAAAACTATTATAGCTTGCGTGCAGCCCTATTTCATGTCCCCACCCGTAGATTTTTTTCATGAGCTTTCTAATCCAGGGATCTTCAAGGTGGTAAATACCGTCGATTCTTCCTAATTACTTAAATAGTCCAAATAATCCAACACAATGATTGAGTTTATATTAATTGCGCCCTTTTTAATTAATTCTCTAATATATTTATCATTGTGAATTCCATACCATTGCAATGGATGCTTCTTAAATCCATATAGATTTGCTTTCTTTCTAAGATATTTTTTGGCCATGTCTGGCAATATGCGCTTTGCTGCAGGTCTTATAATTTTCATTAAATTTACTCTTCTCGAAGATCCGTTTGTCAATTGTGCCCGTAATTTCTGCGGAAGTCTTCCATCTCTAAATAAGGGGTCTATATCGCCAAGAAGATTTAACTCTCGTGTAATTTTTGCCAGATATGACGTATACAATTTTTGCCTATACCTAAGTTGATGTGGCACGTTATACCAAAAGCTGGCAAACTCATCATCCCAATACGGCGTCCACCAGTCAAAACCAAAAAATTCATATACTCTAACGGAATTCAGCACAAATTTTGCTACCTCTTCTGTAGAAACCCAACACTCAAACTTTTCTCCATATGTGCCACCATAAGGTTTGTTGTTAATTATTCTATGAATCTTCTGCTCGATTACATGTTTAATATCCAGAGGAATATTGTTAAAAGGATATAATTCATAACTATAATTCAATATTAGCTTTATCAAATCATCTTCAGTTGCATTTGCTTCGTAAATAGATGGATATTTTTCTATAAAACCACCGGTGTTAAGATCGGCCGATATTCCTGGAACAAAAATAGCGTCGCTATCAATGTCATTTTTTAACTGCAAAACAGCAGGCCAATCCTGTATGTGAGGCAGAGAACAAAAATTTCCCGCCATTTTAAAATAATGTCTCATTGTGTCAGTATTATACCATTGCCTCCAAAGCTCATTTGTATATTCTACAAATCTCCATCGAATATTAAGTTGATTAGCAATAAATTTGCTTATTAGGCTCTCCTCGTTGTTGGGTATTCCGTAGCTAAATGCGCAAATATTACCATAACCAAGTCTTTTTAGCATAAGGACAATGAATCTAGAGTCATACCCGCCGCTAAGGGGAACGAAAATTGTTCGCCCATTAGCTATTGTAATAAGCCGGTCAAAAATATTCGACATTACAACATCAAGCTGTTGTAATAAATATTCATTATCTGTGTCATAGTAGTGTGTATGAAAATAGTCGTAATAACGGGCAGATTTTAGATTTACACAACCTTCATCATTAAAAAAGATTACCTCACCAGCTTGCACTTGCTTAACATTCTCAAATAAAGTATCTGGTCCTGTAACGAACCCTGTGAGCAAGAATTCTTGGCGAGCTATAGGATGAATATCAAGATCACCGACTTGTTCTTTTACCCAACTGGCAACATCAGAAATAATCAGTGAATCTTTTTGTTTTCCATAAAAGAGGGGAAAACTTCGAATCCTATCCACAGCCATCCAGCCGTTGTTTTCATTAACATTAACAATGCTGAAATAACCATTAAGATGGCGAAGGCAATCTATAACTTTCGATTCCTCAAGCTCACTTAGCTTGTCAAAAACCTCTTCAGGTTTTAATATACGATTACCCTCAAATATAGTCCCTTTTATATAAATATTTTTAATTTTCTTCCAGCCATCGTTCAGGTTTATTTTCACATTAGTCATAAGTTTCACCCTTTATGATTCGGAATTTAATGAACATCTTTCATAAAAAGCCCCTTATAGAATCAATATCGTTCCCCTAAAATGGGGAATCCCCGGATGCCAATTTCTGGTCAAGTTAACGATAATTTTGCCGTTCATCAGATTCTCCCTCCGGCCATTTTAAACGATGCAAGAGCCCTCTTTGAATATGCGCCAAGCGATAATAATAAGGCTACTACAATGATTACAGGATGAAGTTCAAATAACATAGAGGCAATTGGCAGTACAAGCAGTAACCCCGTTTCCAGAAAAATGCTCATGTTTACCTTTAAAATATGTCTCATGTCATTGCCTGCCGCGGACAATATGTAGTTCATTCTAAAAAAAAGCACCGTAAAACCAACCAACCCAAAAAAGGCAGCTGCGAGCAATGGGCCACCAAATGTAGTGCCTGCCCAGAAGGCAAAAACTCTTGCTGAAATATAAAAAATCTCAAAGATTAGCCCTGCTGCCTGGCGATCGAGTATTGAGTATAAATTGCTCATAGGACTGTAGGCAAAGGAAAAAGCTATCCATGGTCCCAAAACGCGCGCAAAGGATCCTGCCTCAAGCCATCTTTCACCAAGCACGTATGCAAACAGAGGTGGTGCAAAAAAGGCAAGTAGAAGAATCGGAAACAACCCTAGTCTGAGAAGGATCATGTAGGTACGCATCGATAAATCCTTTAGGTTGCCCTGGTGGCGTGCTACGCTCGCACGCTGTAAAAATACTTGGCCTATGGCTTGTCCAATGAAGGCAGAAGGAAGACCAAGAAGGCTTTGAGCCATTGAAAAAAGCCCTGCAACGTGAGGATTATAGAAACTCACTAAAAGCATGGGCATGATTTGCCTTCCCACAGTGTTAAGCATGCCTGCCCATGCGTCATACATTGGAAACTTACGATATCTAATTGCAACTCTTTTTATGTCAGGCCTTGTTGGCTTGGGGAGACCTTTCCCCTTTATCAGACCAAAGGAAAGTGTCGAAATGCCGCCCGCTTGCGACATTATAGAGCCCAACAAAAGGCCTATAGGTCTAAACCCCAGAAAACCCAAGGCCATTTTCGTCAAGGCACCACTTAACGATTGCGTTACCCTTGTCCTTCCTATAGTTGAAAAGAGCTTTTTCCTGATAGCCCAGTAGGTTAAGATTAAGTAGGTTCCCATACCCAGAACGCCTATGGGAATGAGAAATTGATAAGGTATCAAAACATCCATGGAGAATTTGGAAAGAATCGTTTTGCCGAAGACAAGAAGCACCAGGCTTATAATAACCACGAACAAAGCTTGAAGTAAAAAGCTCAACACGACAAGAGCATCTGCATAACGTTCCTGCTTTGGAAGCGGGATCGCAAAATGATAGCGAAGGCCCGATATTTCTACCAAAATTGATGTAATCGAGACAAATACAGCCATAACCCCAAAGTCCGCCGGCGAGTAAATACGGGACAACAAAGGCATTGTTATAATGCCGATGCCTTGGGCTATCGTCGTACCTCCGGCAACCAACGAAACGTGTCTTAGTGCCGATCCCTTTGGCAGAAAACGGTCAATAAAGCTCTCCAAATGGGCTATCATAAAACTAATTTCTCCCTGAAACCGCTTTTAGGTAAACTGTCCTGCAAGCCCTAATATCATTCACCTCATAAATTCCTTTACCGCCTCCGCTACTTCCCCTTGCACATCCTCCCCTATATTCGGCCAGATGGGGAGGCTTAAGACTTCGCTGCTCAGCCTTTCTGCGACGGGTAGCACGGGTGCGCCCTCCTTGTATAGGGGAAGCCTGTGTACAGGTACGGGGTAGTAGACCATGGTACCGATGCCGCGGGCGGCCAGATGTTTTTGAAGTTCGTCTCTTTTGCCGTCCAAGACGCGAATCGTGTATTGATGGTAGACGTGTTTTGATCGTGCGTCTTCAAAGGGAGTTATTATCCCTGAGACGCCCTTAAGTAAATCGTCATACCTGTGTGCGGCCTTTCTTCTGGCTTCGTTTGCTTCGTCTATGCGGGACAGCTTTACCCGCAGTATCGCGGCCTGTATTTCGTCCAAGCGTGAGTTGTAGCCGACCGTTTCGTTATAATATTTTTTCTTCGAGCCGTGGACTCGAAGCATCTTGGCCGTCTCTGCTACTTCGTCGTCGTTTGTGGCAATTAAGCCGCCGTCGCCAAAGGCGCCAAGTGTCTTTGAGGGAAAGAAGGAAAAGCAACCCACGTGGCCTATGGTTCCAAGCTTTCGGCCCTTGTAATCGCCGCCAAAGGCCTGGGCGGTGTCTTCTATGACCTTTAGGCCGTAGGCGGTAGCCAACTCCATGATGGGGTCCATGTCCGCGGCCTGACCATACAGGTGCACGGGAATTATCGCCCTGGTGCGCTTCGTTATGGCCTGCTTTATGAGGTCGGGATTGATGTTAAAGGTGCGTTCGTCTATGTCCACGAACACGGGCGTCGCACCCAAAGCCGTGATGGACTCGGCCGTAGCAAAAAAGGTAAAGGGCGTCGTTATGACTTCGTCATTCTCCCCTATTCCTGCAGCCCTAAGGGCAATTACCAATGCGTCGGTGCCCGAATTTACGCCTATGGCGTGTTTGACCCCATGGTAACGGGCGACTTCTTCCTCGAAGGCCTTTACGTTTGGTCCCATGATGAACTGGGCGGATCTCAGGACTTCCTCTATGGCCTTCATGTATTCGTTTAAGTGCTCGTTTATCTCAGGTTTCAGGTCCAAAACGGGAATCTTAAGCTCTCTCATGTCTTCACCTCATTTGATTCTATTTATTCTACACATACTGATTTTATCTATATTATTCTCAATCTGCTTCTGTAAATAATGCGGAAGCAGGTCAGGAATAGTTTTTTCCAGCTCAACAGGCATTTTTCTGTTGTATGGCGTTGTTGAATCGACAGGGATATAATTTCCTAACAAGGTTGCCTTTATTGCAGGTTTTATCATTTCAATTTGCTTATCGTAAAGTCGTTCAGAAAGATCAAGAAGAGTGTCATCAGGATTAATAAAAATCTTCTCTTTCAAAAGGATGTAGCCCGCATCTATGTTTTCATCTATGAGATGTGCTGTTACACCTAGAGGAATGCTTTTATAAATAGACCACAACATAGCGTCAAGTCCCCTTGCTTCTGGAATTAAACCGGGATGGAAATTAATAATACCTTTCGAAAAGCTTTCTATGACAGGAGCTTTAAGTATCCTGGCGCCTGCAATAATGCCAAGGTTTAGATTGTTATCTTTGATTTTTGTAATTACTTCAGAAGAGTTGTGAGGCGCAACGAAATACTCAATGCCTAATCTTTCCGCAATATACCTAGGGTGCAAGAGACCAATATGTCTAATTTTGGTTCGTATCGATGCAGGAGGTATATTAAGTTCCACTGGATCAGCTGCAAAAACACATACGACCTTGATCCCCTCTAAAAAGAGCCTAATGATGAAATCCTGGCTTTTTTTATGCGGGAAATTATAACAAAAAACAGCCAGCCTTAATTCGGTCAATTCTGAATTGTTATCAGCTACTTCATCATACATAATAACCCCTCGCTTCTTTCAGCTTAGTATTGTTTTCCTCTAATTTTATTATGCTTTTTTCTAACACACCAACGACTTGAACGGCGCTTTCACCGTCCGAGTAGGGCCTTTGCCTGCTTTGACAGCACTCTATGAAATGTTTGAGCTCAAGCTTCAGCGGTTCGCTGTTTCCTTTATATACGACTTGCTGGCCTTCGTCTATATTTTCCAACTTTGAGTTTATGTATTTTTTATGAAGCGTCACCGTCTGGGCAATTTCGTCGTAGACGAGCATGCCCCGTTCAAATACGGCAGTTAATCTGCGGTGCTTTTCCGGCCAAAGCCATGAGGCGTGAAGGTGTGCCGCTACTCCTTCAGAAAACGCTAGGTGAAGGTATACGTCGTCTTCAATGCCATCCTGCAAAACGGGCTGGCCCACTACTTCGATTCTATCTGGCTCCCTTCCTACGAGGTCTAAAAATACGGCCACGTCGTGCACGCCAAGGCTCCAGAGTGCGTTTTCGCCCCTTCTTGCCCGCCCCAGGTTTAATCTCTCCTGATGAAGGAAATACAACTTTCCCAAGGTATTTTTTAGTATGCAGTCTTTGATCCACCTTATGGCGGGCTGGTAAAGAAGCAGATGTCCTACCATGATTATGCGACCTGAAGTTTTGGAAAGCGTTACAAGCTCTTCTGCTTGGCCTGTGTTTAGCGTAAAGGGCTTTTCGACGAATACGTCCTTGCCCTTTGAAAGGGCTGTTTTTGTTATTTCATAGTGGGTAGGCGCTGGGGTAGCTATTGCAACCGCGGTTATGTCCATCTTCCATAGGTCGTTTAAACATGTAAGTAAATGCACGCCTTTGTAGTCTTTGCCTACTTTATTTAGGCGGCCTTCGTTTTCGTCTACGACGGCAGAAAGCACGCCGAGTTCGTAAAAGTTTTTAACTAAATTTTTGCCCCAGTTTCCTGCGCCGATTACGGCAACTTTAATCAAGTCCTGCAACTTCGGTATCTCCTTTGGCATAAAAGTTTAAAGCAGATGAAGCTTCGGACAGCTTTTAAGGTCAACGCCGGTAACTTTTGAAATTATGTTTTTGGTGTCAAGTATGAGCGGTGAAGCCTCTAACACCAAATTGTAATCCACGCCCTTGGTGTGGGCGGTAGTCACGACGACGGCGTCGGCTTTTTTAAGCAACTCTTCGTCTAAGGCGCACGACTCGTAGATTTTATCATTGCGTTTTACCGACCTGCAGTAGGGATCAAAGTAAGTGACGTCTGCTCCTTTGGCCTCGAGATGATCCCATACCTTTAGCGCGGGCGATTGGCGAATGTCGTCTATGTCGCCCTTGTAGGCGATGCCTAAAAGTATGACCTTGCTTCCCTTTAGGGGCTTTCTTTCGTCGTTAAGCAGGTCCTGCAGCCTCGCGGTCACGTATTCGGGCATGTAGTCGTTTATCTCGCCTGCCAGCTCTATGAGCCTCGTGTGATAGTCGACAGACCTTGCCTTGTAGGTCAAGAAAAAGGGATCTATGGGGATGCAGTGACCACCCACGCCCGGGCCGGGATAAAAGGGCATGAAGCCAAAGGGCTTGGTCGAAGCGGCCTCTATGACCTCCCAGATGTTTACGCCGAGCTTCCTGCATACGACGGCCATCTCGTTTGCCAGGGCGCAGTTTACGATGCGAAAGGTGTTTTCAAGTATCTTTGCCATCTCGGCTTCCTTTGGAGAAGATACGGCAAATACAGAGGCTTGTAAGACTGCCTCGTATAAGGCCTTGGCATGCCTCAGGCACTCAGGTGTGCATCCGCCCACAACCTTGGGCGTGTTTTTGGTCTTATAAAGCAAGTTGCCGGGGTCCACGCGCTCGGGCGAATAGGCAAGGTAAAAGTCGCGGCCTACCTTTAAGCCGCCTTTTGAAAGGATGGGAAGAAGCACTTCTTCCGTGGTGCCGGGATAGGTCGTAGATTCAAGGACGACGAGCATGTCTTCGTGCATGAAAGAAGCTAGAGTATCAGCCGTATTTACGACGTAGCTTAAGTCGGGCTGCTTGAACTTGTCCAGAGGTGTAGGAACGCATATCGCCACGACGTCGCATTCGCCGATGCGGGAAAAGTCGTCCGTGGCCGAAAGGTGGCCGTTTTTGGTCAAAGTCGCCAGGTCTTCGGGGACGACGTCTCCTATGTAGTTTTCGCCGCGGTTTATTTTGTCCACCTTTTCGCGCTGGATGTCAAAGCCCAGTACGCGAAAGCCCGCCTTTGCCTTTTCCACCGCCAGAGGAAGGCCCACATACCCAAGCCCGATTACGCCGACTTTCGCAGATTTCGAAGTGATCCTTTCGTACAACGTTGACATAAGTTTTGCTTCTCCTTCCAATTTAGGGTCAGATCTTTAGTTTTGAATTTCCACCCTACCCTCACTCACCCCTACCGCTGCTCCACAGCTCAATCGCCTCATCCAGTTTAAGCGTAGCTTTGAACTTTTCAAGCTCTTCTTCGCTAAGCGTCAAAAAGCGTACTTTTCGGTGAAGCATGGGCTCTACTTTGTCTATTAAATTTTGCAGGTAGGCTTTGTCCGCCTCTCCCACAAGGACGAGGTCAATTATACCCGAATCCATTCCCCTTGCGTAGTCGCCCACTACGTAGGCCGAATGTATGTCGCCAAGCTTTGACAGCACTTGGGGGATCAGCTGGTCTATGCCGGTGAATTTACGCACCATGCTGTGTATTTCGGGAAATAGGGGGTGGTTGGTGTTTGCCCGATATACTTTTGTTCTGCCTTCGTCGGCAGAACACAAAAGCCCCGCTTCAGTGAGCCTGTTCAGCTCTACCCGCACGGAGTTTGTAGATTCGCCGAATTCGTCGGCAAGTTCCCTGAGATATGACCTGCTTTCGGGATTTAAGAAAAACTTTAGTAAAAGCTTAATCCTCGTTTGGGAAGTGATTAGGGAGTCTAGCATTATTTTCAAAAAACCACCTGCTTTAAAAATTTGTTCCTGCTAAATGCCGGTCAAAGGACCGGGAAAATAAAAAACTTACCGCTAACATATGTCATTCACGAGTAAAAATACTACTCAAAAAGCGTTTCGTCAAGGTCCCATAGGTGGATTTATGCAATTTAACGAAGTTAGATTTTGGATCAGCAAACTGGTGTCCAATCTGCTATTGATCTAACGACTTGGAATACATTTTTTCGTAATACTTTGCATAATTGCCCGAAGTGACTGCTTCGATCCATTCCGAGTTGTTCAAGTACCAACGGATTGTTTCTTCGATGCCTTCCTCAAATGTATGAGCAGGGTTCCAAACCAATTCCATCTTTATCTTCCTGCTGTCTATGGCGTATCTCCTGTCATGACCGGGCCTGTCCTTAACGAATCTTATCAAGCGTTCCGATTTACCCAGGAAGTGTATTATGAACTTGACGATTTCTAAATTCGTCTTTTCGTTGTTGCCTCCGATGTTGTAAACTTCGCCGGATTTTCCATTGTGAATCACCAAATCTATGGCTGAGCAATGATCGTGTACGTACAACCAATCCCTTACGTGCATTCCGTCTCCATAAACCGGTAATTCTTTGCCCTTGAGGCAGTTGGTTATCATCAGGGGTATGAGTTTTTCCGGGTGTTGGTATGGGCCGTAGTTATTGCTGCACCTGGTGATGTTAGCAGGAAGCCCAAAGGTCTTATAATAGGCCCTGACGAGTAAATCGGCGCTTGCCTTGCTTGCCGAATAGGGGCTATTGGGTTTTAGCAGGCTTTCTTCGGTAAAAGGGGGGTCTTCCGGTTTCAGGGATCCATAGACTTCATCTGTTGAAATCTGGACGAATTTTACGCCCTTTTTGTATTCTCTGCTGTATTTGTCATCGGGGGCTATCTTCCAATGCCCTTTTGCCGCTTCGAGCAATATTTGCGTTCCGATGACATTTGTCGTCAAAAACACTTCGGGCTCTTCGATGCTTCTGTCAACATGCGATTCGGCCGCGAAGTTGACAACCACGTCTACATCGTACTTGGAAAAAATACCTTCGACTACCCTTTTGTCTCGGATATTGCCTTTGACGAATCCGTACCTTGGGTCGCCGGACACGTCCTTTAGATTTTGCAAATTGCCAGCATAGGTCAAGGCGTCCAAATTTATGATCCTGTAATCCTCGTATTTATCGAGCATATATCTTATGAAGTTGCTCCCGATGAAGCCCGCTCCTCCCGTGACTAAAATGGTTAGCACTTTTAAATCCTCCTATTGTTCGCACAACCGCTGTTCCTTGAGATACCGTTCCAGCGCATCTTCCCAATGGGGCAGCCTTTTAAAGCCCGCCTCGTCCAGTTTTTCTTTAGAAAGCCTTGAATTTAAAGGCCTTTTTGCCTTAGTCGGGTATTGATCGCTTGTAATTGGGTTTAACTTTACGTGAATGCCTTTTTTATCAAATATTGCCTTTGCAAATTCGTACCAACTGCAATAACCTTCATTTGTCCCGTGATAAATTCCAAATTTATCGGTTTGAATGATATCACATATTAAAACCGCTAAGTCCTTGGCGCATGTGGGCGATCCGATTTGATCGCTCACCACGTTTATCTCACTTTGGGTTTGTGATGTTTCCAGCATGGTCTTCACAAAGTTTTTGCCCTTTTTGCCATACAACCAAGAGGTCCTGATTATGAAATGTTTTTCCAGCATGTTTTTTACGATATCTTCGCCCAGTTTTTTCGTGTAGCCGTAGTAGTTGATGGGGTTTGTCGGATCATCTTCTTTGTGAGGCATTACGCCTTCTCCTGAAAAGACGTAGTCCGTGCTGACATAAAGCATTTTAGCATCTATTTTCTTACAGGCTTTGGCGATATTTTTTGTGCCCTCTACGTTAACGGCGTAACACTTTTCCCGTTCTTCTTCTGCCCTTTCTACAGCCGTATAGGCGGCGCAGTGGACCACCACGTCAGGCTTGTGCCTCAGTATTAACTTCATAGTTTGATCCTCGTTGCTTATGTCGAAATCTTTTCTGGTTGCGCCAATCCCTTCTATGCCCAATTGACGCAGCCTTTCTAAGACGTCGTGCCCTAACTGGCCATTTGCGCCTGTGACCAACACTTTTATGCTGAAATTTGCGTCGCTATCCTTGAGTAGCGGCGCCTTTTGGTCTTTTTCCGATAAAATCGGGTTTTTTACATTCCAGTCAATGGCAAGCTCCGGGTCATCGAATCTTATGCTGCGGTCGTGTTCCTTTGAATAGTATTCATCGACCTTGTACTGCACTTCAACGTCGTCCGTCAGGGTCAAAAAGGCGTGTCCGAAGCCCTTAGGTATAAATAACTGTTTTTTGTTTTCTGCAGACAGCTCGATGCCAAACCATTTCTTGTAAGTATCGGACCCCTTTCTCAAGTCCACGGCTACGTCTAAAATAGCGCCTCTCGTGCACCTCACGAGCTTTGCCTGCGCTTTGGGGTTGATTTGAAAATGAATTCCTCGCAAGGTATTTCTTTTGGCCGAGTAGGAGTGGTTATCCTGCAAGAAGTCGGCATCTATGCCTTGCTCGCAGAATTTATCTTTGGAGTAAGTTTCGGTAAACCAGCCCCGATTGTCTTCAAAAAGGTCAGTTTCTACGACAAGCAAGTCTTTAAAAGGCGTCTTTGAAACTTTCATGCTTCTTTAGCGCTCCCTTTAAACTTTTTCTTTTGTGAAAATTAACATCTCGCTTAATAGCGTATTTTTCCTTCAGAAACTTTCTTTAAGTGCTCTCCATAGGGGCTATTCCCGTATTTGGCGGCTGATTCAAGCAAAATTTTCTCATCGATCCATCCGTTTCTGTATGCTATCTCTTCCGGGGCGGAGATTTTTATGCCCTGCCTTTTTTCTATGGTCCTGACGAAATCTGAAGCATCAAAAAGCGCATCCGCGGTGCCTGCATCGAGCCAGGCAAAGCCCCTGCCCAGCAATTTCACGTTTAACGTCCCGTCTTTTAGGTACAGGCGATTGAGGTCGGTAATTTCAAGCTCTCCCCTTGGGGAAGGCTTGAGGGTTTTTGCGTATTGGATCACGCGGTTATCGTAAAAATATAAGCC
>MTKW01009172.1_pt1 | contig 24965 bp, 20 predicted proteins | sample 1042761 | NCBI WGS metagenome assembly MTKW01 (sample SAMN06205366, study PRJNA360243) | anaerobic digester metagenome | biome: Wastewater treatment plant; feature: Anaerobic digester sludge; material: sludge; isolation source: anaerobic digester fed with sludge from wastewater treatment plant ...
TCAGGTTCAATATAAACCGATGAATATTTCCGTATCTGCCTAATGTTGGCATTTGCATTCATATAAAATGTGCGGACTGCCACCTGAATTAAATTTTTGAATTTACCGTCCCTTTCAAGAGGATTGATATTTACGGTTACTATCTGCTCACAATCATTTTTAATGGGCTCAATGGGAATATTATCCAAAAGTCCGCCATCAACAAAATATTCCCCATCAATTTCCACAGGCGAAAAAACCACCGGAATCGAAGATGATGCCAAAACTGCTATATCCAACAGACCTTTGTTTTTATATTCAACAATCCCCTTGTTCAGATTGGAAACTGCAATAAAAAATGCAACAGGCAGGTCTTCAATGTTTTTGTAAGGAATCTCATTTTGTATTACCTCCTGCAGTCCGTTCAATTTCAGCAATCCATCCACCGGAAAATGGAGGTTGGTATATTTAAAAAACGTTCCGCTGCTGAAAATTTCCAGAATTTCTTCAGGTGATTTGTTGGCTGCAATGAAAGCACCAACAATTGCTCCGGCGCTTGTTCCGGATATCACATCGGGTCTGATCCCCTTTTCATAGAGTGCTGAAATTACGCCCAGGTGCGCAAATCCGCGTGTGCCGCCGCCACTAAGTACCAACCCTGTTTTAAATTTTTTCATTGAATTATATTAATTTTTCTCACAGGCATCATACAAAATTTGCTAAAATCAAATCCTGCAAACTTCATAAAATTTCTTAGGAAAAGGTGTTTTTACATTTATGTGCTAATATCGTTGTCAAAATTGTTAAAAGCAACAATACAAGTCAGAAAAAAAGATAATATTTGCTATTTAGAATTTGTATTCACAAAAAGTCCATTAAAATGAAATATATACATTTATCCTTAATCTTGCTTTTCATTTTTTTACTGAATGGTTGTCAATCCCAACAAAAACCTCAAGCTCCCCTTCCGGGTTTTGAAAATTACGTAAATGCCTACACGAGTGGCAAAATATCAACCGGTTCATCAATTACGGTGCACCTCCTGCAGCCCGTAAGTCAAAAAAACATTAATCTGAAAAAGCTATTCACATTTTCTCCCGATATAAAAGGTGAAGCGCTGATAACCGGTGAGCGTGTGGTGGAATTCAGACCATTTGCTCCGTTAAAACAGGGAACCACCTACTCTGCCACTTTCAGGCTGGGTGAGCTGATTGATACCGAACCGCAATTCAAAGAGATGACTTTTCAATTTTCAACCCTTGAGCAGTGGTTTTCAGTCTCTTTCGACGGATTGCAAAGCCACGAAGGGGCTTCATTATCCCAAATGCAGTTTTCGGGCTGTCTGCTCACGGCAGATGATGCCCCGCCCGCCGAAACCGAGAAAATTCTTCAAGCCGGATATGAAGGCAAAAGCGTTCCCATACGGTGGAATCACGAACTTGCCGGCAGAAAACATTTTTTCACTATTGACAGTTTGCAGCGGTATCCCGGGAAAAAAGGGAAACTTCAGCTGCAATGGAACGGCAACCCGATTTCTGTACAGAAAAAAGGTGAAGAGACAATTTCCATTCCCGATCTGAATGTTTTTGAAATATTGGATGCAAAAGTAAATAACGAGCCTGAGCAGCACATTGAAATACGCTTTTCTGACCCCATACTGAAATCTCAGGATCTGACAGGCTTCGTGGTTTTAAACGAAGATGCGAACCTCCGGCTGACAAGTGAAGGAAACATCATAAAAGCGTGGCCGGAAAAGCGTCTGTCAGCCGAACACGATTTGACGGTTTTCAATGGAATTGAAAACATTAATTATGCAAAGCTGCCTGCTTCCGAAACTTTCCGGCTGCATTTCAGTGAAATGAACCCCGAAGTCAGGTTTATCGGGAAAGGGGTGATAGTTCCGCAAAGCGAAACCCTGGAAATTCCCTTTGAAGCCATAGCCCTGAGCTCTGTTGAAGTGCGTGTGGTACAGATTTTCAAAGAGAATATCCTCACTTTTTTCCAAGCCAACAATTACGACGGAAGCGCTGAACTGATTAAAGCAGGCAGGCTGGTTCATTCCGGCAACGTTGACCTGACTCCCAAGGAACCCGATGGATTAGAGAAATGGAACACCTATAAAATCAATCTGGCAGAACTGTTTCCCATTGAACAAGGGGCAATTTACAATGTGCAGTTGCGCTTTTTTAAAGAAAATTCCGTTCTTTCCTGTGGTGAAAATGATAAAGCAAGCCCAGCGAAAAAAATCAGATCAGAAAAAAAAGAACCCTATCAAACAGAATGGGACTATCCCGGCTGGTATTTCAACTACTATTACCCGCCAAACTACAACTGGCAAGAGCGTGACAATCCCTGCCACGACTCCTATTACAACTCCGACCGGTTTGTTTCCAGAAATATTTTTGCCTCCCAGCTGGGCATTATCGCCAAAGAGGGACAGGATCACAAAATCACATTTGCCGTAACCAACCTGCTCACCACTGTTCCGGAGCAAAATACCGAGCTTCGCCTGTTTAACTACCAGAACCGGCACATGCAGACCTTAACCACCGATAATCAGGGTTTTGCATCTGCAACATTTGAAAAGAAACCGTTTTTTCTGATTGCTCAAAAAGGGAATCAGTTTGGATACCTCCGTCTGGACGACGGCAGTTCACTTTCCACCAGCAATTTCAATGTCGGCGGACAGGTTGTTACCGACGGACTGAAAGGATTTATTTATGGCGAACGTGGTGTCTGGCGTCCGGGCGACACGATTTACCTGAATACAATTATTGAAAAGGAGAATGCCGGGCTCCCTGAAAATTATCCCGTGCTTTTTGAACTGATAAATCCTTTGGGGCAAGTTGTTGATAAAAGGGTGCTCACAGAAAACATAAACGGCTTTTATCCGGTTCAGGTGAAAACCGCCGCCGATGCACCCACCGGCAACTGGCAGGCGCAGGTTACCGTTGGCAATGCAGTTTTCTCAAAAAGAGTAAAGATTGAAACCATAAAACCCAACCGGTTAAAAATAAAACTGGATTTGCCCAAAACCGCACTGACTCAAAAAACCGAAAGTATTCCACTGGAAGCTGCATGGCTTCACGGTTCGCCGGCGCGTTCACTGAAAGCCAAAGTGGATGTGCTTTTTGTAGAAAACAAAGCTTCATTCACGGGATTTGAACAATACACATTCACCGACCCTGCTTCATCCTTTTCACCAACCGAACAGGCTATTTTTGAAGGAAACCTTGGTGCAGACGGCAAAACATCGGTTCCGGTCGATTTTCAATCTGTGGAAGATGCACCGGGAATGTTAAAAGCATGGTTTACCACCCGCGTTTTTGAGCAGGGAGGCGACTTCAGCATAAATGTTGAGCAAGCCGCATTTGCTCCCTATTCCACTTTTGTCGGAGTAAAAATGCCGGTTTCCGAAGATAACTGGTACAAAACCGACACAGACTATCTTCCTGAGATAGTGCTGGTTGATGCTAACGGAAAAGCAGTTTCAGGCGATGACATCGAGGCAAGACTCTATAAAATTGACTGGCGCTGGTGGTGGGAATCCGGCGAAGAGTATCTGGCACATTACGTTTCGGGAAACTACTATCGCCCCGTGATTTCGTGGGATGTTAACAACGCATCGCACAAAACACAACTACAGCTGAATGTGAAATACAACAACTGGCAGGACAATGGCAGGTATCTGTTATGGGTGAAAAACCTCACCAGCGGTCACGCTTCCGGCGTCACCTTTTACATGTCGCAATGGGGTGCATGGAGAACAGAAGGGATGGCAGAAGGCGCCGCGCTGCTGTCTTTGCGCACCGACAAGGAAAAATACAATGCAGGTGAAAAAATTGAAGTAACCATCCCCTCTTCCAAAAGTGGAAAAGCACTGGTGAGCATTGAAACCGGAACCGGAATATCCGATATTTTCTGGGTCAACACCAAAGAGAAACAGACAAGCTTCACCATTGACGCCAAACCCGAAATGGCTCCCAACTTTTATGTTCATGTAAGCCTAATCCAGCCCTACGGGCAAACCGAAAACGATGCACCGCTGCGGATGTATGGGGTAATTCCGGTGTTGGTAGAAAACCCTGAAACCATTCTGAAACCGGCTCTTCAGGTTCCTGATGAAATTGAACCTGAGAAAGAATATACCATCAGGGTTTCCGAAACCAACCGAAAGGAGATGACCTACACGCTTGCAGTGGTTGACGAAGGACTTCTGGCTTTGACAAATTATAAAACACCCAATCCTCACTCCGAATTTTATGCACGCGAAGCGTTGGGGGTGAAAACCTGGGACTTGTATGACGAAGTTGCCGGTGCATACGGTATTCGGCTCGAAAAAGCTTTTGCCGTCGGTGGCGACGCTGACCTTGCTGTTTCCGGCGAAAAGGATGTGAGCCGGTTTAAACCTGTTGTTCAGTATGCCGGCCCCTTTACCCTGAAAAAGGGAAAAACAGCAACTCACAAGTTTAAAATGCCAAACTATGTGGGTGAAGTTAGAGTGATGGTGGTTGCTGGAAACAACGGTGCATTTGGCAATTCTGAGGCATCAGTTCCAGTGCGAAGCGGATTGATGATGCTTGCCACAGCACCGCGGGTGCTGGCTCCTGGTGAAGAGATACTGCTTCCCATACAGGTTTTTGCAATGAAGGAAAATGTAAAAAACGTCAAAGTCAAAGTGAAGACCAACCCGCTATTGTCGGTTGCAGAAGAAGATGAAAAGGAGATACGCTTTGAGAGAACCGGAGACCAGATGGCTTTTTTTAAACTTAAAGTAAACTCCGCAACAGGCGCCGGGAAAATTACCGCAGAAGCATTTAGCGGCAGCGAAAAAGCCAGCTATGAAATTAATATTGAAATTCGTAACCCCAATGCGCCTGTTACGGTGGAATCTTCTCAGATTGTTGAAGGAAATCAAAGCTGGGAAACACAATTACAGGTTCCGGGGAGAGCGGCTGATGCCAAAGCATGGATAGAAATCTCAGGTTTCCCTTCGATTAACCTGACAAAACATATCAACTACCTGATTAATTATCCGCACGGTTGTGCCGAGCAAATCGTTTCCACGGCACTGCCACAGCTTTTTCTGGAAGGACTAACCGAACTTTCTGACGAAAGAAAGCAGGAAATTGAGAAATATGTTCGGGCAACACTGCAAAAACTGCCAGCTTATCAGCTTCCTGCCGGTGGCTTTGCCTACTGGCCCGGTAGTGCCATCGCCGATGAGTGGGCAACCAGTTATGCCGGACATTTTATGCTAATCGCTGAAAAATCGGGTTATACGCTCCCGGTTGGACTGAAAAGCAAGTGGTTATCCTTTCAGCAGACTGCTGCCAGGAACTACACCCCGTCAGAAAGCCTGATAGATGGATTCCCGGTGCAGAATTTTGATTTTATTCAGTCATACCGGCTCTACACACTTGCCCTTGCAGGGTCGCCCGATATGGGAGCAATGAACAGACTGCGCGAAAAAAGAGGCAAACCTGCCATCACATCGTGGCAACTGGCAGCTGCATATATTCTTGCAGGGCAACCTGATGCGGGAAAAAAACTGATTGCAGATTTAACCACATCCATCGAAGAGTACCGCGAACAAAGCGGAACTTTTGGCTCTGCACTGCGCGATAAAGCAATCATTCTTGAAACATTGGTCTTATCCGGAGAAAAAGAAAAAGCTTTTCGCTTGCTGCAAACCATTGCAAACGAAATGAACCGAAGCGGTTGGCTGAATACTCAGGAAACCGCATGGTGTCTGATGTCGGCTTCTTCATTTGCCCGTAAATTTGCGTCAGGTAGTGAAGAGACACGATTTTCATTAACAGTAAACGGAGAGACCACAAAACTCCGTTCAAAAATTCCGGTGATAAATATTCCGGTGGATTTGAAAGAGAAGAAAGATATTCAGGTGAATTATACCAACAACGGCAGCTCACCAAATTACGTGAAAGTGCTGGCACGCGGTGTACCTGCCGGTATCGACACTTCTTTCTTCTCAAATAATTTAGTGATGCAGGTGAAATATTACAATTCTGCAGGTGATGAAATTAATCCGCAAACATTGAGGCAGGGAGAAGATTTCAAGCTGGAAGTGACCCTGAAAAATCCCGGGATTTACCGGCATTATGAAAATCTGATACTGAATACGATTTTCCCTTCCGGATGGGAAATAATGAACCGGCGGATTGGAGATATTCCTCAGGAGGAATATCAAGATTTTGATTATCAGGATATTCGGGATGACCGGGTTTACACCTACTTCAACTTAGAGATGAATAGACAAAAAACTTTTGTCTTTTATTTAAACGCTGCGTATGCCGGACGGTTTTATCAGCCTCCGGTGAACTGCGAAGCCATGTATGACCAAAGTGTAAGCGCTCAGCAACCCGGAAGATTCATTGAAATAAACCAGAACCAATAACGACAGAGGATTCGCATCAGACCGGTTTTTTTGGGTCTGTACGACTGCTACCCCGGCATTGTGCCACAAGTGGCAGAACTATTTCATAAAAAATTTGGCGTAACAAAAAAGTGCGTTTAATATGTAATACAATCACATTTACAGCGGGCAAAAGAAACCTCATCATTGCAGCTACTATTTTGATTTTGCTCTTTTTGGGATTTTGGTTCGCCGTTCCCCGTCCGCTGTTCAGCGTGCCGTTCTCGACAGTGGTTGAGAGCAGCGACGGGAAACTGCTGGGTGCGCGCATTGCTGTGGACCAGCAGTGGCGTTTCCCGGCTCCCGACTCCGTTCCCGTCAAATATGAGAAGTGCCTTCTGATCTATGAAGACCGCTATTTTCATGTTCATCCGGGTGTTAATCCGGTGGCGCTGGCAAGAGCGCTTGTTCAAAATTTAAAGGCACGGAAAACCATCAGCGGCGGCAGTACGATTACCATGCAGATTTGCCGGATGGCAAGAGGCAACAAACCGCGTACCTTAACAAACAAAGTCATAGAGATGATTTGGGCACTCAATCTTGAACTCCGGTACTCCAAAAATGAGATTCTCAATCTATACGCTTCCCATGCACCTTTTGGCGGAAATGTAGTGGGCATTGAGGCGGCTTCCTGGAGGTGGTATGCCAGACAGCCATCACAGCTTTCATGGGCGGAATCGGCAACGCTTGCGGTACTCCCCAATGCGCCGTCGCTCATCTATCCGGGGCGACTTGACCAGCGACTGAAACAAAAACGCGATTTTGTGCTGAAAAAATTGCTGCAAATCGGCACTATCGACTCCTTAACCTTCAGACTTTCAGTAGCCGAGCCGCTTCCTGAAAAAGTGAATCCTCTGCCGGCAAACGCCTATCACCTTACGGAAAGAGCCGCAAAAGAAAAGAGCGGACAACGTATTCGCTCAACCATTAACCACAGCCTGCAAAATGCAGTTACCGAACGCATGAACAGGCACAGAAAGGAGCTGGAAGCCAATCACATCTACAATATGGCTGTAGTAGTATCAGAAGTATCCACGGGAGAGGTGAAAGCCTACATTGGAAATGTTTTTGACGGCGATAACTCCAAACACGGAAACAGCGTAAACATCATCCATGCTCCGCGGAGTACAGGAAGCATTCTGAAACCACTCCTATATTGCAAAATGCTTGACGACGGAATGATAACGCCGCAAATGCTGGTTCCTGATATTCCTATGCGATTTGGCGGATTCACACCCGTCAATTTTGACAGGGCATATAACGGCGCTGTTCCGGCTGCCGAGGCACTGGCGCGCTCACTAAATATTCCGGCAGTTCAAATGCTGAAGGATTACGGCATACCACCCTTCTATGAGTTTTTGAAAAAAACGGGAATGACTACTTTGAAGAAGCCCCCCGGACATTACGGGCTTTCCCTGATCTTAGGCGGTTCAGAGGTTACTCTGTGGGATTTGACCGGAATGTACACCTCTCTGGTAAATATTTTACGCAAATATGATGAACAGGATGGTTTATACGCAGCACAACCATTCAGACCGCTTGAGTGGGTCAAGAAAAATGAAGAACTGAAACCGGAAATATTAAAATCTGCTCAGCCGGTAATCCGTGCTTCAGCAATCTATGAAACGTTGCAGGCACTTCTTGAAGTAAAACGCCCCGACTCGGAAGCGGGCTGGCAAGCCTTTGCATCTTCGCGGAATATTGCATGGAAAACCGGCACCAGTTTTGGCTTCAGAGATGCATGGGCGGTGGGAATGACGCGCGATTATGTGGTTTCGGTTTGGGTTGGAAATGCCAACGGCGAAGGACGTCCGGGGCTCACCGGAATCAATGCGGCAGCGCCGCTTCTTTTCGATATTTTTGAATTACTACCCGCTTCCCGCTGGTTCAGAATGCCGGTTGATGAGATGGTTGAGCTTGACTTGTGTGTAAAAAGCGGCTATCGCGCCGGTGCAAACTGCGATTCTGTAAAAAAAGTGTGGCTCCCTTCCGGAAGCGTTGCCGGACTTTGTCCGTTTCATCAGAAAATTCATCTGGACGAACAGGGAGTACACCGCGTTAATGCGGACTGTTATCCGGTTGCCAAAATGACGCATAAAAACTGGTTCATTCTTCCCCCCGCCATGGAATACTATTATAAGCCACGAAATCCGTTCTATTCTGTCCTGCCGAAACTGCTGCCCGGTTGTGTGGAAGAGATCGGGACTATGGAGTTTGTTTATCCCCGCGAATGGAACAACCTGTTTGTACCCACCGACCTAGACGGCACGCCCGGACATCTCATTTTTGAACTGGTGCACAGACAAAAAGGGTCATCTGTTTTCTGGCAAATGGATAATCAATACCTGGGAGAAACCAGAGGAATGCACCAAATGGCAGTTCACCCTGCCCCGGGCTGGCATATTCTGAATGTCACCGATCAGTCGGGGAACAGGCTCACACGGCGTTTCTACTGTCTTTCTGAGAGTTTGCAATAAATATTTATGGGGATATTTTTGATTAATTCAACTATTTATGCAAAATTTGCTCTTATTAAATAAAAAAATGAAATCCATGAAAAAATTAATCGTTCTTGTTTTAGTTACACTGTTTGCTTCAGCAATTTTTCAGACAACAGCCGCTCCGGTGAAAAAGGATATAACCGGCGAGTGGGTTTTTAAAAGTACCCATGCACCCTATGGTTACGACAAAGGAACCATTATCATCAACAGCAAAGAGGGAGAAATGTCCGGCGAAATCAAATTTTCGGAAGGAACAAAAGTGCCTATGAAAGATGTGAAAATAACAGAAGGCGTACTGACATTCACCATCAATGTGGAACACTACAACATACCTATTAAAGCCACCATTGAGGAAGGCAAACTGAAAGGTGTTGCAGAAACGCCCGATGGAAAAATCCCTTTTGAGGCAGCAAGGGCTGAGAAAAAGAAAAAAGAGTAACCGCAATTTTTTCTTAACAATTGGTTTAGTTNNTTTAGACATCACGGCCATCATTTCGGAACCTAATTTCTGGCAGGTCGGGATTGTTTATTGTAATTCTGAAAATATGAATAAGGCTTGCCATTAGGCAGGCTTTTTTTGTGAAATGGTTTTTAATAATTGATTACAGAAAAACAGAACTGATGGAAAAACTAAAAATTGCCATTCAAGCTCGCGGAAGGTTAAACGAAGAATCCATGAAACTGATTAAAGATTCAGGAATATCGCTGACCATCGGCAGAAGAAAACTGGTTTCCGAAGCGGTGAATTTTCCGCTTGAAGTGTTATTTCTGCGCGATGATGATATTCCGCAAACCGTTGCCGACGGAGTGGCAGATGTGGGCATTGTGGGTGAAAATGAGATGCTGGAAAAAGCCAAAAATGTAATGGTTGCCAAGCGGCTGGGATTCAGCAAATGCCGTCTTTCACTTGCGATTCCCAAATCGACAGATTACCCGGGTCCGCAGTTTTTCAGCGGAAAAAAAATTGCAACCTCCTACCCCAACATCCTCAATAAGTTTCTCAGGGAGCACAACATTCAGGCTGATATTCATCTGATTAGCGGCTCGGTGGAAATTGCCCCCGGAATTGGCCTTGCCGATGCCATTTTCGATATTGTCAGCTCAGGCTCAACACTGGTGAGCAACCGGCTGAAGGAGGTGGAAATTGTTCTGAAATCTGAAGCGATACTCATTGCCAGACCCGCCCTTTCAGAAGAGAAGCAGGAGATTCTGGAGGAGCTGATTTTCAGATTGGAATCGGTGCAACGGGCTGAAGGGAAAAAATATATCCTGCTGAATATTCCAAATGAAAAGATTAATACTGTTGCCGGACTGCTTCCCGGAATAAAGAGTCCGACCGTTGTGCCCCTTGCACAGGAAGGGTGGAGTTCCATGCATTCGGTGATTTCTGAAAAGGATTTTTGGGATATCATCGGAAAACTGAAAAAAGCAGGAGCTGAAGGAATATTGGTGGTTCCCATTGAAAAGATGATTTTTTAAACACNNGTAATGGATGTTTCGGCGCTTTTTGTTCCGGTACAGAGTATTTTGGACGAAATCCGGCAAAACGGAGACCGTGCCTTGCGAAAATATACTCTGAAATTTGACGGCACAGAGCTGTCGGATTTCAGCGTAACTGACGCTGAGCTTTTGGAAGCGGTAAATGAAGTACCGGAAGCCTTGAAAAATGCCATCAAAATTGCTGCCTCCAATATCGAAAAGTTTCATGCTTCCCAAAAAACGGAAATTCAGAAAGTTGAAACGATGCCCGGAGTAACATGCTGGCAAAAGGTGGTGCCCATTGAAAAGGTTGGTATCTATATTCCCGGCGGCACTGCTCCGCTGTTTTCAACGGTGCTGATGCTTGCCATTCCTGCCCGGATTGCCGGCTGCAGCGAAGTTGCAATGTGCACCCCGCCTGATAAAAACGGAAAAATTCATCCTGCAATTCTTTTTGCCGCAAAACACTCCGGAGTAAAAAAAATATTCAAATTGGGTGGCGCTCAGGCTATTGGCGCCATGGCTTTCGGAACGGAGTCTGTTCCGAAAGTGTATAAAATTTTCGGCCCGGGAAATCAATTTGTCACTGCTGCAAAACAACTGATTTCCATAAACGACGCAGCTATTGACATGCCCGCCGGTCCGTCTGAGGTGATGGTGGTGGCAGATGATTCGGCAAATCCGTCATTCGTGGCAGCCGACCTTTTGTCGCAGGCTGAACACGGAGCCGACAGTCAGGTTGTACTTGTAACAAACAGCAGAGCGTTGTTGAAAGATGTCCGGAAGGAGATTGAACTTCAACTGAAGAGCCTCCCTCGCATGGAGTTTGCAAGAAAATCACTGAACAACAGTGTTTTCATTGTTTTGGAAGATGAAGAAAGACATGTTGAAATAATAAATGAATACGCACCCGAACATCTGATTCTTTCTGTAAAAAACCATGCAGAACTTGCAGAAAAAGTAAAAAACGCAGGTTCGGTTTTTCTTGGAAACCACACACCGGAGAGCGCCGGCGACTACGCCTCGGGGACCAATCACACCCTCCCCACCAACGGATGGGCACGCGCATTTAGCGGAGTGAACTTAGACAGCTTTATCCGGAAAATCACTTTTCAGGAAATAACAGCGGAAGGATTAAAAATTATCGGTCCGACAATTGAAACTTTAGCTGCAGCAGAACTATTGGATGCACATAAAAATGCGGTAACAATCCGTTTAAAAAATTTAAAATGAATATTGACAAACTACTTCGGAGTAATATAAAATCCCTAAAGCCATACTCTTCTGCGAGAATCGAATTTTCAGGCGCTGCTGCGGTTTTTTTAGATGCCAACGAAAATCCGTTCAATGAGCCCTATAACCGGTATCCCGATCCGCTACAAATCAAATTAAAGGAAAAAATCAGCCTCCTGAAAAATGTTCCGTCAAACCGGATTTTTCTTGGCAACGGGAGTGATGAGCCCATTGATCTGCTTTTTCGTGCATTTTGCGAACCCGGAACGGACAACGTCATTTCCATTGACCCGACTTATGGCATGTATCAGGTTGCAGCCGATATTAATCACGTGGAAGTGAAAAAAGTTTCACTTTCAGAGGATTATCAACTGGATGCACAAAAGCTGCTCAGTTATGTTGATGAAAACACAAAACTGATTTTTCTCTGTTCGCCCAATAATCCCACAGGAAACAGCTTTGAGCAGGAAGATATGCTGGAAATTTTTCAAAATTTCAAAGGCATTGTAGTGCTTGATGAAGCCTATATTGATTTTGCACCCGGAAAATCGTTGCTTCCGCGAATTAACGAATTCCCAAATCTGATCATTCTGCAAACCTTTTCCAAAGCGTGGGGAATGGCCGGAATTCGTTTGGGGATGGCATTTGCTGCACCGGAAATTGTTGCAGTATTGAACAAAATTAAATATCCATACAATTTAAACATCCTCACCCAGCAAAAAGCTATTGAGCTCATGGAAAACCATAATCGGGTTGAAGAGTGGGTGAAACTGCTCTGCGACGAACGGGAAAAAATGATTGAAAAACTTTCCNNATTAAAACAGATGCGTTAATGAGACAAATACATTTTAAAAACCAATAATTTTAATGAGATGAAAAAAGCACTATTTATTGACCGGGACGGAACATTGATTGAAGAGCCGGCAGACGAGCAGATAGATTCCCTTGAAAAGCTGGAATATATTCCGGGAGTTTTCAGAAATCTGTACAATATCCGGAAAAATCTCAGCTATGAGCTGGTGATAGTATCCAATCAGGATGGATTGGGTACAGATTCTTACCCGGAAGATACTTTCTGGCCGGTGCAAAATAAGATGGTGCGGGCATTTGAAAATGAAGGCATAACTTTCGACGAAATACTTTTTGACAGAAGTTTCCCTTCTGACAATGCACCTACGCGCAAACCGCGCACCGGACTTTTAGCAAAGTATCTTGACGGTGATTATGACCTTGCCGGCAGTTTTGTCATTGGCGACCGGCTAACCGATATTGAATTGGCAAAAAATATCGGTGCCAAAGGAATTCTGATCAACGATGGAAGCTTGCAGCAGGAACTGGAGAAAAGCGGACTGGTTGCACATTGCACACTGATAACAAAAAGCTGGGACGATATTTACGCTTGTGTGGCAGCGCCCAAACGGATTGCGGAGGTTAAGCGCACTACCAACGAAACCGATATCTATGTCAGGCTCAACCTTGACGGAACCGGTACCTGCAACATCTCAACCGGATTGCATTTCTTTGACCATATGCTGAACCAGATTGGGCGCCATGCCGGTGTGGATTTAGATATAATCGTAAAAGGCGATTTATACGTTGATGAACACCACACCATTGAAGATACAGGACTGGCATTGGGTGAGGCATTTCTGAGAACAGTCGGCAATAAAATAGGGATGCAGCGATACGGCTTTTGCCTTCCGATGGATGATTGTCTGGCGCAGGTTGCCATTGACTTTGGCGGTCGTCCATGGCTTGTTTGGGATGCGGAATTTAAACGTGAAAAAGTTGGCGATATGCCCACCGAAATGTTTATGCACTTTTTCAAATCATTTTCCGACAGCTCACGTTCCAACATAAACATCAAAGCTGAAGGTGAAAATGAGCACCATAAAATTGAGGCAATTTTTAAGGCGCTTGCCAAAGCTTTGAAAATGGCAGTAAAAAGAGATATTTTTAATTTTGAACTCCCCTCCACCAAAGGAAAACTTTAAAATGAATTCGATAAGACCACTGCGCGAAAAAAGAAACACAGCCATTTTGCTGATCCACTGCCCCGACCAGCAGGGAATTCTGGCAACAGTTACTGAATTTTTAAATAAAAACCGCGGCAACATACTCTATCTCGACCAGCATGTTGATCGTCAGGAAAAAATATTTTTCATGCGTGTTGAATGGGATCTGGAAGATTTTACTATTCCTTCGGATAAAATCGGCGAATATTTCAACACACTCATCGCCACGCCAATGAATATGAATTGGAGTCTTCATTTTTCAGGAGATATTTCCCGAATGGCGCTGTTCGTTTCCAAGATGCCCCATTGCCTGTTCGATATTCTTGCCCGCTATACAGCAGGAGAATGGGATGTGAACATACCGTTAATCATCAGTAATCATGAACTTCTTGAGCCTGTGGCTGAACGGTTTGGCATTGAATTCTACCATTTTCCTATTGATAGTGAAAACAAAAAAGAACAGGAAGAACGTGAAATTGAACTTCTGAAAGCACACAACATCGATTTTATCGTGCTTGCTCGCTATATGCAGATTCTTTCGGAAAATTTTGTCGAACAGTTTCCCGACAGAATCATCAATATTCATCACTCGTTTCTACCAGCTTTTTCCGGTGCAAAACCCTATCATGCAGCGCACGACCGGGGAGTGAAAATTATCGGCGCCACCAGCCACTATGTCACTTCAGAGCTGGATGCCGGGCCTATTATTGAGCAGGACGTTACCCGGTGCAGCCATGTGGATAGCATCAATAACCTCATCCGGAAAGGTCGCGATCTGGAAAAAATTGTTCTTTCCCAGGCAGTTTACAAGCACCTTCAGCGCAAAATTCTCGTATATAAAAACAGAACCGTAGTATTTAATTAATTATGGACAGATTAACAATTATAAAAGTTGGCGGAAAGGTTGTCGAAGATGCTGCAACTTTAAATGACCTTCTGGATCATTTTGTCCGGATTACCGGAAATAAAATGCTGATTCACGGCGGCGGCAGCATTGCCACTGAAATTGCCGCCAGGTTAGGAATTGAAACCGAAATGGTGAACGGGCGCCGCATCACCGGGAGCGCAATGCTTGATGTGGCAGTAATGGTTTATGGCGGTTTAATCAACAAGAGAATTGTGGCAGCATTGCAGGCAAGAGCCTGCAATGCCATCGGACTGACCGGAGCCGACCTCAATCTTATTGAAGCGCGTAAACGCCCAGTTCAGGAAATCGACTACGGTTTTGTGGGCGATGTGATTGATGTGAACAGCAGCGAATTGCGCCTGCTCATCGCAGAGAATGTGGTTCCTGTGGTTGCTCCGCTCACACATGACGGAAACGGACAGCTTCTTAACACAAATGCCGATACCATTGCGGCAGAATTAGCGTCAAAACTTGCCGGTTACTTCAATGTTTATCTTTTCTACTGCTTTGAGAAAAAGGGAGTTCTTAAAAATTCAGATGATGATAACAGCGTCATTCTCGAATTGGACAAAGAACATTTTCTGGATTACTCCAAAAAAGGAATCATCAATACGGGAATGATTCCAAAGCTTGAAAACGGCTTCCGGGCAAAGCGCAGCGGGGTTAAGGAAGTGCTGATAACCAATCCGGAAAACATGATAAACGGAAGGGGAACCCGGTTGATTTAGTAAAATGCTAATTTTAAATAGATAACCGATTCAATATCTTTCAAAAAAAAATGCTATTTTTGCAGTTAAGGCACTGTTTGCCGGATAATTAATTATTTAACACGTAAATCTGCACATGGCAAGATCCCAGGAATCGTACAACAAAAAAGAAGTTCGCAACAAAAAGGAGAAAAAACGGAAAGAAAAAGAGAAAAAACGGCTCGCCCGCAAAGAAAACAAAAGTACCCTCGATGACATGATTGCATATGTTGATGCACATGGAAACATTACCGACACCCCACCCGACCCGAATCAGATAGAAGAGATCAACCCTGAAGACATTCAGGTGAGCGTTCCGCGCGGTCCGCTTGAAGAAATTGACCCCGTTCGCACGGGAACGGTCGCTTTCTTTAACACTTCCAAGGGGTTTGGTTTTATCACCGACCAGGAAACACGCGAAAGTATTTTTGTGCATGTGAACAACCTGCGTGAAGAGATTCACGAAGGAAACCTGGTGCGTTTTGAAATTGAAAAAGGGCCCAGAGGCCCCGTTGCAATCAATGTTGAAATTGTCAGATAGATAACATCAAATTTATTGGTTTCGCAATTTCGGCAATGATGCCGGCCATTTCTAATTGGCATTGCGGATCAGGCTCATTATCGTATGATAAAACCTGCGCCCTTCTTCTTCAATATCTAACTGATAATTAGATAGCTTCCACTTCATCACCAACACGCGGATGGTGCCAATAAAAAGAAGCGATATGTTTTTGGAATCTACCTCAGCAGTCAGCTCTTTTTGTGCTTGCCCTTGCTCAATCACCTGCTGAATATAGAGTTGTATGGTATTAACTACGTTATAAATGAAAACGCGCAGCGAGTCGCTGCCAAAAATAAATTCTTCGGCAAACAGGAGCGATTCGTGTGCCGGGTTCTCTTTAAAATCGCGCAGGACAAACTCCATAATGTTTTTCAGTTTCGAGGATGCAGTGTCATCTTGAGTGATGATTTCTCCCACATGCTGGGTCATTGTAAGAAAAATATTGTTCAAAATACTGCGAATAATTTCATCTTTTGAGGAAAAATGACGATAGATAGCCCCGTCGGTAACTGAAATACGCCGGGCAATATTACTGATAGTAAGCGCCTTCATTCCTTCCTTGCCTGCAATATCCATTGCGGCCTGCATAATCTCTTTTTGACGTTTGTTAAACATGAGTTGTATGTAAATTAATTCTTACAAAATTATTCTACTTTTTGTATTGTAAGAATTTATGAGCCTAAAATAATGATAAACATTACTAAAATCATATATATCGATGCCATCTTAAAAAGGTGAAAATTTATTTGGGAGCCGGGCTTGTACATGCCCACTGCCGCAACCACAATAAATACCAATGCGATAAAAAAGAGCATAGTCAAAAACCCCCATGAGAGCCCCAGCAGCGTTGCCCCCAGCGCGAAAGCCAGCGTTGAGGCAATAGAAGAAGCTGCCACGATCACCCGGGTGTTTTGAAATCCATACTTCTCGGCAAACGTGGGCACACCAGCCTTACTGTAATCTTCAAAATAGCGGATATTAAAGGTCATGATGTGGGTGGGAATCCACAACAGGATAGCCAGCGCAAGCAAAAGACCGATGATATCTATTGAACCTGTTCCCAGCACCCGCCCGGCTAAGATAGGCATGCCACCTGATATGCCTCCCCACACGATGGACCATGCCGTTTTTCGCTTGAGCCAGATGGTGTAGATAACAAAATCGATGAAAAAGCCGGCAAAAACAACCAGTCCATATATAAAAGAGAGGTAAAAAGAGAGTGCCAGTCCGGGCATTAATAGAAAGAGCCCTAAAATGACCGACTCTCTTACGCTTACCTCTCCCAAAGGCAATGGCCGTTTTTGGGTGCGCCGCATCCGGGCATCAATATCCCTGTCCCAAACCATATTGAAAACCGTAGTCCCGCTAATGGTTAAAAACAGGCTAACAATGAGCAGCAGAAACAACTGCCAACTCATAAAGGGGCATTTGGAGCTTATAAACCCGGTGATTCCCGTGAAGAGCAGCAATATGGTCTGGAAACTTTTAATGAGTCTCCAGTAAACTTTAATTTTTGAAAAAATTGCCTGTAACATGACGCCTGATATTTGCAGGTAAATGCCAATAACCAATTAATAGTCTGTCGCATCGCGCACGCACCTGAACCCCACGTTAAAACTGCAGTATTCAGGATGCGATGAATTTCGTGCCCAGGTAGTTACAAAGTGGGCATAGTTGGAAAAACTGCCGCCCCGCATAAACTTGTAATGCACGCGCGGGTAATCATCTGCCACCCATTGCCACACATTTCCGGCCATATCGTAAATACCATAAGGGCTGCTGTTGTCGCGGGTTTGCAACTCATTATATTTTTTGCCATTGTAAAGTCCCACCGGTGTAGTACGCACCACCTCCGTCCCCAGCACTGGTTTTAGCGATTTTGTGCTATGGGTGTAGTTCACTGTCTTATCATCAATTTCATCACCCCAGGGATAAGCCCTTTGGTCGGTTCCGCGGGCTGCCTTGGTCCATTCGGCTTCGGTGGGCAGACGATAGCCATAAAATTTGGCATACCACCAGGCACCAAACCATGAAACCATTACCACCGGGTGGTTTTCAAATCCTTTATCTATGGTGAATTCATTGTTGTGATAACTAATGTGGTTGCCGGGAACATTCAGCGGCATACAAAGGTACATACCCGCAGTTATCTCCTCTTCGTGTCTGAAACCGTGAAACGGCTCGCCCGGGAAGAACCCATAAACACTGTCTGCTTTGATCTCTAATTTCCCTTCGGCTATAGCTTCTTTCAGAAATTTAACATATTGGCGATTGCTTACATGTGTAACCATCATTTCATAATCGTAATTAATAACAGAGTCCTTGTTGTGCAGCCCCATGTAGAATTTTCCGGCAGGCACCAAAGCCCATTCATCAGCATCGGCGCCGGTATCAATTGGTGTGGTTTCACGGTTGATAACCGGTGTTGTGTTGCAGGCAATGATCGACCCTACCAGTAGCGATATAATCAAAATGTATTTTTTCATTTCTCACCTCCTTTCGGGGAATATTCCTTATTTGAAAAAGCGGGGATGTATCCGGTGGTTTTGTTCACGTCCAATTCCTGATTAATCGTCTCTTTTCGCCACACGCCATTGTCTTTAAATAAATCGAAAAGGCGCCACAACAGCAACATAAACATAAGCACCAACACAACACCCAAACCTATTTCATTCAGTATCATGGTAGTACTCACCAGTTGTTGCTGTGCGGTTTCCACCACCATCAGCCGTTTCATCGAAAAGACGGTCATAGAGGCAAACGCCAAATCAGAGCCGATAATAAGCACCCAGCCAAACCATTTTCTGGTCTTGCCTTTTAATCCCGCTATGTCGGCATAATACATGATTATAATAGTGGCGATAATGGCAGATAGAATATGCCAGTGCCCGGTTAGAGTGATGCGCTCTTCGCGAAAGGGCCAAACGCGGAAAATATCGTCCAGCTTAACGGCCATGAATATACCTACCCCGCTCACGGTAAAGTTCATAAATACCATTTGCCACAAAGGGCCAAATTTCAGGGGGTCGTGCAGTAAGGCAGCAATTCGTTTAAAGAACCCTGCCTTTTTCAGGTTCTGTTCTTTCAGCCGGTCGTTTATCAATTTTTTCCAGCCAAAAATAACGAGGAACAAAGCTGCCATCATAACAAACACGGAGCCCACATACACAAAGGTGTGGGCTGATTGTGTCCAAACCACCGATAAAGAGCCGGCACTAAGGATAACACTGCCGGGAATCATCAGCCACATAGCCAACTTATGATAGATGCCTTTAAAGTCGAACCATCTTCCAATAATCAGGGTAATGGCTACACCAATAAGGGCAAGCATGATGTGTAAATGACCGATGATAGCCTTTTCGAAAACTGTTTTATCAGCTTCACGGATGATATCCTCGGCAAGAAATGCCTCTTGTCCGTTGCCCCAGAAAGAGCCGGTGTATGCTCCAAATCCGGCTGAGATAAGAGTCATTATTACCATTGTAAAAAATGCCATGCGCTCCAGATCCAATCCGCTTTTTGTATGTGCATAAGCCTTGTCGGTAACACGATACCTTTTGTTCCACGGGTTGAGTGCCACGGCAAGCATTAATCCTGCAAAAAACATGAGTGAAAGCCCCGACAGAAACACGCCGTGAAAAGCCCAGTTATGCCCCCAGTAAGCAAACCCAAGCCCAAAAATCATGGTGGTCAGATAGCCAACGGTTACTACGGCGTTGATGTTGGTTTGCTGATGACGGGGCATAGGTACAATGGAGGTAATCATATACACCTCGATGGCAATTATCGCCATGGCTATGGTGTGATAAAGTATAATTATGCGCCCTGCCCGTTCAGCAGGATTTAAATCCATGCGCAGCCATCGCACCACCAGGTCCTTTACGCCCCACTCGGCCATGGGGCCCGACAACATGCCAAAAATAGCAGTGGTGATCGAAACCATAACAATAGCCACAAGGATTAAGCCCTTTGTTGAACTAAAAAAATAGCTGAACCTATTCATAAAAAGCTGATTTTTTTAATTTTTATATCCTCCTGAAACCCCCATGCAAATGATAAACTCATAAGCAGCAGAATAGGGGTAAGTATGGTAAATACCACCTCTTCTGTAAATATTCCCAGAAGTGGCTTCCCAAAGCCTAACGATGCCAGGGCAATCCCGCCAATACCAATGAGTGCACCCCCCACCCCAACCCAGATAAATTTGGCAGGTGCTAATTTGGCACGCGCTACCCAAACAGGGAGTAAAAAGATAGTTAACCCGGCTATGGCATGAAAAACCGGATAAACCACCTTTGTTTGAAATGCGCCGATAGAAGCAATCAGAATCAGGATAAAACCGAGAATCAGGAAAATCAGGTAATAACGATTGTATTTCGGGTAAAACTCGCGCACCAGTCCTAAAGCGATGCCAAAAGGAATAATAGTGGCAACTATTTTAATAAAAGCTAAAGAAAGCACACCAAACCCAAATAGCGCTATTAGCAAACCGGCCACAAAAAGAACGGCGAAAGATGCTATATACCAAAGATTGTAACTCTTTTCAGTTTTATAAGTTTTGTATTCATTATAAAACGAATACACCAGATAAAGTGCAACTATGCCTGTGAGCAATAAAATAATCCGGTCAAAAACAGTAATTTCCATTGTGTTGTTTTTTTAATGTGTTACATAAAGATGAGAGAGCCCATCTGTTTCAAAAAAAAGATCATTCAACCCCAGCCTTTCGCTCCTCTATCAGCACTTTTGCAGCAGGGGTGAGCAAATAAACAAGAAGCCCTGTAGCCACTACGGCGGCAGGCAGATAAAGACTGAACACCCCGCCTTTTTCTTTAAGTTCGATAATTGCCACAATGTAACCACTCATAATGGAGTTAGCAGCTGCCATTATACCCAGCGGTAGCGCCCATGTCCGGTGTTTGAACACCTGGTGAATAAAAACCAGCCATGCTGCGGCGCCCATCCAGGTTGACATCTGAACCACGGCATACATCCCTTTTAAAAACTTGGGAATAGTGGTCTCAAAGCCAAGATGCTGATACCGGGAGATCATGGCAACCCCGTTAATGTAGGTTAGTACATAAGCCAAACCGGCCACGAAAGTGAGAACAATAACCTTTCGGTTAACCTTTCCCACATACATTATCCCGAACCACAGCACTACGGCAATAAGAAAAACAGGCATGGTTGCAGCAGGCAAATCAATGCTTTTTGCAGGTATTGTGGGAAAGAACCCGGCAAGCATTTGAAGGGCAGCAGCCATAGCCCCCCACCTCCATGCCCATTTTTGCTCGTAGAAAAAACCATAAAGCACCGCTGCCCACAAAGCACTGGCGATGATGCCCAGCGACCCCAGAATGGAGTGGGTTATCTCAACAGCCACTGCTTCGTCAGGGCGGCCACCTGCAATTTTACCATCCACTACCACCATGTAGTTTTGTGCCAGAAGGTATAAAAGTAAAAGCCCCGTAAAAATTCCGACAATCGACAAAACGATTCCAATGTTCTTGTAGTTTTTCATCATTTTTTCTCCTTATTGTTTTGTTAATAACTGATTAAAATATATATAAATGATAATTTACTCATTAGTATGTTAGTATTTACTAACAAAAATAAAAATCAATTTTTACAAAAGCAAGGATTATGAGTAATAATTTTGTAATTTGTATTTAATCTAAATAAGCGGAAAGCTAAACATCACGAATTTAGCGGCTTTTCACCAGTTACAGTTACCAGTTACCAGTTACCAATCACCATTTCTCTATTTCCCTTTTCTCCACCGGCGTTCAGCTTGCGTCACGGGAAAAATTCCATGACTCACCGATTTCACATCTTCCACTGAATAGAATGCCTTGGGGTTGGTGGCTTTAATGATATCTTCCACCTTGTGAATTTCAGTTCGCTTAATAATGCTATAGATAATGCTGACATTCTCGCTTCCGCCCATCGCCTGATGATGGGTGATGCCGTAGCCGGCATTTTTTAGGTTCATAATAAGCTCCTCCGGGCTTTTGCGAGCAAAAATCTGGATTTTCACAATTCCCATAGCCAGATGCTCTTCAAGGCGCAGTCCGATGTAATTTCCTGCAGCAAAACCCGCTGCATATGCGAAATAGCACATCCAGTTGTCCAGATTTTCAAAAATCCGTGAAATTGCCAGAAGCCATATCAGCACCTCAAAAAAACCAAGCATAGGTGCCCACACTTTTTGACCTTTTGAAACCATGACTATACGGATAGTGCCAATAGTTACGTCCATGATTCTGGAGAGAAAAATCAGGAATGGCAGAAGAAAGTAGGTATATAAAGAAGTATCAAAAAAACTATTTGCAAGTATCATTTTCTTAAAGCTTTTTTATGAATATCTCAAAAATACATTAAAATTCCGAAGTAAAATGAAACCGGATATCTTTGAATTCGTCTTGAGCCATTTGCAGAATAAACTGTGAGTCAGCCATAAAAACATCGCGTCCCAGTTTGTCCTTAGCCATTTTCTGATATTTCCGTTTTTTGAATTCAGTCAGCATATGCTTATTATCTGATTCTATCCAGCATGCCTTATACATCTGCATCGGCTCAAACCGGCATTTGGCGCTATACTCATGTTCGAGCCGGAATTGTATCACCTCAAACTGAAGCTGCCCGACGGTTCCAAGAATTTTTCGTCCGTTGAAAGTGCTGGTGAACAGTTGCGCCACTCCCTCATCCGTCAGGTGGTCAATGCCTTTGTTCAACTGTTTCGACCTCATGGGATCGACATTTTCGATATAGCTAAACAATTCGGGCGAAAAACTTGGAATTCCCCTGAAATGAATCTCTTCGCCACTGGTAATCGTATCGCCGATGATCAGACTGCCGTTGTCGGGCACACCGATAATATCTCCGGGAAAAGCCTCTTCAATAATCTCTTTCTGCTCCGCCATAAATGCGGTAGGGCTTGTAAAGCGCATGGTTTTCCCCGAGCGGATATGTTTATAGGCATGGTTTCGCTCAAACTTGCCGGAACAGACTTTCACAAATGCAATCCGGCTGCGGTGATTTGGGTCGATGTTGGCGTGAATTTTAAAAACAAAACCTGAAAAGCCGGATTCTTCAGGGAGCACCATACGCTCTTCTGCCAAAGAGGGCTGCGGAGATGGTGCAATTTCCAAAAAGGCATGAAGCAGTTCCTGAACGCCAAAATTGTAGAGCGCACTTCCAAAAAACACCGGCGCAAGGTTGCCTTCCAGGTATTCATCACGACTGAATTCAGGATAAATGCCTTCCACCAGCTCAAGGTCTTCGCGCAATGTTTTTGCTTCATTGCCGATAAAACTCTCCAGATCAGAGCTTGAAACATCCTCAAAATCAATCCCTTTCTCAATTTCCTGAATATTTGGGTCAAACAGCTTCAGGCTTTTGGAATAAATACTGTAAACCCCTCGAAAACCCGGTCCGTTGCCAATAGGCCAACTCAAAGGGCGCACCTTTAGTTTCAGATGACTTTCAATCTCATCCAGCACCATAAAAGGATCCTGTGCCGGGCGATCCAGTTTATTTATAAAAACAATTACCGGTGTTTTGCGCATACGGCAAACCTGCATCAGTTTTTCTGTCTGCGGCTCAACTCCCCTTGCAGCGTCAATTACAATAATTACACTGTCAACAGCAGTCAGCGTGCGAAATGTATCTTCCTGAAAGTCCTGGTGTCCGGGTGTGTCGAGAATATTTACCTTGTAGCCGTTGTATTCAAAACCCATCACCGAGGTGGCTACTGAAATGCCCCGCTGGCGTTCGATTTCCATAAAATCGGAAGTAGTTGTCTTTTTTATTTTGTTGCTTTTTACCGCTCCGGCAACACGGATAGCGCCTCCAAAAAGCAGCAGCTTTTCGGTTAGCGTGGTTTTGCCGGCATCGGGATGGCTCACAATCCCAAATGTTCTCCGGCGGTCTATCTCTTGTTGAAATAACATACGATTACTAATTTTTGCGTATGCAAAATTAATAAAGAAGAGCGGAGAACAGACAAACAATAGCTAATTGATCTGTTGTTCCCTCATTTTATCAACGATAAGGTAATAAGGCAGGATATCTACGTCAAATTTTATCAATTTCATAAATACCTTGATATAAATCGTACGGTTTGCATGAATTCAATACCTTTGCAACTTGTGTTATAAAAATGTAATCTCTACCTATGAGTTCCATATTTTGCATTAATATTTAAAAGTCATAAGAAATGAAATTTAATTTTAAAACATCTTACATTGTGGTCATTGTTGCAGCTCTGATTGTACTGGTACTATTCGGAGGCCGCATGTTTTTCATCATCGAAGCCGGCGAACGCGGCGTAATTTTCCGTCCCTACACTTCCGGTCTTGACACGGAAAATATTTATGGAGAAGGTTTTCATGTTATTGCGCCATGGAACCGGTTGTATGTTTATCCGGTCAGGGAGCAGCAGCGCGAGGAGACCATGGAAGTGCTTGATCGTAACGGACTTTCGATAAACATTGAGATTACGGTACGCTTTAACCTTGAATATTCAGATATTGGCTTTTTGCATCAAAAATTTGGTGTCAACTATGTCAATGTGCTGGTTATACCCGAAGTACGTTCCACCGTGCGGCAAGTCTCCGGACGCTATTCGGCAGAAGAGATCTATTCAACCAAAAGAGCCGAAGTGGAAAGAACAATTAAAGATGAGACCCGTGAAATACTTAGCGAAAACTATATAGAAATGCGGGCTCTGCTCATTCGTTCCATCAATCTGCCGCCCCAGATCAAGGATGCCATTGAAGCCAAACTGAAAACCGAACAGGAAGCCCTTGCATACGAATTCAGACTCAGAAGGGAAGAATCGGAAGCCGAACGCCGGCGGATTGAAGCCGAAGGAAAGGCAGCCTACAACCAGATAATCAATGCCAGCCTGACCGACAAAATCATACAGATGCGGGGCATTGAAGCTACACTTGAGCTGGCTAATTCTCCAAATTCCAAAGTTATTGTCATTGGCAGCGGAAAAGAAGGGCTGCCGATTATTTTAGGAAATAATTAGTTGCAGTGAAGAGTTGGCTTTGAAAATTAAACTCAAAGATGGTGAAGGGCAAGTTTGTGCAACAGCAACG